>JAABUU010008530.1_pt1 | contig 10152 bp, 14 predicted proteins | sample 5559301 | NCBI WGS metagenome assembly JAABUU01 (sample SAMN10711884, study PRJNA513360) | rock metagenome | isolation source: Antarctica rocks | place: Antarctica: Victoria Land, Richard Nunatak white | reverse complement strand
GTCTTGAAGCCTGCAGATGCTGCCCTTGTGAGGCAGATTGGTACGTGCCGGAAGCCGACGAGGGTCGAGTCTGTAGCATCGTGACGGTACTGGAGTGCTGTGGGAACGACTGAACAAGAGCTGCCATCTCGACTGTCTTTCGTGGGAAATTTCGAGTATCTCAAGTATCAACAGGGAGGAGTTGTTTCGGTGGAGATTGAGCAATACTGCGTGCAAACTATGTGGACCAACTGTAACAAAACATACTTGTTAGCCTATTGACTGCCCATGAGTGCAGAGATGGTAGTAGTTCGTTGATGAATGCTTGATGGTGAATTGTGTGTCGAAATGAAGGGTCTGTGTTCGTGTCACTCACCTTGTTTCAGAGATCCACTAGGATAAATGTGTCGACCACAGGAAAGTAGGGAGATGAGAAGATTCTGAAAGGATTATTACGACGGTTGTGGAAGATCTAAATGGACTGGTCGGATGGGGAGACTGTCGACGGGATCAGGGAGGGAGTTGGCCAAATCTCTTGCTGTCACTTGGGATCCTTCGTAGACGAGCGATTGGAGAGCAAACTGCGAGCGTGCTCCTCAAGTCGGCTTCTCGAGATGCACGTCTTTCTGAGCACGTTGAGGTGATTAAAGATACTGGAAGTTTGAAGGTGTCGAGAGTTGGGGAATGAGGAGAAGATTTTGTTCAAGGTCTCCGTACAGTTGCAGAAGCGAGCGTGATGTCGTGCAGTACAAAGTATTATCCTGGTATTGTCAAAGCGAGAGGAATGTGTGTAATCAAAGTTGAAAGAAGGCAAACAGAGGAGAAGGATCCAAACAAAAGTGAAAATGGGAGAAGGTAGAGGCGGGAAGATGGTCGAGGATTACGATTACGATGGAGATGGAGATGGAGATGGAGATGGAACTGGAGACGGAGATGGAGATGGTGAAGGGTGGTGGAATGTTGTAGAGGTGTTTGAGTAGGGGGGTTTTCTTGGTGGTGACTACAGCATGTACAGTTACAGTATAGTAAGGTAAGGTAGTACCTACCTAGGTATCCTCGAGCCAGCGGAATCTCACTACTCCGTATTAATCTCAGTCTAACTGTGCATAGTAGAACCGAGTCCTATGGTAAGGATAGCGCACCGAAAGTCAAAGTTAAACGCGTCAGCCAGGGGAAAATATAAATGATATAGTTAGTTTTGCTTTTATCCGGGGAGGAGAGCTGAGAAGAGAGATTTATGTACAATAAATAATGATGATGAATTTACGGTGTCAAAGTGTGTACTACTATCATGAAAAAGTGGTGTACTGTAATCTTTACATCAACTTTGTAAGATGGTAGATGTTGTTATCGTCGACCTTCCTCTTAGCCTCGTACAACTACTGTAGCTCACGACGGTGTGGAGAGGCTTTATAGACAATTATCACCATTTCTTAATTGAGTCTGAGCCGGTCGGTGGAGCCAAAGAACGAAAAGAGCCTTCTGCAGCGAAACCATCCATCGCTTTCCATTGGCGCCACTCACCACTCACCACACACCACTCACCACTCACCACTCGTAGGACGAGATCCCCGCAACGCGGTCAACGAGCCACCAACAAAGCGCCTACCATTCACCTGCTGTGTCCGGAAAGGCCCACAACTACGAGGGGCTCCTAGGATAAGACCTACCTTTCCTACAGTATCATCTCTGCATGAAATGGAGGAATACCTGTCATACCTGTTGAATATATACCCTGATACGAGTCTTGCAGGGTGTGCACACTTTTGTTTGACAATACCGACCTTACCTTACTCATTGGATAAACCTGGCCAGAACTACAGTATCCTGCATGACTTTTACAACGTACAGAAAGTTTCCAGCCGGTCCTGGATACAATTTAGCAGCCGGTCTGTTGCCCTTTCGCTGACAGAGACACTACCAGAAGCCTTCAAGCTAGAAGAGAACGAAACAAATCGGTTTCGAATAGATTGGGTGAAGAGCTAGAAATCAATAAGATAAGATATTCGCGGGGGATGGGAAGATATGATATACGAAGTCGAGACCCTTTTTCTGCCTCCACCTTTTCTCTTCTTCCCGACCCGCATACTCGACGCCCCGGGCGGTGAGAGCAAAATTGTACGTACCCTGGCGTCGGTAGCCTTACCTAATTACCTTTTGCTCGTGCAGCGAAGCTGCATGCAACTAAGGCAACAACACTGATCATCTGCATCGTCGAACCAATTGACCTTTCCGCTTCCATCTATTGGCGCCTTCGCAATTACAAGTACCTTCGTACGAATCGTACAATATTAATTATTAATGGCCATCGGTGCAGCTCTGACTATCGATTGCGTTGCTTCTGAAACGACATAACTACACGACAAATGCACTGGACGAGATCTTCGGCGGCGATTTCTCCGAGAAGCCATCATTAGTTCATTAGTTGTCCAATAAGGACTTGTGTACCTACGCACAGATCCCCCACACGGGACAGCGCCAGTAAGGTAGACTGGCCAGCAGCAGCCAAGGTTCGTTTGATGCCATCGGTTCGTTCTGAATGGACGCGGCTATTTCTCCGCAAAAAGGCAGAGCATCGTCAACACTGACCTTGCCAACCTACGTGTTCTGCACACGGTACTGCCCAATCATGTCGTTCCCGTACAGGTTTCTGTTACTTCGTATGCTTACCTTACTCTTAGTCCTGTCTTACAGCCTCTTCTTCAACGAACACTCACCATCGTTCTGGCTTCTTAAACAACTTAGCAAACTCCCATATTCAACAACAACACATCCGACACACAGACCACACACCCCCTTCTCCCCTTTCAGACAAAATCGACGAGACCTTGGCAAATCGTTGCACCCACCAGCAAGCCGCGCTCTTGGCAAAGGCCATGCAGGCTCTACCTACAGTAACCTCTGTACTGTATGCGCTAGCCGTCGATCATTCTCAAACGACCGTGTTATAAGCACAGTGCATCAAGTGTTGGATCTCGGGGGCTCCGCTACCAAAACCGGGGAACGAGCTCCGATTAGATGTGAGATCTGTGCGGAGCAGACCCTGCAGTGCGCTCCGGACGCTCCATCATGTATGTTTATCATCTTGATGAGCCCGCAGGAGACTCGGGTGACTTACAACAGCCAGCGTTATACTCCACACATGTACACCTTCAGTCGTCTCGAGTAATTTCTCCGATACCACATCACCCCGCTCTCGTCTGAATATCATATTCGTCACCTATTTATCGCTTCCGCCGAAAGATTACTGTTACGTGTCGGTATCCAGGTCTGCCCTATCTGCGCATGGTGTCGAGGCTCTGATTTATTGCCACTAAACTGAATATGGCAGGGTCAACTTTCAGTGTATATCTCATGGAGTGCTGCGTCTTCTTTCTTCATTGTTCAATCTCATATTCCATTAACTCGACGTATATCTGTTCCACTATGCATACAGTAGACACAGAGAAAAGCAGACTTTACCGCACAGCTGTCTTCACATCCATAACATCAGGTCTTCCTGACCAAACACTCTTAAAGGAACACGCTGAAGGGAGCTAATAGCTTACATATCATCTGGTAGTCTCAGAGTGTCCCGCCAAGATAGGTGTCGAGCCATGACACGACGGGGTCGAGCAAGCAGACGACCGGCAATGTTATAAGTTCTTAAGGAGCCGCTACAGAAGGGATCCGATAGTCAATGTATGATATCCGGAGATCGATTGCCAACCAAACCCTCACCGTGAGCTGGGATACCGCAGCAGGCTCTAACCCCCTCAACCCAACCCCGCTTCCCACCCAGGCAACAATCCCAGCCAACCCTCGAGGCCAGTAGTGCTCAAAACACCTAGTCCAGCAGCCCCAGCCCCAGCCCCAGTGCCAACCACGAACCCACACCTCCTCCCACCCCCCCAAAACCCCAACCCACACCCCAAGCCTCCTCCAAGTCTCCACCCATTCCCCTCAAACATCCAGACCGTCACGTTCCCACTCGCCCCTCCTCCCTCCCCCCGGACCACCGCCGCCTAACCCCAGCACGATCCACGCGCCCACCCTCTCGGTATTAGCACCGACGATCACATCCGTCAGAGCGGCGGGCGGAGGGCTATGGTCACGGGGAAGGAGTGGGCTGCGATGGTGATGGTGAGGGGTTGTGCGGATGGGGCGGAAGCGAGGTAGGTGATGGTGGTGGTGGAGGGGCTTTCAGGATGAGGTAGGGTCCTGAAGGCGGGCGTGAGATGGGAGGGTTGGAGATGGGTAGCTCGCCGGTGGGGGTTAAGGTCTGTGAGGCTAAGATTATGGTGGAGGGAGCGTCGGTGGGGAGATTGTTGAGTTGGAGAGCGGTGCTGCTGACAAGGATGGAGGGTGCGTCTGATGCGAGGGATAGGGTGGTGGCCGAACGCTGTGATGGCTTCGTTGGGACGGGGTGTTTGGCTGTCGGTCACAGAGGCTGACTTGGAGTTGGCTGGATCATGTCGGAGATTGGCAGAACAAGAGGCTGGTCCCGAATCAGTCCATCTATCTGTCTTGAGCTCCATGATACGTTACCTCCGTACGGTAGACGCTGCTCGATCTCGTTGGATATGGATCAGCTAAGAGATCCTAAAGTTACATCAGAGGACATCGCTGGTGACACAATTGCGCTCTGAGACGACTGTCAAAGTCACTGCTGAAATAGTGACTAGACGAGGGTGCTGCTACCCGTGCGGACTCGGATGGAAATGAAGACGAGGATGGCGTAGGATTTTGAGGTAGAAAAGGTGGCTACAGGTAGTACGAAGTACTACCTGAACCCACAGGAATTGAAGTGTTTGATGCTTTGAAAGACTTGATGCAGATCCCTCAACAAACGGATTGAAAGTCGGCGACTTCATAAGGGTTAAGGCCTATAATGAGATGTCCCTTTGAGTAACCCCAAGACGTAACCCTGCCGAGCTCTTTCCATATCCCAATCACATTGCAAGAAGATTTGACGTTGCAGACCGAACGTGGGTATGATACGTCTATGTCAACTGAAGAAATAGAATTGGTTAATGATGGATTATCTTCAACAGTAAGGTCACCAGATATTTTCACAAATATATTTCAATCTGACAAGACTATGACCAAGCTGTCATAGACAAGAGTTGCAGAAGATCATCAGAACTTGAATCCTAGATCTCAAATCTCATCAAGGCAGGTACAACCACCGAACCACCAGCAGTACTTCGTACATCACTGATAGTTGATGGATCAAAATTCGAAAGGCCTCAATCATGAACATACAGGATGCTTTCTTTGGGCAGATCCGCCAGTGTAGCCTCTCTGACCTAAGATACATAAAACACAGTCTGGAGGGTCTCTGGGGCCTCTGTCGTGCCGTGCAAAGGACCCTGAATGTTTGGTGGGGTTGTGGGGTTGTAGGGTTGTGGGGTTTCTGGGGTTTGGGATCTCGGTACACTCTGTGGTGGTGGGGTCCTCATCGAAGTTGCTGGCTCAACCCCGCAATCCACGCTAAGGTCGGTACTGTATGTCCCATCTTAGACTGCGCCTGAACCTCGGTCTTTAGATACCTTTACTTTGTATGTGGAGTGTTGGCTTGAGCTAAGGTAAAGGACCACTTGAAACTATCGCCATGCCGTTTGCTACACCCTGCCTCACACTGCAGAAGGGCTGTTGAAACATTGCCGTTTCAAGTCTTGGAGGACACCTGCTTCGACCGCTATCGTTGACCTGGTCTGCCTTGTTGCTCCACCTGACCGACACAGAGGGCCATTTCCACCCGGTTTTCTGTTCGAGCCGGATTTGCGCTTGATTCTCAGCGCAGCAGTTCAACGTCCCTATAGAAAGCGCCTTCACTCAGCAAATCGATCAGGATGACTTCGACGCAAATCAACGTACTCGCGCCGCTGGCGAGTCCGTTGCCTCCACCGCCGGAAGGAGACGTCCTGACACCTTCGAACTGGATCACATTGATGGCCATAGCAGACACTATAATACCGTCACTGGAAGTCTCGAGCCCCAAGAGTTCGACCACACACCTTCGGATTGAAGCATCAGAGTATACCGTGGCAGTCGAGAAGCTCAAGGAGTCTATCCCAAGCGACGTTGATGCTGATATCCCGCGGCTGTATCTCAATGAGAATGCAAGCTCCATCCCTGCGTTCAAGGACCTAGTTCATCGCACGCTTGGTGACTTCGTACGGGAGGATGCCAGAAAGGGCATAGCTCTGATACTGTCTGCTTTGGAGTAAGTAGTTCCCTCCGTCGCAAGTCGTGTTCAGCAGCACTGACGTTGCATTCAGTACACGTGCTGGCTGTCTTCTCACGACGGGATATACCACCTCCTTCCACCTCCAACCGGTCCATGTCCGCCAGCAGATAATGCGCAATTGGGCTCAATCGTATCTACCGCCTCTGCGACAGACCTTCAAAGCCTTGAGTTTCCTCTTCAAGCAAGTCTGGCTGAAGACCAGCCCGACGGTTGGGCCAATTTTGGGTTTCCCCCGGATGCCCGTCCACGGAAAGCCAGGCAAAGGGTTTGACTACGAGTTCCTGCAGTTTCCACCCGGGTTGGAGCCCGAAGTGATTGAAACGGACGTCGTGATCGTCGGTAGTGGCTGTGGAGGCGGCGTCTGTGCGAAGAACATGGCCGAAGACGGTCATCGAGTGGTGGTGGTGGAAAAGGCCTACCACTTCCCCTCGGAGCACCTCCCGATGACTGAGGCAGACGCTGGTATTCATCTCTTTATGAATGGTGGAGTCGAATCGTCGGATGACAATAGCATATCCGTGATCGCCGGTCAAGCCTTCGGGGGAGGAGGTACGGTAAATTGGAGTGCCTCTCTACAGACCCAAGGCTTTGTTCGCCGGGAATGGGCTGATCGTGGTCTCCCGTTTTTCACCTCTTCCGAATATCAAAATTGCCTGGACCGTGTTTGTCACCGGATGGGTGTTTCCACCGACCATATCGAACATAACTTCAGCAACAAGGTGATGCTTGAAGGTGCTAGAAAGCTGGGCTACAGCGTGAAGCCGGTCCCTCAAAACACTGGCGGAAACAAACACTACTGCGGCTACTGTACTCTGGGATGTGGAGCTGCAGAAAAGCAAGGCCCGGTGGTATCATGGTTACCGGATGCTGGGCGTGCTGGAGCGAAGTTTATCGAAGGATTCACTTGCGAGAAAGTACTCTTCGATGAGACAAGCGGACACAAAGTTGCCGTCGGCGTTGAAGGTCAATGGACTTCGAGGGACACTCATGGCGGCGTCAGTGGGTCCGACAGGGTTACGAGGAAAGTCATCATCAAAGCTAAGAGGGTCATCGTGTCTGCAGGGACCCTTCAAAGTCCACTACTACTTCTCCGTAGTGGCCTGAAGAACCCGCAGATCGGGCGCAACCTCTACTTACACCCAGGTCAGTCCCCGCTTGGATTTTGCGACTATTCTCGCCTCTAACATATTCTGTACACAGTGAACCTCATCGGAGCGACCTACAACACCGAAGTCCGACCATGGGAAGGCGGAATCCTGACGTCGGTCTGCAGCGAACTCGAAAACCTCGACGGCCACGGCCACGGCGCCAAGCTCGAGAACATGGTCATGCTGCCCGGCTGGTGGCTCACATTCCAGCCCTGGCTCGGCGGTCTCGACTTCAAACTCCTCTGCGCCCAGTTCAAACATATGACGGGATACATCTCCCTCGCGCGCGACCGCGACCCCGGCCGCGTCTACCCCGACCCCACCGACGGACGGTGCCGCATCGCCTACACGCCCAGCGCGCTCGACAAGAAGCACATCCTCGAAGGCATGCTGGCGCTGGCCAAGATCAACTACGTCGCCGGCGCTTCCACCATCTACACCGTCACCGACGGCGTGCCCGTCTTCGAACGAAGGCCCCTTCCCGAGGGCGCCGAAGACCCGGGCATCAACGACCCGGCGTTCCAGGCTTGGCTGGCCCTCGTCAAGCAAAAGGGTCTGCATTCGCCGGACACGAGTTTCGGGTCGGCGCACCAGATGGGCACTTGTCGCATGGGGAGCAACGTCAAGCACAGTGTCGTGGATCCCAACGGGAAGGTCTGGGGCGCCGAGGGGCTGTACGTCGCGGATGCGAGCGTGTTCCCGAGCGCCAGCGGGGTCAATCCGATGGTCACGAATATGGCGATTAGCGATTGGATATCGAGGGGGGTGGCGAGGGAGTTGAGGAGGGAGGGGAGGACGGAGAGCGCGCGACTGTGATGTAGAGACGGGTACGAGCGCATGTAAATTGGACTATTGTATCTTATGTTTTCTTTCTTTGTGAATGGGATCAATATCGGAAGGTTAATCACTTATTGCCAATGTTATGATAATGGAGATTTGATCAGCACAGTAAGGTAGCTGTCCTCGAAATAGTAATCAACTTTGGGGATCGTGCCTCGGCTGTGGCCGTTGTCAGCAAAAGCCAGGGTAGCAAAGCGGTCAAAGTGTCAAACTTTCAGCCTCATTTCGTTACCTTAGTGGTTTGAAGCCCTACAGAGGTTTCAGGAACATGCAGAGTTTGCTAGGGCAAACAGTTTGCTACAGATAAAAGTTTTTTCTTTCACTGATTGAAGGCCTTCTTATAGAGTCACATTTTCATAGAGTAGCTAGACACTTATGATTACACATTCATTTCATTAGTTACTTCTTCTATGTTTGACAGATTATGAGCTCAGATATATATTGATATTCTTTAAAATTCATTCATTAAGTCATTTATTTCTATTCAAAACAGTAAAAGAAAAACATCTTGTTGTTGTCATTATTTTATGAATATTAGAAAGAGTCTTAAGAAATAAAGTGAATTCAATATATAATGAGAAGTTATTCACATCAAATCATTATAAATTCATAAATAAAACAGTCAAAAACAACTCTTACAATTATTTTAAAGTTGAATTTTTACATTGAAAACAACTTCATCATTAATTTAGATGTTTTCATTATACAAAATAACTACAATGTCATATGATCTCACATTTTTAAAAGTTACAAAACTTAAGAAATCAGCAAACTACTTATTATAAAGAATGTTGATTAAATACAGTTTGATGAGTGCTGAATTATAAGATTTAATAATAAAAGATAATGTTGAAATCTCATCAAAGTTAGATGTTTTAAGTCAGTCAGTAATGACTAAAGAATTTATATCTGAAACAACAATGACTACATTGACAGTCTTAATTAACATTACTTAAGCTGACTAAATCATACAAAATAATAAGATTATAATTATTATTGTTTTTATTGTTAGCTTGAAGATTACTGTCATTATAGATGACATGAAAACAGCAAAAGAGATGTAAAATCATCTTATATATCTTTATTTATTTTATAAATTTAATCTCAAATACATTCTATTCAATAATTTATATATTTATCAACTCAATCAATACTTCTCTGTCAATGCTTATACTCTAAAGTATAAAACACTCTTATGAGAAATTGCAGTCTTCAATCTCATCATTAATGAAACTTTAAAGATTATTACTTTTCTATTAAATCTAAAATTCTTCTATTCTCAATAAATAATGATAAAACACTCTAAGACTCATAATGAGATCTTATTTCTTAATGATTTAATTGTTAAACTAATTGATGAAGAGTGTCTTAAAGAAAGAAATGAGAAGCTTGTTTTAATGAGTAAAAAGAGAAATCATAAAGATAAGAAGAAGAAGAATAAAAAGAGAAATATTGATAAAAGTAAAAAAATAAATAAGATGTACACTTACTGCAAGAAAGCAGTTTATTTTAAGAACAATTACTAAAAATTACACTTAAAAAAGATGTCTAAAGAGTTAAAGAAGAAGTAAGAGATTAAAAAGAAAAAAGAGAAAGAAAAAAAAAAGAAGAAATTCTTAAGTTCTGAAGATAAGCAATATAATGAGAACTCAGTGATCTTGACTGTAATAAAGAGCTATAGTTTTATAATTAATAAGATGTCATAAATAACTGACTTTAACACAATACAATATATATGCTGTAATCTCTCTACATTTAGCTCAATCAAAACATTCAATAATGAACTCTCTATAAGAAAAGTGTCTGAAGTAATGCACACTTAAGAGATAGAAATGATTAACTTACAGTTAAAGAATAATAATAAAAAGTCTTAAAATATTATTTTAATAAACATTTATTTTATATCTAATATGAGACTCAATCTTTTCTTATTGAAACAGTCAAAAAGAAAGA
>JAABUU010008527.1_pt1 | contig 10156 bp, 15 predicted proteins | sample 5559301 | NCBI WGS metagenome assembly JAABUU01 (sample SAMN10711884, study PRJNA513360) | rock metagenome | isolation source: Antarctica rocks | place: Antarctica: Victoria Land, Richard Nunatak white | reverse complement strand
AGAAGAGCCAGTGCATTGCAAGGCGCGAGCATTGGAGTTTGCAGGCATCTTGTCTGGTATATGCCTGACGTCTTTCCTAACAGGTTGTTTGCTGGTCGACCTGTATCCGACTCTGCTTGTGACTCTGCTGTAGTTTATCCAGGCTGACATGTGTGCAATGACTTATTCCCAGGGCACATTGACCCTCTTGAATGTGGAGACTGGGATGGACAGTGTGAGTGAACTAGAGGCCATTGGTGCTTTTGTTGTCATGCTCTTGCTCACTGAAGATGTGGTCAAGGGCAAAAACCAGTGAAAATGCTGGTGAGGTTTTGCTGTTATGTTGTTCCTCACAGTGTTGCACCATGCTCACAGCAAGGCTTTGTTTGGAGCTGACTTGGAGAAATGGCGATCTTATAAGATGAAGGTGCAAGGAAACATATGACATGTGTTGTGTATACTGGCAGAAGATGATTGAGAAGAGGTTTTGCTTTTGTACTACCCAAAGTTTGACAGTGATGCTATATGGCATCATTGTGAGGTCAATGTTTTCTTTCAACAATGAAGCCCTGAACCGTGTTGCAAAAAGCCCTGCAACATGAGTTCAGCAAAGTTTGACGTTTACCGTAGCAGTCGCTCTTACCACATCAGAGAAATATACGGTTGAGTGTATGTGTGTGAATTTGAGCCTGTTGAATTTATGTATTATAAGCTGTTGATTGTCAGGTATGGCAACCTTGCTGGCATGTGCAGTGTACAGCTTGCTGCTCGACTGCTGCAATGCCCAGATGCAATGATTTTGTATGATGACCTCCCTTGAGCTGACTGTAGTCATTACGAAACAATTCACAGTGACTAGCCAGTACAGGGCCAGGTGCAGATGTCATCAAGCTTGCTTGACAGGCTGGAACACACCGTTAAGCGCGGTCTGGTTGTGACACAACATGCACATGTACATGACTCTTTGAAAAGTCTCATTTTATTGCTGTCGGTTGAATTGCATATGCAAGTTATAGTTTCTGGCTCGTCCGGTGATAATATTGTTCTGAAAGGTTTGCAAGACTTGTTTGCTAGACACGCAACCTAATCATGCTCTTCTGCAGTATCCTGTCTTGACTGCTTAACATACAGAGTGTTCGAGTGCTGTAAGCATACTGCTGTAACCAGGACAGTGTGCTGTGCAGCAATTATAAAATGCTCACAACATACATACCAGCATACTATTATATTATAAGCATGGACTGTGCAGATGGTGTGTCAATCCTGAAGTGTGAAGCGTTCCATCCGAGACTTTTTGGGATTTCCTTCAGCGACTGAGTCACTGCCTTGCTGGGTTTTGCGCTTCAATGCTGGCGCCTTTTTTGATGGTAGCACGGCTTGGCTTGCCGGAGGACTTTGAGGTGCAGGCTGGCTGACGCCTTGCATGGCCTTCACTGCCATGCGCAGAACAAAGAATGGGCCAACAAGGTGAGGCGCATCATCAGAATGCCCATCATACTTTACAACATCTCCATCATCCCTGCGTGTAGCATCACAGATGTAGGTGCCAGATGAAACTCTTGAGTTGTCTCATCTGTGCAAATGCAGCCTAGGAACAGCATAGGGCTCATCATTCTCACCTTGTTTAAAACAGGTATCAAGCTGTACAAAGGGACTTTCACTTGTGTAGGCTGCGTACCTGGGCGTGTCGGTAGTGTGCACACTTTGGAAAATGAAATTGGATTCCTGGCACAAGGACACAATGGATGTGCTTCTACTTAGCACTGTGTCCAGGGTAGCAATGCTGCCTACCAGAGCATACTGTTGCACAGCTGGATTGTTCCTGCTGTGCAAGGCGCAAATGTCGATGTTTAGCTGCACAAGTTTGTCAGCTTGTGACTGTGCAGCACCCATGTTGTCAGCCTGTGACTGTGCAGCACCCATGAAAACAACCACAGCACTGGCCTTAGACTGCTGTCTGTACACATCCAGCTTGTCAAACTTTTGGGCATCTCTTGGGATTCCAAGAGTGTGCAGCCATGCAGATGTTCCCTGCAGAAATTGCCATTGCTTCACCCACTCTTGCTGCGCTGCAGCTGTGCCTACACAAAGCAACAGAAAGCTCTGATTCAATGTTGTCACTTACACTAGCTCGTCTTGGATGCAGGTTACACAGGCATGGCTGCGGGCATCCTTGCATGGTCTTATCAACAAAAACAGTGTTTGTGAGTCAGGTACAAAACTGAGCATGTGACAACAGAGCACTCCAAGACAATTGCTGAAGCACAAGAACTAAGGGAGTAGCTACCTGCTTCAGGAAGCGGAGGGTCTCTCTTGGCAGGGCATGTACGCGGTCCCCATTCTCTCAAGCCATAGTAGGCAAAAGCTTGGCTGGCAACAAACAGCTCTGGCTGACGAATGTCCAGGGTGATGCGGCCAGACAAGACAATGTTTGCTGCATCTGGAGGTGACACACAAGCTGCCAATGCATCTGTCACGGGGGGTGAGGCCACAATAAACCGTCTGGTGTGCTGATCCTGAGCCTCTGTCTCCTCTGCTTCAACACCACACACTGTCACGCATCTGCACAGCTGGGCATTTGAGACTGTGACAGTGACCTGCTGTCCACCCCACATGGGTCCTGCTGCTCCAGAAACAGTGACTGATGGCAGTTGCTTGGCTTGCTTGACTGCGCTGCCTTGCAGGTTTGCCTTGTGGAAGAACAAGCTGTTGCACTTGATGACTGACAGCTTATTGTCTTCGCACATGTGGTGCATCTCTATGTCTTCAGCATATTGCCGTGAAGGCCATAGCACCATTCGCTTTGCAGAGCATGTTGCTTCTATGGTCAGCAGAAAGAAGCAGTACACGCTGTGGGTGAGCTTGAAGGGTGGCGGCCCCCTCCCCCCTTGCCACTTGGCCCCAACCAGCTTGTGGCGATAAGGCTGCCGATTGAGACCAATGATACCCACGTGCTCATGTGCGCCACTGAAATCAAAGGTATTTTGCACCTCTTCCACAATCTCAACTTCCTCTTTTGAAACTCTTGGGCTCACTCTGGAGTCCCAGAGCTTGTCAACAGGCATGGAGGCAAACGGTGAGCCAGCTGCTTCTGCAGGCTGCTTAGAGGCTGCAACATGCTGCTCAATGCATGACATGACAGTGAAGAAGGAGCAGGGCTGTAGTGGTCCATGCTGGGCATGCTCTTCTTGCAAAGATTTTGCATCCAAATTCAGCCGCCAGCAATCTTGTATGCTGTCATCAAGCATCCACACATCTGGCAGCTGCAGCACATGGGCCACCAGCTGAATGCACAAGCGCGCGTATCCAATGCCGCTGTTCAAGGTCACAATGCCGGTAGGCACTGCGTCGCGGTACTCCTTTGACAGCTGAGAGCCCAGGTCACCGATGGTCAGCTTCTCTGGCAACTCCATGACTACTGTGCAAGGAAGAGAGTCTGGAGCCTGCCCAAGGCTTTGGACAAGCTGCAAGTACTCCTTGACTTCTGAGGGGCGTACCACAAGCACCCTGACATAGGCTGCATCTGACATGGCTTGACTCCAGTCAAGGAAAGCCTGGCGCTGCCCAGAGAAGCGCCCAAAGCTTGGTGTGAAGATCCAGGAGTTGACCTTATTTGGCACATTCAAGGAGTCCAAGCAGTCCAAGGAGTTGGCCTGGAGCATTTTGCCATCCTTCACCTTGATCAGATGTAGTCTCTGGAGCGTCTCTCTTTGGTGACCAGTGAGGTGGATCTTCATTGCACCCTCCCCTGCAGTCATTAGCTGTTGATGATATTTTCTGCCCAGTGCAAGCGTGGGAACATAACATATAAGGGGCTGAGCTGCTGGCAGACAGCAATGGGCTGACATGACACAAATGCTCATTGCCAACACACCATACCTGAGAACAGCTCTGGTACGCGACACCTTTGAAGGCCGCTCAAGCACAGACTCAGCGACTCATGTGGCTGCGAGGCAGCTTGATCAGAGCGCACATTGCATGGCTGAAAGGCCAGGAAGCCATGTTCATTAGATGTACCTTGTCTGTCACCTGTTGCAGGGAAGTCAAGGTCAAGTGCCTGGCCGAGACAGACGATCAGAACAGCCTTACTTCCAAGAATGCATTGCTTGCAACAGTTTTGTGCATGTTCAAGACATTCCACTTGGCCAACAACAATCTTTGTGACAAATGGCAACTTGCATGCAAGGTATCATGCAAGCACACCTGTGTGCATGTGCACTCCATGGCTACCCTCTGTTGGCAGCCCCGTTGGCTGCAATGAAGAGGAGGCATGCTGTTGCAATGTCACAGGTGGCCAGCAGAGCCTCTGCACGATGTTGAGTGCCTGAATATCAGCATCTGTGGGCGCCTCCATCGTTGCTGCAAGAGCTCCCGGAAACTGGATTAGCAGATACGGGGAGTCACTTTGCTCAGACAATACCAAGGCATGGCCCTGCAAACACAAAAGGTTTTGTTGCACGACACTACACTCATGCTTCAAGTCTGAAAACTCAGCCAGTTTGTTCTTCCACATCTTGGCATCACATTGCCGGCACATCACATGGCAGTGGCAGCAACACCTTTCACTACAGCATCGCATGTTTTCATTTATTGCAGTGGTTCACACACAAACGCCGCTGCAGCAAACTTTGAAGTTCTTGCCAAACATCATCAGCAACGCTGTCCTTTGGCATAAGGCGGGCACTAAAAATGTACCTGGACAACAAGCATTTTCTCTTGAAGCAGAGCCTGCACAGAGCCAGCCATGCGCCCATCCCAGTTCAGTGCCATTACTAGCACGTCTGTCCCAGACAGGCGCAACTTCCACCCCTGTGTCATGACATATTGAAGAGTCACGAAGGTTTGTGTTCTGCGACTCAGACAAGCTTTGAGTGGAGGACGCTTGCAGCTGTCCTTGCTGGGCCACACTTATGGAGAGAGCTTTTACATGTCGCTTGCTGTCATGTAGCCATGCCGAGACATTTGCAGCTGCTTGGCATTATTTCTGTGTGCATGTCAACATGACACACATTGACAGTAAGGGTCATCTCGTTCTACTACATACTGAGCAATGTGACGCATGCAAAATCAAGTCAAGCTTTGCTTTGGCTAGTGCATACCTGCTCACTATGGCAAATGGGATTCGCATGAGTGCTCAGTGCTATGGACAGATTTCTGAGTCTCAACAAAGCATCTTGGCATAGCGGAAGCTCCTCAGTGCGCAGGCCTTCCACATAGGCATCAACCCAGTCTGGGGCGTGAGCAGCCAAGGCCATTCGCATAAAGCGCTCCAAGAGGATTTTGCTGCTGTACTTGGCAGGGTCTAGCACATTGTACTCAGGCATTGACTGCTCCTGGATGTCAGGATAGAATGGGTGCCTCCATTTGATAGTGGTGAATTCAGACACATGTGGGAAGTGGAACCACCTGCAGAATCATGCAAATTGGCAGCTAGTTAATCTTGTTGCTTACATAAAGAACATCAGAGCAGTGGCTGTTGAGCAATGCAAGCAATGCTTTGCTTTACTATTTCACAAGCAGATTGTAACATGCGGAGTGGACCTTTACGTGCACATCTCTGAGCTTACCGGCGCACATCAACCTCTACCAATGCCCCTTTAGGCTCTGAACCTTGTATTTCATCTGCTTCTGCTGGACCTGGTGTTTCATCTGCTTCTGTTGGCACGACTGGCAGCAGCACAGCAACCTGGGGTTTCAAGAGCTGCTTCAGCTTGAGCAGCAAAGCCAGGTAAGCTCCGGTTTTGCCAATCTGGCACTCAGCAGACAAGAGCAGACGACGCTCATGCAGCCTAGGAGGAGAGTTTCTTGCATCATAGCTGGCTGAATCATTGGCACCACCTCCACCTTTGTTTGCAACGTAGCAACGCCGGAAGTCTAAGACATCTGCTCCAGCAGGCTTAGGCCTGATCCGAGGGTCAGGCCGGATGTAACTGTCCAACATGCCAGGATTGATCATGTTGTTCAGAACACCATGCAACTGCTTTGAAGCTGGCTGCTGTGGAGCTAATGAATGCCCCCGCTGCAGAGTCAGCTGCTTGACTGCAGTTGCAATCTTCTTTGGCACATCATCCTTTGTGACAACGGCATAAGGGAGTCTGCAATACCAACAGCAAGGTTTCAGGTGACTGGTGTGACATGCCTGTTCTGAGCATATGAGCAAGCCAACCTGACAAAACTGGATGGTGTCACCTTCAACATCACCGTCTTTGAACATTGCATGCAGACAACCTGACATGTACATCATAGAGCTACAACTTACAGGCTTCAGCAAGGGTACTTACCTGAACTGGAAGCGTCTAAGTGTCACATTGATGCTGCTTCCCAATGCGTGTTGACCAACAGCAACGTTGACAGCTGAGTCCAGGTCAAAGAACATGACAGCAAGCTGCTCTGCGGAGTCAGCATCAGCCACTGGTTGCTCATCAGTGCCCATAATATGCACCCGCACAGGTCGGTGACCAATGAAAGGGAACTGGCTGCTCATCTGCAGCAGCAACAATATGAGTGACCAGTTGCTGTGCATGACCAGAGTCATTCATGCATGCATGGCATCTTGAGCTTTGAAATGCCGTGGTCTTATATGAATGGTTGTTGTCCGGGGAACAGTGATGGCAGTGGCTACAGAATGCATCTTGTAAGCCATGACCAACCTGCGTCAAGTCAGTAGAGCTGCTCTGACGCCATGCTTGAATGGCGTTGTATATCTCTGTGAATCTAGTAGAATCTGGCAGCTTTGCCTCCAGGCTGCCTTGACCTGAGTATCTCTGCAAAGAGCAGCAGATACGCTTAAATCAAAGATTGCAATGGGCAAGTACACCATAAGTAACATCCTCCTGTCGTTTCAATGATAGCTTTTAGGTAAGCAAACTCAGTTACGGTGTCTACAACACCATGCCAAAACTGATTGTCTGCAATGTCACTCCTTTGAACTCATGCTGCTCCAGTGGTCACTTTTCAGCAGCCTAAACAAACGCATCTGTGATTTTGGTTTGACCACACGCAAGCTACGACAAGAGAGAGAGACAACTTTTACACCTACGTACCTGCTTGAGCTCTGTCACCATCGAGGACAGCTTTTGCATGTAACCACCATATTGCCGGCCTATGTTTTGGCTCATCCACATAGCATATGAGGCAAGGTCTTCTGCCTGCTTACACTTGCTAAGGGCTGCCAGCCGCACTGCCTCCCAGTCAGGATGGTCTGAGCAAGATGAAGCAAAGGCCAGGGCCTCTTGCAAATGCTCATTGTTCAATGCAGAGTGCTGAGGTGAGTCAGCATTCGTTGACATTGCAAGAGACAGCTTGCAACTTGCTTCTTCCTCCTCTGTGACTGTGCCAGGATAGCGACAAAGCCTGCCAAGCTCTTGCACCCGTGTGGTATGGTTTTCAGAGGCCCTGCATAGCCAGAAACATGATCACCGCAACATTCATTCATTCTGGGATCAAGAATTACCATCACTGTATGCTGTTGCAAACTATGTAAGAAGGCTTGCAGTCAATGCATATCAGCTGCATGCAACTTAGTAGAGATCTTGGATTTGACACACATTCCAACTACGGGCCATGAGTGTCATGTGAAGGGCCTTATTCTGGGCAGCTGCTTCTCTACGTGCAAGCATGAGATTGCATACCTGAGCCTCATGTCCAGACAATCGAAAGTGTGAGGGAAGGTGTCCCCCATGCGCCCCTTCTCACATAGGATCAGCAAGCAAGGCACACCAAGAAGATCCTCGTAAGATAGCCCAGTCTTGCTTGGCTTCAGATTGCCAAATCTGATGCCTTGATCCTGCAATGTGAATGATAAAAAGGTCGTAATGTGTTCTTGAAGCAGACTATCTAACAGAGGCAATATCACACGGCATGCAGGACAAAAAGCAAGCTCGTGCAATACAGAAGACGTGGAAGAGAGCAGCCCCTTGTCTAAGTCAATGTGAGGTGCCAGCATAACTGCAACAGGGAAAATAGTAAGTGGTGTCAGAAGGAAAAAGGCAAGTCTTCCCGTTTTGGCAATCAGAACAGAAGTCTCCTGAGGCGGCAGCCAAGAGCACCAAATAAGGAGTGTAATACCTGCTGGTAGGAAGGATGTTTTGAGCTGACTGGTTTGTGCAGCACAGAAGTGGGCACGCTCAACTTCTTGTTTGGCTCATCTTGACCAAAATCCTTGATGACAGCAAAAAGCTGCCATTTACGCCGGCCTGATGCAGATGATACGCTCGGATTCGAAGTGCTGGATGCGTGCTCAAACCCTTGCCATTGAGGTCCAGATGCTCCATGCCGAGCTGTGTGCTCCAGGAACTTCACCAGAACGCCGTGAAAATGTTTGCCCGCTCTTTTCACCCCTGTTACCCTAACCACTTTCATACTGCCAATGACAGCAGCATCCAGATCCTGCCACGGGCAAGTAGATGCTGATGTATCATGATCCATGGTCAAAAGGGTCTCCACAATGTCATATGTTGCATCAGGCTTGGACGCTGATGACAGCCATTGTAAGAACATAGTGCTCAAATGCTGCCAATCGTCATCTTTGCCCAACAAGGCCTGGCATATGGGCCACAGATTGATGTGCCTGCAGGCAGCAAGTCAGTGTCGTGGTGACATGACCTGCTTCATCAGGCAACGGGCACAAACTTTGGGTCTGAGTTTGCCACCTATGCTTAGTATGCATGTTGTGCACAACATCATGCATGCTTGCATATGCTGCATGCTCTGGCTGGGACATTGTCAGGCAAGATCAGTGCAGTGCATACTTAGTGGACAAGCGACAAGCCTGTGAGTCTGTGAACAGTCTGCATTGTGATGAACAACAGAGGCAAGACGGGCATACCCGTTCTGCTCAGCAATGTGCTTCAGCTCTGTCCTGAACTCAGCAATGTAGGCCTCACATACCACTCTGGCTTTGCATTCCTTTGCAGATGCTGGCCACAGTCCATTAGGAGGCTGAAGATGACTTTCTGGATCAGCATCTGACAGCTTATCGCAACCTGTACATACCCGTTACAAGGTCATTCACTTAATCTGTGCATGTGCACTGAAATGTTTGTCACTCACACAGCTCCAGAAATAGTGTCATGCATTGTCAAAATTTCAGTGTTAATGTACACAGAGGATTGCACTGCAGCAGAGCTTGCCTGCATCTTTACTGCGGCGCCATCTGAATGTTCTAAAGAACTGCAAAGAGATAAGATAGGAGGCTATCAAGGCATGATCCTCAGTGAACAGCTCACTACTCTTGGCCCTCAGTTTGCCTTTCTGCTTAAGGCCATCCACAGCTGCACGAAACTTCTGATCCTACAATTGATGCACCAAGTTTTAAAAGAACCGTGAATACTGCCGTGACAGCTGCAACAGGCAACCCAGCTTGCTCACACCAACATGCATTGTCAGGAACGTAGAAGCCCATCTCACCTGCATGATCCCAAAGGGAATTGCGGCTTGTTGCAGACTTGACTCCATGTAGGTATCTAGCCTGCGATAGGTGTCCCAACACTGGTCATGGCCAGGTTGAAACCACTGCACAATATGCAGCTCCTCTACACACCCGTCTGTTTTGAGCTGTTCCAGCTCCTGACATAGCAAGAGGCACTGTCATAAACCCAGTCTCAGCTCGTCCGTGCAAGATTGTGATTATGCCTGATTCAGTTAGAGCACATTGCAGCAAACAATAAATGCTCCAGGATACTTGACAAAGCAGTGAAACATGTCAAGCACAGTAGCTCAGATACATTGCTCCAGGCAGCAGCTTACCTGGGGGCTGAAAGTACCCAACTCAGTAGCAGAGCTTGTCAGCCTCCACACCCCGTCACTGCAATGCATCACTTTCATGCTGTCAAAAATGGTGTCATATACTTACATGTGTATACACCCAGCTCAAGACATAGCGACAGCACGGACCTGTCCTTAGCCACCACATCTTGCATCTGCAGCCGCTGAAACTTGGCATTGTCTGCAATTGCTGGTTTCGAGACGACATACTTCTCTGGCAGCCGCGAGTTTTGACTAAGGACATTGAATGGAGTGGCGCTGACAAGCAGCACAATGTGATTTTTACATTCCAACAGATCTTGCTGGACCACATCAGGGTTGCTGTCTGTGTAGTCATTCACCATCTTGTCGTGTGCTTGACAAGCTATTGGGCCCCAGTGACACTCGTCAGCTATAGTAATGAACAAGCGGG
>JAABUU010008526.1_pt1 | contig 10156 bp, 12 predicted proteins | sample 5559301 | NCBI WGS metagenome assembly JAABUU01 (sample SAMN10711884, study PRJNA513360) | rock metagenome | isolation source: Antarctica rocks | place: Antarctica: Victoria Land, Richard Nunatak white | reverse complement strand
ACGACCGTCTCTCTGGTGCCAATCGGATGCCCTCCCTGGCCGACCTCATCATCCAACGCGCGGCTGAGGCCCACGCCCCCGTGGCGCTCGCGGCGGCCTAGCCCCCCGACTTTTCGATAAGATACTCGAACTCCGGGTCATCCTCGATCTTTTTTACGAGGTTATAGTAGCTTTTGCACGGTGTGTAGTTCGCAAGAACGTCAAGAATAAACTGCTCTTGGATCGCTTGCTTCATGGTGTAACTGTGGAACGGCCGGTGCTTGACCTCGCCCCCGTCAGGAACGGGCTCCCCAAAGACTTCGAGCGTCTTATTTTTCGGAGTGGCGGTAAAGGCGAAATAGCTCGCGTTCGCGAGCATCTTGCGGGCCTCCATAATGCGGTTGATCTGGTCTTCCGTGTCGTCGTCGCTTTCCTCTGCTCCCGCCGCGGACAGGGCCATGTTCATTTTCGCGGCCGTCCGTCCACTCTGGCTTGAGTGCGCCTCGTCGATAAGGATGGCGAACGTGTGCTCACGGTGCTCGTTCCCGATGTCGTCGAGCACGAAGGGGAATTTCTGGACCGTTGTGACGACGATTTTCTTCCCGCCCGTGAGAAACTCCTTGAGCTGCCCGGAGCGTTCGGCGTGTCCGACAATACTCCCTACCTGGGCGAACTGCTTGATGGTGTCGCGGATCTGTTTATCGAGCAGGACGCGATCGGTCACGACGATGACCGAGTCGAAGACGGGCACCCCTTCTTTCTCCAGGCCGACGAGCTGGTGCGCGAGCCACGCAATCGAGTTCGATTTGCCGCTGCCGGCCGAGTGCTGGATGAGGTAGCGCTTACCGGCGCCGCTCACGCGCGCATCAGCGAGCAATTTACGCACGACGTCGAGTTGATGGAACCGTGGAAAGATGAGCGATTCCTGCTTGCGCCCCGTCTTCTCGTCTTTGGTCTCCACACGCTGCGCGTAGTTCTCCAGAATATCCGTGAGGCCCTCGCGGGTGAGTATGGCCTTCCACAAATAGTCGGTCTTCATGCCATCGGGATTCGGGGGATTCCCGGCTCCGTCATTCCATCCCTTGTTGAAGGGAAGGAACCACGAGTCCTTTCCGGCGAGTTTCGTACAGAACATGACCTGCTGGTCATCGACGGCGAAATGCACGAGGCACCGGGCGAAGTAAAAAAGGAGTTCACGCGGATCGCGGTCGCGCTTGTACTGTTGCACGGCGTCATCAACCGTTTGCTTGGTGAGCCGATTCTTTAACTCGAAGGTGGCAACCGGCAGCCCGTTAATGAAGAGCGCCAGGTCGAGGGCAAGCTTCGTCTCGTCTTTGCTGTAGCGCATCTGGCGCGTGACACTGAAGATGTTCGCGTTCCACTGTTCCGTGGCCGTCTGGTTTCCAGGTGAGGGCGTCCCATAGAATAACTCAACCTTGGCGGGACCATGCGCGACCCCTTTACGGAGGACGTCGACAATGCCGCGCTTGGCGACCTCCCCTTGCAGCCGGTTGAGGAACTGAAGGCGACCCGGGCTGTCTGTCGCGAGTCCAAGCTGGTCGAACGTTTTGGATTGCGTGGCCTGAATAAACGCCAGCAACTTGGGAAGATCGACGGCATGCTCGCGGTCGTAGTCGGCCGCGTGACCAAGAATATAGCCCGAACCGTCGTACCTGACGCGCGCCTCCGCGGCACCAGATACTGTCTTTTTTAGGATTTGCTCGTCTGTTAGGCCCGTGAGCGAGCGCACGATAAGCAACTCTAATCCCTTTTCACTCGTGTCGGTGGTCATAGGGCAGCCTCCATAAGATCGTCATCCGGCACGTCTTCGAGATCATCCGGCTTGTCGGCTAGGTCGACGGGCTCATCATCAATGTCTGAGAGGTCAAGGTGGCACACGTCGAGCTGGCCGGTTACCACGTCGGCGACGAGGTGAGTACGATACTCGCGGATGAGGTCAATTTCACGTTGGGCTTTCTCAATCGCGATTTGTAGGTAGCCTGTTGCTTCGCTCACTTGCGTACATATTGCCTCTTGCTCACTGAGCGGAGGCACAAGCACCGGCATGCGCAAGAACTCTTCTGGATACAGGCGTAATCGAGATAATCGGATGCCGGTCGATCGTTTAGTGAACTCGTCAATGTACATTCTCGTTCTCGCGAGCAAATCGACATACGAACCCAACACCTGAGTAGAAGAGTTTGGACGATAAACTGCGTAGGATGGGCTGACAATCCCAGTTACGCCCGAAACGCCTAGAGCTCCCATCCACATCCACATTGTGTTTGTCACGAGGTCGTTTGGGCGACAAATTTTGTGTCCAACATAAGAAGCGGCCATGAACATCGTTATGTTTTTCTGGCTTCGAGGCGTAATCCCTGTCAGATGCGAGACTGAAAGCAGCTCTTCTGCTCCTGTAGTCGTTCGCTCATCGACCTCGCGAAAGAGCCTCTTAAGGGGCTTAACCTCCCAATGTATCGGAATATCTCCAAGCCAATCGACACCGGAGGATTTTAGAGGAACGGTAGGGTCAAGACCTTTTGTAACGGCTTGCTGAATGATGACCTGCTTCTGCTCGTTCAGCAGCGCGATCAGCTTCCGCTTGGCCGTAATGAGCCGGTTCACTCGGTGGTCAACGTGGCGGGTGAAGCGAACAATGGCCTCTTGTTCGTTTGGAGGAGGAACAGGAACGGATTCACGAGCGAAATCTTTGTATCGGAAATCTGTTGAGCGCTCGCGGATTCCTTTTGCTAGTGCGAGGAGATAACCGATCCGAGACATTTCCCGAAGAACGAACGCATAATAGTGGGCACTGACGCCTACATTCGGTTGGCAAACGGCGTAGACAGGAGTCCCCTTACCATCTGAGTCTGAAACACCAATTGCTCCGGCGAAAGCATCCATTGCGTGAATGACTAGGTCGCCTTTGCGGATTCCCTGATATCCGATTTCCTTAAGCGATTCGGTGAATCCAGCGACACGACGATTCTTTCTTAACGTTACAACGCCATCACGAAAACAAGTGACAACGTCATCTTGAGGGCGAACCGGACGTTCCATCTGTTGAAAGAGAGTCTTGGGGCGAGCGACTTGCCAATGACTTGGAATACGGGCGCACCACGCGAGACCGCTCATCTGATAGTTTGGGTAAGGTCGAAGCGTACTCATGGTGTACTTGTCGTCTCCACAAGCACATCATCGAGTAGTCCCTCTGTTTCTTTCTCAAGAGCCTCAATGTCGCGGCGTATTTCCTCAAGTGTTCTCATTGACTTCGGCTTATAGAAATAGCGTGTAAAGCTAATCTCGTAACCCACTTGAGCCTTCTCTTCCTGAATCCATGCGTCGGGATCAAATGGTCGTACTTCTCGTTGAATGAAAGCCTTGATCCCTCCGGCTTCAAGAAGCGGCACGTTCTCTGTATCGCGCAGGTCGCTGTCCGGCTCATATTCGATGACACATGGCGTCCCTGCGATTGTTGCCTCGAACAAGCCGTGTAGTGGATCGGCTTGCACATGGTCTGCCTGGTGTATCTTGCGGATGACGGGCGTACCCGTTTCATCCACCGCGTGCGTCGCCCGCAGCTCCTTGATTTCTTTGGGCGAGTACGCGCGGTTCGGGTCGATATCCTTGAGCTTGAGCGGCCTCTCGACTGTTACCTTCCAGTAGCCGAACGCTTCGTTCGGGAAGATCTTCGACTGCTCGGTCTCCTCGAAGGAGAGGAAGGTATCGACCACGCGCTTTATGTCGTCTGCCGTCAGTTCGCAGTTCTTCTCTCCAAGACTCTTACGCAAGGGCTTGAACCACGGCGTGGCGTCGATGAGCTGCACTTTGCCTTGACGGAGCGCTGGCTTGCGGTTAGTGAGAATCCAGATATAGGTCGCGATGCCGGTGTTGTAGAACATCTTGAGCGGGAGCGCGATGATGGCCTCCAGATAATCGTTCTCCAAAATCCAGCGCCGAATATTGCTCTCACCCTGCCCGGCATCACCTGTGAAGAGCGAACTGCCGTTGTGGACCTCGGCGATGCGGCTGCCGAGCGGCGTCGACTGCTTCATCTTGGCGAGCTTGTTGACGAGGAACATCAGCTGTCCGTCGCTGCTACGGGTGATGAGGCTCAGATCGGGAATGCCCGCGTGGTCGATGACAAAACGTGGGTCCTTCATCTCACCCTTGCCGCCCATGCGCTCCAAATCCGTTTTCCAGCTCTTGCCGTAGGGCGGGTTCGAGAGCATGAAGTCAAACTCCCGTGCAGGGAACCCATCGGCCGAGAGCGTTGAGCCGTAGACGAAGTTCTCCGCCTCGTCGCCCTCACCCTTGAGTAGGAGGTCAGCCTTCGTGATGGCATAGGTTTCCGGCTGGACTTCCTGTCCGAAGAGGTGCACAGAGACGCGCTTACCGTGCTCGGCGGCAAGCTGCTTAAGGCGATCCTCCGCCACGGTCAGCATGCCGCCCGTTCCACAGGCGCCGTCATAGACGGTGTAGGTGCCGTCTTTAATGTCGTGGGCGATGGGCCGGAAAATGAGTTCAGCCATGAGCTTCACCACGTCGCGTGGCGTGAAGTGTTCGCCCGCCTCTTCGTTGTTCTCTTCATTAAAGCGGCGGATCAGCTCCTCGAACATCGTTCCCATAGCATGGTTATCGAGCGCCTCAAGACGGATGTGTTCCTCGTTGTCGAGCGTCGGCTCAGGCGACAGGTTGATACGGTGGTCGAGAAACTTCTCGATGAGACTTCCGAGGATGTCCGCATCAACGAGGGTCTGCGTCTGGTTTCTGAATTTAAACTTGTCGAGAATCTCCTGAACGTTGGGCGAGAACCCGTCAAGATAGGCGTCAAAGTCAGCGCGGAGCTGCTGGATTTTCGCCCTGGATTTAAGATCTCGGAGCGTATACGGCGACGCATTAAAAAATGCCTGTCCCGCGGCTTGACGTAGTGCGGCCCCCTGGTTCGCGACTCCCGCCACATCAAGATTCCGCTTCATGTCGAGGACCGCTGGCTTGGTCCGTTCAAGCACGGCATCGAGCCGCCGTATCACCAGCATGGGAAGAATCACGTCACGGTACTTGCCCCGCACGTACACGTCGCGGAGGACGTCGTCAGCGATGCCCCAAATGAAATTAGTAATCCAACTCAGCTGTTGGGTCTCCATCGATCTATATGCCCCCTTATTCGGCACGCTGATCGAGCAGTCCTCGATCGTCCGCGTGTCGGCACGCAGGAATGATTGCCACTTTGATACAGCATGAGTTAGCGTTTGTGGACCTACTACTAATCACCTTATAGTGGTGCCCCTGCTCGCGGGCGACATTCGGATCACGCACCTGCTTCTTCGCTTCGATGACGGCAATGATCTCGCCGTTAGACCAGTAGAAGCAATAATCGGTGACACCATTCCATGGTTCCGCGTCATAGCCATCCACCGGGATTTCGATGCCAACCTGGCCGGGGTCATTCACGGTCCATCCCACTTTTACCAATGCGGGATCAATGAGTTCTTTCCGTGTTCGCACTTCATTCGGGGACATCAGCCGCACTTTCTGTAAGACGAGGCTCTACCGATACGAGGTGAGGCGTGGCAGCCGGAGGGCCGACCTCAATCTCACCCGGCACAACAGCTAAGGCGCGCGCGAGGCGGCGCACAATGGATGGCCGTGGCTGCACCTTACCAGCCTCGATGTGGTAGACCGTCGAGGGGGACACGTCTGCGGCGACAGCAAGCTGCTCCTGCGTGAGATGATGGCGCACGCGCAGCTCTCGGAGTGTTGCCACGCTCATTCTCCCCTCTATACAGGCATCTGCTATCCCTAAAATACCATGCGGCACTAGTGTGCTAGGAACTTCCCTACCCGTCAAGTCCTCGACACAACCGCGCCTGCGGGCGCGAGAAAGGAGCGCGACGGCGTATAGTGACTCACACGTCGGACACCATCACCGGCCCTAAACTGACCGGGCTACGCCCACACGGATGACCGATTAACACGTCGACCTGAACGCACACAGGAGTGGCTAAGTGGTCCATCCGGTAAGTTCGTATTGTGCCGTTCCGCCTCGCTGTCGGGCCACATTGCCACAATTCCCGCGCGACGACGCGCAAACCACAGCGAAAAGGGCGGTTCCGAAAGTGACGGTGATTTGCCGGATGGACCACTACGGTACTTTGTTGATTCCGGTCGTGACGGGCTGAATGGCGCCAAGCCAGCTCGAAACGGGCGGCCAGAAGGCGGTCCAGGGCACTGTTTTGGACGCCAAAAGCCGCCTTTCTGCGCTGATCGGAGCGGGCTTTTCCAGATTCAACAAAGTACCGACTAATATTGCAATGAGACTTCGCGAACGTGAGACCGCAACAGGTGTAATATGGGGTTTCATCGATAACTCAATTCGCATAACCGCAATGGCGCAATCAGTGCTGCACGGGTGGCTTTGCCGGTTCTCGGTGCTTCCTTGCTTTGAAGTCTCGTTGCAATACTAAGACGGTGGTCCCACAAAATCGCAGACATGGCACGTGTAGCGCGGAAAGGCCCGCGTGTGGAGGTGATGGCGATTCCAGGCGTAGTCGGCGATGTCTTCTGGACGGATGACCATGAAGCTCTACTTTCAGCTAATCATTCGCCACTATCCTCAAGCCCACATGTGATCCTTTGGGCTCATTGGGCACATCCAGCCCTACAGCGTTACTGTCTATCTTTACGATAGGTTTTGGAGCCACGTTTGTAGGTCATTGTAGCATTGTAGAGCGCGTCCAGATTGCGTATCTCGGAAGACAGCCTGACCCGCACGCGGATGTCCGCGGCCGGGGTGTGCGTGCGTTCTAGCGTGTCTAAGCACGGTCGCAGTCGGTCGATCGCGGCCAGCGCCGCCGCGATATCTACGCGTAGATCGCTGTTCATTAGCGATTACCTCCTCTCGCCATGCCTTGGGCTCATGGAACACGCCTGGGACGCTCGCGTCGTCGTGGCCGTGCGCGTTACGGCCGGTTGCGGTGCCGGATCTCGGCGACAACGGCGCCGTGCAGCAGCGCCGGATCTCGGCGACAACGGCGCCGTGCAGCAGCGCCAGGTCATCATGACGGTAGGCAGCGCGCCCCGGCGCTCGAAGACTTGGAGGTAGCAGCGCCCCTCGTGCCCGGTCGGACCAACGTAGCGAAATACGCCGTCGTAGGAACGGAACGCCGGCGTCGGTTCCTGCGTCATTGGTCGCGCTCCTCGCCCGCTGCAGAAGGGTCATCCGCCGGTGCTATCGTCGCGGCCTTCGGCTTGTTCTTCGCGCCCTTGGGCCGTCCACGCCGCCTTAAGTGCGTAAGCCGGTACTCCTCGATGGCCTCGGCTGTGACCATGTTGAGCCGAGGGTTGATCCGCTCGACCGCTAACTGTCCAAGCCGGATTTGCGCCTTGACCGTTTCGTGGGCGATCCCAAGCATGGCGGCCGCTTCGGCGGTCGTGAAGAGCGTTCGCCCTTGCCCTTGCCCCTCGCCCTCTGGCACGCGCGCCCTCCCTCTCGTCCTGTCCCCTCTATCGTACCGCGTGGGCAGGGGGAGGGCCACACCTTCGGGCACACTGGCCACGCGGCCGTGTCCTCTGACGGCGCTCAGTTTCACCATGGGTCGATCCTCCGTGATGCGCTAGCCGGCCGGGGTGGATGCCCCGGCCGGCGTCGGTCTGTTGGTCCCACCCGATCCGCTACGCGCGGGCGTGGGCGGCAAGCCAAGGGCTCCCCTCGGCGGTCAAGCCGTCCGCGATCATGAGCGTCCGCGCCTGGGCCGCCGCGTCGTCGATGATGGCGACGCGCCAGCGCACGTACGCCTCGAAGTGCGCATCGCTCTCGCCCTCGCGCTCGTCGAGGTCGCACCAGCGATCGAATTGGGCGAGCACGGCGCTCACCGCCCGGTCGATCACCTCGAACAGCGTCGTCGGGGCCGCATCCATCGGGTTGGCCTCGGGCGCATCCTGCGCGTCCCGCCACGCCTCCAAGACAATCATCTGGTTCATGCCCATGGGTCCTATCTCCTCCGTGGTGAGTGGCCGGCCTGCCACAGCGGCAGGCCGGCCCTCGGGGTGTGGGCCTAATACTCGTCGGGCAGCAGCAGCGTGGTCGCGTGGCGACCCGCCTCGGTGATGATCCAGACGCACCCAGCGCCTTGCAGGTGGTAGACGCTGAAGATGCGCGCGCCGTCGCGGATCGCGTCCTCGTTGAGGCCGTAATCATCGGGGCTAATGTCGCCCCAATCGCCGGCCCAGTGGCGCGCGAACAACTGCGGCGGCGTGGTCAGGCGCGCCGCACAGGCAGCGAGCGCGCCGACGGTGGCGCTCAGGACGCCGAGCCCGAACAAGCCCGGTACGGCCAACTCGACGCCGCACCCGGCGCACAGGCGACGTGCAGCGGCTGGCTTGGCGACGATGGGGATGACCGTCCCGCCGTAGGGCCGGGGGCGAATGTCCGCACGAGCGAAGCAGGCCACGCACAACAAGCGGGCGCGATGCTGGTAGGCGAACGGCTGCGGCGCGACGGGGGCGGCAATGGCGGTGATAGTCATGGTGTGCATCCTCCTGGTGGTGCGCCGGGGGCGGGGGGCTGTCCCCACCCCCGGCTGTTGTCGGGATTAGAAGGGGATCGCGTCGTCGAGGCCGACGCCGGCGCTGATAGCGATAGCGCGCTTCGTGGGCGGCTCCTGGATGCGGGAATAGGGGCGGTGGCGCCGGAGCGCGTCCCGCCACAGGTGCTCTAGCTCCGCGTGGTGCGCGTCGCAGAGGCCGCAGGTGTCCGCGCTCTGCTGCCACCCGTCGATGTGGTGCCGCTCGGTCGCCGGGGCCGTGCAGCCGAGCCACGCGCACACGCCGAGGGTGGGCGTGGCCCTGCGGGCCTGGGCGCGGGCCTGGGTGCCCCCCGCTTTGCGCCCCAACATCGGATCGCGCCCGAACTTGGCGCGATACGACGGGGCCAGCTTCTCTAGCAGGTACTCGCCCCAGCCCGCTTCGATAGCGCGAGCGAACCCGACCGCGCCGATCCGGCTGAAATGGTCGCGCCCGTAACGGGCAAAAGTTGCCTGCCCTCCCAGCCGCCCGCGCTCCTGGGGGGTAAGCGCGCGGGGCGTCCCGTACGGAGCGGGGATAGCGGGGGTATAGGTATCCTGGGCCTGTGCTACCATAAGGTGAACTCCCTCGTAGGGGGTCTGTGTAGGCGGGTCGCCCAAAGCTTTCCTAGGGCTGGCGACCCGCCTTTTTTGTTCCCTACCCTCTAATTATATCACGCACGTACGTTATATATCAAGGGTAAAAAGGCCTGAAACAGGGCCAAAATAGGTACATGTTTATTCGGACAACACCCCTATAAAACGAACGTCTTTCAGGGTGCGGATCTGTGCGGTTGTCGTGGCGGCACGCCTAAAAGTGGCGGTCTCGCTGGCGTCGTGGGGGTGCGCGTCGAATACTCGTCAGTCGGGGGAGAGGCGCGGAAACGTGCGTTTCCGGGGCGCTTGGGGGAGGGGAGCCGGTCTATTCTTTTTCCAAGTAGCCGGTCTTTGCCCTCAGTTGTACTCGCCTGTACCAGAACCTAGCGAGGCGGCGTGGCCCTCGGTTCAGCCCTCTCGGACACGTCACGATGCGTTGCAACGTCGCGTAACTCTTTGCGTTGTTCATGTCCACATGCTAGCTTCGCGCGGCACGAAGCGCGACTCCCCCGCAAGATTCGAGAAGATTTCGTAGAACGTCAGTGCTACAATGGGACTGCGGCGGGGCGTTGGCCTGGTGGTAACGGTCGCTGTCACCAGCCGTCAACTGGGTAAGGCGCGCTGATCGATCCGCTCGCGCGCTAGAATGGGAGGGAAGGTTACATGTTCTGTGCATCCGTCGCGTATCCCATGCAGTCGGGAGGTCGGTTCGACTTCGCGTACTTCGCGCAGGCCCATGCCCCGCTGTTCGCCCGCCTGCTCGGCGCCAATTGCGTGCGCTTCGAGGTGCAGCGCCCGCTCGCCACGCCCGACGCCCCGCCACCGGCGTACCAGGGCGTCGCCCATTTCTGGGTCCGGTCGGATGAGGAGTTCGGGGCGGCGTTGGGGCAGCACGGGCCGGAGATCTACGCGGACATCCCGCGCTTCACCGACATCGAGCCGGTCCGCCTGTGGAGCGAGGTCGTGTCGCAAGAGGGGGGAACGCCCTGACGCTGGTTCCCCTGGCGCGTCTATCG
>JAABUU010008523.1_pt1 | contig 10160 bp, 13 predicted proteins | sample 5559301 | NCBI WGS metagenome assembly JAABUU01 (sample SAMN10711884, study PRJNA513360) | rock metagenome | isolation source: Antarctica rocks | place: Antarctica: Victoria Land, Richard Nunatak white | reverse complement strand
TGTGAAAGTTTGACCATGGTAATGTGATCAAGCTCCCACAATTGCTGCGCCATAGTTGCATGTTGATCTGGGCTGTGTATGGTGGGAAGAGCAATTATGCATGCCGCCAGCGTTCATCCAGCCAGCATATTTTTATACGAGGCTTGCTTAGTAACAATTCCAGCTGGAAGTGCTTCTATGTGAGCTTGAGGGCGTGTGCTCATGTTGGTCCCTGTTGGTGCTGACCTGTCAGATAGCCAGCAGTGCTTGCCCTTCTGGCGTATGGCACATCATACCCTGGCTGCCATACAGATCTCGACCAAGATGGTCATTGCCTCTACTGTTGTGCCGGATCCTGTGTGCTGGGGCTTGTCAGTCTCTGCATGGTCAACCATTGGCGCTAGCACTGCATGCAGTCTGAAGAATGTGGTTTGCAGGGCGTCTGACCGGAACTTTGCTCGGCGTCAGCTCGATGCCTTCCCTGCCTTTGTCCACTGAGGGACAAGCTCACAGGCTCATAGAGGAGGCTACTGACAAGAACAATCTGGGTCAGATGTATATCTGGTGGATGCCCTGGTTGTAAAGCTCCAGTGTCGAGTTTCGCAAACACGCTCAACATGAATTAGGGTGTTACCTTATGAAATACCAGAGTCGGATAAAGCTAACATAGTGTGTACAGCTAGATAGCCAGCAACATGGAATAAGCAGTACATGTTTGCGTTGGAGATACTCCTGGTTTTGTTACAAAGTTATTCAGCGTATATGCTCAAGTAAGAATCCATAGCAACATCACGCCTCACAACTCCTGCCATGTTTAGCAGCACAACAACACAAGCCCTTCTTGACTGGGCTGTTGAAGCAAGGACGTCACGGCGGTCTTGTGTAACCAGACAGAATCATTACAAGACTGTTTCACACACTGTTGTTGCTGCTATCACTCTGTTATCAGGCCGCTGGACTCTGTACATTAGCCTGAGTAGCTGACGGCGGGACGCTGGTATACGAAACTAGTCATAATAGAGACACAGGACCCAACTATGACTAACCAGTTCATGAATGACTTGACTGAATCAATCTAAGTGCCTAGCACAACTCAACATGGGCCCTTCGGGTGGACGTGGAGAACTGATATAAACTACACCATTGCTGAACACCATGTTCTGAGGAAAATTCATGAACACAAACGGTTCAATTGAAATGACAGCAGGGAGTATTGAAGCTGCATTGCTATCAAAGCTGGATCCAGTGACTGAATGCAGATAACTATAAAGGCTGTGATGGCAGCGATAAAAAAAATTGTCAAAGGTCTGATGCAGTGACATATTCAGCAGTAAAAGGCCCCAAAGGTCAAGTAGCTCACGCCATCTCAAGCAACAACTCTGAGACTTTTGCAAAGCAAAAAAGGACAAATAGCAGAAAAGGACGAGCAATTACTCTCCCATTGTCAGTATGCCAGACCCCAAAAACAAGCAGTTTGCCAATGTTGCTGTAAAGGGTACACAGCAGAGGCATTATGATGGCCAATCTCAAAAACACATGTCAGGAAAATGCTGACATGACCACACACCGAAAACCACCCCAGCGCTCCACAATCTGAACAAAGATGTCTTTTTGAGGTCAAGCAGTATGGGTGGGATAGTCTATACTCCAGTGGGCAACCTCCAGTAGCAGATCAGGACTGGGTAAACGCAACGCTGAGCTGTCCAAAATCAAATTACAGTTTGTGAAGCCTGCCATCAACTCTCCAGGTGACAGCTCACCAGCATCCTCTGCAATGCAGTTTATGACAGCCACAACATCCACAGCCAAAGGGTATGACTGAACACTCATGATGGCTGTCTGCATCGTGGTGCATGTCTGCAGGACACACAAGCCAGTCAGTAGTTGGCCAGCACATGAACACTCAAGATCAGACCATCCAAGATCAGACAATGCAAAGAACGAATGCTACTGCAAGCACAAGTGCTCTGCTCACACATCCCTGCTCAGACCTCAGAATCCTCTTGCACAGCAAGAGATGCAAGTAAGCAGCGCACTGGCTTGACTATGCCTGCCAGGCTTCCCTGGATTCCGGCCTGGCTTCAGGTGCAAATGCTTGTCCATGTAAATGTCCCCCATGAGCATCAGCTGACATTGTTGATCAACAGGCATGTATTCAGTGTGATGACTTGGAGCGTTCATCTCTCTTCTTGGGTTTCTGGACCCTTCACTTTTTTTGAGAGACACTTCATAGATGCCCTTACCCGGCGCCAAACAGCTCCCAACAAGGAGATGAACAGGTTCTGCTCCTGCACCATGTTCTCCTGCATCTGCCGCATGGCTGCATGACTGGTCACAAACTGATTGGCAAGACCAGGACAACTGCCCAGGAGCGCCCCTTGTCCCTGAGCCACATCACAAACCTTCTTTGTAAACACAGAAGCACACAAAATTGAGGCGTTACTTCTTACATTCGTGACATGGCAGACAATGACAATCAATTAGTTACACATGGCAACCCGGATCACCGGTCAGCTCCAGCGTTACTAAAAACCTCTGAAGCGCACATGCGAAGGATTGTGTGTGAGCGGGGGCTCAAAGATCACAATCAACTCTAGGTGTGCTTACAGCATCATGGTCCATTCACAGTGTCTGGCACGCACTCAACTCATCCTGGAGGTCATAGAGCTACCGGATAAGCTGTCTAACACTTCAGCAATGTAGCCGCATGCAGATGCAGTAGACAGAGGCAGTAGACATCAATAGTAGACATCAGACCGTCATTGGCATCTTGAGGGACCACTGCATTGCATACAGGGAGTTACTTGGACTGTGCACACCTGGCCCCATGGGTACACACGTGTTCTCAGGTGATGAGTGAATGAATGAAGTGAATGAAGCAAATGAATGAAGTAAAGAATGCGTGAGGAAGAGAGAGTGGGAATGACCTGCAACCAAGGGGCTATCTTGCAGCGTGAGGACGCCAGGGCTCCTGACTGCTGGTAGTAATGCCTCCTCACCAGCAGCAGTTGGCGCTTCTGGGTGTCTGTGAATTCTGCTGACGCCTGATGCACAGAAGCAACCAAGGTATGCCAACATGAAATGACTATGATGGCATTTGTAGTTTGCAAGGGATACTTGCACGGAGGTGTCCAGCTGGACAAGAAGCCTGGAGTGAAGGTGAGTGGATTTGCTTGCCTTCAGCAGAACAAAGCTCCTCTTGACAAACACGCATTTCTTCAACCTCTTGAATGAACTTGCTTAAAGCCTTTCACTGGGTGCTGAAAACAACGGGAAGACACAGAAGAGGGGTGGCAGACTTCACACTCCTTACAGCACAGAGCCACGCCGCAGCAGGCTGCCGAAGCGTTTCAAAGTGAAGCAGATGAGGCAGGATAGCAATGCAAACAGCAGGTGCATGCAAGGCAACAGGAGAAGATTCACATCATTATGAAATGCAGTGCACACCACCAGGAGAAGCTCATCCACAAGATTCGGAAGTCCAGTGTCCACCAGGCAGGCAAGTGCTGCAACCAAGCACCACTCGATTTCTTACCGCAACACTCCTCCATGTGTCTGGAGCAGTGGGCTCAGCTGGTTGGCCAGTCTCCATGTTGCTGGTCATCAACTGATGCAGGCAGTCGAAGTTGAAGGCTGCCACGCAGGCATGGCGCATGCCATGCTCCACCATCAACGCCTGTGCAACCACCGAGAGCCCAGCTTGTTTGAGCTGGTGAGGTTCAGTGTCAGCCACCGCAGCGCACTGTGTCAAGGCTCAGTTGCAGCTCATACACACACGATGTACAACATGCACATAATACATGACAGGAGCTGAAACTCCAAGGCGAGCAGTTCAGGCTGTGCCTGTTACATCATGACTTGCACATAACTTGTCCATGACTTTATGTTTGCCACCCTTGTTTGAGTTCCTTCAACCCAATCACACAACATCAAACCTTGTCACTGGAAGCATCAGCCTGATGCATGGCTACATGAGAGACAACAGCCCCCACCATGGCCCGCAAAGCACCATGGGCAGCAAAGGGAGCAATAGCAAAAGTGTTGCCTGGACATACCTTGAGCCTGACGCCTGCAGGGCTGTCTGTATGCCCTTGCACTGCCGGAAGCAGGCTGGCCAGCTTGAACACCAGCATCTGCACCACACACACACACAAACATTGAGCACACAAATGCTGGCTCTGAACATGTGCAGCAGAGCCCAGAAGAAGCTGTATGATGCGGAACATGCAAACAAATGCAAATTCACATATGTCAGGCCAATAGGTTAAGCCAAATGCTCATGTGTCAGCCCCCACACAGCAAATCAACAATCACAGAGACAGGCATAAGCCAATGGTTTCTGGGGGCAGCAGCTTCAACAACCTATAAAAGACTTCTGGGCCATTCTCAAAAGTGGTGATATCCTCTTGGAAACAAAACTCCACACTTGAGAAAAAGAACAAGCAACAATGCATTCCAACATGATGTGATGCTGGTCTGCTCACCCGCCAGAAGTGCTGGTGATCTCCTATGCTCATGGCCTTGACCTGCTCAGCAGTCATGAGCTCTGGCGAGTCTGTCTGGAGGGTATTTTGCATGACGGCCTGGGGAATCCAGCCAGAAGATGGCCAGTATTCATAGTTCACCCCAGCCTGGTGCTGCGGCGCAGACTGCATGCAGCAAATACGTCGTCTGTTGACAGCGCAGAACCCATTTGTGCATGTTCAGAAGGCTTGTCAGAGTTTGTTGAGATTTGTAAGGACCCACTATCAGAAAACAAAGGGGCCAAAAAGTGTTGAAAAGTAGTACCCACGTTCCTGCTTATGACATTTGGCAGGATGATGCTGTTGTCTTCAATCACACCCACATATTCCAGTGTAAGCAAGGGCAACAATTCTTGAGTTGTACAGGGTCAATACACAGGTTTGGTGAGCTGAGAACTGTATGTACCTGACCCTCAGGAGGACACATGTTGGATGACTGAGTGGATGAATGAGTGCATGAGTGAGTGAGTGAACTAACAAACGCATCGGTGAATAGTTGTGTGGGTGAGTAAGTGAGTGAGCGAGCGAGCGAGAGAGTCAGTGAGTGAGACATTGAGTGAAGGAGTGATCGAGTGAGTGCTTCAGATCATGAAGCACACCTGAGATGATGGGCCAGTCCAGACAGCCAGAGCTGTCTTGAGGGTTTCCGCCTGCTGTTCTACCATGCTTTTCTCCCACCGCGTCCTTTTAAGCTCTGCTGCTAACGCTGCAATCCGGACGCTGTTTTCTTCTTCTTTGGCCTGCATCACAGCCCATGTGATTCAATACAAAGCTTTGCTAATTTTGCACATATGCTCAGCACCGACAGCCAAGCGAAGGCCATGAGAAGAGCAGCTGAAAATGCTCAAGTCAACGAAGCCAGTGGTGGCAATCAAGTAAATGTGCATCTGGCTCAGCTGGCAATCAGTGAACAGATTTGCAGTGTTATGACATTTGAAATCATTACAGTGTGTCAGATACTGCACAATTACTTGAGGGGTAAAGCATGCAAAGCACAACCTTCTGTCTGTCCCTATGCCGCTTTTGGGCTCGCTTATTCTTCTCTCTCTGTTTGCTTGCCTTGTCGGGCTGCTGAGCTTGGTGCACAGCCTGTGATTGAGCTTGGGCAGCCTTGGCCTGACTTGCTGTTCCACTTGCAGAAGCCGCTGAATTATTTTCACCAGGCTCATCCCGATTCTTGCTGAGCAGGGTAAGTATGTGGACACCCCAATTCGCAGGAAGAGCAGTCCCAAGAGAGTTTTCCATTGGGCTATTTGACGCTGGTGCTGGGGACGCAACAGCAAGTACTTCAGGGTAGGGCTCTGTAGAGTCGCTGAATTCTGGCTGTGATGTGCTGCCGGCCCAACCCAAGTCGCCCAGTCCAAAATTTAAGTGCTGGGCTTCAACTAAAGGTAACAACTCAACCCCAAACATGTTCAGGGTCATACTTCACTGCGCAGAGGCGGGGAAATGGGCCACCCCGCAATCTTACAGGTCCCTATTCTGACAGCTGTCGGAATTAAGCAGGCCTCAACAGGCACTGTAACGAAAACCCGTCCCAAGGCTTTGTTGATACGAGCAAGGACGATGTCCGGGCGCTTCACTTGGTCGTGTTGGCTGGGCCCAGTCGAGCTACCCCAAAACTCGAAGCTCTCCGCAGACAATTCACCAGCATGATCGCTATGAGTCGAAGGCGCTCTGCACGATTGAACACTCTACGACAGTTGCTCCACACTTAACTTGTCCTTACCTAAGTTTTGGCTAAAACCGCAGCGCCCGACAAACGGCAGCGTCGGGCTCCTGTAGGGCATTGCTCAGTCGCGCCCTGCCTTCAATCATCCCTATTTCCATTGTCAGCCAGCTTCTATTCGGACTTTTCTTTGTTGGGGACAGGGGCAGAGGGCATGCGAGCTAGATGTCCGGATCTGAATCTTACTAGACGCACTTTTCAGCTTGAAAACTCTGACCTGACCCTCCGCGTCCCTAAGTGTCCGTGCAGCTTACTTCAAGCAGGTTGTTGCTGCCGTTTTAGCGGCAGGAGCTATGTCATGCACCAAAACTGGGATCAAGTGTCGACAGACCTTCATTATGGCCCTCCAGTAGCTAAAGCAAGCAGACGCTCCTATCCGAATGACCATGTTGACAAGGGTTTTCTCGACTTTCTCCTAGCGGATAATGTTCAGCTTCCAGGGCCCCAACAGGCACCTCAGCAACAAAGCTCTTTCGACCTCCAATACGGCACGAGCGCGATAGGCGCACTTCCTCAGAACGCAGCTTACAATGATGGGCCGTTCATGTCGCAGCAGCACACTTTCCAGTGGGTGCCAACCCCTGGTGCATCAGAACCTGTGCCTGTCACAGATACAGCACCTGGCCCCTTGGTCTTGCTGAAAGCGTTGGACACAAGCACAAAAGGGTGGAGGAGTCAGCAAACTCAGGGCATTCTGGGGAGCTCTTTGGCATTGGCCACTCTGCTGAGCAGCATTCTGGAGAGCACAGTGGCAGTGACTTCGAGGACAACAGAAAGCTCACTAAAGCTGAAAGAACTGCAAGAATGAGAGAAAAGAACAAAACTGCACAGAAGCGGTGGCGGGACAGACAAAAGGTACAGTCCACGTCCGTTTCGCGTGTTTTGTTTTTGAGTTGCCTTGTTTGTGGTGTACTCTTGTGCCAAATCCCTGCCATCTTAGATTGTGCGCTGGCATGTGTAGGCTAAGCTGACTGACAGCGAAAAGAAGCTGTCTGAGCTCTCAGCCAAGCTTGAGCACATCTCTATAGAAAAATCGGCCTTAGAGAACCGCAACAACATCTTGGAGAAGGTGCTGGTGATGAGGGATCAAGAAATCTGCAAATTCAAGGCGGAAGACCATTCTTTGCATCATCAGGTGCTGGACACCAAAGATACACAGGACATATTCAAATTGAACATGTCCTGTGTATGTTATTTCTATGCATCATATTGTGCTCATCCGTCAGGCCTCCCCAGGTTGCTGCCTATGCATTGGTAGCCTGTTGCTGCTCTAAGGAACAGGCTACAACTGATGCAAAAGGCACATTGCCTTACCACATTGCATGACTGGCAACCAAACAACAGTACAGTCATGTGGTGAGATAGAATTCCGCCTGACATGGTTTTTCCTCCGGCTGCTTTGCAGGCTGAGCAGCAGCAGACGCCCTTCACGATGCAAGACGGCTACAGATCTAATGCTTACCTCAACATCTCTGTGAGAGACAATGCACGCATCACTTGCGAGGCCTTAAAGAGCATGTCTTCAACTGAGCTCACCAAGCTGTGGAAGGTGTTGTCCTGCGTCAATCAACACACATCTATGCACCTGCAGGCCCACTGTCTATGATTCAAGCTCTGCAAATAAGATGCTTCTTATGTTTGCCCTATCTGAAGTCATGTCAACGTATTTGTGGATTTTCGTATTGTGCAGCTCATTCAGTGTACTATCTTTGCACACGGGACATCAACTACACAGCTTCTGCATTGCAGAGAAGGTGCACGCAGAAAAGGTGCTAGCGCCTGTCATGCAAGTCACAAGAGGCCTCCACTCAAGCCTGGTTTTGCCATGCAGGAGTATGTGAACAAGCTGGCAGTGATGTTGCTGGAGGCTAGAGGCAATGACCACTCAGCCGTACAGGCTCAGATTGACAGGCTGGTGAATGAGTGCAGTGCCATTTGCGCATCTTTGGCCATGAGCAACCCGTCTGCCATTCGCACGCTGCACTGCTCCAATTTTGATGGAGCACTGATGGTGCAGCAGGGACCCAGCTCTAGCAAATGGCTCTCCATCTCTGTAAGTTCTGCTCAGCTCAGTCACTCATGCTATTGCGATCAAGCAGATCTTTCATTTGGCTCATTGTACATGTAGCTTTCCCAGCAGCGCTTATGCTAGCTGCATGTGCATCCCAGCTGCATGTGTATCTGTATTTGCAGTTGATGTCCGCTAAAGCAATGTGAGATTGATACCTTTTGTCTGCAGCACCCTTCATATCTTCAACTGTGCACATGTTGTGCAGTTTGCCCCCAAATATGATGTTGCAGTCATCATGCATTTGCACCTTCAGGCGTGAAGACATATCAACATGTTTTGTTCTTGCATGTGCAGCGCTCCATCAATCTGAGTACACAGCAGAAGAAGGAGTTGCTGGCTGGGCGGCATTACTACCTCTCCAAGATGAGTGAGGTGCTCAGGCAAAGGGAAAGCCTGCTCAGCACTTTAGAGGTGACCACACCATGTCCATTGACGCTTGCTTGTTCAATGCAGCAGTGTGGATGCAGCTGTATATGCATGACTGCAAGCACATTGTTTTCAAGGAAGCAATCAAAACCTGCAGTCACTGGCAAGGCTCGGGATCCAATCATTGGTGCTGCTGTCAATTTGCGCTGAGCTTGACATTCCCAACGAGTGGTGTTGTTTTCAGGGAGTGCATGGCACAAAGACTACACAGCATGCGCTGGCACTGGATTATGTGACAATGGCTGGAGTCCTAGACAGACTGCAAGCCAACATCCAGGAAGATCACCAGCTCACCTGTGGCTTCTTGTATGCAACATGGAAGCGGGTGAGTGTCTACTTACTGTGCAGACCCACAATATGCCATTGCAAGTCACAACGCCTGCAAATTATGGTGCTGGCATGATGTCAATGCCTTGACTTCCTCAGACTTTGCATTTACACCCAAGGAGTAGGCAATCTCTGGTAGCAACTTTTGTGGCTGCCTGCTTCCAATCAGGCAGGTGGTCACTCTTGAGCGGCTCACGCCGGCAGGACATAGCATCCATGTCTTCTGTGATGCACCCAGCTGTCAGTGCATTTTCATATCGACATCAAACAGGAATGCTGCACAATGAACAAGAAGCTCTATGTTGTAGGTCATGACATTGTTTCAGAGAGGCAATGTCATTGTCCAGTCATATCCGTACTTCCCAGACATGTTGGCTGTAGCCAATGCCATTGCAGCTGATGATCATGCCGCAGCCGCTGAGACCTTGCTACAGCAAAGGAGTTTTCCATCAGAGGTGCCGGATGCAGCTGTGGAAAATGCTGAAGCAAGCAAAGCCTCATGGCTGATCACCCCAAAACAGGAAGAGGAGCTGCTATGCACTATGAATATCCCTTTGATGGCATCTATGATTTCGGAAGGCCCGCGTCCATGAAGGCAGAGTTCTCTCATGCAGTGGTGATGGATTTGTGCATGTATGGTAGTGCTTTCTGTATGTCAGGCAAGGTTGTACAGCATACTGGGTTTCTACTTGTATAGTGGGGTCAGAAATGGGTATTTTGCTTTATTGCTTTGGATTTGAACTTTGGACTCTTTGCTAACTTGCAGCATGCACAGCCCTGCCCTCAGAGGCTGTGACCGTGATAGCACAGAGATACACTCAAGCCTGGAAGTATCTGTAGTGCACCCATGCAATACCACAGGGCTGACAGTCGGCACAGTCCATGTGCTTAGTTCGAACTCTGTTTGAATTCAGAACAGTGCATTTTTATGCCGTGAAAGCATGTAGCAAATGTAATCTGGATATGGCGCTGTCTATAGTTGACAGGTGGTGACGTGTTTCGCAGATCGCTTTGTGAGCGCAACACCATGTCGGGTCCAACCAAAAGCTGGTCAAGGGCAGACCTTTTGTGTTGGGTGTAAATTGACATCACGGTATGGGCTGCT
>JAABUU010008522.1_pt1 | contig 10161 bp, 9 predicted proteins | sample 5559301 | NCBI WGS metagenome assembly JAABUU01 (sample SAMN10711884, study PRJNA513360) | rock metagenome | isolation source: Antarctica rocks | place: Antarctica: Victoria Land, Richard Nunatak white | reverse complement strand
AAAGTGGAAGACAAGTTGTCCAGAGGAGCTTGATTGTGCATGCTGTCTGAAGCCTGTATGGTGGATGCTGCTGCTGGTGCTGCTGCTGCTGGCAGATCACCCCTTGGGCTTGCACTCATGGCAGATGAAGAAGACTGGGTGGTAGCCCCTGTCAGACCCTGGGGTGTCCCTTGAGGCGCAGCCTGTTGCTTGTTCTTCTTCAGAAGAGGCTGCAATGTAACCTTCCTGGAGGCACCAGGTGCCTTATGTGATGATGACTCGCCCACAGCCTGTGCAGGAAGCTGAGGCAGCGGCTGACCCCATTTGACGAGGACAGCTATCTTGACATCGATGTCAGACAGCGCTGGACTGTCATTCAGGTTGCAACTAGCCACGCTGCTGGATGCTGATTGGCTTGAGTCAGTCTCCCATGACACCTTCCTGGTTGTCTTGATCTGCCTCACAGCTGCTGGTGCTGAAGGACCAACCCTTGCTTGCGCAGCACTGTCAATGTTAGGCGCAGCAACGACGCTCTCTGTTTGAGGCAGGGAGGAAGCAAGTGTAGCAGGGGCACTTTGGTGGGAAATGGCTATCTGTGAGGATGAGGGATTTTGGCGGGAAACCATCTGCTGCTGAGAGGGTGAGTTGACTGGACAGGGTGCATGTCCCACTGTGCCATCTTGCACAGGCAGTACAGCTGCTGGATGGTTCTGCAGGGAGAGAACAGTGCTTGGGTGGGTTTGGCGGGAAGGCAATGGCGGAAGCTCGAGAGCAGCCATGACTTTGGCGCCATGTCCAGGCCAAGGCCTATCTCTGAGCATGCGCCGCAGCACATGGATCCTGTCTGGCAGCATTTGGCGCAGTCTTGCCTCGATCAAAGCGTGGCTGGGCAAGATTGGCCAGAGGTGGTCCACAGCTGTGGCGCCACGATTGCAAATCTGCTCCATCAGCTGATGCACAACCTCCTCAGGCATTTTGGCGACAACCTCAGACCAGTGGGGGCCAGGTGGCGGGATGGCCAGCACATCCATAGAGGGGCAGGCTCTCAGCCGGTCTGCCATGTCTGTCATTTGGCGCGAAAAGTGCGCCAAGTGTGCTGAGGACGGTGCAAAGCATGGCTGAGCTGGGTCATGTGTCATGCTGGTGAGCAGAGTGACAGCAGCCAGATGTGCTGAGGCTAAGGCAGTGTTCATTCCTCTGCCAGGCCAGAATTCCACCTGCAGGAGAATATCAGAATCATATATGCTAGTGACAGATGAACTTGGAGCAGCCAGCGCAGAGCATGCTTTTGGCACATTGTGCAACTGCAATGCTGATCATCATGCTGCATGTGAAGACCAGGAGCAGGCATTTGCTGAAGAGTTAAAATGCATGCTACCAGGCCTGCATGTATGAATTGGCCAGCAGACTCTTCTGTGCTGCAGCAGCAACACCACAGGGAAGATGATAACCTTTTGATGGCGCTGGAGCATTCTTGCTGAATCACAGAAGCTGAAGCATTTTCATCTTCTGCACTGCCTTGCATGCATGGCTGACACACACAGGGTTGATAAGGAACAACACAAGCCAGTCTCACACAAGGTGCATCGTCGTGAAAATCATCATGCATGTACCCAAAGCCACTCTTGTGCAGGTGTGCAAACACAGACATTTTCAGAAATGCAGCCTGGAAGGGTGTGCTCAAAGCCCACCACTCAAAGCTCACACCTGCATTGCTGCATTCCCAATCAGCAGTACGGCTGCTCTATCTTTGCTGCCCACATGCAGCTCTTGGGCAACCACAGGTGCTTGCCAGGCAGAACAGGACACCCCAACAGTCTGTCTGACAGATGTGGGTGGCACACCATATACATGAAGTGCGCTGTCTATGAGGTGTGACAAGGACTTAGCAGCCAGTGACTGCATGGGTGGGAGCCGCTTGTCTGCATCACAGAGTTGTAGTGTGTCAGAAAGTGCAACTTGAGAGGTTGCGCGCTGTAGGGGAGGCTCTTGTGAAAAGAAAAAAAAGAAAAATTTACGCTTTTCAGCCATCATAACGGGAGCCTCCTAAAACGGCAGCCCAGAGCTAGGAGGCTCTTGTGCACAGACAAGATCCGCGCCTGCTACCACTTACAAGATGCTGTGGTGAAGCAACAATGCACTCTCAACAGCATGCAAGCAATGTTCAGGATGTTAGTAATGCACCAGGCACATGATGCTCTGCACCACACGCAGAACTTCACTGTGGCATGTGAGTCATTAGTGGCTTGTGAGGCACACGCCTTCTGCATGCAATGCACTATATGCTTTGAGGTGCTTACTTATGTGACATGGCTTACCCTGCCCATCAATTATTGTCACATCTGAAGCAAGGCTTCCTGAGGCTGTGTCACATTGCCCCAATGCATCAAACTCATCCTTTGTTACCCGTATGCTAATGCTGCCAAATCCCTCTACATATCAGACAGTACATTGTTTAATAACAAAGAACATTGGGCTGTCTAGCAATGTGGCAGCTTTTGTGTAGATCTGATCAAGACAATCACAACATGATATTGCCTTCCAGGTGTGCCATAGCCAGCAGCTGCTGTGTGCTGTAACAGGGCCTGCTGTGAACAGTTACATCATGCAATGTTGATAGAGTATGCTGTTTATGTCACAGGGTGCTGTCGTCACCTTGGCAGTCATAGTTGTGTAGAAAGACGCGCTGACCCATTGTGAAGACCGGTGATGTGGCAGCATAGTCCTTCAGACACGACTTCAACTCACTTGTCATCTCGTAATCAACCTCAACGCCATGTGCAGCGTCCTGCAAGATCAACTTTCCTAGCTCGAGCAATGCAAGCTGCATCTGCATGTGTCAACAAATTGCTGCAATCACATCCTGTGTAAGATGTCCTACTGGATGAATACTATGATATGCCATTGCAAACTCAGGGTGCTCTCCAGTAGTGTGATGTGCAATGCTGCAGACAAGTGCAGGGCATCTGATTGTCAGAAGATTTTCCCCAAAAGTTGATGCACAACAGCCACGTTGCATTTGCCCTGTCAGGATGGCTGGATGTTTAGACTACCTGTTGAATCTGTGGTTCTTGTGCAGGCACCAAGAGACTTCTGACAGCAGATCGACTCCCAGTTGCTCCAACAATAACCACATTGGGTTTGCCAGCAATTGTATGCAGCATGTCTCCCGCTAAGTCATACAAATTGAATTCGATGTGCTGTGACAGAGCAGGAGACTGTGCATATCTCAACAGGGCCTGCTCCACCTTCGTGGCAGAGGTGTTGACCGCATGCTGCCAGTGCCGTTCCTTGCTTTGAGCGAAGACAGCAGCCTGAGCACTTGGTGACAGAGTGGCTGACAAAATATCGTTCTGTAAAGTCACTATCTGCATGCCAAAACGAACTATGAAGTGCTGATGGTATTCATTCAATGTTGATGACATGTACAATAGCTGATGTCAGCGTCACCGACGTGACCGAAAACTTATCGATCGACCTGATCACTGCCTTGCTACAATTTTGCGCCTCACCTGAGAGCTCGTTGCAAGTGCGACAGTATCAATGAAGCCCAATCGACGCCCTCGTAACCCAAGACGCCGCAATCTCCCGTCCCATACACATATTTTGGTGCGGCAACCTGCTGACATGTTCTCGGCAAGCCGAATCGCCAATGCCAATCCGGCCGAATCTGCTCCATCTACGTGCACTTCTTGCATTCCTGTCTTTAATGCCGAAGTCGGATCGTTACAATGTTGAGTGACCAAAGTGCCGGTGAACCTTGCACAAAATCCGAATCCCTACCCGAGCAGGAGTTCGGCACGGCACGGGAAACGTGCTGAGGCAATTTTCACCAAGCTTGGTGGAAGAGATAGCTCTGGAGAAGACCGGCGCTTCAGGCGCTTAATCTCACGGACGAGCGTGCTGCAATTGCCAGCTGCAGCTCTGCAACCGCTTCGGGAATCTGGCTTCCGTTCGCTGCCAGCAAATTCGTCGCAATTCGCAACACTGCGCACTTCATCTTCAGCTTTCTCGGACAGATGGCGCAGCAGAAGCAACTTCGCTACACATCTGCATTGCCTGAGCTATGCCATGCCTCGTGATAAGCATGAATGCATGCACATCGATGCATGCACGCAACTTCGATAATATACGCAGCCTGTGCCTAGCTTTGCCAAAATGATCAGGCTAAATACATTTCTGACACTGAGTGACTCCCTTCGTGTTGGTATGCCACGATGTTGCAACAAGTCTACTTTACATCCAGCACATTTGCAGGTATGCCACGTTGTTGCAACAAGTGTGCTTCACATGCATGCTGCTGCATTTCAAAGGGCAGGTTGCTCTAGCATAGGTCTGTACATGTACACTAGCCAGAAAGATTTTGGTGGGCGAGTATAACATTGCAGGAGCCAAGAGTTCACAAGCTGCCAATACAAGAGACAAATACAGAAATCACATACTACAAGGAGAACCAGCAGTGCATGCTAGTTACTGCCACACCAAATTCATCTGGCTGCAAGCTGATGACAGATACCAGTCTGTACATATCTGGATCCAATCTATCAAAAAAACACAGATTGCGGTGTAGCAAAGATAAAACCAAAAAGCAATCTCCTAATACAAAAGACTTGAATTATGATACAAGCACACTGCATTCTGCTGTGCATGTTTTATACAAAGCTTATGATTCTGTGTGCTGGTTCTTCAAGAGGTCACAGAACTCCTGATAGTCAATCTTGCCATCCTTGTTCTTGTCAGCCTCCTTGATCAATGCAGCAACACCAGATGAACGTCCAAGATGATGCTCCAAATCCTTTGCATCGATGAACCCATCAGCTGCGTGACAGCATCAAGCAATTACTGGGCAACTCTGGACAAGAAAAGTGTTATGCTTGACAACACCTTGGCAGTCAGTGATGCCAATGCGCAAGGCAGATGGCAGCAAATGAACTGATTGGCAGATCATGTGCTGCTATATCGCCAAGAGCACTGCCAGTATGTCATGGTGACCCCACTTTGACATATGTTGTTTGTAAATGCATTTGTCAGGGTATCAAGAGGATAGGGATACAACCCACCGTTAGCATCAAGATTTTGGAATTGCTTCACTTGTGCAGATTTCAGGACCATTTGCCAGGTGCTGGGAGCCTTTTCATCTTCAGCATGGTCCTACAAGGAGTCAAGTAGTTGCCTCTTGCAGCATTTGCGTGTGCAGCACTACCACTGCCAATACTTAGTTTGATGAAGTGCTATTCAGGCAACGAATCGAAGGTATCTGCAGCAAAAGCCAGCTCATACGAAGTAATCTCTTCCGACACCCCTCATGTTCGGATTTCTCCTGCAAGCCGGCAGCACGTCAAGACACATTACAAGGGTTTTTACGTGCGCATAAAAATTGCAATCGTATATCAGTTTTGCACAGTCTTGTGAAGCACATTTTTCCGTGAGCATCGCCCAAAGTTCTGCGCAGCATGCTCTCCACACGATGTAGCTTACCCTGGTGAGAATGTGGATCTCCATGCGTCGGAAGTCTTGCCTGCATCGATGAGGACAAGGTCGTTGTACAGTAGTAAATCCAGAAGCACCACAGCACACACGTTGATGCAACTCGAACGCTATTAAGCTGATCTGAAGGTAGGTCAACAAGCAACACCTTGACTGGGCCGCTGCAAATCTGTCGGCTTGGGCTCAGATCCTCCGAACCAGCCCTTTAGAAAACTCATCGCGGTGCTGATAGTTCCGCGGGCACACCTTATGCGCGAAGATCCCAAAACAAACGGAAGATCTTCACCTACGGAGACCTGAATCTGCGCGTAACAGTTTTCGGGATTACGCAAGGCCTGGAAAGTCTGTACAAACGTATGTTCGCAGCCAAATTCAGCCATTGAACCCCATAAGCCCACCGCTCTGGCCCAATCGTGATGCCGCTTGCACTGATTGTTACTGCTGGCCTACCAGGAACTCTGCTCACTGCAGTTTAGGCTCACTTGGCAAAAGGCTGCTTGCATGCATTTCCATGTGAGGTTGCCATCACACAACAACAAGAATGTAGTCTTCGGGCTGGAGAGATGTCAATATGTCTGTACTCTTACAGGAGATACTGGACACCCATGCGTGCTGATACATTACTCTTCCTTGCTGACTAGGTGCTGTCCTCCATGCATATCAGAAAGCTTGTAGCACAGCGGATGTAGTATAGTGCAGGAAAGCAGCATTCCGAAGCGTTAGCGCTAGCCATTACGCCTCGATTTCCTACCTCTGCTCTGCTACTAAGTTGCCCTTGATACACTGCTATTTACCATGACCCAGATAAGCCCTTGCTTTCACAGCAGAGCCAACATCTGACAGCAAGACGATACGACTGAGAAAAAACGTCAGGCAACGAAAGTTTCTTGCTGCACATGAATTATATGTCAACAGTTCTTCAAACACGCCTGCCTAATTAAATGCCTACACACCAACACAACACCTAAATCACATACCCTATTACATACCAATCTAAACACCATCTAACCAAATCAGAACAGTCAAAGTGGTAAGTCCTAGTCTTGTAACCTGGTTGTAGCTAGGGGAATAGGCAGCACGTTCAGGAATTCAGATTTTATGTACATTGCAGCTGCCAAGCTGCGGCTAGTAAAGCCACGTTATGATACACTTGACATTAAGCCTTGTTGCCCTTGAGCTTGCTGCTGATCCGCTTGCGCAGCTTCTTGATTTTGCTGCCTGTGCTCAGGTTGGCTGCAGTTGGCAACAGCACATTAGGCACTGACAGCTATCTCACCAGCAAAGCTTGGTACAACACACATCAGCATGCATTACCATGTAGTGCAGTGCCTGATGTACAGCAGCAACATGTATATGCTGGACTCAGTTGGCTCAGGCATGCTGTCAGACTCTGCACATTGCTGCATCCTTTGGCGTAACTGCCAGAAGCTTCAGGAACAACATCAGCCATTCATGCCGTTTTGAAGGTGTCAATGACAGACATGCATGGCAACAGCAAATGACAAGAACGGCAGCAGCACAGAGTGTGCTGTGAATGTGCAATGATACAACATTGTCCAACATTGTCTTGTGCTGTACAAAGCTGTACATGTGTGGAGACAACCGGCTTGATAATGCATGATCACACCTTCTGGACTTGCAGTCTCGTCTGCAGCAGACATATCATCCTCATCTGTATATGACTCTGCCAGAGTGGGACTGCCATTCACAAGCCTAGGGCTTGCAGGGGGGGTGCTGGCAGCAGGAGGTGGGGTACTGCTCTGAACTTGGCTTGAGGTAGACTTCACTGGGGACGGGGAACTGACTACTGGAGGAGGCCTGTTGACAACAGGAGATGGAGCTGGCTGCACAGGCCGACTGCTCATAAAGCTTGTGGATGCTCCAAAGATGTCTGGCAGGGGGTCACCAAGAACTGGATGGCTAGTTGTTCCAACAGGCATGGCAAATGGCATTGGGGTCTGCAAGACAGGACATGGTTACTGCACTCTGCCTATTGAGTCAGGTCACAATATATGGGGGGGAGTGCTGTTTGTGTACGTACAGCAGACTGTGTCAGTGGTGCAGGCTGATTAACTGGCTGAAACTTGGGTGAAGCTAGCGGGGAAGCTGCTGGCGGAGTGCTTTGACCACCAAATATCGGAGCGTTGGAGTAGGTCGCGGGTGGAGCAGATGTCTTGAGCTCGGGAGGCCTCGTGCCCAGGAACTGTTTAATCTCCTCCTGACCTGCATGGAACTTGACGCGTCATCAGAGCCGAACCGGATCGAGTGCCAAGCGATTCCTACGGTGCAACTATGTTCCGAAAACCAACTTGAGCAAGCTGTCGAAAGTGATTGTATCAACGACGACACCTGAACGGGGAGTTGGCTTCGAAAGGTGGTCCCCATTGTCAATCTTCTTGATCTTTGCAGAGCTCGAGCCAGTATAGATTTGCTTCCAGCCATTGACGGAACCGAGGCTCGCGACAAAATGTGCGCCTTCACGAGTCAACCCGATCGCCAACCCCGAGAAGGCTCCCACGATGGTCCAGAACGTCTGGAGAAGCTCTTCTAACATTGTAGGCAGGTCAGTCGTGAGCTTTGTGGCCAGCGGGGAGTACTGCGGACTCTCTCACTGCGACATTTTTGACTTTCGTGGAAATGGGCGGACGAGACTCGATGGTTTCAAAGTAAACGTACATTATACGGTGTAAAAAGGCGTAACAGTGAGCGTTACCGGCCAAGGCCAAGGCCAAAGCATGCGCAAAAGCCCATCCATCCCAACATATCGCCTTGTGCTTAACCTTTGTTGAATGGGTGCTGACGCATGAGAAACATCGCCGTTGCTTCGTCAAGTCGTCAGCGAAAGCCTCCCAAGCAAGTTTGGCTTCCTGGACTACAAGTTTGGGCCGCTGTTGGTGACCGACCGTCTACAAACAAGCAGTCAACACATCCGGCTGCAGCTACAAAAGGCATGATGCTGGCTTTGCCAGCCATCAGCCCTGCATCGCAGGCTGCAAAGACAGTCAAGAGCATCGAGGTTTCTGCAAGCTCACAGGCTGTCAAGGCCCCTATAGTTGCTCAGGCTAATGCCAACGAGGAGATCGATGACAGTCTCCCAACCTGTCCAATTTGTAAGTTCTGTAGATGTGACTGTTCAAGCAGATTAGCAGACCACCCATCCTTCTGAGCTTATGTTTGTCACTGCAGGCCTGACCGAGATAGCTAAGCTGACTGAGAAGGCAGTTTTGAACAAGTGCATGCACGTCTTCTGCGTGGACTGTATATCACGCTGGGCTTCAAAGAAAAGAGTCTGTCCGCTTTGCAAGGTAAGACACATCTCTTTGACTGACACAACAAGCAACAGAAGCCTCTAGCATCCTCTGGCCTGCACATACATACCTGTTATGGCAGGGTTTGGTGCCAGGCCCAAGGCAGAAAGCGTTGTTGATCAGCGTTCAGTCCACTGCCTGACGCCCTTAATGAGAAAGTCCTCTGGAAATCCAATTATACAACCTAGTGCTGCTGTGCTGATTTATGGCCAGACAGGTAATGAATGTTGCGTGCAGGGTCGCATACAAGGCTATATGTACAACATTCAGAGCGAGCAGGACTATCAGCAGCGCATCATCCCCCCCTCCCCAGAGCGCCCTAGCAGCCCCCCTGTGCGCTCTGCCCTTTTGTCCAGATGGGGCCCAAGCTCCATGAGCCTGTTAGAGTCCTATGCAGCTTCCTTGTCTGCATCACAAGGTATGCAATTTTGCTCTAGTATGCTACAAACATATTTGTTCAATGCTGCTCTGCTCAGGCATTGGCATGCCAGATTTGTGCGACACATGAGACACATGAGTTGCGTCTTATGCCATTATTTTCATGTGGAAAGCCCAGCCATGGTGTCCATGGCCGACTCACTGTGGCCAACAGCCATGCTGGCCTCATGCAGCACTGACGTCTGATGAGCGTTGTCAAAAGTGAACATATACTTCTGCAGTGACACGCAGTGAAGAAGGCAAGAGCGGATGACAACACCTCTGTTGTCAAGTCATATGACGCTGCCCAGCTTTAATGCCTAAAATGATCTCGCCCAAACTGCATGTGGGAATGCAGATCCAGCCCAGAGACAGCAGGACTTTCAGCAGCAGTGGAGAGATACAGCCCAGTATTACTTTGGCAGCTCCAGTCAGCAGCTTTCTCATGCTGGAAGGCAAGTTTTGGTCAGGCCTAGTCACGCCTCCAGGCAAAGGCAAAACATTAGGCAAGATACCAGAAACACAGCAGGGCAAAGGGAACCTAGGCCCTATTATTTCAGAGTGCAGCAGCAGATGCAGGCAGGAGCTGTTGGCCAAGCTCAGCGCAAGTAATGCTACACCTGCATTGGTCTATCCTTTGCCGTGTCTTGCTTTATAGTAATGATTATCGCATTTGCAGAACATGTTTGAGTTGACTTCCCATGTATGCTGAAGGCCAAAGCCTGCCTTTTGTGCAAAGCCGAAGCAGTGCTGAACCATAGGCTATTGAATACAGTCAGAAGTTTCTGGGCATAGGAAACCCATACTGCATGCCATGCTGAGCTTGCAGACAGCGCTCACATCCGTGCAGTCATGCTGCCATGCACTGATATCCGACTTACATTTGTTGCTGCTGCAGTGAGTTGAGCGCAATAGCAGCTTCAGAGGATCCTGCTATTGCATGGAGGCGCAACATCTATGCAGATGGCAT
>JAABUU010008521.1_pt1 | contig 10163 bp, 9 predicted proteins | sample 5559301 | NCBI WGS metagenome assembly JAABUU01 (sample SAMN10711884, study PRJNA513360) | rock metagenome | isolation source: Antarctica rocks | place: Antarctica: Victoria Land, Richard Nunatak white | reverse complement strand
GAAGTGCGGTCGGCTGAAGGCGGCAAAGGCAACCAGCAAAGCCCTGCTTTTGGCCTCAGCACTGTGCTGAGCTGTTCTGTGAGCTAGCTGGTGGTTCATGGTGATTGCTAGCCGCTGCAGTATTAACTCAGCAAGTAGTTTGCCAGGTGTCATGGTGATCTGCATATGGTCACCTGTCGGAGAGCTGTAAGCAGGTTGCTTGAGGGTCCATTTGGAGGACATCATGAACAAAATGGATAGCTGCTGAAACTTGCAATAGGCGCTGGTCCAAAATTGAATCTTCTTCTGCCAGCTGGTGCAGTCTCTGCTGAACCGATTTCCAGCTGACAAACTTGCCACATGACAAGTCTTTCCCGTGTTGGGAGTGTGCATTCGGAAAGGTTTGAGCAGAAGCTGTTGCCATCCTGTGACAGGTACTTTCTCGCTATTGCAGCGGAAAGTGTATACTGCAAGTCCACCCATGCATGACTTGGCTAGCCGCCCAGGTGTCTGTGAAGCAGCTTGAGGACTGGTTTGGTGTCTGACTGAGTCACATTACAGCCAACGTTTGACCGGCATTGCCCAATTGCCTGGGTATGACACCTTCCTGAAGCCATCCACGACTTTGCTCGCAGCCACACTCGACGCTGAAAACGGATTCAGGCTATGTCTGCAGATGTCGACGTGCATCCTGAGCTCGCTACAGCAGAAGGTAGAAAAGCGCACCAATGCATGACGGCGATCTGCTGGCAAGAATATTGTGTCCCAGGCCCTCAGCAGTTTGCTTCGCCGGCATAAAACTCCCAAATTTGAAAGCGAACAGGACGACAGGTGACCTCGCAGTGCACAAGAACGAGGCCCCTACCTAAGACGTCAACGTCAACGCTGTGGGTCTTGACGTCCACTACACACGAGCAGTAGTAGCTTGTTGATGGCGAGCAACCGCAAACGCATCTGCATCTGGATGCTGCCAGCATTTGACGGTCAAACCGAGAGAGCGATGACTCACGATGACTCAGTCAAACACACACGAAGAAGGAATACACCGTCGGCTACCTGGAAGCGAAGTGCAATATACCGTGGTGCCACTTCGCCCGATCGCAAACGGATCAAGGTGCAGTCGTGGATGCTCAGCTCTGAACATTTCTAGGCCGGCCTAATTCTTCGAACGCCTGCCAGCAAACCTGTACAGTACATCTTTCAAAGTTTCGTGAGCACAGCTTTGGGGCTTCGACTTTGGTGACCTGCCTACTGCAAAGACCCAGAATTGATAAGTCATAACGAACTACCCAATGTCTGGACTCAAAACAGGATTGAGCATTACTGGTCTACTGGTGTTTGGCACAACAACCTCTTTGTTTGCAAAGATAGGTCAGGCTTGCTCAGACAACAGGCAATCAGCATACATGCAATTGCCTTGCAAGGGCCTGGCAGTACATTGTCAATACTGCTGATGCGCATGCTCACAGCAGCGCAACAGGTCTGCTGATTTTTGACAAGTTTGTGGTGTTATACAGTCTATGAGCTACAAGGACCAGACAAGGATGGACACTTGCAATATTTCACCAAGCCTTGGGCAATGACCACTGTCATGTTTCTGGGCATGAGCTTCTGCCTGCCATGGGCGTATTGGGAGGAACACAAGCACAAGAAGCAAGCAAAGGAGGCTCTGCAGTCTGCAAATGGTGACATCAGCGATCCCCTGCTTTATGGCGAGAGTCTGGTGAGTTCTTACCTGCTTGCCACACCCACAATCAGGTCCCCGCGCCAAGTTATGCAGGATGTTGTTGGAAAGCTGCTGTCAATTCTTGTAACAAGCATGGCATACTTCTATATTCACGGGTAGCCAGGCATGTAGCAATTTCCTGTACATCCACCGCATAACTCTGTAATAATATTGATAGGACAGCAAGTCATGCTGTCTGAACATGCACAAGTTTCTACTTCTGTTCTGCAGAAGAGGTTCTTATAATATAGAGTGTTTACATGTGAAGCATGTGCATAAGACGGGCCTCACACACTCTCAAGCTGTGTCTGTGCAGACTGATGAAACTAAAGAGACAGCTGTAGTAAGGGGCAACAGCGCAAAAGACATTTTCATGCTGGCCATCCCAACATTCTTTGACCTAATTGCCACAGTGCTGATGAACATTGGACTTCTTTCTGTCACAGCTTCTGTATACCAGATGATGAGAGGGGCTGAGATGCTGTTTGCTGCCCTCTTCGCTGTCAGCTTTCTGCACAGGAAGCTAAACAGGATGCACTTTCTGGGCATCCTCTGCTGTGTGGTAAGGTCCTGAGTGCATTCCAAACCGTGCCACCCAACCACCTTGTATGCCTGGGTGCCATTAAGTTGCTAACAGAGTACAGCAACATGTTGCATGGACTATCTGCAATGTCCTCCATACAGTGCACTTCTGCTTTGCACAGTGCAATGTACCTGGTGTCCCTGTGAGCATTATACCTCAAGCGCTCCAATGACTATCTATGCACAGCATTTGCACGGTGGTGCCAGTTTGCAGACTACGCATAAATGGTGCAGATTGCTCATGCATGCACAGCATTTGCATGGCCATGTCAGTCTGCAGACTGTGCTCAACTGGTGCAGATTGGTATTGCGCTGGTGGGCACGTCCAGTCTGCTAGCAGGTGAAGGCAGCTCAACCCACGAGATCTCTCCACAAAAGATGATCCTCGGCATGGGCCTCATCATCGCTTCTCAGGTTCACACACATTGCACGCGCGCACTCACACATCACATGCGTCGTATGGTTCCTTGGTTGTCCCCTATTGCACAGCTTGCAACAGCATTGTGCTATGTCTGTGGTCAAAGGCATCAGCACAGAGAATGCTGCAAAGCCAGTAGACAATGCACATCAATTTAGCATGTGAATGGCTGTCTGTCTGACTAGTCCAGCAGTATGCTGACAAGAGTCCCGTCCTTGACCTGCACTTGTGGCATGGCATTAACCCCTTTGGCGTCCTGTCATGACTAACTTGTGTATGTGCATCTGCTTGAACCCTTGCTCTTCATGCCTGATCTGCATGTTGATATGATGTGTCTATCTTGCAGTGTGTGCAAGCCGCCCAGATCACCTTTGAGGACTACTTCATGGCAGATATGCACATAGAGCCTCTCAAGATTGTGGGCTATGAGGGTGTCTTTGGCAGCATTACTATGATCTGTGTGCTGCTGCCCCTCGTGTCCCTCATCAAGGGCCATGATGGAGATGGCCTGCATGAAAACTCCCTGGATACCCTTCATGTGAGTCCCACGGCATGCCTGTCCTGCATGCTTTGCCTTCTGTACTGGCTGCTGACATTGCTGACCTGCATGCGAGTTGGAAGAGTGCACTGTGTGTTGCATGTGGTTGGTTCTTGGTCTGGTGGCCCATGGCCAGCAAACCTAGCTTGCTTGTTGGCTGCCTGTCTGTCTATACACTGTCTGCACAGCGTTATTGCACAGGCATGCAGCTTTTATTTGCCTGGCAGCAACAGCACTGTTTTCTTATGACAATGCTTTCACCTGCTGACTCTTGTGTCTCTGTTGTGCAGATGATCTTCCATTCCAGACCTATTGCCATTGTCCTCCTTGTCGACATGGTGGCTCTGCTCATGTACAACTTCTCTGGCATGTGCGTAACAGGTACTACTCCCAGACTTTCCTTGTGATGCTGATTGCTTGCGGTGTCAAAGAGCGTCCATGCCAAGCATTGATGCATCACATGTACAGCTGCCCTCAAGCTTACATCTGCTTTGCTCAGCTGCATGTTGGCTGATGCAGCCTGTGACGCAGATGACATGCATGTGCTCCAAACTGCATCAAACTCTAACTTCCACCCATGACTTGTCACCATGTCTTGATTAGTGTGTGGCTCAATGCATGTCTGACTGGACTCTTAACTGCTTTGCAGGAGCACTTGGAGCTGTGTTCAGAACGGTTCTTGAAACCACAAGGACGCTCTTTGTGTGGCTAGTTGACTTGTTGCTGTGGTACACCCCCCTTGGGTTTGGCACCCTGGGGGAGTCCTGGAGCAAGTACTCCTACATCCAAGCACTAGGGTAAACATCTTCTTCACCAGCATCAACAGTAGCTTCATTTTTGCAGCAGTGACATATGCATGTGGTCCATCAGTTTTTTCCCTTTGCATCTACACAGCTGTAGAGATAGACATGTGGAACCCTGTCTGCACAGCCCAGTCACTAAGTTTGACTTGATCTCATGCTGTTAGCGTCTCCATGAACAATAATTATTTCCATGAGAGATGTGAACCGGAGTTGAACATATATTCTGCCTTCAAGCACAGGATATAGCCAAGCTTGTTCCTTTTGACAGTCACCATCGAGCTTGAACGACCAGTCAGCTACCTGCCAGCTTGACGGTCCAAGGTTGTGTTCATGTCACAGGTCCGGTGCCGTCAAGTATACTGAAGCAGTTGCTTGGATGTAATGTATTGCCTCAGAAGCTAAACCAGCCCCTGACTGCTTATAGTGACTGTGCAGGTTTGCAGTGCTGGTGTGTGGCACCTTGGTGTACAGCCGAGGGGATGAGGTCCAGAGCAAGAAGGACCATCTGGAGTATGAAGCACATGCTGCTGAGGAGGGCGAGGCTCAGCCCTCTATGCTCATGCCAGGTCTGTCATGAAACAATTCTGATCCCAGAGCAGTCTGTTTCAAAGAGTTGCATTGGACCACAAATGGACCACCTCTGTTACGGCCTGTCTTTTGTCAATTGCCTTCACCAAGTCTCAGTGCAGAAGGCTTGCCATTGAGCTCCCCATTTCTCTCTGCGTCCATTTCCTTATGCTGTCTTGACCTTTTGTCTTGGTGCCTGCTTGCGATTAAGGCTGCCAGGGTTGCCATTCCTTTTGTCTCATTGGGCAATTTCACCAGGCTGTGTTGTCATCATGTGGTACATGCATCCGGTGTGCTTATCGAATCGAATCGTAGGAAGCAAATCTTGTCTGTATGAATTCACTGAACTGAACCTCTTGTCTGTTGGATCCCAGTTGCCCCCCAGGACATTAAATATATTGATTGATTGATTGATTGATTGATTGCTTATGAATTTGTCAACTGTTACTGCCATCTCCGCCCTGCCTCTTGCCTCTCACCTGTTGCGCCTCAATCTGCTAGTCCATGCATACCTTACTCAACGTGTAATAATCACCTTTGCTGACTTCTGGTGACACTGCTGCAGGTGACACAGCTCCAATGCCGGTGGCTGGCTCCCGATCTGTAGCTGCAGCCAGGCCCATGGCTGTCAGAGGAACTCCCACCTCCTTCAAGGTGATTTTTTACACTGCATGCTCCATCGAGATTCTTTTTGGACTCACCTGTTGCTACTGACACTGGCGAGTTGTGTTTTCGCTTGTGGCAAATCTTCGTGCTGGTTGTGGCTGTTGTGTCTGTCTGTTCTCATGTGACTGTGTAGTCATGTGGGCTACAGCACTAACAGAGTCTGACACATAGCGAGCTGCAAGTTCATCATAATCAAGGACAGCAAGCTAAAAACATGCTGTTGGGTTGCTCACATCAGCGGTCTGTATATGATGCTTGTGTTCTGTGTCCTCTCTTGTCATCATGCATAAAACCCCACAAGTACCTAAGCGATTGGAAATGAATAAAGTGGTGACTGTCATGCTGCTCCGGGCTGCTGCCTTGGGGGGCTCCCTTTATGATCGCCGAAAAGCGTAAAGCGTTCTTTTCTTTTCTGACTGTGATGCCCTTTGTCTGCAGTCCACAATGAACATCCACCCATTGAGCGCCTCAGTGACTGGTGGCGGCTTGATGGGCAGATCCATGGCCAGGTCTATCAGCAGATCAATGAGCAGGGATCAACAGTAGTTGCACCTTGTCTTTGTGGACTACAAACAGAAGCCAACGCATTGTGTTTTATTGGCTGCTGACTGAAGCCCATATTTCAGCTTGTCACCATTGCCATGCATGTTTGACCCCACAGCAGCAGAAAACAGAGCAATCAGCATGGCTCCTGTTCCTGCAGAACCAAAATGGACAGGTGCAGGGTTGGCAGGATGCAACATGTTACATGCTCTGTTTATAGAGTATTAGTGTTGAGAGGCCCTCTACTTAAATATAGAGCTTGCTATGTTTGTGTTGCAGCAGTAGATCCTGTCAGAATAATCTGTTGTGCAGTTGAGCATTCTGATCTGTCCTTTAACACAACTTCTGAGCGGGAGTGTACTAGGCTGTGTCATGTTCACGCAGCGAAACATATGGTCTGTACATTCTTGCTGCGTTACTAGGCTGTTTGCAGGATGTTGGTCTTCAGTCTTGTGAAGCAGGAGAGCTCATTGCGCCAAGCTCATCTACAATTCCCTGTAACCAGATCGCTTTTGCATGCTTGTCCAACGGCCACAGGTGATTGCCTTCGATGGGGGTACAGCTGAATGGACCTGTTGTGAAGGATTGCCAGCCCTCGACCATCTCTGCTGTCACCCTTCTATCTTTGCTACGGTAGAATGTGCTCAGAGGAAAAGCAAATGGAGCTGCTCCTGCTCGCATGGACAGCAGAGAGACATAGACAGTTGTTGGCGTCTGTCGCAACACTTGCTGAACAGCATGCTGTGATATAGAGCAGCATAGACAAGTGTGTGTGCATGCGTAATCGTATGTGTACATGCATATGATGTGTAGCTGAATCGTGCTTGTTTGCAGCTAAGCATGGATCCTGTACTTGCATCCTGTGGTCATTTGCAAATTGGTGCATGGGCATTCAGGCACGTGTGCAAGGGGTAAATGCATACCTTCATGTGTAAACTGGTATTGGTCAAACAGTTTGAAGTCTGCTCGCATGATGCTGTGGTATATTGGCCACAGTGCAGGGGAGAACAAGGCTGTGCTGACATCCCACTGCGTGCACTCTTCCTGCACGACACACAGCTATCAACACTAGATAGTTACTTCTGAAAAAACCTGGCTGTGTAACCCCAGGTGACCTTGTGCACAAGTGCTACTGCCAACCAAATGGACGAGTCATCCAAGGCCATATAGTGGTAAAACAACACCCTATCTGTGGAGTCTCAGCTGCAAGGCAAGAGACTCAGGTGGCTGGGTTATGTTTTCAGGATGCCTAACGATAGATTGCCTAAGAAGCTTTTGTTTGGTGAAGTCACAGGGCTTCGCCCACCTGGCCGCCATAGGTCTAGTTTCAATGATGTTGCATTACATGATTATCAAAACTGTCGTATCAGTAGGCCTTACAAGGATGCACCAGACAGGCTGCTCTGGAGAGATAAGACTTGTCCTGCACGTACCTAGCTCATCATGAGCTGGAAAGCGTTTAATTATTGTTATTATCATTAATATAATGAGATAGGTAGGGACAAGCACAGGCTGGACAGTGATCTTCTGCATGCAACAGATTCAAGTCAAGAACACCAGGCCAGCTGGCATTGCATGCCTGATGGCACACGCTTGTCCTGCCATGCCTTGTCACATTCACCTGAAACTCTCTTTCATTTAGGGTAGCTTGTTGCTTCCACGGGCGCTCTTTGAAAGGTATGGCCGGATAGGGCATGGCAGATATGAAAACCTTGTATGGCATTGGGAGTCCCATTGAACGAGCATGACACAGGAACTCGAATGCGACCCAGGCCCCCATGCTGTGTGCTATGACCTGCACAGACCATCCGACAACGTTTGAACAGGCTCTCATTGGCAGACATTCATGTAATTGTTGCTGTCACCTGTGTGAAAAATAGAGTTTTATCAAGGCCAGAAGCATGCTCTGCAAACTTTGCAGCTCATGGACATGGTTAGTTGGCACTACACTGCACTGAGCTGCCTCCAAATCACCCATTGCATATATCAGTATGAATCAACACAAAATCCTGCAAGCTGCCTGATTGCCGGCAAGGAAGCAGCTGTTCTGCCAGCCGCCATTCCCATACTTTACACAGCTGCGCATGGAACCATATTAAAGCAGTGACAGCCCTCCAGCTGTCAAGCTCTGATGCATGCAAGCCAGTGTTTCACATGGCAGACAAAGATATTGACAAACTGTTGAGACAGAATGAGAGAATGGTGTGAGGGACTACACCAGCTAGATTTTGCGTGCTTGATTGAGTGAGGAAAACGACAAAAGATACGAGAGGGACGCTTACAATGTAAGGTGTCTGTGCAAGTCGGCTGGCAATGATGGGCAGCAGCTGCTGAGCAGCTTCTTGCGCGGAGGTGAGGAAGGGCTCCTTGCTGCGCATGCCCCGCCCTGGCAGCTGCACTGCCAAACACTCTGCGCCATTCTTGCGGCACCAATCCTACAGACTTACATGCTTTCAGACCAGAAGATCACAAATAAAGTTCACACAGCATTATGCTTGTGTCAGCTTGCTGCCATCTGTCCAAAAGCTGCACTGCCACACACCCTTGCCTTCTGAAGCCACTGATCTGCTACTACAGCGTCTTGCTATCAGGCATTGGTCGTTTTGACACTTTCGCCAACCTCTGATCCTGCCTTTCACCTGCAGAGCCTGGGAAGCTGTGCTGTTGAGCAGCTGTCCTATCCTGACAAAGCATTTGTGATCAAGGAGATTGTGCTTCATTTGAGTTCTGCTGAGACAAGTTGTTGGCACACCACTGCAATGCAAATGCCTCAAGACATTGCTGCAGAGAATGCGATGCTATGAACTGCCGCTGAGGTGTAGTCGGCAGCTGCCAGGACATCAGCTGCGTTGAGTTTAGATTGCTGGCAGCAATTGCCTGTCAGACTGGGAGACATTGCATCATCACCCTGAATCCATCCAGTATATTTTGTTAGGCATGATCTTTTGTCATGACAGCCAAGACTAGATCCGTTACTGATTTCACGTAGTATGATTTGTGAGGCATGATGTTTTATCGTGACAATTAAGAATAGGTGCCTTGCTGACTTCAGGCCTCACATACACAGGTCCTGCTGGCAATATTGAATAATGGATGCTGACATCAGTTGTGAGAGCAGAGCAAGACAGGGGAGCTTCTGCCTTACCAGCAAGGGGCTAGCTGCCTTTCTGACTCTGGTCCCTTCACTGGTAAACATGTCCTCTGCACTGCCAGCATTGTGAAAGCACACCACTCTCATCCTGCACAATTGCATCAGGCCTGCTGGGACTTTTGTCATGTTTTTGCCTGCCACAGTGTGAGTGAGGCATGGGCCTGCATGAGGTGGCCTGAAAGAAGCAGAATGTAAGGGTGATGCTTGGTGTTCGACTGGGCATCTGTCTCAAGAATTGCGTGAAGCAAGCTCTATTTGGCCACTGTGTGCAGCCTATTCTGCACAGGAGCATGCAGCAAATGCAGCTAATTGCCCTTTCCTGCATGCAAGTCTCTGCAGTGAGCCAAAAGAGATTGGTTCTGGCCAAGAAGGCTTTCATACATACCTGGGGTTAGGACATTTGGAGTTGCTGCGCTGGAGGCCGGGAAACCAGGTGTCAAAATCAATCGTTCTTGGTGTCTCAAAGCTCCTGCTGTTACTTTTCATGTTAAGAGCAGTTAGACTTGTCGTGGTAATCATAAGGCAACTGCGTGCTTGGCTTTGCTTGAAATAACTGCGGATCTGCTCCTCTGACCTACAAATACAATTGCGTATTGCTCATACGGCCATGCGCATTGTCATCGACTTACACCAAAAACTTTTACCAGTCAACTGCAGCCATGTCTGGCGGTTCTGCGACAGCTTCTTCAGCCGCCTCCGCATCTTCTAAGAGTACCTACATTCCGGCATCCTCTACGAGGTTGCGCATAGCCTTGCAGACTGGGCTCAACCGTTGAACGCAAGACCAGGGCCTACTTGTCCAGATCACCTGAATCAAATTTGCCTTCCGGATCTGTTCGGCTGAAAGCTCGCTTGCTTCCACCATCATTTGAACTAGCTCCGCCCACAGTCTATTATGGCGTATGGCGTTCCAGCATCACGGTGTGAACAACACACAGCAGACACGAGGTTTGTCTTGCGTGCGTTACAGGCATTTCGAGTAACGCCAACCTGCTACTGTTACCACCGCATACCAACAATTTGGACATCCTACAATTGTTGAAGCCAAGCCGCACCAAATGATCGAGTAAGGTGTGCAGCAAATCTGTTACAGCATCCTGCTTGAAGCTACAAACATCTTGCAACCCGTCCAATGAAAACAGCTCAGCCGAGAGTGCAATTGCTGACATGAACTCTTATTACACCCAAAA
>JAABUU010008520.1_pt1 | contig 10165 bp, 13 predicted proteins | sample 5559301 | NCBI WGS metagenome assembly JAABUU01 (sample SAMN10711884, study PRJNA513360) | rock metagenome | isolation source: Antarctica rocks | place: Antarctica: Victoria Land, Richard Nunatak white | reverse complement strand
TGTCCTGTACCTGGGTGAGGAACGCGCGTGCCCGCTCGACACCGAGCCGGTCCACGGCACGGGCGATCTGCCCCACGGGGTCGGGCGCGGTCTCGCCGAGCGCGGTGGCGATCTCCGCAGCCAGGGCCTGCGCCGCCGCGCTCATCGCCCGTGCCCCGTGCCGCTCCGACGTTGTCTCCGCTGGGGCCGGCGCCGGTGGGGCTGCCGTCTCGCCCGGCCCTCCCTCAATTGTTATGTCATGTTCCATCCTGTGTCCTCTCGTTAAGGGTCGATGCGCCAGGCACCCTCGGCGTACACCAGTCGGCGTTCCTCCCGGCGCGTGTCTAGGCGCGCAAGCTGGGCTGGGAGCGCGTCGAGCGCCGCGAGTGTGTCGAAGGCGTCGTGCGCTCGGACGGACACGAACACGCCATCAGCTTTGAGTTGGAGCGTGGCCGGCGCGGGGTGCGGCCCGAGCCCGAGCGCGGCGGCGAGGGCATCGGCGACGCCGGGCGGGGCCGTCGCGGGGACGACAAGGCGGGCCAGGGGCAAGGGTGAGCCGGACGTGGCGAGCAGGAGTACGCCCGAGGGATGCTGCTCCTCGCCGCGCACAGGCAGGAAGGCGTGGCGCTCGACGGTGACACCGGCAGCGTGCAGCGCGTCGGCGAGCGGGCCGGCGGCGTCGGCCGTGACGTGATCCGTGGTCAGGGTGACGTGCGACGGCGCGGCGGTGTGCCCCATTGAGCCTGTCCCGTGTGCGTCGGCCATACGTTCCACCTACCCCCAAGGCTTCCAGGCCCGTTCATAATGAGGCACGCTGCTTGCTCAGACCTTGATCGCTGAGGCTGTAGCAAAAACTGTGGGCGTCGCTTCAGCGCCGACTTCGCACAATTGATGCCGTGACTGTTCACTTTCGTCACGAAAGTGAACAGTCGCAACGGCTTTCTTTCGTGACGAAACTCCCTCGCCTTGTCACACCCCCGTCAGGTCGGTCAGATCAGCCTCGATTGCGTGCAGAAGATCCCGGCGCAACTCATCGGTCAAATTGGGGACAATTGTCCCCAGAATCGCCGACAGGTGCGGGAGTTGGTCGAAGGAGAGCGAACGGGTGGCACGTTCCACTCGTGTCGCCTCCTGCCGTGACGCCCTCCCTTTTCTACCGACCGACGGTGAGTTTGGCGCTGTGGCTGCCTGCCGCTTGCCTGCCAACCGTGAGCGTGTCTCGTGTAGCGTTTCGCCGTGCGCCGTGATGCGGTCGATTTCCCGGGCCACCTCCGCATCGTCCGCAGCCCGTGACAGCACTGTATAGGCCTGCTCGACGCTGATCTCCCGGTCGCGGACAGCCTTTGCGGCCCGCGCCGATTCTAGCAAGCGCACTCTCTTCGATACCCAGGACGGATGCTTGCCTAAATGGCGAGCCACCTCATCTTGCGACTTCAGCATGTTAAGGAGGACGCCGAGCATGTCCATCTCCTCGCCCGGCGTCAGGTTGACGCGCTGGATGTTCTCGATGGTCGCGAGCAGGTAGGCCCGGTCGTCGTCCAATTCTTGGATCATGACCCGCGCTTCGTGCCAGCCCAGAATATCCCTCACCGCTGCGATGCGGCGGTTGCCGTACACGACCTCGTACCGCTCACTTCCGTCCCGCTTAAAGCGGACGCCTGGCGCTTCCAGCAAGCCGTAGGTGCGGATCGTTTCGGCCAGTTCCGTCAAGGCGTCGGGGTCCATGCGTTGACGCGGGTTGTGCGGGTTGAGGTCGATCTGGTCGAGGGGCACCGTCCTTAATTGCCCGCCCGTCAACTCACGCACCGCAGCGTTCTCACGGGCAACTCTCGGCACGACCATCGACCGTGTAGCGGCCTTCGCGTAACGATTACTCACGCCGGGACCTCCTCCCCCAGGATCGTGCCCACCATGTCGCGCCACTCACGCTCACCATCGGCCAGTATGTCGAGGGGCACTTGCAAGCCCACGCTGTGCCCGATCAAGGCCGCGGCGCGACGATAGGCTTTACCGATGGGCGAATTGCGTTGCGCGAGCGCCGTGGGCACGCTGTCAATCGTTTCCTTCCCGGCGTGCTCGGAGTAGGGGATTGGTGGGTAGCAGGTGTATCCTGCGTCGTGAGCCATGCCGACCAGCGTGTTGAGGACCGCAGGCCCCATCCCCGCAGGCTTGAAGGCGATGGGCAGCACCCCTAACACGGACACGTCGAAATCGCCGTCCTCCTGGATATCGCTCACCAAGCCGAGTGAGCGCACCACACCCTGGACGGGTTGCGGCTTCGTGATGCACGGCAGCAGGACGTGCGACGACGCGGCGATGGCGCCGGTCACGGAAAGGTCGACATCCGGCTCTGTATCGAGGAGGATGATGTCGAACGACGAGCGCAACGGCGCAATGATCTTTGCGATGTACTTCTCGCGCCCGGTGACCCGTTTGGCCATGGCTTCGACGCCGTAGCGCAATTTCTCGCCCGAGGGCAGCAAGTCACACCCAGGCATCGTCGGGATTGGCCAGGGGTCGGCCTGACCAGTGAGCAACCACGAGCCGCCCGTCAACAGGCGATCTTCGGGATAGCCGCACGCTGTCGTCAGGTTGTGGGCGGTATCCAGGTCAACCAGCAATACCCGATTGCCCCACTGGCCCCACACGGCGGCTAAATTGTGGCTCGCGGTCGTTTTGCCCGCTCCGCCCTTGCGGTTCGTCGAGGCCAGCACAGACGCGCGCCGCTCTAGCTGATTCCCGTTCGCATCGATTGTTAGCGTCATGCGCGCCCTCCTCTTCGCCGACTTGCCTCCCAATGCGCCACCCCTACGCTCGGTAGTATAGGTCGATAGGGGCGTGCTCGTCCACTGGTTTATTTCGTCAACAAAATAAACGTTCGTGGTCATGCAATGAGGACACGACACATGACGCTGCTTGTTCCAGCAGTTCTACTTTCGTCACGAAAGTGGAATGTACCCCATCTATTCGGGGTATACTGGTCAGTTCTATAGGTCGTGCCCCCCGCTGACGGGCAGGTAGGCCCCGGTGACGAAATCGGCCAGGGGCGACGCGTAGAAGAGCACCGCGCCGGCGACGTGCGCGGGGCGGCCCTGGTAGCCCAGCGGCGTCCCAGCGATCAGGCGGTCGATCGCCGCGCGGGGGGCCGTGTCGGCGCGCGGGGTGGCGATCCAGCCCGGCGCGACCACGTTGACCGTGATGCCGTCCGGTCCGAGCTCGGAGGCGAGGTTGCGCGAGAGGGCGACCATGGCGCCCTTGCCGGCGGCGTACGCGGAGAAGCCGGGGCCGGGATGGCTAAGGGCCTCGCTGGCGATGTTGATGACGCGGCCCCAGTGCTGGGCCTGCATGGCGGGGACGGCGGCGCGGCAGGTATGGACCACGGCGTGCAGGTTCAGGTCGATCATGCGCTGGTAGTCCGTCGCCGTCAGCGCGAAGGGGGGCGCCACGGCCTCCTCGCGCCCGGCGTTGTTGACGACGATATCCACCGGCCCGAGCGCGTCCGCGGCGCGCGCCACCATGGCGTCGACCGCCGCGGCGTCGGTGACGTCGGCCTGGTGGGCGATGGCCCGTCCCCCGGCCGCCGCGATATCGGCGACGACCGCCTCCGCGGACTGGGCGCTGGACAGGTAGTTAACGACGACAGCGGCGCCGGCCGTGCCGAGCGTGCGCGCTATCTCGGCCCCAAGTCCCTGCGCGGCACCGGTCACCAGGGCCACATGGCCCGCGAGGTCGATCGTGATCATCTAGCACCCCTCTCACGCGTCCGGACTTGCTCCGACGCCACCAGCGGCGTCCCTGATGTTCTATGTCGCGGTCGCCCGTCACCGTTGAGCGGATCGTCGAGGGCGGGGGCCGCGCGCTTGTCGTCGGTGGGCGCGCGCTGCAGGGCGGGAGCGACGGTCATGGCAGCATCCGGCACTGTGGCACGCGCCACAGCCCAAACCAGCAGGGGGCTGAATGCACGCTGACCTCGTGCGCGCCGAGCGCGGCCAGGTCGATGACGAGCACCGCGGTGATGAGCAGACGGAACGGTGTCACGCATCGGGTCATCCAACCTCCTTGTCCATAACCAGCCCGCGCGGTGGCTCCCGATCCGTACCAGCGGCGCGCGGCAATCCCAACACGGCAGATCGACCGCAGCCGGGTGGCGCGCGGCCCGCATCGGTACCTCGCTCATAGCTGTCTCACGCCTCCTCGTCGATCACGCCGGCGGGCGCGAGCGCGTCATCGTTGATCGCTCCATACAGCCGGTCCAGGTCCCGGCGCGCGTCGATGAGGTCATCGAGCACGTCAATCATGCGGTCGAGCGGCGCGGCCGGGTCCGGCGGCTCCCCGCGTGCCTGCGCAGCCCGCGCCCCCTGCACCTCCTGCAGGACGCGGTGGACGAGCCGCATCAGCACCTCGTCGATCTCCGCGCTCCGTGCGCGGGCGTGCGCGTCCCTGTCCGTGTCGCGGTCACTGCGGTCTCGTGGGTCCGTCACGTCGATGAGCGGGGTCCCTCCGTCCTGGGTCATGGCGGGCCTCCGTTCTGTCCCTGTCCATCTGTCTCCGACGGAGCGGCCGCCCGTGCGCCGCCGGCGCACGGGCGGCCGCACAGCCTATGGTCGCCCCGCGCGGTCGTGGCGTCCTCCTCGCCGCAGGTGTCGTGGAAACGTTGCCCGTGGGTCATGACGCCTCCTCGTCGGCCGGCACGACCAGCAGACCGGCCGTGCGCAACGCCTCGTACTCCTGGTGCAGCGCGTCCATGAACGCGTCGCCATAGGTCGCGCGCGTGACCCGCTCGCGGATCACGGGGAGGTCGTCGAGCAGGTCGGCGGCGGTGAGGCCCGCGGCCGCTACCGCGGCGGCGGATCGGTCGAGCGCGGCGAGCAGGTCAGCGAGCGCGGGGTCCGCGCGAAAGCTGTGCTCCAACTCATCGAGCGTCGCCGTTAGCCATCCTCCGTTTCGGGAGCGGCCCGTTCTACGGCTGCGAGGGCGTGCCCGCCTCCGCGTCGGTGTCCGCGCCGGCCCAAACTCTCGCGCCGGTAGCGCTCGATCTCGCCGCGTGTGATGCCATTTGTGCGCGCGTCGATCGGCACGACACGCAAGACCCCGCGGAAGATGGCCGCGCGCAGGCCCGATGGGCTCAGGCCCAGCTCGGCGGCCGCCTCTTTTGTCGTCAATAAATCCGGCATGATGGGCATGCATGCACCTCCCATCCTGCCAATGTAACACATGCGTTGCATCTTGCTCACGCGTCCGTCCCCGGTGCAGGGTGGGCCGTGCCCTAGCCTGAATTATTCATGAGCATTTTGGTCTAATCACATTGACCGCATCTGGCTGAACGCCCACCTCTGTAGACCGGAAGAAGCGGCCGTAGAGCCGTTTTTGGCGTCCAAAGTGGACTCTGGGAGCCTGCAAGGCCGCCATCGGCAACCAATCCAATTCGATGAATGTTTTCATGAATAATCCAGGCTAAGTAAGTGTTGCTAAGTTCGTGCAACCCAAACAACCGACGCGAGGCACGCATCCAAGCGTGCTAGCCGTGCAAGAACTTACCAGTGTCTACATAGACCGGCGCAGGGAACAGGTTACACCCCCCGCACCACACTCTTGACACCCCCCTGTATCGTGCCCCGATAAAGGATGCGTATGATAGCGCGATTAATGATGAGGTGGGGACGTGGGCGACGGGCGACCGCCGGTCTGGCCGCGTCCGTCGCCCTGGCCTTGCTCGGGACGGCGGTGCTGCGTCCCGCGACGGCGACACCAGCCACGGCGGTCGCTCCGACCTTTACGCTGCCGCTGCTGTCCGACACGGGACGACTCTCGCTAAAGGCGCTGCGCGGTCATCCCGTGCTGCTCAATTTCTGGGCGAGTTACTGTGAGGCCTGCAAGCAAGAGATGCCGATCCTGGAGGCCGCCTACCGCCGCTACCAGGCGCGCGGCGTCACCGTGGTCGGAGTCGACACGCTGGGTGACGCGCCGTCCGCCGCGCGCGCGCTGGTGCGGCGGATGGGCCTGACCTACCCCATGGTCCTCGACGCGCGGCAGGACGTGGCCGACCGCTACAACGTCGCCGGCCTCCCGACGAGCGTCTTCGTCGATCCGGCGGGGGGCGTGCGCGGCACGGTCGTCGGCGCGGTCGACGACGCGACGCTGCGCTGCGGGCTGGGCCTGTCCGCGGTCGATGGCTGCGCCCGGAGCCGCGTGGCGCCGCCGATGCCGGGCGCGGGCTGGGTGGGGCCGGGGTCCGTGCAGCCCGATCTGACCTTCCCGTCCGGCAAGTGGCGGGCGCCCACGTTCACGCTCACGAACCAACAGGGGCGGCGCGGCGCGCTGGCCGGGCTGCGCGGCCATATCGTCGTCCTCGACTTCCTCAGCGTCACGTGCCGGGGCCAATGCCCGGTCGAGGGGCGGCAACTCGCTCGCGTGGAAACGCTCCTGGAGGCGCACCGGGCCGGGGTGGATTTTATCACGGTCAGCGTCGAGCCGGAGAGCGATTCGCGCGGGGCGGCGGTCGCCTTCGGCCGGACGGCGGGGCTGGACCGGCGCTGGCAGTATCTCACGGGCACGCGCCGCGCCCTCACCCCGGTCTGGCGCGCCTACTACGTCGCGGCCGCCCCGCCGCCGGTGAAGGGGCGGCCCGACGCGGACCCGCCGCACTCCCTGGGTATGTATCTGATCGACCAGCAGGGCGACGTGCGCGCGTACTTTGACGCGCCGACGTCGGGCCGCGTGGCGGCGGCGATCCGGTCACTGGAGCCATGAGCGGGCGACCCATACGCGCGGCGCGGGGAACGGGAGTCGGTCACCCTCGCCCACGGGAAGGACTACCGCGAACGGAACAGAGGTGGGACGATACGGACGGATTGGTCATCATGCGCATGAGCTAGCCACAAATCGTACAGGGACGGGATGACACAGGCGTCGCCCACGCTCATACTCGATAGGGGAGCGACGGCGCAAGGAGCGGGGAGCGATGGAGATGGAGGTCGGACACGAGGTGGCGCTGACGCCGACCATGGCGCCAGACGCCGTGCCGCGACCACGGCGCGGGCTATTTCTGTGGGCGGCGGTCGGCGCGGCGGGCTTTATCGCCCTCCTCGCGGCGGCGGTCCTGCGCCCGGCGTCGACCACGCCCCTGCAGGCGCTGAATCGGCCCGCGCCGGACTTTACGCTGCCGCGCTATGACGGCGGCACGCTGCATCTCGCGGCGCTGCGCGGCAAGACGGTGATGATCAATTTCTGGTGGTCAGGGTGCATCCCCTGCCAGGACGAGGCGCCGCTCCTGGAGCGCCAGTGGCGCGCCTGGCGGGACAAGGGCGTGGTCTTCGTCGGCGTCGACGAGATCGACGACCCGCACTCCGCGGCCCCGCGCGCCTTCCTGCGCAAATACGGTATCACATATTCCAACGTGTGGGATACCAGCGACATGGCCATCGAGTACGGTACGACAGGGCAACCCGAGTCCTTCTTCGTCACTCGACGCGGCGTGATGACGACGAAGTACGCCCTCCCCTTCCCGGATGACCGGACCCTCGCGCGCTTGATTCAGGAGACCCGCGCCTCATGAGCCCCATCGCGCTTAGCCTGGCCTTTGTCGCGGGCTTGGTCTCGTTCATCTCACCGTGTTGCCTCCCGATGGTCCCGATGTACCTGTCGTATCTCGCCGGCATCGCGGGCCGTGGGGCGCCCGTCGGGGCGCTGGCCTCTCCAGCGGGCGCGGGAGGACGGAGCGTCGGTACGGTGACCGGCGTCCATGCCCCGCCGACGCGCGCCCTCATCCTGCTGCACGCCGTCGCCTTCGTGGCCGGGTTCAGCGTCGTCTTCGTGGCCCTGGGCGCGTCAGCCAGCCTGCTCGGCGTCCTCCTGCGCGCGCATCTCCTGCTGCTCCGCCATGTCGCGGGCATTCTGATCGTGCTCTTCGGCCTGCACACGGCCGGTCTCCTGCGCCTCTCATGGCTGTACCGAGACCGCCGCGCGCGCGTCGATCCGACGGTGGGCGTCGGCTTTGGGCGCAGCGCGGCGCTCGGCCTGGCTTTCGCGGCGGGGTGGTCGCCCTGCATCGGGCCCATGCTGGGCTCCATCCTCCTGCTCGCCGGCAACGCGGCCACGCTCGGGCAGGGCGTCCTCCTGCTCACCGCCTATTCCGTCGGCCTGGGCCTCCCGTTTCTGCTTGCCGCGGCCTTTGTGCAGGGACTCGCGGAGCGGCTGCGGCGCATCAATCGTTTCTTCGGCGTGATGAACCTCATTGCTGGTGCGCTCCTCGTGACGATGGGCATCATGGTCTACGCCGGCGTGTTCCTGCGGCTCGCGACCCTCTTCCAACCGGCGGTCTAGGACAGCGGGTTGCGTCGGGGCCGACCTTTGTGGTCTCCGGGGGCACGTATCCCGCTGGCCCATGCCTCCTCGCCAGCCCTTCCTATCCTGGCGCGGTCCTCATGTCGCTGGCCATGATATTTAGCCAGCCAAAGGGTCGGTTTGGCCATCTTCCCTAGCCACGTTGCCCTTTTCGATTCAAACGAACGATAACCCTTCGTTGTATTGAGATGTGCGTGAAAGCCTGTGATGATGCGATAGAGTCGATCAGTATCTACGCGGTCAGGGGTGGCTAGGCGAGTTGGCCAAGGACCTGGCTAAAGGAGATGGCCAATGACACCTCACCAGCGCCCTCCTCCTCAAGGAGGACGACGCCCTGATGCGCACAATCCTCCCTCAGGCCGATCTGAGCCGCTCCTGGCGCTGGCGCCTGGGCGACGGGACCACGCAGACGGGCGACACCGCCGCGCACGCGCACCGCCGCGCACGCGTACCGCCGCGCAGGCACATACAAAGCGACTGTGGATGCGTACGTCAAGGGCTGCGGCTGGGAGCAGTTCGATAGCGTGACCGTCACCATCCAACGGTAGGCCAGCCTCACGCCACGCCCCTCTCCGGGTCTACCTCCTATCCTCTCGACGCCAGAGGTGGTAGACTACAATGTAGTGACTACTAAACTATTGCATTGTAAAGGAAGTCCGATGGAGCGTCAGGTGATGGGCGCCGAGCTGTGTGGGGTGCGCTGCGTCCACACGGAGGACGTGGCCCATGCGCGCGTGCTGCTGGCGACCGACGACACCTACAAGGACCTCGCGGAGTTGTTCGGCGCGTTGGCCGATCCCACGCGCGCCAAGATCGTCCACACCCTCATGCGGCAAGAGCTGTGTACGTGCGACCTGTCCGCCGTCGTCGGCATCACCGAGTCAGGCGTGTCGCAGCACCTCCGGGTCCTGCGCGCGCTGCGCCTGGTCAAATCGCGGCGGGCCGGCAGGTTCGTCTACTACAGCATCGACGACGTCCATATCGCCCTGCTCGTCCAGGTGGGCTTGACGCACCAGGGCCACGCCACCGCCGCCGGCGATGTGTCCCTCCCCGCCATCCTCGCCGCCGCGACGGCGCGCGGGGGTGTCTAATGGCCGCCGACCATGATGGGCACGACCACGCGCACGGCCTGACCAAGGGAAAGTTGCGCACGGCCTTCCTGCTCACCGCCGTCATCCTCGTCGTGGAGCTGGCGGGCGGTCTCGCCGCGCACTCCCTGGCCCTGCTCTCCGACGCCGGCCACGTCCTGACCGACATCTTCGCGCTTGGCCTGGCCTGGTTCGCCACGGCGCAGGCCGAGCGCCCCGCCGACGCCCGGAACACCTACGGCTACCACCGCACCGGCATCCTGGCCGCTCTCGCCAACGCCCTCACGCTCATCCTCGTCGTGCTGGCCATCGCCTACGAGGCCGTCCAGCGGTTCCAGCACCCCGAAGCTGTCACACCTTGGCTGATGTTCGTGTCGGCGGCGGTGGGCATCACGGTCAACCTCTACATCGGCGTCGGCTTACAGAAGGAAGGCGGCGACAACCTCAACGTGCGCGCGGCCATGCTGCACGTCTTCGGCGACGTGGGCGCGTCGGTCGGGGTCATCCTCGGCGGCGTGGTCATCCTGCTCACGCGCTGGTACCCCGCCGACCCGCTCATCTCGCTCGGGATCGCCGTGCTGATCGCGCGCGGGGCCTGGGGCATCCTGCGCGAGACCGTGGATATCCTCATGGAGGCGACGCCCAGGGATCTCAACGTCGCGCAGCTCGTGCGCGACATGGTCCGGCAGCCGGGGATCGCGGACGTTCACGACCTGCATGTGTGGTCCATCGCCGGCGGCATGAGCGCGCTCTCG
>JAABUU010008518.1_pt1 | contig 10166 bp, 8 predicted proteins | sample 5559301 | NCBI WGS metagenome assembly JAABUU01 (sample SAMN10711884, study PRJNA513360) | rock metagenome | isolation source: Antarctica rocks | place: Antarctica: Victoria Land, Richard Nunatak white | reverse complement strand
TTCATTGCTAGATAGTACACATTCAGTAGTCAAAGATTTCGAAGCAAAGAAATCATTTGAGCTGCTCGTTGTTGAAGAAATTAACACATCTTTCATCGCGTCTTTGATGAAAGTCACTAGTTTTTTGCCTCATTCTTCGATTTCTCTGTAAATAATTTCTTCTCTTCTTTTGACATGACGATCTCATTGAGACAAGGAATGAATGCACGAGATGTCGAAGTACTAGTCTTCAGCTGAGAGCAGTTCTTTGAAAGATGATTCGATACTTTGCAGTTGAAGCAGATGATTGACATTCTTGATCATTCAGATTCGAGAGTGAAAAAAGTAGCGAGTCGAACATAGCTAGTAGTCGAGACTGAAGCTGATGTCGACGAAGAAACAAAACGTTTTTTCGAAGCTGCTATCGATTTGACTGTTCATTGCTCGTCACGTAGCTGATAATTGACTTGTTGTTTGTTATTCACATCTTGAAGAAAGATCTTGAGCTTATCAAGCGAGCTAAACTCTATGAGGCAAACTGACAACGCGTTTTGAAGATGATTGTTGATTTTATTCTGAATGTTGTTCATCAGAATGATATCATCGTAGTTCAGAAAGCTGAATATTCTAGTGAATTCTGAATAGAAAGAGCTGAAAGACTTGTTGAGCTGCTTCAGAGCGACGTACTTGCAACGACACTTTCGAATCAAATTCTGATCTTCGTAAATTTCTTTCAGATGTTTCAGTAGCTCTGATAGTGACTGATAGAATGAGAAAGCGTCAACACGATGCTTTGCATAGATTTGCTGATCAGCATCGTCTTCTAGTCTAAAAATCACATAGACAATACGAATCTTTTCAGTAGAGTAATGATTCGCGTTAACATCGAGCTTGTCAGCTATTTTGATGTTTCATGTCTCTCAGATAGAGTCATCTGTTTCGATGAAAATGAGTGAATTCGAAAGCTTGACGAACTTGTGATGATCATTCCCGTTATCGAATAGAGTGAATGACTCTCGTGAGCTTCGAAAGCGTTGATCGACTTCAGAGATTGATGAGATCTCTTTCTGATTGACTCAATGCTCGACTGGCTGAGTCTCTTGACGAGGCATAGATCGATCAGCTTGACGTTGTTTCGCTCTGAAGTTCAATCGCTCGCCTTGTAGCTGATGAATCTTTTTCTCTAGCTCATCGTTCTTATCAAAAGCGACTTCTAGTTGTTTCGCTCTCTTTTTGTGATCTTCTTGTACGAGAAGTCAGTGTTCATTGAGTTGTAGAGTCAAGTCGCGCTGACTTTGAAGCTCGTTCAGCATATTGATGACTTCGTTGAGTTGATTGCTGACTCAATGAAACAGTTGTTCTTCGATGTTTATGTTTCATGCGATGACAGCTTTCTCAGCTTCGACTGAAGCATCGATGAGTAGAAGTGAAACTCTTCTATTGACAGTGCTTCTGAGCAGACGATTTGTTTGAGGCTCAACTGACTCGACGTCGCGTGTCATGATGAGAGAAGGTAGAAGTTGTTGAGATAAAGATAAATGAGAGATTGATGTTTTGAATTGATGTTTTTTAATGAGTGAAAATTCAAAGAATTTCTTGTGAATTTCAGGTAATAATTGAGTGCTTTATTCAAAGAATTTCTTGCGAATAGACTGATGAAAATGAATGTAGAATCGAAGAATTTCTTGCAATCTAAAATGATGATGCAAATTTGAAGAATTTCTTGCAAATTTTTCTTACTGAATAGATTGTTTTGTATCATCTATTCGTCGATAGCAGAGTAGTAGATGATGAGCATTTATCTAATGTTAGAGATCGATCTAGAGCGAGTCATAGAGATGTCATTTAACTAATAGATAAATGCTAAGAAAGAAAGATAGCTACAGAAAAGAAGCTGACTACACATATGTGTTTCTCAGTCGACGCTAGACTCAATAGAAACTAGTCAAGATGACAAAGCGAGAATAAATTTGACAAGACTAGAAGACTGAGTCTGACAAGGCTAGAATCGTGACAGCTTGTAAGTTGAACAATATGATGAAAAAGCTTACTACAGATGTTGCTCTTCTAAAAGCAGAAAATGAAGATCTTCGATGAACAGTACATATTGAAAGAAGTTGCAGATGACATGAAAAGTCTTTATTTGATGATTTAGAAATTAATGATGAGACAAAGAGAATGTTTTTTAGTTCTAATAAGATTCAGGCAACTTATGATCATCAAATTCAAAGAATCAAAGAGAAACAGCAAGCTGCTATTCAAAAGACTGAAGAAAAGAAACAAAGAAAGCTTAGAAAGCTAGAGAAACAGCGTTTAATAGCTGAAAGAAAGATGAAACGAGAAAAAAAGAAGACGAAACGAAAGAAGAAAGCGAAGCGAAAAAAGAAGTTACGAGCGAAGAAATTGAAGCAACGACGTCTAGTTCAGAAGCAAAAGCTGAAGGTTAAAGAGCTTCAGAAAGAGCAAAAGAAGAAGTCTAAAAAGATGAAAGTACAGCAATTCACTGATTTTGTTGCTATTGAGAAGATGAAAAGAAAATCTAGTCAAATCAGATTTACGCGAGCTGAAAGACAATTCAAAGCTTCTAAGCGATTTAATGATTAATTCTCATAGCTTGAAAGCTTCATATAGATATTGACAACTCTCTATATTAATTGCAATTTGATTTTATGAATGATGATTGAATAATAATAATAATAGTATTGATTACTAATCGAGTTTAGAATGTGCACGAGATCGAAATGTGCACAAGCTCGAGAGTACTTCTAACTCTTTACTGAGCTTGTCATCAAAACAGAAGAACAGAAAAACATGAATGCATTGTTTTAGAACTGAAATTAGAAATTTCAGTTGAATTTCAATTAGCAATTTTCTACTCACACAATGATTAGAAGCACAGAATTAGAATCAGAATCAGTGAGCACAACTTGCTATGAAACTTGAAATGCTGAAAGAGAATCACTTTTATCACAGAATTGAACAGCATCAGAAGAAGAAGACATGAATGTGTCATTGAATATCAAAGAAGAGAACATGAATGCGTTGCTTTTCAATCATGAAATGATCAAAATCAGCATCAGCACTGAATTGAATGCTTGAATAAGTGCTCATGAAGCAGATGATCTCATTGCATTTATCAAGTATATATATCAACAGCATGACATTGAAATCAAGATTCACAATGACATGATTCAGATGTTGAATGACATCAACAAGATCAACATCAAATTGAAAGTTATCAACATTGAGTTGAAAGTTACACAGACAATGTTGAATGCTGTTTAAATGCATTTACAGAAAGAAATGAAAAAAAGAACGTGATTATACATCATTTAAAAGCGACATCAAGTCGACTAAGCACTTCAATTTCGAAAAATCAATTCTCAAAGTTGATCAAGCTATCTGACTCACTTCTGTTTGAAGATTTAAGACAAAATGTAAATAATTAATTGTTTTGAATGCGAAATAAGCTGAAGATAAACAAGAATCATTTTTCTATCAAAGAAATGAAGATTGCATATGTGAAAAGTTGAGTCAGTGAAACGACAATTAAACACATAGCACTCAGAATGAGAAACATGATCACGAACTCATTTCTTAAAGCAAAAGAGATACTGTTGATCATAAATAAAATGTACAACGATTTTAATCAACATCATATGACTCAACAACAGTTCTTGAAGCTGTATTAAAACAAGATCTTCTTTCATGAATTTTGAATGAAATTTCAGAGACTTAGTGCAAAACTAGAGTACAATAATGAAATTTTACTAAATGATTTTGAGCATAAGATTAGCTCAGATCTTCAGCAAGTCACAATCAATGAATGAACTATGAATTTGAATGAATTCATTGACATCTGCATGCAAGTCAATGTTCAATTGATGAGATTGAATGCTCAATCAGTTCTTAAAACATCAATGACTTAAGTCACTCGCTTTATTGCTAGCATCTTGATGATGATCACTACTGTGATCTCAACTTCAATCTTTGCATGAAAGAAACTCAGAATATTGAACATTGATTTTGCTAGAGAGAAGTTGTTTAAAAAAGAACTCTGCTTCAAATGCAAAAAATCAAAACATAAAGCACATGATTATCTTGAATCAGCTCAGATGCACAAAATTGCAGTGAATTTGAAAAATGACTTGTCTTCATCAAAGTAGTGATTGAGAACAATATACTCATATTCTGCTTCATCAGCATGTCTGATGATTCATTTAATTTCAAGTCGTTCACTATTAACATCATTTTGAGTAATCTAGAAAAGATATTCAGATTCTTCGCTCTGATAGATATTAAAGTCATTAACATGACTTTCATTAATGAATCTTTGATGTCAGAGTTATGTAAACACTTTGATATTCAGTCAATATTGCTGTCAAAATCAAAGTTGATTTAATTGTATGATGAAACTTCTGATCAAAAGTCGATTACACATGCTCTGTATACATTAATCATGATACAAGAATACAAGAATGAAATGATGTTTTTATTAATAACTTGTCTAGATCAACACAAGATAATCATTGAAAATCTTTAATTAAAAAGAAATCAAATGTTGATAAATTCTGCAAACAATTGATTAATATCATTATTGAAGATTCAAACATCAAAATCTGTCATTTTGAAAGCAAGTAGTTAATCAGCATTTCATTGATTTGAATCAAATAAAATCTGTAAAATGAAACAAAAGATCTTGAACTTAATTGTTACATCAATGATCATCTTGAAGAGACTCATGAATCAAAAATCAGTGAATAGATTCATTGAATCTGCTTGATTCATTGAATCTGCTCTCATAGCAAAGCAAAGCACTCAAATTGATCTCGATCAACTTCGCTCATTTCAGTCAACTGAGACAAAGAAATTCATTAATATTGTCATGATCAAAGTCGTTGTATATCAAACTTTAGTCAAGAATAAGAAAATCAAGATCTTCTTTTTAATCATTAGTGAAATCAACAAAGCGCTTAGCTCAGTCAAAGATTTCGCGAAACTGAATGAAATGATTTCTGTCATGTCATTAAATGAACTGAAGAAGAAGCTTTTGATAGTTTATCATGACTTTCTGAATGTTTTTGATAAAGAAAAGACAACGCAGTTGTTCTTGCATTGATCATATGATCATAAGATTGAATTAAAAGAAAAGAGTTAACTCTTTAAAAGTTGATTGTACTTCATATTGAACTACAAGTTGCAAAAGATCAAAGAGTATTTAAAAGAGAATTTAAAGAAGAAGTTTATCATACTCAGCAAAGCTTCTTTTGCTTCATCAATACTATTTGTTGAAAAGAAAGATGATAGTCTTTGCTTTTGTATGAACTATTGAAAACTGAATGCTTTGATTAAAAAAGATCGTTATTCAATACTCTTGATAGACGAAGTACTAGCTTGAATTCAAGACAGTAAGTATTTGACTCAACTCAACATTATCTGTTACGATTCTAGCTACGCATCTATGTTAATAACTATGTTGATGACTATGTCGATGACTATGTTCATGACTATCGTCGATCGCTCGTCACTAGACTATTGAATTGTTTCGAAGTCAACTCTATTCAGAATTAGCTTATGTTTCTCTGAGTCATATAAATAGTCGACTCTTTTCTTCTAAATACTTTTCTTTCTTAGCATTTATATACTCGTTACATTATACTCATATGACTCGCTCTATGCTGATTTCTAACATTATCATCACATTTAATAAACTGCACATAAGTTCAGAAAGCGAAGATTTAATTACTTTTGTTACTTTCTTTAACATTTATAAATATCGAATAATGCTCTTTGAATTGATCAATGAATCTGCTTTCTTTCAGCATTATATCAACAATGTGTTGTTCAACTGTCTGCATAAATTCTGTCAGACATACTTGAATGATATTCTCATCTACAGTAAGACATTGAAAGAACATAGAATTCATGTGAAAGAAGTGCTAGAAAAGCTTCATGAAGTCGATCTACAGATAAACATTGACAAGTGCAAATTCAAGATTCAGAAAATCTCATTTCTTAAACTACTGATATTCATCAATGATCTGCGAATAAATTCTTGAAAAGTAGATGTGATTCAAAACTGAAAAGTGTCTTGATTGTTGATTCATGTGCAGATCTTCATTGATTTTTGCAATTTCTATTGATGATTCATAAAGAACTTTTCAAAGATCACTCAACTCATGATAAAGCTGACTTGAAAAAATCATTTCTTTGAATGAACAGAGATTTGTCAGATGTCTTACGATTCTAGTCTTCGTTTATTCTTCGTTTATTCTTCGTCTAGTCTTCGTCTGATTTCATTCTAATCAAGTCTAGCGAGAATCTGATTTAAAGATGATATCATTGAAACTCTGCATCATATGTGTAAGACGTCAACTCAATCAAGTCTAGCACAGAGCTGAGAAACACACATATAAGAATTGAGTTCTTTTCTGTAGATACTTTTCTTTCTTAGCATTTATCTATTAGTTAAATGATATTTCTATGACTCGTTCTAGATCAATTTCTAACAGTAGATAAATGCTAATCAACTACTCTGCTATTGACGTGTAGATGATACGAAATAATCTACTTCTATTCAGAAAATTCGCAAGAAATTCTTTGAATTACTTTCATCAAAACACATTCTCAAACTTACTCAAATTTACTCAAATTTATCAAATCAATCACTCAACTTTATCACAATCAAATCTATCTATCTATCTTTCTCACAATGACACGCGACTTCGAATCAGTCGAGTCACGAACAGCTCGTCTGCTTAGAAGCATTGCTAGTAAACGAGTTTCTCTCATTTCTTTCGATGCTTCAGTCGATGTCAAGAACGTCGATATCTCATGAAACATTAAGACAGAAGAACAGCTTCGTCAATGAGCTTACGATCAGTCAAACGAGATCATCAAAATGTTAAACGAGCTTAGATCTCAACGAGACACAGCTTTGAAACTCAACGAGCAGTGAATCGTTGTTCAAGTCGAACATGACAAGAGATTGAATCAACTAGAGATCAAACAGATAATCATAGACACTCTAGAAGAGACAAACAAATGCTATCAAGAGAAGATGTTGAATCTCAAGAATAAACTCAAAGAAGTATTGCATTCAACGAATCAGTCTCAATCTCGTCAGTCTACTGAATCTCGAGTTTCTACGAAATCTCTATCTCGTCAATCTATCAAGAATCATACTCAACGTGAATCATTCACTTTATTCAATAATGATCATCACAAGTCTTTCAAGTTTTCGAACTCATCTGTATTCATTGATGAAGATGAATCAACATGAAATAGCTGAAGAATCAAGATGAACGACAAGCTTCAGACAAATGTCAATCACTTTGTCGATGAGACTATCTGCATTGTTTATGTGATATCTAAACTAGAAGATGACGCTGCTGAGCATATCTTTGCTTGACGTCGTCATGATGCTTTGCATTCTTACATCTCGATCTACAAGCTATTTGAGCATCTGAAAGAAATATACGATGAACTGAATAGAAATTGAAAGTGTCGTCGTGAGTACAATGCTCTGAGACAAGCAGACAAGTCTTTCAATGTCTTCTACTTTGACTTTATGAAGCTATTCAGCTATCTCGATTATGACAATTGCATTCTGATAAACGATCTTCAGAATAAAATCAATAATCATATGCAGAACGCTCTATCAGTCTGTTCAGAGAACTTTACTTCGCTCACTCGCTTAAGAATCTTTCTTCAGAATGTCAATAATAAACAGCGAGCCAACTATCAGCTACGCAGCGAACGTCGCACTATCATCGTCAAAGTCACGATTGTACCTGATAAACGTGCTGCTACTTCATTGTCAGCAGTAATGACTTCGATAATTGAATATGTCAAGTCGACTATCTTTTCTATCTCTGAGTCAGTCAGATCGCCTATCGTCTGCTATATCTGCAAGACTTCAGATCACTTATCAAAGAACTGTTCTCAGAACAAAGTCAACACTTCTGCTTCTTGAGCTTTCACTCTTCGTCTACATGAAATCATCATTTCGAAGAATAAAGAGAATGAGAAAATGTCTTCTTTCGAAGATAGCGAGGCAAAAAACTAGAGACTTTCATCAAAGATGCAATGAAAGATGTGTTAATTTCTTCAACGACAAGCATGTCAGATGATTCTTTTGCTTCTGAATCTTTGATTATTGAATGTGTACTTTCTAGCAATGAAATTAGTTACTCATTGAAGTCTGTTAGAAACCAGCATAGAGCGAGTCAATATGAGTGTCATTTAACTAGAAGATAAATGCTAAGAAAGAAAGATAGCTACAGAAAAGAAACTGACTACATATGTGTGTTTCTCAGTCGACGCTAGACTCAATAGAAACTAGTCAAGGTGACGAAGCGAGAATAGGCCTGACAAGGCTAGAAGGCTGAGCCTGGCAAGGCTAGAATCGTGACATTACCTTCTCTCTTCGACAATTCATGTTCGCATGAATGTATTTTCTGCTCGATTCGATTGATTGCTCAATCATGATTTCACAGACTCAGACTCATTAAATTCTGATTGACTGAATAGTCGAAAGCGCTTCTAGCGCGATTTGTTCGAATATCGAATATGAAAATCGTCAACTATCTTCTGAGCGTTCATAAATTCGTCGTCATCAGCGTTGTATCAATTGAGATCATTGTCATAGTCATTTCATTTGACTTTATACTGAAGTCGTCTTCGATATCGACGAAAATTCAATATATCGTCGATTTCTCATTCGTCTTCATCGTTTATCACTATTGAATCTGAGGGTTCGTTCTTTTGATCAGGCAAGAAATCGTCGACGGCAGAACGAAGCAGATCAGAATGAAATACATCATGAACACGCATAGACTCTGATAATTTCAGTTTATATGAAGAGTCGACGAGATCTAGATTGGTGAAAGAATCGAGCATTTTGTCATCTAGCTTCTTGAAAGATCTCGCTGTAACGATGTTTCTTTCATTCAGAAACATCTTTGATTCGATCTTGTAATCAACTTCTTTTCTATGCTTATTGACTTGTTTCATCATTTGTTCTCGTGTTTTGACTAGCGACTCGCGAGCAAACTTCAGTGTTTTGTTCATATGTTCAGATATATTCTCGACTTTAGTCGTCTGCAAGCGTTCACGAGAACTTTCATATTTGCTGACATCGAGTTCAAAGCTCATACGAGAATGAAAGTCTTTGTTTAGAAAGAAAGAAGTTGAGAAGATGACTGAGAACAGAGCATTATTGTCGACGAACTCAATCATGAGTAGTAGCTTAGCTCAGTCATTCTGCATGTACGAACAGAAGAATCGAAGATATCTTTCGATGTTCTGATTGACTCGTTCACTTTGATCGTTGATTTGAGAGTGATAGACAGTGAATAATCGAAGATTAATGCTCAGCCTTTTGCAAAGAAACTTTCATAGAATGAAGGTAAATTGAGAGTCTTGATTCGAAACAATGAAATCGAGTAAATCATGTATTCAATATATTCACTGAAGCATTAGCTCAGCTGTTTTTTCTGCTGTGATTTCTTCGTCATCAGTAAAACAAGAAATATAGTGTCGTTTCTTTGTCAGTCTACATATCACTGTTAGTATGACGTTTTTGCCTTTCGAAAGAGATAAGTCGATGATGAAATTCATGACTATGTTCTTTCATTGCTGTTCGAGTATGAGTAGAGAATGTAGTAGTTCATTGAATTTATCTCGAGAAGTCTTTGATCGCTGACAAATGTAGCAGTTTCGAATATATCGACCTATTGTCTTTCGCATTGAAAATCAATAGTAGTATCTTCTTATGATCTTCATCGTTCTGAGAATTTCGAAATGATCAATAGAAGATTGATCGTGAACTTTTCGAATTAGCTTCATTTGAAGATGCTCATCGAAGAAAACTCATAGAAGATCATCTCGATATAGTATTTCATTCTGAACTCGACAATTTCTTAATTTAGTATCTTCGTATTGAGCTTCATCTTTTAATACAGCTTCACGAAGTAGAATACAATTCTCGTTGATTCTGTTAATCTCTAGAATCAATCGATAAATTGATTCATCATTCTCTTTCTCTTCTAGATCAGCGATTTTCATTCGATTCGAAGTCAGAATAGTGATTCATTGATAGCGAACGCGCTCATCTTCTGAGCTTCTAGAAACTGAATTGACTCGACGAGTCAATGCATCGACTTTGATGTTTTGTTTGCCTGAGC
>JAABUU010008517.1_pt1 | contig 10169 bp, 8 predicted proteins | sample 5559301 | NCBI WGS metagenome assembly JAABUU01 (sample SAMN10711884, study PRJNA513360) | rock metagenome | isolation source: Antarctica rocks | place: Antarctica: Victoria Land, Richard Nunatak white | reverse complement strand
CTCGGCTTCGTCGACACCATCCGACAGGTCGCCCACGTAAATCAGGACTCGGGCGCTGTCAGCCTGTTCGTCAACCCCTACGCCGCCGTGCCCAGCATGCACATGTGCTTCGCTTTGCTGGTGGGCGTCACCGTCATGCGCCTGGTGCGCCGGCGCTGGCTCAAGGCGCTCGCCCTGACCTATCCGCTGCTCGTGGCAGCCGTCGTCATCGCCACCGCCAACCACTTCCTGCTCGATATCGTCGCCGGCGCCCTGACCGCCGTGCTCGCCGTCCTCGCCGCCCAGCAGGTCATGGCCCGGGTGCGACCGGTGGCGTGGGCCTGGGCACAGCACACGGTCGGTCCCCAGCCGGTGAGCAGCCTGGGCCAAGCTCGCTGAGCGATTCTCGCTGGCGAGCTTCGCCGGGCGCAACGGTCGGGCGTTCAGGCCGCCACCACGGGCAGGCGCCGGCGCTCGAGCTCGTCCACGACCACCGGCAGGGCGGCCAGCGTGCGCCGCCAGGAGCCCGGTGTCGAGTAGTCATCGGCGTCGTGGAGCAGGAGCACGGCGCCCTCGGCCACATCGTCGGTGAGGCGCCGGGTGATCGAGGCGGCGGTGGCCCGGCGCTCCCAGTCGCGGCCCCACTGGGTCCACAGCAGCGGACGCATGCCGTATCGGTGAGCCCAGGTCAGGGCGGCGAGGTTGAACACGCCGTAGGGCGGCCGATAGAGCACCGGACGCCGCGCGCAGGAGTCCTCGATGAGAGCGGTGGCTCGGGCGAGGTCGGAGAACACGGCGCGTGGCCCCAGGCGCAGGAGGTTGCGGTGGCGATGGCAGTGCAGCCCCACCTGATGGCCGGCGGCCACGATGCGCGCGGGCAGGGTGGGCTGGCGCTCGATCTGCTCGCCCACCAGAAAGAAGGTGGCGCTGACGCCCCGACGCTCGAGCACCTCGAGCATGGCGGGGGTGCCCTCGCGATGGGGGCCGTCGTCGAAGGTGAGGGCCACGCCACGGCCGTCGCGGGTCTGACTGGCGATGCCCAGAGCTCGGCGAACCGGCGCGACGTTGGCGGCCAGCCCCGGACCCCAGTAGGCCAGGCCGGCAGCGGCGCCCCCCATCGCCATCCTCAGGCTGCGATCATCAGGGAAGCTCATGTCCGCGTCACTCCTGCTCGGCCTCGGTGCGGCGATCGTCGCCTCCAGCCTGTACAGCGTAGGGATCGCCCTCCAGGCGCTCGACGCGCGCGAGGTTCCGGTCGCCCACGGCCTGCGCCTGTCGCTGGTGGGCCAGCTCGTGCGCCGCCGGCGGTGGCTCGCCGGCACCGGGGTGGCGGTCGCGGGCTGGCCGTTTCAGGTGGCGGCCCTGCTTCTGGCCCCGCTGGTGGTGGTCCAGCCCGCCCTGGCCATGGGGCTGCTGGTCTTGCTCGTCCTGGGCACACGCATGCTGGGCGAGCATGCCGGTCCCCGCGAGCGGGTGGCCATGGGGGCGATCGTGGTCGGAGTGGCCGGCTTGGCGTGGAGCGCTCCGGAGCGCAGCGCTGTGCATGCGGGCGCCCCAACGCTGGCGCTCATTCTCGGCGGCCTGTGGCTGGCGGTGCTGGCGCCCTACGCCCTGGGGAAAATCGGCATCCGATCTCCGACGTTGGCCATGCTGGGCGCCGGGCTGGGCTTCGCCTGGGGGGGAATCGCCACCAAGCTGGTGGCCGACGCGGTCTCGGGGGGACACTGGTGGCCCGCCCTGGCATGGGCGGTGGCCTCCACCGCCACTGAGGCAATCGGGCTGCTCAGCGAAATGAGCGCTCTGCAGACCCGTCCCGCCATTCAGGTCGCACCGGTGGTGTTCGTCGTTCAGACCGTGGTTCCGGTGCTGGTGGCGCCGGCGCTGGTCCACGAGAGCCTGACCAGCGGTCCGCTGGGAGGCGGGGCGCTGTTGGCGGCACTGATCGTCCTGGCGGTGGGGGCAGCGTCGCTGGCGCGCTCCCCGGCCCTGGCCACCCTGATGGCAGGCGCTCGAGACAGGGAGGCCAGCGGCTCGGCGCTCAGCCTCTCCGAGCCCAGCCTGGCGGTCAAGCGCTCCAGCGACGCCACCGAGGTGCTCGATCCGTCCAGGGTGACCACCACCACGTCACCGGCCCGCAGTGAACGCTGAGGCAGCGGCGATCTGGCGTCCAGGCGCAGGGAGCCCGCCACCGGACGTCCCCCGGTGCTGCGCGCCATGACGTACTGGCCGAAGCGCATCCCGGTCCCGGGGGCCAGGAAGTAGAAACGCCGGCGCAGTCTGAGCGCCCGCACCTGGGAGTGAAGCGTCGAGCGGGTTCCCACCCAGCGCAGCAGGCCCCCGCGGCCGAGCTCGGGAATGCCCTCGTCTCGGCTGGCCTGGAGCGCGCCCAACGTGCGGGCGGAGGGCACCCCGCCGAGGGCGAAGGAGACGTGAACGCCGTCGCGGGCGAGGCGGGCGGCGAGGACGGGCACCTCGCCCTGGGGGGCACGAACGATGACCGCCACCTTCTGCTCGCGGGTGCTCACCCGCTTGATGGGCTGACCCATAACGTGGGCGGCCAGGGCGGTGAGCTCGTCGGTGGACATCATCCACGTGGTGGCGCTGAGCACGAGCATCCCCTGGGCGGCGACGCGGGCCAGACGCGGAGGCCAGGCTGGGGTGGGGCGCGCACGAACGCGCGCCGCTGCGTTGAGCACCAGGTCGGCGGCGTGGGCCCCCACCCCCAGATCGGCCGGACGGATGAACCCCTGAGCGCAGCAGGCCTCGACGTGGTCGACCAGCTCGTCGCGAGTGCGGGCCAGGCGCAGGAGCTCAAGGGTCGCCATGGCGGCCGTGTTGATGCGCGCATGGCCCACCGGTAGCCCGTAGGAGACCACCGGACAGCCTCGGGCCATGGCCTCCAGGCAAGTCACCCCGCCGGTGGAGTGAACCAGGGCATCGGCGGCGGCCAGCAGCTCTGACATCTGCTGGGTGAACCCGAGCACCCGGACGCGCGGGTGACCGGCAAACACTGCCTCCAGCCGGCGCTGGGCCTGCTCGTTGTGGCCGGCCAGACACACCAGCGTGGCGTCGGGGATTTGCGAAAGCTCCTGGACGGCACCCTCGATGTCGCCCACTCCCCAGCCGCCGCCGGAGACGACGATCACCTTGCCCTCGGCGGGCAGGTCCAGAGCCTGGCGGGCGTGGATGCGCTCCAGCGGCGCGAGAAAGCTCGAGGAGATCAACGGGCTCACCAGACGCACGCTGCCCGGGCCGGCGATGCGCTCGACGGCGGGCATGGACTGCCCGTACATGACCAGATGCAGGTCGATGCCCGCCTGGGCCCAGAAGAACAGCCCGGTGAGATCGGTGATGGTGGCCACCGCCGGACAGCTGACCTGGCCTCGGCGGCGCAGGCGCCCCAGCACCACCGTGACCGCGGGGTAGGTCGAGACGACGACATCGGGGTCGTGCTCGGCGATGTGACGCCGCAGGGAGCGTGACCCCAGGAGGCACAGCAGAAGCTTGGCCACCCAACGTACGGGGGCGACATGCTCCAGCAGCCAGTACATCAGCGAGTAGGACCAGGGCATCACCCGCAGCTGGGTGCGATAGCCGTCCTCGACGACATAGCGCAGCAGCCGACCCATGCACGCCAGCCCGTCGATGACCGTGGCCTGCACGGCATCGGGGCCAGACTCGAGCTGTGCGGCCAGGGCTCGAGCCGCGGCGGCATGGCCCTCCCCGACGTCGGCGGAGAGGATGAGCACGCGCCGCCGGTCGCCAGCGCGCAGGGGGGGGACGGGTGCGGTATCGGGACGGCGTCGGCGCATGGGAGTCAGGGCGCAGTCGCGCGCCAACGGAATCGGCCCGGGCACGCGCCCAGGGTCCGGGGTCCCACGACGGGCACGGCGGCGTGGCCACTGTAACGGGCACAGCGGCAGAGCGCCAGCCTGGGCGCCGGTCGCCACAATGATGGGGTGCGTGCCACGACTCCTGTACCCCGGGCGGACGGGCTGGTTGCTTCACCGGAGACGGGGTCGACCCACGAACCTGCCCGCCGTTCAGGCATCCGCCGTCTGAGGATCCGCCGCCTGGACGCCCGACGGCTGACGGGGTCCGGCGCCCTGCTCGGCCTGGTGGGCTGCTCGCTCGCCCTGGCCGCCGGGGGCGCCGGAGCGCCCTCGAGCCTGGTGCCCGCGGGCCGGGAGGGCTTTCCCGGTTGGCTGGCCGGGCCGCTGAGCGGACTCGGCCTGAGTCCGAGCTCCGCCCGGTTTCAGGCTCTGCTGGTGGCGATGTGCGCGTGCTATGCGGTCGTCCTCGCCTGTGTCGCAGTCCTTGATGGCCGAGTGCTGGTGGGGGCGATCGTCGGCGCCCACATCGTCTTTCTCCTCGCCCCCCCCCTGCTGTCGGCCGACGTGTTCGGCTACCTGGACTTCGCCCGCCTGGGGACGCTGCACGGCCTGGACCCGTATACCCACGTGGCGGCCGACGCCCCTCGCGACGCCGCCTTTGGCCTCCTGGGCTGGCAGCACGTCAGCTCACCCTACGGTCCCGTCTTCACCCTGCTCAGCTACGCGCTGGTGCCCCTGGGGGTGGCCGGCGGCTACTGGGCCCTGAAGTCGATCGCCGTGCTGGCCAGCCTGGCCACCCTGGCTCTGCTCGGGCGAGCGGCCCGGAGGCTGGGGCTCGCGCCGCTGCGAGTGGCGGCGTTCGTGGGGCTCAACCCCCTGGTGCTGGTGTTCGAGCTCGGCGGCGCCCACAACGACGCGCTGCTCATGCTCGTGGTGGCGGGCGCATTGACCCTGGCGCTCAGCGAGCGCCCCGGCGCCGGGGCCCTGGCCACCGTGGGGGCGGTGGGCATCAAGGCCTCGGCCGGACTTCTGGCCCCGTTTCTCATCCTCGGTACCCGCCCCCGGGGGCGCACCCTGGCCGCGACGGTGGGGGGAGTGGTCCTCCTCGTCGCGGTGGCCGTGGTGGGCTTCGGTACCCACGCCAGCGCGATCCTCGACGCCCTGCGCGGTCAGCAGCAGCTGGTGGCGGTGCACAGCATCCCCGCCCAGGTCGGGCGCCTGCTGGGCCAATCGCGGCCCAGCGACGCCCTGCGCAGCGTGTTCGCGATCGGCTTTGTCGGGGTGATGGGGGTGGCGCTGTGGCGGGTGTGGCGGGGAGCCGACTGGCTCCTGGCCGCGGGGTGGAGCACCCTGGCGCTGCTGGTGAGCACCGCCTGGCTGCTGCCCTGGTACGTGGTCTGGCTGCTTCCCCTCGCCGCCCTGAGCGGGGACCGCCGCCTGCGCGCGGGGACCCTGGCCCTGTGCGCCTACCTCGTCCTCACGCGCCTGGAGCTGGCCCAGCCGCTGCTGGGCGCGGTCGCCTGACCTCGGCGGGGAGCTCCACCAGCTCAAAGCTCACCGTGGCACCGTCCACGTGCGCCAGACCCATGGTGGCCACGGGCTGGCGACGACGGTCGGTCGGACTGCCCGGGTTGAAGATGGCAAAGCCCTCAAGGCAGTCATGGCGAGGGATGTGGGAATGGCCGTAGATCACGGCCTGGACCTCGGGAAAGCGCCGACGCAGGCGCGCCAGGCGCCCCGGGGCGCGACCGCCATCGTGGACGAGGCCGAGCCGAAGCGATCCGACGTTCAGCACCCGCTCGGCAGGTAGGCGCTCACACAGAGCGGGCTCGTCGACGTTGCCGTGCACGGCGACCACCGGCGGCCCCAGGGCCTGGAGGTCGTCGAGTGCGGCGACGGTGCTGAGGTCACCGGCGTGGACGATGAGATCGCTCTCGCGCGCCAGCGCCACGCAACGTCGGGGCAGCCGCCGCTCGCCGCCCGGGAGGTGGGTGTCAGAGATGACCGCCAGGCGCACGGGTGCTGACCTGGCCAGCTCAGGGTCGGCGACAGTCAGCCGGCGGAGGGCGTGGGGGTGCCCAGCAGGTGGCCCTCGAGCACGTGGTAGGCGGGCCGTGCGTGACCCATGGGACCGATGAGCGCCGAGTCCCAGGCATCGCTGGTCGAAGCGGCGTTCCACTCATAGAGATACACACGGGTCACCCGGGGGCCGATCCGGGCGAGGCGGTCGAGCAGGAAGCGCGTCACCCGCGCGGCGTGGGCGGCGGACTCGGTGAAGTGAACGTGGCTGGCGTTTCGCCGGGCGACCAGGCCAGCGGTTTCGGTGAACCAGATCTCTCCTCGGGTGGCATGCAGGAGCGCCACCGTAGAGTGAGAGCTCAGCCGGTTGGCATCGATGTAGTTGTGCAGCCCCCAGTAGTGGGGGTCCACGCGGGCGGCCCGCTGAAACGCGTGCACCCAGCCCACCATGTTGGGCTCGTCCAGCAGCTCGGCTCCCAGGACGTGACAGCCGGGGCAGCTGCGGCGCAGGGCCCGGTAGTAGGCGGCGACGAGATCCGGGTGATGGCAGGTGGGCTCCCCGCAGAAGTTGGCCTCGTTCCAGGTGGCGAAGTCCGCCAGCCAGGGGTAGCGCGCACGCAGGATGCGCAGGACGCGAGCCAGGCGTGCCGGGCTGGGGAGCATGCGATGGTGCTGGTGCACGCGCGAGTGGTCAAAGGTGAGCAGGGGACTGACACCATCGGCATGGGCGGCGCGCAGCCAGCGGTCAAGCTCCTGACGCTGCCAGGAGCTGTCCAGGGCATCCCAGGCCACCGTCCGTCGCGCGTAGCGCAGGTGCAGACGCAGGAAGCGAGGGTCGGAGAACATCTCCTGCTTCTGCTCGCCGATGCCCACGATCAGGTTGGAGGGCCGGGCCGACGCGTGGCCCACCGCCCCCCGATGAGCCGACGTGGGGTCTGAGGACCGGTGACGCGCGGACGGAAGGTCGCGCGCACCGGCCAGGCCGGCACCCGTGGCCACCAAGCCGACCGCGGCGCACACGGCGCCCAAACGTAGTGAATCTGAGCGCCAACGGGCCATGACACAGGAGCTGCGGGCAGGCGCACAGGGGCGTGAGCGTGCCCGGTCAGGGTAGCGGGCAGCTCTCGCCGGTTCGCGACACCCGGTCAGGCCGCCTCGGGGGAGGAGGGATCGACGGCCTCGAAGTCTCCGGTCTCCAGCTGGGCGACCACCCGAGCCTCGATCTCGGCCTCGCTGATCTCCGGGCGAGCGCGACTCAGACGCCGGGCGGTGAGCCGGCGGAACTTGACGATCTCCAGCACGTAGACCAGGTACACGCTGGCCGCCACGACCACCACCCCGATAGCGGCCATGACCAGCGACCAGCCGGTGTAGAGGTGGCCGTGGTGGTCGGAGTAGGGCACGAAGCGCAGGGCCAACGCCAGGGCGGCCAGCAGCACCGTCCAGCCGTAGAAGTAGACCACCGTGCGCCTGCGGCTGAAGCCGATGCGGGCCAGACGATGGTGGAAGTGCTCGGCGTCGCCCACATGAATGGGTCGGCGATACTTCAGGCGCTTGAGCACGACGAAGGTGGTGTCCAGGAAGGGGACGGCCAGGAGGATCAGGGGAATGGCAAAGGAGATCACCACCTGGGTCTTGACCGATCCCTCGACGGTGAGGCAGCCCATGAGCAGACCCAGAAGGTTCGAGCCGCTGTCGCCCATGAAGCTCGACGCGGGGGGGAAGTTGTGAAACAGAAAGCCCAGGGCCGCTCCGGCGGTGAGCGCCGCCAGCACCCCGGCGGCGTTGCGGCCCAGGTCAAAGGCGATGACGGCCAGCGCGGTGGCGATGATCACGCACACTCCCGCCGCCAGACCGTCGACCCCGTCTGAGAAGTTGAGGATGTTCATCAGGGCCACCAGCCCGATGAGGGTCAGGGCGCTGCCCGTGCGGGGAAAGGTGAGGGCACCGGTGAAGGGCAGCGTGATGCTGTGCACCACCACCCCGTAGTGGATGACGACGAGCCCGGCGGCGAGCTGGCCCGCGAGCTTGGCCCCGGCGGGTAGATCGAAGCGATCGTCGACCGCCCCCACCAGCGTGATCACCGCGGCGCCGGCGAGCACCCCGTGCCAAAGGCGGCTGTCGGGCAGCCACGCCAATCCGGCGGCGAACGCTCCGGCGAAGATCGCCAGGCCACCCAGCAGAGGAGTGCTGTGCGTGGATAGCCCGCGGTCGCGCGGCTCGTCGATGGCATGCAGCCGGCGAGCCAGTCGGGCGGTCAGCGGCGTCAGCAACGCCGTGACCACCACGGCGGTCAGAAACGCAAAGAGAGCGTCGGTCTGCGACATCGGCCGTGGCAAAGCATCGCAGGATGCCGGGCGCGCCCTGGCCTCGCCCCTTGTCGCCCCCAGCCGGCCAGCCGGCCAGCCGACGGTGTCTTCGCTCCGATTATCCAGCGGGATCGGCGCTAGACGCCGACGGGGCGTCCCAGGTGCTCGTAGAGGGGGTAGCGCTCGGCGATCGCGCCGGCGCGCTGGGCGAGCTCGCTGCGGCGAGCCTCGAAGCCAGGGGTCAGCGTCGCCGCGATGATCTGACCGATTTCCACGAAGTCATCGCGCCCCAGGCCCCGGGTGGCCAGCGCCGGCGTGCCGATGCGCAGCCCCGACGATACGGCGGGAGGCCGGGGATCAAAGGGCACTGCGTTGCGGTTGACGGTGATGCCGATGTCGTGCAGGCGATCCTCGGCTTGGCGGCCGTCGAGCACTGACTCGCGCAGGTCGACCAGCAGCAGGTGCACGTCGGTGCCCCCCGTGAGCACGCGCACGCCGTGGGTGTGCGCATCGCCGTCAGCCAGCAGCTCGCCGGCCACCGCGCGCGCCCCCTCGACGGTGCGTCGCTGGCGCTCGGCGAAGACCTCCGATCCGGCGATGCGCAGGGCTACGGCCTTGGCGGCGATGACGTGCTCGAGCGGCCCCCCCTGCTGGCCGGGAAATACGGCCCTGTCGATCGCCGGGGCGTGAGCGTCCCGGCACAGGATCATCCCTCCGCGGGGACCGCCCAGGGTCTTGTGCACGGTGGTGGTGACCACGTCGGCGTGGGGAACCGGGTTGGGGTGCAGGCCGGCCGCCACCAGGCCCGCGAAGTGGGCCATGTCGACCATGAGCAGGGCGCCCACCTCGTCGGCGATCTCGCGGAAGCGGGCAAAGTCGAGCTGGCGGGGATAGGCCGACCAGCCGGCGAGGAGTAGGCGAGGACGGCGCTCGCGGGCGATGCGCGCCACCTCGTCCATGTCGATCAGGCCGCTGCGGCGGTCGACCTCATAGGGGGCGATGTCATAGAGGCGACCCGAGACGTTGAGCTTCATGCCGTGGCTCAGGTGTCCTCCGTGAGCCAGCGACAGCCCCATGATGGTGTCTCCGGGCTCCATGAGCGCGTGGTAGACGGCGGTGTTGGCCTGGGCTCCGGCGTGGGGTTGCACGTTGGCGTGATCGGCGCCGAAGAGCGCCTTGGCCCGGTCGATGGCCAGCTGCTCGGAGACGTCGACGTACTCACAGCCGCCGTAGTAGCGCCGGCCGGGGTAGCCCTCGGCGTACTTGTTGGTGAGCACGCTGCCCTGGCACTCGAGGACCGCCTGGGGAACGAAGTTCTCCGAGGCGATCATCTCCAGGGTGCGCTGCTGGCGCTCGAGCTCGGCGCCGAGCACGTCGGCGATCTCCGGATCGACCTCGGCCAGGGGCCGCTCGAAGTAGTCGGCGGGCAGATCCGGGGTCATGCTCGCGACCATAGCATCGGCTCGCGGCGGTCAATCCGACCGGCGTGAGCGGCCCTGGGGGGGCGTGGTGGGTGGGCCCCGAGGATCGACTTAGATGCCCTCGAGGGCCAACTCGAGCTCGGCGGGGGCCAGCGCCCCTGCGCGCAGGACGCACCAGGCACCGTCGTCCTCAAAGCCGCGCAGGTCGACCACCGTGGACGGCGTTCCCGGTAGCTCGCCGGCATCGATGACGATGTCGGCGCCGGCGCGGATGTCAGGGGGGATGTCTGACAGCCGGCGAGCGTCGGCACCGCCGGCGTGGTTGGCGCTGGATTGCAGCACGGGCCCGGTGACCGCGGCCAGGGCGGCCAGGGCGGGCGTCGCGCCGAGGGCGGGAACGCGCAGCCCGAGCGTGGGAGGATCCAAGCCCCCGGCCGCCGGGTAGTGCCCGCCCGGATTGGCCAGGACGACGGTCAGTGCGCCCGGCAGCAGGCGAGTCAACGCGCCGCGGGTGCGCGGACCGAGCTCGGGAAGGGCGCCCAGCGCCTCGGTGAGGGTGAAGAACAGCACGGCGGCCGGCTTGTCGGGCGGGCGTCCCTTGAGGGCGT
>JAABUU010008516.1_pt1 | contig 10169 bp, 11 predicted proteins | sample 5559301 | NCBI WGS metagenome assembly JAABUU01 (sample SAMN10711884, study PRJNA513360) | rock metagenome | isolation source: Antarctica rocks | place: Antarctica: Victoria Land, Richard Nunatak white | reverse complement strand
GCTATGACGACACTGCACATCAAACCAAAAGTTGATGCACATGTAGCAAAACACCCAGAGGTGTTTGCCAGCAGGTAACTGCAACAGGCGCTGGTGAGGGCTACATGATTGATTGAGTGAGTGAGTGAGTCAGAGAGTGAGTAATTGATTGGTTGAGCAAGTGAGTCAGTGAGTGAGTGAACAGCAAGCAACATGGGTAGCCTGCTGCTTGAGTCACAGGGCCAAGGCTTGAGTCACAGGGCCAAGGCTTGAGGCACAAGGGCAGCCGTTTTAGGTTCAGCATTGGCGCCCTGACCGCATGGTGTTTCTGATGTGGCTGTGAATCGGGTACAACACACAAGATGAGCAGATACCATAGAAGGCCTTGTAAGCAGATACCCTGGGTGAGAAGTGTGATGAGCCCCCCTTGACACCAAGGTAATAATAATAATAATAATAAATAATAATAATTAAAACGCTTTCCAGCTCATGATGAGCTAGGTACGTGCACCAAGGTAAGCAGCAACTTTTCAAGCAGTAGGAGTGCATATGATGCAGTACTTCATTGTGCTATACATAGGCTGTCTTCATGAGACATGATGATAAGACTTTGCCAATAAGGCTGTGAAGCAAAAGGCAACTCCATGGAGGCAACCTCCAGACCTGCCTGCAAAGCCCATGATTGAGAGCAGCATGGCATGCAAAATGCATCATGACGCACGGACAGCATGTGTGGTGGAGCTTTGCTTTTGCGTGAGGGGTTGTGAAATCACTTGTTCTGTTCCTGGATGTGCTTCAGCTCGTGTGCAAGCTGCGCTACTTCAGCAGCAGGCCGCACGCTCAGAGGCTTCTCCACAAACAGGTTTACCCCTGCCTTGGCCATCTCCAACTGCATGTAAGGCATTTGCTGAGCTTCAGGGCTGCTTTCTGCTTGCTGGCAGTGCATTAGCTGGGGGCAAAGCAGTACGCTCTTGCACGCTTTTGGTGCCAAAGGAAAGCAAGTGCGAGAGAAGTGGTGATTTTGTTCCACATTGACAAACCAGGTGCTTGACAGCTAACCTTGATATGACCTTGATATGAGAGTATCTGACGCTGCCTTGATGCAGACTGACGATTGAGTTAACCAGCCTTACACAAGTACCAGAGCTATTGCAATGAGTGTTGTTGCAGTCAACTGCCTTCACCAGCATACAAGGGCGAATTGTAAGCAAAAGTCAGCTGAAAGCACGCAAGAGGCACAATCGTGCAATGAATTAGTACCTCAATGTTTGCATTTGGATCTTCCAGTGCACCGTGGTACATGGGAGGCAAGCCGATGAAGGCTGCTGTGGGCTTTGCAGATGAATCATCCAGCATATCCCTATATGTGGTGAACACCTTGGTGTCCTTCCATTTGTCCCCATGCTCCCCTGCAAGTACAAAGAATCCCCTGCTGATCAGAGAGGGATGCCGCGTTCAGTCAGAGAGCCGCTCGAGCACTCAGGCGTTGTTCTACCTTTCTGTAGGATGTCAATCCGTTCCTGAGCTAGCTTGTTGTTAGGGTCTACTATGGCTGAAAAAGTAACATCCGGCAGGAGCTGCAGGCGAGAACTGTGATTCCATGGCCCTTCTGGTGATCCAAAGTTAATGCCGCCAGCACCAATGAAAGCTATCCGGATCTGCGTATGCCAAATTCAAAGCTTGTGCTTCGACGACCTCGCAATCGTGCTAAGCGAACGGCAGAGCCCTTCTCATACCTGGCCCTCGACCTTCGGCGAGCCAGCATAAACAGAGTGCGATCGACAGATCGTGTTTCCCATGTGGGTGTGCACCAGCTGACAAGTGCGTGCATCGGCCCTTGCTCGCTTGATCGGCAAAGATGAGAGGCTGAGGACCGAGCGACGCTGTGCAGCTAAAGAGACCTTACTCGGCACCGCCGTACGAAAAGCGCTGGACGCAAAATGTGTCAGCGACAGCATATTGTTTTCGGGTGCTCTGCGTTCGGGGCAGCTGTAAAATGACCTGTACCAGCACCACTGCACAGCCAAATCAGAACGATGACCAATTCTCGATGCAGAACTATGACTAAAGCATGTGGAATGCAACGCTCCGAAACCAGCCTTCTGCTCAGGGCACCTTGTGGATGGTCTCTTGAACGCTCAGCGATCAGCAAAGGTGCCATGGCATACAAGCGAGAGATTAAGCTTGCTGTGTATGCTGAGTATACTGGATGAGTATACTCAGCATAGTATATACTGACTAGGCCTCAAACCATGTCACAGGAATGGGGAAATAAAGTATTCGCCATGGCATGCTGCAACAGATTTCAAGATCATTTTTAAATTAGGGTTTTGTATGCATAGAGCCAGAACCTGACTAGGCCCAGACCATTTCTACATTCTGGGGAAGATGAAATGTTCAAAAGAAACTCGACCTTCCATGGAAGCGCGATCGCGATAAATCTCGTATGTGGGTAGTGTGAGCTAGCCTTCTCAGTGTAAAGGACGCCAACTTGCTTGGCAAACAAAAGGCGCATTGTCACGTGTGAAAGGCGTCTTATGTACGCATTACATGATCATGTGTACAATGCACACGTCATGGCTTGGAACTGTCTCTGCAGGTGAAGTGTTTCTAGCGACAGCCCTTTTAATCTTGTCTGCAACCTTGTCAAGCGCTGGGAATCTGTCACAGCTGCATCAGCACGTGCCGAAAGCTTGCCAGCTCTCAGCTGTGACAACCACAGTGTATGCAGCAGGCTGGCCTTGTCTGTCTCTGTCGACAAGCCAACTCCAGGACAAGCCTCATAGTTGACAAGCTGTGCAGGACAGCTTTGCATTGCATATGCCGAGACATCAGTATCACTAGCACAGTCATCCAAGCCGCCCATGTGCTGATTGTTGTGCAGATCACCATGGGTGGCAAGTACTGCAGCAATAGTTGTAGCCTCAGCTGCAGCCTTTCTCCCTTTGCGGCCTGCCTTTTGCTGCTCAGCAGCACCAGGCAACTGCCTGTCAGCTGAGTCATCCTTATCCTTGACTGAACTGCCCTGTGGTGTCTGCCCTCTCCCTCCCAATGACTCACCACCCTGCATGCATACTTGCTGTCAGCAATGCCGTCTCCCACATGGTACCCCCAACCTGGTACACTACAAAGATTAAAAAAATCTCAATCCAGGCGAGTGCTGCAAAGGCTGAGAGCCAACTTGCCTGCTGATCCCCTAATGCTTCTGCCGCAGGCTGCCCACCAAAAACTCTTTCTGCCCTTTGAGCCCTTTGTGCATAGTCAGCTTCACTGGCAGCTTGCACAGCCCGACTGGCAGCTTGCACAGCCCGACTGGCAGCTTGCACAGCTGGATGGTGATCTGATACCAGCCTGATGCGCAACGTGGGGCCATGAGCTGTTGAGCCACTTGCGGCTGGCTCCACCCAGATCTTGTCCATGGGCTGTGCCTTGAAGGTCACTTGCCCTGAGGCTACATTTACTATGCTGGCACACTTGTCCCCTGTCAAGTAGCAAACAGAGACTCAGACTCCCTTACACAATTTGACAACCGCCTATATAACTGGTCGAATAACCTATATACCCTATGTTGTATAAACACATAACCACCTACATAACAATGTAGGTTGTCCTGAGAGCATGCCTGTGTCCTCAGGCATGCTTGGTGTTGCAAGCATGCATGTGCTCATGTGACCGTTAGGAACAGGCTTGCTAAGTAGGCTGCAGATGCAGGAAATGGCCATCAGTGCAAGTTTCTTTGCTCGACGCTGCCTAATGCGCCATGCATTGCGTCATCTTATCAGCTGTCACCTGGCTGCTGTGTGATGGGTGCACATTGCATCCTTGCCCTGCTGAGCATACACAAAAGATGGATGTCGACCCAGACAAAATGCCCTGACACACGTGAGGATACCTGTCTCTAAGCGGAACTGACGCCGATCACTGACAGCAAACGCATCATCTGTGTTCTGACCAGGGGCTGTGAGGGGCAGCCTCACCAGGCCTGCCCTGTCTGTCAGGTGCACAGAGCCCTTCATGTGGAACTTGGGCACAAACACCAGCAGACTGGTCGGCCTCACACCGTAAACCACTGCTGCCTCAATGTGCGGCTCGCTGCAATCAAATAGGTAAATTTGTCAGTGCGTGGTTCGCTGCAATCAAGCAGGAAATTTTGGTCACAAACAACTGCCTGGGACATGTGTGACACGTGACACGTGACACATGCAACAGGGGCACCTTCCCCAAAGCCCCTGGCTGGTTTATGTAGAGCTTAGGTTGGTGGAGAGCTGGGCCCTGCATTGCTTATGAGGTTTATGCACCAAGCATTGGTAACGTCCACTGTGGTGTGAGCCACAGGAATGAGGGCATCTCTGAGTATCTGCAACAGCAAAAGCTTTTGCTAGCGTCTGCAAAATGTCTGAAAGTAGCCACGATGCACTTCGCATGCATATGTCGTGTGTGCAACCCACTGCATCACGTCATGCTGTTGATTTGCAACTCACCTGTGAAGCAGCAACAACAGGTACAGATCTGAGCACTCCTTCTGCGCCCGTTTAGATGCCCTATGCCTCTCGTTCATAATCCCAGCTGCGCTCGCCAGCTCAGCATGACTCATGACAGGCTTTGCCCTTGCAGACTCAGATCCCTGAAGGCTGAGCTGCATGGCTTGATCAGCATCTGACTGTATGGCGTGTAACAGCTGACGGTGTACGACTATGTCAGCGTAACGCCTGATGGGAGATGTGAAATGGGTGTACTCTTCCAAAGCCAACCCAAAGTGTGACATGCCCCCTCCCCCTGGCCTTATGTCCCCTGCAACACCGCATGGCACACAGACATCAGCATCTTCATATCCAAATTCTGCTTCAGCTGCTATGGGCTAGGATGGGTATGCCAGGTTACTGGGAAGTTTGGCTATGACCATGTTTGACCATGCACCCCTGACAATTACCACAATGTAAAGGCATGCATTTGAACTTCAACACGCAGGCAATCCCTTGCTTGAGCTGGTGCATACCCAACAAGTATGAAGTGGAAAGTCAGACTGACCGTACTGCAGCATGTAACAGTCATGTGACATCAACAGCAAACACAGCTCAAACTACATAACACACAGTTGAGGACAGCACATGCCCATGCATTGGTTGCAAGACAGGCAAGGTTTGACCACAGTCTACAGCTGACCTGTGGAGCAGTACTCAGCCTCTGACATTGCTCTTGTGGCCAGGGATTTGATCAAGGAAGCTGCCTGAGGAGAAGCCGAGCAGGCAGCTTCCAGAGAAGTTGCCAACGCCCTGTTGGAAAACACATTCAGGGTCACACCAGCAGCCTCGCACAGCTCTCTGACCTGCACATGCACCGATAGATGACATGCAGGTCAGACTAGGCGTTGGTCATTGGCAGCATGCAGCGTCTAGGAATGGCATGCATGGACAGCAATACAAATAGACCATGGTCATGACATAACGCATCACAACAACGACATTTGATCAAGCACCTTGACCATACATACATAAGACATGCAGACAAGGCAAAACAAGAAGAGCAAGACGACCAGGGAAAAGACCCAGAAGAAGAGGCAGAGTAGCAGTAAATGAAGAAGCAGCAGCAATGGAATGATGGCTACCTGCTCAAAGCCCTCAGGGCGAGGAGGGGCATGTCGTCTCAGCAGGGCAGCTCCAGGAAAGGCCCCAGCAATGCGATGAGCCACCGCTGCATTAGCAAAGATCATCATCTCGGCCACCACTGCCATCATGGGCAGGGGGGTCTTACCCTCCACCTTTTTGGGGCGCCCATCTGGCCCTGCCTCAAAGCTCAACTCGCCGCCCTCTAACTCAAGCGCAGCATTCTGCATCAAAGCAAACACTGAAGGCATGAGAACAGATACATTGTTGAACAAATTCAGGACCATGGAGCTGCCATCAACTAGAACTCATATAGTATCCTTATGCATGTTTACTCTGTGCAACAGAGCATGGTGGATGCTAAGCTAGTCTGTTCAACAGCAGCACTTGACAATGGAAAAGAATATGGTGCACAAAGTACAAGACATCCTGATGCACGTCTGTATGTTGCGTTCATGAACTGGCTCGATGCAGTTACAGCTCAATGGCTGAGCTAATGCACCATCGTGCACAATGCACGATTGTGCATTAGCTCAGCCAAAAGACAATGTGCAAGTCAATACCGATTCCTGACAATGTTCAAGGTATTGATGCCAAGTCAGCTTTGACAGAGCAGCTCTTGGGGGCGCAGAAATGCCACAACTCCCTGAGGAATGTCTGTTTCATGCTGGAAAAGTGTCCTCAGAACTGCCTTGAGACCAGTCAAAAACGTTTCTGCATAGTGCAGATGCCTGAGCTCTCATTTGCTGACCTCAACTCTTGCTGCTCTCAGCTTGTTGGTCAGCTTGTCCAACATCTGCAGCCTGCTTCTCAGCTCAGCATGGTCCCTGGGATCAACTGCCATGTCCCTGGGACCTGTCATTGGTGATTTGCCATCCAGCAGATCTTGAGCTTGTTGGTAAGTCAGCTGATACCGTGACCTGTGATGCATGCAGTCTGTGAGTAAAATATTGATCTAGGCTCACAAGCTGCGCAGCTGATCTAGGATGGAGACAAAAGATGCACACACTGTAACATACCCTGGAGCACCACTCGACGAACTGGTGGTCCTGTGCACTGCTGTTGTGCTGTTGCTGACTAGCTGTTGTCAAGGCAGAAAATCTTCTCAGTGTCTGCATAGCTTTTGTCGACCAAAAGCCATGCAGACACTGAGAACATTTTCTGCTTCCACAACAGCAGATGTGAGCAGACAGGGACAATGCATGTGATACACAACATATTTGCACATGTTGCGCACAGGAGAGGTATTTGCTTAGCTTGTGAGACATTGCAGTTGCAGACATCGACAGATGCTGCAGATGTGAATGTTGCTCAAAAAAACACCCTTTGTCAGAGGGCACGGCGTACAGCATAGCGTCAGCTGTCTAATCTTCCTTTGAGAACTACAGGATTCGATACAAAATTTGCAGCATACAAGGCATAGATAGACGTTGATCACCTGATCACACTGCGCTCAAAACAGGTTGACTCCACACCTAGATCAGCGTTCAGAGTCCACAGAACACTGACAGCACACCGGTCCACTCCTGCCCTCAAGGAGCAGAGTTGCTCACTCAGCAGCGACGGCAGCATGTCCAGCCTCCTGTCTTGGAGGTACACTGTTGTGCCTCTGGCATAGGCTTCACCGTCTAGAAAGCCTGCCTGCGTTCACCACTGCTGCAGCATCATGGCCACAACCATGAGCACATCATAACACCTCAAAATGCATTTGCATCCGAATGCTCTGCAATGAAGAAACGTTAAAAAGTGATTAACATCTACGATTTTTAAGTTGTTGACTATTTTTGGTTGTTTTTACTTTCGTAGGCTGTGAGGTGCTTGAAACTGTGACTCTAGGTAAACATCTGAGCAAAGGGTGTCATGTGCAACTTGCTGTGTCATGACAGTAGGGACGTCCACCATTTCTCGTCCTGCTCACATTTGTTACAGTATGTGAATGTTCACAGGGCAAGCGCCGGCGTGACAACATGAAGTCATTGGTCGCCAGAGCAACAAGCACCATATTGTGCAGATGCACTGCACGTCATGACACAACAAGGAGAGCGCTTCACCTTCTTGACAAAGTAGCTGACGTCTGCAATGTGTACTCCAACCTCAATCTGGCCGTTTGGCAGCTGCCTCGCACTCAGCGCATCATCAACATCAATGCAGCCTGAAGCACGGCATGCATGTTTACACAATCTCAATAGCTGCACTCAGTGGCAATGACACTCGAACTGCCATGCAGAGCGCCGCTCAGCATGCATGTCATGACTGAAGTTGCCGGAAAAGTACACCTAGACTTCTTGCAGAGACTGGCATTGAAATGCAAATCTGTTCAGCAACTGCCATGTCATGCCACAGCATGCATGGCATGACTGGAATTGCCGTGTAGAGCACCATACAATGTACACTTCATGAGTGGAATTGCCGTGTATAGCGCCTTACAGCATGCTGGTCATGACAAAAATTGTTGTGTAGTCACCAAATAGTCACCATGCAGAGCGCCTTACAGCAAGCATGTGCTGTTTGGCGCTGGTGTGCTGTCCAGCTACACAGCAGCTGCAACACTGCCCCACAAAGCTTGCCAGTCCACAGCAGTGAGCGTCCTCAGCCCGATACCACCCAAAAGTGCAGCCTCAAGCTAGCAGCTTGCTGATCTAAGCATAGCAAAGCTAGTTTGATCCAACCCTTAAGAGCAACGAGGGAATTTCCAACATCTTAGCTGGTGGAATGAGCCGGTTGTCACTAGCACTGCAATGCACACACTGGCTTGCCTAGTGTGCCTACACCTTGTTTGCCTGGAAGTCAGCACTTACCGCTTCAAGCCAGTGTACTGACCTGGAGGGTCAATGCTGCATGTGAAGTATTCTGAGCCACGTAGATCGCGTCTGTTCATGACCTCATGCTCTGGCAAGCTCCAGTCTTGAGCGGTGGCCACCTGGGGCAGCTCAGCAAGGGCCAGGTCAGAGAAGGGCTGCCAGTGCACGCCAGCACTCACCAGCACTGCATCCGTCTCAGCCCTGCATACAAGCGGTGCAAAACAGTTAGTCCGTTGCTATAAAGGCATTTAGACACTCGTTTTCAATTTCGGCCTTCAATGTGTTCCTCCTGGACTCGGATGCATGCAAACAGACGTTGGTATTGTAGCACTGCTTACAGGGATATACGTCCACTCATGCAAGTGTGCAGGATAGCTGTCAGATGTTTGTTACTGTTGCAGACATCTTGATAGGTATGTTTCTCAGGATCCCTGGCATAATGGTACAGGTACAGGTACAGGTGCAGGTACAGGTACAGGTACAGGTACAGGTACAGGTACAGGTACAGGTACAGGTACAGGTACAGGTACAGGTGCAGGTACAAATACAGGTGCAGGTACAAACACAGGTACAGGTGCAAATACAGGTACAAATACAGGTACAAGTACAGATACAGGTAGGAGGGCCCATTGTTGAGTGTTTCAGCCTATATGCACAGGACACAGTGGCACACCTGAGGTCATTCATGCGTCCTAACACCCGCACAACATGGGCTGAGGGGTACATGGAAGTTCGCTCCCAGCCAGTGCAGCGTACCACAAACCGCTTGCCTAGCAACTGCTCCAACTGACTGCTGCGCACCCTGACTCTTGGCAGCCGCCGGTCTGTGGGTACACATATCACTGCCTCCTGGATACACACGGGCCGTCAGAAGGCACCCAGAGAGCTGTGTTGCCAATGTAAGGGGGTGTGAAGGGCGCAAATAGGTGCCCTTCAGGGTCGTACAGCCTGCAGAACTGAGTGTTGGAAACAGCAAAGTCTGGGGACAGTTGGGTTGTCTGTACATACTTATGCCCTGCAGCCCTACTAGGGCTCAAGATGACTGTGTTAGTGATGCACAGTAGGCTATTGCCATTCTGTTTGTTGACGACAGCTGCAAAACAGACTGGTATATGCAAGGGCCTCGCTGCAGACAACGTAGACATATTGCTGCAACATGAAGCAGCGCAGGTTCACATTGCTGCGGGTATGGGTGCGACTCACTGATCTAGTTGTGAGCTGCCGGCTTTGCAGGGCTTTGGTGTCCTCGTCTGTGATGGAGACAACCATGTCCTGACTGGACCTCTGAATGACTCCTACCACTTCACCCACTGGCATCAGCTTCTGCCTCTTATTATTTGTCACCTGTCAAAATTCTAGTCATTTTTCAGTCTGTGCACACCATTGAGTGTTTTCACCAGTTTGCCTTTGGTGTGACTGCAACTTTTGCATTGGCAGCGACTTTCAATCACACATACTGCAATCCCGGCCTGATTCTAGAAATCTGATATGGGGCACCTTGACAGGTTCTAATCTTTTCACAAAACGGCACCTGATAGGACCATGTCAGTCAAGTGACGCACATTTGATGCCGCATGTACAGACCCGAACACAAATAGAGCTTACTTGACACTTGTCATCCATTTTTGCTCAGTCCCTGCTCTGGTCTGTTGCTCATTGTGTGCATCAGTATCAGAAGCAAAGTTTGAGGAATCCCCAAACCTGTGTTCACTTGTGTGCTATTTGTAGACATGTGTATGCACCTGCTGCCTTTCTCCCTGTCTCTGAGCAGATCTGGAGTCAGCAT
>JAABUU010008515.1_pt1 | contig 10170 bp, 16 predicted proteins | sample 5559301 | NCBI WGS metagenome assembly JAABUU01 (sample SAMN10711884, study PRJNA513360) | rock metagenome | isolation source: Antarctica rocks | place: Antarctica: Victoria Land, Richard Nunatak white | reverse complement strand
CAAGCGTGCTGTTCAGCTCAGTAACTAAGCCAGATGACTCAAGCTTCCAATACAACTCCCTGATGTCATCCAGCTGCTGCTTGGCCTGCAAATCATGTGATGCTCAATCATGTTTGATGCTTCATCAAAACTGACATGCATGGGCAAAGCATGTTGCTGACAACAAGTAGACATACGTGTGGATCATCCGCGACATGTGCTACTGCAGCACTGACATCACTCGTGTCACTTTGACCAGAGTGCAAAGACATTGCAGCAGCTGGCTAAATGCTGCACAGGAAACTGCTCAGATGCCTCAGATGGCCAGACTGCAGCATCTGCAAGCTGGCATGCTGCAGAATCAAGCAATTGAACCTTGAAACTACTAGCGCAACTTCTGAATGCCACTGCAAGGCACGTAAGCAAGGCCGCAAGACTTGCTCCAAACCAGCTGCGCAAGCTGAATCACTGACATCAGACTAAGCACTTGACTCTTGATACAGCCTCACTGGCTATGTATAAGGGATCAGGTATGCCTGAAAGGCTTTGCACGATGTCATTTGGCAGGCTCATTCTAACACACCTCTTGCAGAAACTGCTGCTCAGATTCTGTGGCGCCATACTGCAGCTCGTGAAGCTCAGTGTCACTCCAGTGTACCAAGCTGTCAACATGCTGCGGCAGGGTCTGGATGTATGGGTACCATGCTGAGTCTCTTCCCTTCTTAGTTTCTGCCAGGAAGAGGAGTGCTAGCTGAAAGTTCCTGCAAGACTGTGCTTGGTCAGAAGGCACAGTCATACTTGTGTTTGATACTCTTGTGTATAGATGAGACAAAATTGTGAGCAGAGAAGGAGCTAGCTGATGTTGGTACTGCAGAGACTGTGATGCAGACCCGGTTATATCAAAGCTCCAAAGCTTGCACAGCAGAATGGGACCAAAGAGGAAGCTCATCAGAGCACAACACTGTGCAAGGTGAATGCAAAATGTGAGGAAGGTACGGCAAGCAATGGGTTTCACAAATGCATTTTGCTCAGCCTAGCCTCAACAAGAGCACAGTAAACAAAGGATCCTACTTGATTGAGCTGCTCCACACATCTTCTGAGATCAGATCAGGAATCGGGCAACTCTGTGAAGGGGAGACGCTCAGGGCCAAGCTCCTAGGAAGACTGACGATGACTGAGCCACCGGGGATGTCGGTGGCTGCCACAAGGCCTCGGATGGCAAGCGTTGTGTCTGTCTGAAGCCTATCGCACTGAGCTCCGTGAGATGCGGCCCAACTCAGCAGCTCGGGCACTGCGTCGCACTGAGCAGCGCCTGCTGGGCACTCTTCTGCACATATGAACTTCACGATCAAACACGCACGACCAGGCAGACTTCCTCAATACGGCAGAAGCTGCACCGCTGCTTGTCAATATCTCGTGCATCGTACCTGCCGTCTGGCTTTGAGCCTTAACGATCGTCAGGAGCACTGAGATCAGGATGCTCGAATTTCTACGACGATTGCACATCAGAACAGAAATCTCTCAGCCGCTATGTCAGGGTCTTAGAACACACAAAAGCTGCCCCAGATAGGCGTTGTGCCGTAACGCTAGCCTGATGTTTAGTCACAGCCACTCATGCGATCCTTCTTTGCCCATAAGAGTATGATTGTCTACAAATTTGTTTCAGACTGTTTAGACACGACAAACACTTAATACTGACGTTTTTGACTGGTTTAATGACAACCCTGGCACATCTGTACAACCTAGTTGATTGGCTGCAAATGTCAAATCCTCCTCCTCCTCCTTCTATGTAACAAGAGCACACTACCTACGTGCTCTTGCCGCCCTCACGAGTTGTACGAATGATCGTCAGCATATTGACGCTGATTAACTCTCCAACGGGACAATTTTGCGAGGGCAGCTGAGGCAGCTTGGTGCGCCCTGCTAGGCACGTCTCGCAACACTTGCATGCACTGCGCAGCACCAGGAATCTTGAGCCTGGCAGTTGCAGCAGACCTGGCAGCAAGCAGACCTTGATGCATTTTCTAGTTCAGCCTACTGCAACTTGCCGGGGAATGGTGCTGAGCAACTGAAGCAGTAGAGCGAAGGCAAGCCAGTCCAACTGCACGCCGGCTTGAACAAAAGCACAGACTCTGCATCGGACAAGCATGAGCTTCACTTGTAGATGGAGCACTTACTGCAAGTCAGCCAGCAAATGTTTTTTTTGCCTCATCAAGGAATCAATGAGTCACAGCCAGGAGCCAGGACGGCCTATTGAAGGGCAAAATTTGCTCCTTACACTTGTTTTGCCTGCAGAGTGCATCTGACCTCTTTTCAGTAAATCTGGGCTATCAGGTCTCAAATGACACTGAGTCTGACGATGATTTGCAAGGCTGACAGCAAGGGTGTCTATGTACAACTGCCACAGACCAGAGATACACTGAACACGATGAGCTTAAAGCCTGCCTCTGTCTTAGCACTGACAGCACCTGTGTATTGCTTAGCTCAGCCTGCAGTGCGGTGGCATTGCTCACAGAAGCTATCAGGGTATGCACTTTCTTCTGCAGGCCTGCAGTCAAGAGCATGATGCAGTCCTGAAGCAGTCAAGATCACATCATCAGCATGAAGCAACAATGGAAGCAACGAGTTCTAGTATACTACGTAGCTCACTGTTGTCATACATTGATACCATCAATGTCCTAAAGATGCTTCTGCAAGGCATGATCACATACTCGGACCCCGCGTGATGTCTCAAGTCCTTGTGGCATTTGCACCCTTTCTGACATGCGCAATACCGTGCTGTCATACGTGTACATGACTGGAATGGACATCCAGATCTTTCAGCACCTGCGATATATGTATATACTAGTCTTGTAGTGTCAAGCTGCCTTTCCTGACACATCAAGGACCAACAAAGCCAGGCATCCTGCCATTCAACATTTTCTGAATCTGCTTCTCAATCCATGCCCTTTTGAAGTACCAGCTTGTTTCAAAGCTTTGACAGCACCAATCTCAGGCTATAGGAAGCATGCCTGTAGGAAGCAAGCCTATAGCAAGCATGGTCTTTGATCCATGTCAACTTTCAAGCACTTGAGCAAACTCTGAATAATTGTTGTTGCCTGTGCAGTAGGTCATGCAATCCCATCCTCAGATATCGCAAATTTGGAAAAGCATATTAGGGGAGAAACTGTAATTAGGGGGAAAAGCTAGCAGCTACCTAGTTGGGCAATGACTGGCCATGGCTATGGTAAGCATGCCCTTGAATGGAAACAGTAAGCAACCTAGCAGCGTTCGCTACCATCCTGGGTCATCCATGCCAAGATATGGTCTATAGACGACATGACTGCAGAGACCCCTGATACATTTGCGCCATGCTGCAACTTGCAAAGGTACAGTAATTGCCAGTGGCACTTTTCAGCATTGATACTTACATTATAGTGCTCATGTTCAAGTCACCTTGATGCAGATGCGCCTAGTTGCTGGTTTTCCACGACATTCGCAGGCTGAGTGCTCGTTAGACTCTTCATACTGTTCAAGTACGCTAGTGATGTCACCTCCAACCTTGTCAAGCAGGCGTAACAGGCATAAGTTGCTTCTCTTGGACAGCAGTCACAGTTCCAACTGGTATTGTCTCTGTTGGTGTACTCAAGGTGTGCATGCAACCTATCGGACCCAGCTATAGGCATTCCTCCTGATCCATAAAATGCAGGTCCAGCTAGACTGTCTGACGAGTCGTGACACAATTTGTGCCCCAGGGGCCTGGATTCGAAGGCAGCGAGCATCGTGACGTGACATCTCAAATCAACAGGGGTGCCAAGGCGGACACAGAGCTTGCGCGCTGTGCAACCTTGCTGAGCAGGAGACTGCTCTGGAACCACTGATGAGTCATATAGCCAAAGCTTGTAATATCTCTCACGAACAAGTGAGTGGGCTACCTGCGATCTTGGCACGACACTGGCAAGACACTCGACATCGTTCCTATGATTGTTACGCCTGCAAGTTGACAGGCGGCGCCTCTGTCCGGAGAGAAACTTGTATGATCTATCTCAAAGACACAACTACTGATCAACATGCAAGACGTTCCAAGGCTCAAGACTCCTAAAGGTATGCACATTGCCTGCTAATGTCCTAAGCACCTTGATCAGGAACTGAATAATCTGGTACTTTGCAGCTCGTTTCAGTGCCAGGTCACGGCTGGTTGTGGAAGGCAGGGAAGACAGTGCATACCTTTTGAGTCCTGTTAAGGTAACTGTTGTACTTTTGAAAAATACTTGATGAGTTTGAAGACCTTTGTGTGTGTTGGCTTCTCTGGCCCATCTAAGTTTGTTGCTTGAAGGCTGGTACTGCCAAGCAGCCTGACAAACATGACAGGAAGGAGGGCACATTCCAGATTCCTGCTCACCAGCAGGACTCCTGGCAGCATCTACAGCCCTCAGTCATGGCTCCATATGAAACATCTGCCAACTCAGCTCCAAGAGAAATCCTTATTCAAAGGTAAATGCTGCTTTGTTGATATAATTGCTTCACCACCTCAATCGGTCAAGCATCAGAACACACAGCATCACACCTTCTGTAGCGTAATCAAGCATTAAAAGCTTGCTGCCAAATGCAGAAAGAGGAAGCTGTATGCAATGCAAGACGTTGAGGAGCTCCTTGCCAAAGAGGGGCTTGACCGTGGTCAGCCATTCACAGGCTCTGAGCAACACCTGGACGGCATGCTTCCCCTGGCAATCTTTGATGACACAGAGTATGAGTCCAGAGACGCTCAAGGCTGGGTGTGCAAAGAGCCTGGAGCTCCGGCAGCTCCTGGCAGGGTGGCCATGCCTTCAGACGACGGCAGCTATACATTCCAAGACTGTACGGTGCTGGACTACCATGAGCAGAAGAACACATACCTTGTGCAGCTCATGGTGCCGGGATACGGTTCAGGTTCAGCAACAATTCTCTCCCATTACTGTTGCAAGCTGTATCAGATACTTGTGGTGAATGTGATCAACGCATGCAGCATCCTTTGCATCATGGCTGATGCTGCACAATTGGATATTGCCTGCTTAGCCTACGCAGAAGGCTGTGATGTATGAAAGAGAGTGCTTGCGGTGAACCTAGTGTGATCCAGCTTGCGTCTCATGCTGCAGGTACAGCTGATATACCCATACAGGACTGGGTGCCCCGCATCAGGCTGTGTTTCCTGTCTGAGGATCCTGCTTTGTATGCAAAGAGGGTGGCTGTTGCTCACCAGAGCCGCATTGAGGCAGTAAAGGCCATGCGGTACCATCTGTGTGTAGACAGCATGCCAGCTGATGACATGCACTCCTTGTCAGTGGAGCAGATCAACCGAGTCTTGACGCTGGCTCTGAATTCCAAGTTCCTCAGGGTAAACCAGACCGCCTGCTTCAACAGTAGCACGCTGCCTTGATGGCTTCAGACATATTGCCAGTGCAGCTTACATGTACACATACGTTGTCCTGCAGGTATCAAGGTAGCGTGTTAGCCCATCTGCCATCAGCAGTGGCCAAGCTTATCTGCACTGCAGAGCATGTGACAATTGGATGATCGCTGCTGCTCATGCTGGTCTGACTATGACAGAAAGCCCAATTCTTCGTGCAACAGCCGGATGCAAGGGCGCTCTAGAGCATCCACTCCAGTGGATCGTATGCGTGCTGCAGGAGAGGCTGTCTGAGACCCATCCCTTGGTAAATGAAGCCATCACTGACTACGCCAGAGCCATGAACAAGATTACCTTTGACCATGCAGTCAAGACCAGATCCTCAGGAGTGTCAGGCCTAGCCATGGTTCCCTTAGACAGCTCCACTCATCAGAAATCGGAAGCACGGCAGGTATTTAGCGTGTCTCTTATGTTGTTCCTTGTGTTGATGGTCACACATTGCAAGTCAAAGCTTCAATTATGCACTGGCAGCGGAGCTTGTCAACTGCAAGAATGTGTCCCTGCAAGGCTTGCAACTGCAGGAGCAATGAATTCAGAGCCATGCAAATGCAGTATGCGTTTGAGACTGTCATGTCCTTGGCTCTGGACTTATCATCATTGCGTTCGAACTCTTTGGGGGCGACCTGTCCAGAAGCTGCTGTTGCAGGTGCCCCACTGTGCCAGTGTAGCTGTGCCTGCCTACAGTTTCCCTGAGAAGTTTTCAGGCTTCAGCTTCCTCAGCCTGCTCACCAAGGCTGAAGTCATTGCTGCCCTGGTGAAGGTCCGCGCTGAATGCAACAAGGTAAAATCCCCTCTCGTAATCAGTGTCAGAGTCAGTACATGCACTGCATGCAAGGAGCGCCTTTTATGCTCATTGCACCGGTCAAATATTACTATATCAGCTGAAGGGCAACAAAGCAAGCCAGTCTCTGCGACTCAAGCACATATTCTTGCATGCCGAGCCAGATGAAAATCAAATTTCAACTGGCTAGGCGATGGTATTACAGCTTCAAGCAGTCGGTTGCAGTGGCTGAGTGTGAGCGCAATGTGGGTACTGGCCTGCAGGTTGCCAAGATGAGTCTGTTCAATGCATGGTACACCAAAAGTACTGCCATTGAGGAGTTTGAGATAGCACAGAACCAGACTTTAGATCAGGCTGGCAATGGCCTCAGGGACAACTGGGTGACAGCTGTGCAGCTTGCCTTCAAATCCTCCTTCAAGGATGTTGGTAAGGGCTGCTGGGCAAATCTTACCAGTAACCGCATCTTGAGCACAGTAAGGCAGCAATATGAAATAGCTCATATCAGCAGCCTTTTCAAATACAATTTATCATATGCAATCTGCGCTGTCTGTGCAATGCAAATGCCCAACACTTGTATCTGCATTGCACTCTTGCACATCCAAGTGCAGTGGTATCTGATTCTTGAGTGCAAGCAAAGCTGCGTATGATGGGACTGCTTGATTAATTTGAGATTTTGCTCTTTTGCAGGCAAAGGCTGGTACAACCTGAACGAGAGCAACTATGAGACGCACTGCTTCAGCAAAATGAAGTCTCTTCTGGTTGTGACTCGTTTCATGATGGAAGACACTCTGCGCAGCCTGGTCTTGGATAACCACTCCAAATACGTGGCATTTGTCAATGCTGCCTGCAGCGCAAAGGTGATACTGCCTGCATTGCGTGTGCCAAAGAGCATTCAACTGCATTCAGAATTGTTGTTCATGAAAAAGGCAGCAAATATAGTGCAAAAAAACCTGCTCATGCTTTCAGCACAATGGCATGACCACAGAGCTTGGCATATGTCTCCTTCATACTCGTATTGGCTGTTGAAACCCAATGCAATGACCTTTACCAGGGTTGCTGTGCATTCAAAGAATGTGCTGTGTTGAGCTGGTGGCACCTGCAACAGCTGGCAATGGCCTCAATTCATCCAAACCCTGACAGTTGCAATGGATGTGTGCAGGTGACAGTTGTGGACACCAGCAATGTGCAAATAGTGTACCCTGCTGCCACAACAGCTTCCACTCAGAAGCCGCCACTGCTGGGACTGGAGCTGCAAGTGTCAGAGGGGACTAAGATCACCTGCAAAACAGACCTGGACAGCATTGTGCCTCGTATGTTGGCTCTGTTTGACAAGGCCATCACTGTTACCCAGGTGTGTTGGTAACGCCCAGCAGTGCGTTGTTACCAGTGAAGCAAACAGCCACAAAGCACGACTGCAGTGATGTTTCTGCATGAAGCAGCTCAAGCTAACCTGAGCCTTTGTGCAGCTTTGTTTGGGTCTGCCTGCCTGCCAGAGCAACGGTCAGCATGGATATCAAGTACGTCATGCAAAAAGAGACCCCAAGAAGTCTTGTTAGTCCTGACGCAGTCTCACTGGGTCTTGAAACTTTGTTAAGGAGAGCTGTGTTGCAAAAGGATTGCTGCATTGTGATGCTGAGCTTTGAAGCCTCCTTCCAGACATACCTGGGTTGTCACAGGGCATTCCTCAGATGGAGCCTCTGGTGATGGAGGCAATCTCCTGGGCCTTCAAGCCTGTTCTGGAGTCCATACACCCACAGGAGTCGCAGGTTTTGGCCTTGCGCGAGAGCATTGCCTTCACCTTGACTGCTGCCTTGACACCAGTCAGGCAATATATTGCCAAGGCTCAAGCCTATGAGACCTGGCTGGCAGTGGACCCGACTGCTTATGTAGACGCCTTGCAGGTAAGCAATGACATACACCTTGTTCTGCTGTGTGGGGCCTAACAGCTGCAAGTTTGCAAGAAGCACGGCAGTCTACTGCCAAAGGTCACTGGCAGCAGCCACAATGCAGAGTCCTGCATCAGGCTTGTACGTGGAGTCCTGTATCAAAGATCAGTCAAGATGCACACCATGTAAGAGCCACCTTTTGTGATCAGATTATGAGTATGGTGTATTGTGCTGATGCTATGTTGCTGACATGGGCTGTCGATTCAGGCCAAAAGCGAGGAGCTCAACCTTTCTGAAGTGCAAGCAGAGATCAACAAGCACCAGCGTGAGCTGGCCGCCATGCAGTCTGCCTTGCCAGCTTCAGTCAATCTGGGGTTCACAGCACTGCAGCTTGCGAAGGTAGGCCTACAATGCTGTTGAAACGTTCTACCATATGCACCTTCAACAACATGATGCTTGTTCACAATATACTTGCCACCTGCGTATTCATCATGCACAGCATCGTTCTGTGGTACACGCAAGTTGACCCTGACATGGTGCAAGTTGTGATACATGGTGTAATTTAGCTGCAATAGGCCAGCACATACTCCCAACCATGTAAAATAGTCAATGTGCAGTGAGGAGGTGACCCTCGGTTGCAATGTCCCTGCCAGTTGCAGTTGCTGGGGCAATCGAATGAGTAAAGACCTTGCTGACCCTCGTTGATATCCTGCTGAAGGTGAGGGATTTGCTCATCAGCAAGAAGCAGCGCTTAATCCGATCCCTGAAAGAGGCATTGTCGCGCGTGCCGCGCCGCATTGTGGCAGCTGTGCCTGCCAAGTTTGGCGAGGTCGAGAAGAGGCTGCGTCTGAAGCCTAGTAACATAGAGGAGGTGGCAGACCAGCGCCAGTTCATAGACGCCTTGCCACGCAAAGTGGCTGAGCTGATTGCTGAGATGGATGCTGCACAGGTGCTGTCAATCTCTGTCTTATAGCCGTAAGCCTGAGCCTCACTCATTATGCTTGCATGAGTCAAAAACTTTTCCCAGCTTGCCTGTCGTGTGGTCATTCCATCTGCATCATTTATGAATGGCAGGTTTGTTGCAGCTCCACTGACACCACTGAAGCTGTGCATCAACAACAGCCCAGTGCTGCACGGTTATTGTCACACAGGCTTCTTTCCTTTGCACCCCAGCGGTGCTGCTGGCACCCAGCTGCCGTTGTGCAAGCTAGTGGACAGTTCATTGCACACACAACAGTTCTCTTGCAATACTGCTGCCGCCACCACCACCACACCGCCACCAACACCACCACCACCACCATCATTTCTATCCCGCCACCATCACAACATCACTGGACCTCACGGAGGCGCTGCACCCTGCTCTTTCCCCGTCGCCACCGCTGAAGCAACAGTTTCATACTCCAATACCTCCAGCTTGCGCTTAACATGCTCCCAGTTGCTGTTGCGCTTTGCTTGCTGGTCTGAATTGGCTGAAGCTTGATGCAGAGCTGGTATGGAGCGCTGGAGAATATGCGCTATTCTCTGCCAGATGAGGATGCCAGAGAAAAGGCCGCTGGAGAGGCTTGGCCCACTAGGATAGAGCGTTTTAAGGAAGCTGCCTTGAGTGTAAGCCTTCCTGTATGTTGGCTCAAATGTGCATGTGTGAGCATTGCAATGTCTCTATGACTAGGAATTGTAACCAGAGTGCTGTGCTGACACATTGTGACAGATGTGCTGACTGGATACTGCATTTCCCCCCTCCTGAACAGAGCTAGATCTGTTTGCTATGCTCACCCAATCATTTCACATTGTCAGGCTGATTGCGTCAACAACGTTTGGAGGCCTGAGCTTGCCTGAAAAGTCATAAGGGTGATACTAAATGTAGCTGTTGCCCAAGTGAGCGCATATGACTGGAACGTAAGGAGCATTGCTATCTACACATGTGTTGTGTGCAGGCATCAGAGGCAGAAACCAAGAAGTACGAAGAAGTGCAGCAGTCAGAGCAGGGTGCCTTCCAGGCCAGCATTGTTGACTTGGACCAGGCAGTTGCGTCGATGCAATCCTACACAGACATGTCTGCTGCAACTGATGTGGCTGAAGAGGTAACCTTACCGCCCACA
>JAABUU010008514.1_pt1 | contig 10170 bp, 13 predicted proteins | sample 5559301 | NCBI WGS metagenome assembly JAABUU01 (sample SAMN10711884, study PRJNA513360) | rock metagenome | isolation source: Antarctica rocks | place: Antarctica: Victoria Land, Richard Nunatak white | reverse complement strand
CGCCGCGCAGCTGATGGACATCAGCGGTCTGTCCCGCTCAGCGATGTACGCCACGCTGAACAAGGCACGGGAGGAACACCGTGGCAGCCGGGAACACCGGTAGGGGATGAGATGGTGCGCGGCCTGGAAAGTTACGCTCAGCGGGGGAGGGCAGCACTGTCCGGCGGGGAGTCGGAGGACTCCGCAGCCGAGGAGGGCGAGGCATCCACCACCGAGTCCGCTTCGGCGGTGGGGCGAGCCGGGTCCGCGACGTGGGTACCGGCCATCACCAGCAGCGTCACCGGCCACTCCACCACCGCGTTGACTCATGTAGGAATGCGCGCGTGCGGCGCGCCTGCCGGGTTGGCTAGGGCCGGCCGGTTAGGCCCAGCGGATGGGACTTTCGATGATTCAGCGGCATGCGGTGACGAAGACGATCGCGACGCCGACAAGGCCCCGGGAGGGGGCGCCGCTGGTTGCGGCCCGCGGGGAGAGCGCCGCAGTGCTCCGAACGCACACAATGAGTGGTAGCGACATGAGCCAATGGACCGCTCGCACCGCCGCCGCGCTCGCAAGTTTCCCGTCCTGCTCCCCGCAAGTACGTTGCCTGGATCTCGCGGAGGAAGTCGGCGAGCTGGCCCGCCGGTCGGTCGGGCGGTGTGTTCACCGAGCATGGGGTGCCACCGAGCTGCTGACGGGCACCCTTCCACGGCGTCGTCCGTGCTTATGCGGGTTGGAGTTTGTGCAGGGCTTGGAGGTATGCCTCGCTGTAGGTGGGGAACTGGGCGACACCGTCGAGGAGGATGTTCAGGGGGATGTGGGCGCGGATGGCTTGGGCGGCTTGGTGGATCCACTCACTGGCCATGGGGGCAACGGCCCAGGCGCCGAGCAACCGGTTTTCCTGGCCGTCGGCGACGAGACCGAGGGTGCCGCGAGGGTCTTTCTCATACGTCCAGGGGCGGGCAATGCTCTCGGCGAGGTCGAGTTCGGAGGTGAGGAGCTGGTGCCCGGCGGCGCGGGCCGCTTTGGCGGTGAGGCCGACGGCGGCGATCTCGGGGTCACCGAACACCACGCGGGGAATGCCCTCGTAGTTCGCGGTCCGCGACTGCCCGAGGAGGGTGGTCGCCGCGACCCTGGCCTGGTACATGCCGACGTGGGTGAACGGCATGATCCCGGTGACGTCCCCGATCGCCCACACCCCCTCGGCCGCACGGCAGGAAGCATCAACACCGATGGCGCCCCGCTCATCCAGGGTTACCCCGACGGTCTCGGCACCGAGACCGCTGGTACGGGGTCGGCGTCCGGCGCCGACGACGATGACATCGACCCGCATCTGGGTGCCGTCGTCCAGGGTGACGACGGTGTCCTGGCCGTCGCGGCGGGCGGAGGTGGCGGTCCGCCCGGTGCGGACGTCCACACCGCTGTCGGTGAGCTGGGCGGCGACGAGTTCCCCGACTCGGGGGTCTTCCCGGTCCAGCAGGCGGTCCGCGGACTGCACGAGGGTGACGTGGGTGCCGAAACGGGACAGGAACGTGCTCATCTCCACTCCGACGGCGCTGCCCCCGATCAGCAGGGCCCGGCGGGGGATGTCGGCCAGTGTGGTGACCTCACGGTTCGTCCAGAAACCAACATCGGCGAGGCCGTCGATCGGGGGGATCACCGGGGCGCTACCGGTGGCAACAACAATGTTGTCGGCGGTCAGGGTGCGGTCGTTGACCGCCACGGTGTGCGGTCCGGTGATGCGGGCGGTGCCTTTGATGACGGTGACCCCTTGGTCGGTGTAGCCCTGCACTTGGGCGCTGTCGTCGAGGTGGCGGATCATGTAGTCGCGGTAGGCGCGCAACGCCGACCAGTCCAATTCGGCACCGATGACACCCGCCGCACGCTCGGCCTGGGTGCGGGCTTCGGGGGCGCGCAGCAGCGTCTTGGACGGGATGCACGCCCAGTACCCGCACTCCCCGCCGATCAGCTCGGCCTCCACCACCGCGACCTTTTTCCCGGCGTCGTGCAACAGGCCGGTCATGACCTCCCCGGCTGGTCCGGTGCCGATCACGATGGCGTCGAAAGTGTCGGTGGCGTCATTCATGGCTGCTCCTGCTCGTTGGGGCCAGCCATTAGCCGGCCGGGGCGTGCAAGGGAAAATGGACCAGAGTGCTGGGGGTTCAGGCGCAGCACGAGGTGGGTAGCTGCTCGCCGGGTTCGAAGAGTTTCGCGGCCAAACGCAGGCTTTCGGCCATCGTCAGGTACGGCGCCCAGGTGTCGGCCATGGCGTGCACCGTCATCTGAGCTTTGATGGCATAGGTGGCGGCGAGCATCAGCTCCCCGGCGCCCTCGGCGGCGGCGTGCACCCCGCGAATGCGCCCGGTGGCGGCGTCGGCGACGAGCTTCACAGCACCCATTGTGTCGCCATTGACCAGAGCGCGAGGCACATCGGCGAGGTTCAGGGTGCGGCACACGCAGTCGTAGCCGGTGTCGAGGGCCTGCTGCTCGGTCATACCGGCCGAGGCCAGTTGGGGGCGGGTGAACATCACCGCGGGCAGCCCGGTGTAGTCGACGCTGTCACTAGCGCCGAAGGCATTGGCGGCGGCGACTCGGCCCTGGGCGGCAGCCACATACACGTACTGCGGTCCGCCGGTGACGTCCCCGGCAGCGAACACCCGCGGGTTCGAGGTGCGCTGGGCTTCATCCACGATGATGAAGCCGCGTTCATCGGTCTTGATACCAGCCGCGGGCAGGTTTAAGACGGCGGTGCGGGGGCTGCGCCCGGTCGCACCAAGGACCCGGTCGGTGGTGATGCGCATACCCGTGTCGGTCACCACCGTGACCCCCAGCTCGCCACCGGCCACCTCTTCCACGGCTTCGACCGCTACAGCCCGGTGCTCCACCACGCGGATGCCGTCGCGGCGGAATGCCTCCCGCATCACCGCACGCAGTTCTGGTTCGGCCCCGGGGGCGAGGGTGCCGATCAGGGTGACCTGTACGCCGAGCCCGGCGAACAGCTGGGCCTGCTCCATCCCGACGTAGCCACCACCGACCACCACCAACGTGGCGGGCAACTCAGGCAGCTCCATCGCCGTCGTCGAAGTGAGGTAATCCACCTGGTCCAAGCCGGCCAACTCGGGGCGGCCGGGCTCGGCCCCGGTCGCCAGCAGGTACGCGCCTGCCGGCAGCGGGCGTCCTTCGACGGTGAACGTGCCGTCCTCGGCGAAAGCGGCGGTTCCGGGGCGGACCTCGAAACCGTAGGCGTCGGCGACCGCCGCGTACTTCTCCGCCCGCAGGTGCGCGACCAGGTCGTCCTTCTGAGTGATCAGCGCAGCCACATCGACCGGGCCGGCCGACGTCGGGGCGCCAGGGAACGGGTTCGCCGCGGCCGCGGCGTAATGCCCAGACACGTGCAGCAGGGCTTTGCTGGGGACGCACCCCACATTGACGCACGTCCCACCGAGGGTGCCGGCGTCGACGAGCAGCACCGTCTTGCCGGCCTGGTGGGCGGTGATCGCCGCGCTCATCGCCGCACCCCCCGACCCCACCACCACCAGGTCATACCGATCGTGCGAAGCGTTGCCGTCATTGCTCATGGTGCGATCTCCTCGTCATGCCCGGGCATATCGGTCAGATGCAGCCAGGGGAGTTACTCGCCAGGCCAAGCTCGGGGTCGGTCAAATCCAGTCGGGGCCGAGGCGGGTGCATCCGGCGAGGTATTCCGCGCGGGGGGCAGCGACCTCACGGGCATGGGCCAGCAGACCCAACACACCCTCGTCGAGCAGCGAATACACGACGTGGCGGCCGCGTTTCTCGCTGGCCCACACCCCGCAGTGCAACCCACACGCCAGGTGGTTGCTCAACCGACTGCGCGGGGTACCCAACGCCTCGGCGAGCTCACCCACGGTCTTCTCGCCCTCGGCGAGGAGCTCGACGATCCCCATCCGGGTCGGATCGGCCAACAACCGCAGCAACAACCCCGCAGCAGCGAGATCCGTTCGGGCACCGACCGGGGCCACCGTGCTTGTCGCTGTCATACCCCCACCATAAGCGCCAGGCTCACCTGGCGCAACAGGCCAACCTGTGCTGTTATGGGTGAGTGGGTATGTGGTCGTCGTTCGCCGCGCGAGCTTCGCCGAGCGGTCTGTGCTGGCGCAGCGATGCAGAAGACAGGAGGCCTCGATGACCACGGACGTACCGACCCGACTGGAGCAGGCCGGTCTCCCAGCAGGTGACCTACTCACCAGGCGGAACGCCCTGCCCGCACCGCTGCAGGCGCTGCACCGCCGGGTGCTGCTCACCCTCGCCCGGACCGGACAGCCACCCACCGATACCGAGCTGGGCGCCTGGGCCAGTGAGCTGCACCTGGACCTCGACACCGCCCTGGGTGCTCTCGCCGCCGCGGAACTGGTATTCCTGGATTCGACCGGTGGGCGCATCAGCGGCGGGGTCCCCTTCGCCGCCACCCCGACCGCACACCAAGTCCGCATCGCTGGTGGCCCGGTCGTGTCGGCGAACTGCGCGGTCGACGCCCTGGGCATCGGGGCGATGCTCGAGCGCGACACCGATGTGCGCTCCACCGACCCGCACACCGGGGAGACGATCACCGCGATCAGCCGAGCAGGCCAGTGGAGCTGGCAACCCACCGGCGCGGTCGTGTTCGTCGGCTCCACCACCGACGGCCCTGCACAGGGCGGGCGGCTGACCGACACCTGCTGCCCGGTCATCAACTTCTTCACCACCATCGACAACGCCCACACCTACCAGCAGGAACACAACCTGACCGGGGTGGTGCTCGCGCTGCCTGACGCGGCCGCCGCCGGCGCCTTGGTCTTTGGTGACCTGCTGCACGAGCCGTACCCTGCAGAGAGGACATCTTGATGCCGACCGTCCGTGACGTCACCGAAGACCTTTTGCTGTTGCTGGCCTCGCCGGGTATGTGGGCACCAAGGCCATGGAACCGGTCAGCATGGCCTTGTACGAACGGGAGTCCGAGCACGCCAAGCAGCAGGAAGACGCTGCCCGGCCAGGTCCGCCCTACCAGATCGCGGCAACGAAAATCGCCAGCAGGTTCGGAATCAACCTGCATGGGGCCGCCCTGGACCGGCCGCCGCTGGTGATGCACTACGGCTTCGCCCTGAGCTGGTCACCGCTGTACACGCTGGTGCGCCGCACCCGGCGGGTCCACCCCGTCGTGGGCGGGTTGGCCACCGGTGCCGCGATGTCGTTGATCGCCGATGAGGCCATGACCTCGCTGCTCGGGTTCAGCGCCCCCAACTCTGCTTACCCGCTCAGCACGCACCTGCGCGGGTTTGTTGCGCATCTGGTGTTCGGTCTCGCCGTCGCCGCCACCACCGAGGCCGTATGGGCTGCCCGCGGCCGCCGCCCATGACCACCCCCCGGCGGCACCCCGCCGACGGACGTCCCACTTTCGCCCTCCGGGGCGCCCTGCAGATTTCCGCACCGACCAAAAGGAGCGACCATGACCTACCCACCTCGGGCTCCCCACCGATCCCATAACCGTCACCCCCAGCAGGCACCAGCACCCCGAGCAGCGTCACCCCAACCGGTGGCACCGCAGCAGGCGGAGGGATCACCGCAGCGGGCGGAGGGATCACCGCAGCGATCCAACTGGTGGCTGGGGCTGCTGGCGCTGCTGCCCATCGCCTGTTGTGGCCTGACGGTCCTGCTCGCGGCCGGAGTGAGCGTGGGCACAGGTGCCCTACTCGGCGGGATCACCGGCGCGGTCCTGCTGGTCCTGGGTGTTGTCCTCGTCGTGGTCGCGGTCCGCCGCACTCGTGCGGCGGCCCGTCGTGGCACGGGTGCTGGCACCGACCGGGACCGGTGCTGCTGATGGCGTCCCTCCGTGAGGTGACCGCCTCCACCGACACATCTGTGCGCCGGCCCACCGCCGGGTCGGCGGCCCACATGATCAGCGGCGACGCGCCCAGCCGGGTCACATTCGGGGTCCTCACCGTGCTGATCAGCACCGCCTACACCCTGCTGTTGCCGTTCGCGTTCACCCAGCGGTTCTCACTGCACAACTGGCAGTTCCTCACCACCCGGCTGCTGGTGTTCGCCATCGCTCTCGGTATCGGCATGGCACTGGTGTTGACGGTGCAGATCTACGCGGTGCGCCGTGCGGTGGCCGCCCGCCGCGCCGCCGGTGACAGCACCCTCAGCGGGGTCGCGCTGATCGTCAGCGTGCTGCCCACGTTCCTGTGCTGTACCCCGGTGATCCCCACCGTGCTGGCCACGTTCGGGGTGTCCGCGGTCGGTGTCTACAGCACCACCGGCACCCTGCAGCGGTTCTTCGACGCCCACCAAACCGCGTTCTTCGTCGCCAGCCTCCTGCTGCTCGCCGCCACCGGATGGTGGGGACTGCGCCGCGTGGCCCGCGCCGCCTGCCTCACTCCCACCGGCTGTACCACCGACTCGCCCCGCCCCTGAAAGGAACCCGATGCCCCACCCGACACGGTCTCACCCGCACCGTCCGCGCCGCGCCGTCGCCGCGAGCGTCCTCACTGCTGCCACCCTGCTCCTGGCGTCAGCCTGCGGCAGCAGCACCGCCGCCACCCCCGGCGCCGCCCCCGCCAGCGGCGCTGCGGGGGGACCCGCACCCGCCGCGGCGGCCGTTGGTGCTCCCGCCCCCGGCGGCACGTTCACCACCCTCGACGGCACCACCCTCGACGTCGCGTCGTTGCGGGGTAAACCCACCGTGCTGTGGTTCGTCGCTGCCGGCTGCTCCAGCTGCACCGCCAGCATCCCCGCGGTCGCCGATCACCTTCAACAGCTGCGAAACGCCGGTGTGCAGGTCGCGGTCATCGACCTCTACGGCGACCTCGGCTCCGGCACCCAAGGAGCACAGGACCTCCGCACACTGGGAACCAGCCTTGTTGGCGCACGCCTCACCGACCCGGGCTGGACCTGGGGCACCTCCTCGAAGGACCTCAGCTTCAGCTACGACGCCTCCGGGCAGCCCGACGTCTACTACGTCCTGGACCGCACCGGAACAATCACCTACACCGACGGAGTCCCCGTCAGCACCATGGACCAACTCCTCTCCCACGCCCTCACCGCCGCGAAAACCTAACGCCGCTTCGGTTGCGGTGCACCCGGTACGACATCGCCGCCGGGTGCACCGGAGCATCACTCAGGTGGTTGTGCCAGCACGGGGCGGCCCCGGCGTTGGCCGCTGCCCGCGGTGGCTTGCCTGAAGTACGTCGGGGTGAGAGAGGTCCGTCCGAATCGGACCCCGGTGGCAGTACGGGGCCAGTGGGGGTGGCGTCAGCCGGTGCGGGGCCAGTGCCGCGAGGGCGGCGGCGTCCGCGACGAGCAGGACCAGGACGGCGAGCCATGGCGGTAGCCGCAGCACCCGGATCAGCGGGGCGGCGAGGGGGTCGGTGAAGTACCCGGCGAACGGCGCGATTCGCTTGGCGGGGTCGGCTGGTCCGGGGAGCACCGGTAGGAGCACCCGCCACACGAGCCAGAACCCGTAGAGCCCGAGCACGATCTGGCCGAGGTGGACCAGCATCGCGATCCCGAAGCTGAGCACTCAGCGCCCACCCGTCGTGGCCACCGGCACGCCGATCAGAGCGGGGCCGTGTCCGGGGGGCACCGCCCGCGTGGGGGCCGTGGGGTCGGTTGATCCTCGATGTCCTCGATGTGCTCGATGTGCTCGATGTGCTCGATGTGCTCGATGTGCTCGATGGCATGGGCGCTCCGTGGTTTCGCGGTCAGGTGACGGGCGTGGTGGCTGGTGGGTCCAGTGGCCGGTGGTGCGCGGTGGTGGGCTGGGATGCCGGTCGGCTTCGATGCTGGCGCGGCAACGTCTTCCGCGCCCTGCAGACCATCGAGGACCTCGAGTGCCAGCTCGACGAAGGCGGCGAGGAAGCCACTTTCGAACAGGTCCGACTGGTCAAGGCGGTGCGTGAGTTCGACACCTACATCCGGGCCAACGCCGCCCGGATCCCCAACTACGGGGAACGCCACCGCGCCGGGGAGACCATCTCCAGCTCCTTCGTCGAGTCCGCCGTGAACCAGGTCATCAGCAAACGCATGGTGAAGAAACAACAGATGCGCTGGACCCCACGCGGAGCCCACCTCCTCCTCCAGATCCGCACCCGCGTCCTCAACGACGAACTGGCTACCGACTTCCACCGGTGGTATCCCGGCTTCGCCCACACCGCTGATCGACAAGCACTGGCCGCGTGACCTCCCCCAATTTGTCCCGCTCTCCGTGTCGTGGGCACCGCCGTCACCAAGATCTGCGACATCGAGGTCGGCCGGACCGGCCTGGGCGAGGCCGCCGCCGAGGCCGCCGGATTCTCGGCGCTCAGCATCGCGGTGGACTCCACCACCCGCGCCGGGTACTACCCCGGGGCGAAACCGATCCGCACCAAACTCGTCGCCGAACGGGGCACCGGTCGACTACTCGGCGCCCAGATCATCGGGCAGGAAGGTGCCGCCAAACGCATCGACGTCCTCGCCGTGGCCTTATGGCACGAGATGACCGTCGAGGACCTCCTCAACATCGACCTGTCCTACGCACCCCCGTTCTCCCCGCTGTGGGACCCCGTCCTCATCGCCGCCCGCAAATCCTGGCAGCGAGGAATTCGCGTCGGGGGTCACGATTCGGGCAGTGCGACGAGCCCGGTGGCGACCTCGGCCAGGTCGACACCGGTGACGTCGGCGGGGGTGAAGATCTCGGCATAGTGCTTCTCGAGCCGCCCGGCCCACCCGGTGGTGAGCCCCTCGGCGTGCGCCCCGTGACAGTCGAACGCGTGCACGGCGATCAGTGCGACCTCCTCGGCCGGGCGACCGATACGGTCCAGCGCGTACCGGTAGACCGCAGGAGCCGGCTTCCACGTGCCGACCTCGGCCACGCTGATGACCTGATCGATGAACCGGTGCAGACCACTACGGTCCAGGAACGCCTCGGTGCTCTGCGCCGCGCCGTTGCTCAGCGCGACCATCGAGACACCAGCGTCGGCCAGTGCCTGCATGGCCGCTTCGGCGTCCGGCTGGGCAGGCAGCGTGGCGAAGCCGTCGAGAACGTGGCGGACCTCGTCGTCGCCGAGGCCACCACCACCGACCACCCGCAGCGACGCCATCGCCGCGTCGGGGAACGGCGCGTAGTCCCCGACCAGGGTCAGGGCCATGCCGTCGCGGAGCATCCGGTCGAACCAGCGCTCCAAAGCGGAGGGTTGCAGTCCGATCTCGACGAACCGCCGCCGCAGCGGCTCCAGCGAGATCAACGTCTCGACGACGTCGAACGCCACGGCCTGCGGGCGACACGGCGCCATGAGCAACCTCCCTCTCGGTGCTTCAACGCACACTCTTGCCGGTGACGTACGGGGTCCGCAGCATGAACTGTCATCGGGCTGACACCTTCCGCTGACGTCCTGGGCCAGACTAGGCAGTCCGGTGGCCGCGTCGATCAGCCGCGGGACCGCGACCGTCCCCCCGGGCCCCGTGACACCATCTGTCGGTGGCCGGAGTGTGGGGTGGCGGATCGCGGCGTCTCGCCCTGCCCGGTGTCGTCGGGCGCGTCGAGATTGCCCGGATCCGCGAGGCCGCGTGGATCGCCCGCTGCGTGGGTCGCGGGGTGAGCGCCCCGTTGACCGCGGAGGACGTCGTGGCGCTGGCCGGGTCGCTCGGCGCCGTCGAGCTGCACCCCGGTGGGTTGCTGTTCGGCGCCGACGACCCCGCGAGTGCCGGGGTGTGGATCGTCCGGGAGGGCCGTGTCGAGCTCAGTGTCGGGTCGGGACGACGCCGTGTGGTCGTGGGTGTGCTGCGGGCCGGGGACGTGGAAGGTGACATTCCCCTGCTGTTGGGCCGGCCTCTGCCCTACACCGCGCGTGCGGTCGACCGCGTGGTGTGTCTGCACCTGCCCGGTCCGGCGTTCGAGCAGCTCCTCCTCGCGCGGCCGGCGATCGGCCGCCGGTGGCTGTCCAGCGTCGCCGGGCGGTTGGCCGATAGCCACGACCGGCTCATCGGAATGCTCGGCCGGTCGCTGTCAGCCCAGCTCGCGGCGCTGCTGCTCGACGAGGCGGAGTCCGGTGCCGTCCTGCTACCCCAGCGCACCGTGGCCGCGATGCTCGGTGTCGCGCGGCCCTCGCTGAACAAGGTCCTCAAAGACTTCGAGCGCCGCGGGCTCGTCGAGTTGGGTTACGGCTCGGTCCACATCCGCGACAGCGCGGCACTGGC
>JAABUU010008510.1_pt1 | contig 10172 bp, 9 predicted proteins | sample 5559301 | NCBI WGS metagenome assembly JAABUU01 (sample SAMN10711884, study PRJNA513360) | rock metagenome | isolation source: Antarctica rocks | place: Antarctica: Victoria Land, Richard Nunatak white | reverse complement strand
CACACCCTCGCCGTCATCCAGCGCTCCGTCGCGGCGGGTTGTCGCCTCAACCGCCGCAAAAAGAAGCCCAATACCTATCAACTCCTCCTTGAGCCCTCCCTCGTAGGGTTAGCCTGATGCATATGCGGCAGCGTCATCTCACCCACCGGGGGTACGACCGCGCCCTGTAGCCAGACGCGCACGGCGTCATGGACGCGCCAGGTGACGATAGTCTTGCCCATGTCTTTGCGCAAGCGGAGCGCGAAGGCCAGGATCCGCGGCGTCACGAGCACGACAGCGCGCGCGGGCGGCGCCAGCGCCGGGCGGACGTCGATCCGCATAAGGGCCGTCGTCTGCCCATCGGCGTTGCCGGCCACGAGGTGATAGACCATGCTCCGCACCGGAGACCGCAAGATCAGGGCGCCACTGGTCCCGACCCGCTGACCATTGAGTGTCACCGTGACCGCATCACGCGTGCGCCAAATCAGCTGGTAGGGCTGGTCCGTGCGTTGATGGACGACATCGAAGCGATCGATCGCCGGCATCCGTACGACGATTCGTCGGAGCACGATGCTCATCGTTACCGTTCCGAGTCCATTGCTTGCTCGTAGCACATAGGTCGTCTGTCCCGGCGTGATGACCTTGTGCGCCGTGGCCGTGACCGGCGTGTTGTTGAGTAGCGTCGCTTGCGCCCCCGTAACGCTCCAGACAAGCGCGACCTTATGCGTATGCGGGTCGGTCCGCGCGGTGAAGTGGATCACGGGCAGGCTGAGCGCCGACGCGGGCAGGGCGACGGCGACGGGCCTGGGCGCGACGCGCAACATCTGCGTGACCGTCCCGCTCGCGCCCCTGGCGACGAGGACCAGGGTGATGAGCGTCGTGACGTGTTGCGCCTGCTGCCCCGACGGCGCCACCGCGCGCCCGTTGAGGCGCACATCGGTCGTGCCCGCGACGGCCCAGCGCGCCAGGAGCGCTCCGCGTGGCCCCACCTGTACGGTTAATTGCTTGATTTGGGGCAAAGGGCCTGTGGGCCGCAGCGTCCGTCTAGGCGCTGCGGCCTGTGAGTCCGGCGGCTTGCCCAGGGCCTGACCCAAGTCGGCGCCCGCGCCCAACAGGAGTAGCAGGAGCAGGAGGGCCAGTAGCCGCAACGCCCAGGTAGGCATACGGCGTATCCAGCGCGGCAGGGAGAGCGCGGTGTAGCGCGGCACGAACGTGAAGAGGGCCGGCCGCATCAGCAAAGGGTCGGGCGCGCCGTCCCCGCCGTCCCTGTCCACCCTAATACCGCGAAACTCGATCTGGTACGGATGCGGCACGCCGACCGTTTCCCGTACCGTCGGGACAACGGCTATCGTGACGGCGCTCTCGCCCCCGGCGGGGACGGTCAGCGGCCCTTCTGGCTGGGGCTGGAAGCGCAACCCTTCCTGGTCGTCGCGCATAGTCAGGTCGATCGTGGCGGAGCTGTTCGAGGCGTTGACTACCACGACGCGGAAGGCGCCGGCGCGTCCTTCGCATTGGTACGGCAGCACATCCATGGTCAGGTCGCCGATCGCGTCCACCGTCAACGGCACGACGACCGCGCCCTGGGCCGTCGGATCGTCCTCGGACACCGCCCGCACAGTCACGGCGTAGGCGCCGGCCATGGTGGCGGTTCCTGTGGGCGGGTGAAGAGCCAGCGTGACGCGCTCCTCGGTGCCGGGAAAGAGCGCGATGACGCGCTTGTCCAGGTCGTACCATTCGTCGGGGACGCCGTCGACCGCGATGCGATAGCGATCGACGATACTGCTGGCGTTGCGCACGCTCACCGTTATGACGCCGCGCCCGCCCGGCGCCGTGTGCGCCGCATCCGGCGTCGCGGCCAGGCGGACCGGCTGGAAGGCGGCGTTCCCGCCTGATCCTTCGTCCTGGGCAAGCATGAGATCAATCCTCCCGCCAGGGCTTCGCTCCTGCCCTACGAGCGACATCAGCTAGTTGTCGTAGTAATCGTAACGATACAACGGAGAGCGGACCGCGTATAGTTGCGTATCGTAAGTAATAACGCACGCCACACACGAATTAGCGGTTGGCGCATCAGCGTGCGGCTCTATGCGCTTGATTGCCTTGCTGCTGTTACTTCGGGTGAAACTCAGGTTGCTAGTAAGAGCAGGCTGTATCCACTAGCTGTATCCACTATAGGCGTGCGGCGACGCAAAATCATCCGTAGAAATACTCATGGGACGGTATGCGACGCACGAGCTACGGCGATGAGATGTCCCTCGACGCGGCGAGATCGGACCGGAGGGTCTTGATGAGTGTTACAGCCGCAGCTTGCGCGGGAGCGTGGCGTAGAAGTAGTCGCGCGGCTGGCTACGCAGGAAGCGCGCGGTGTGGGGGCTGAGCGAGAGCGCGGCCTCGTCGCCGTTGAGCATCAGCACGTCGTCCTGGCCGTCGATGGAGAGCGCCGCGTCGTGGTCGGTCAGCGCGGTTAGATGAACGCGGGTGGTCGCGGGCATGACGATGGAGCCGCTGGTGTTGGGGTAGGCGCAGATGGGAGTGAGCACGAAGCTTTGCACTTCGGGGTGCAGGATGGGTCCGCCGGCCGCGTGCGAGTAGGCGGTCGAGCCGGTCGGCGTCGCCACGAGTACGCCGTCGGCCTTATAGGTGATCAACTCCTGGCTATCCAGGCGTACGGGCACACGTACGACGCGCGAGAGCGCGCGGCGGCCCACCACGGCCTCGTTGACGGCCTGGTATGTTCCCATCAGGTCGCCCGCGCGCCGGTGCTCGACCTGTAGCATGACGCGCTGCTCGACCCAATAGTCGCCGCGCACCAACGGCGGGATGCGCGTGGCCACGTCGTCGGGCTCGATCTCGGCCAGGAAGCCCAGGTGACCCAGGTTGATGCCGAGCAGCGGCGTCCCGTAGAGGGCGGCGATGCGCGTGACACGCAGGATCGAACCGTCGCCCCCCAAGGTGATCGCCACATCGACGCTCGGTAGCAGTTCGTGCAGCTGTTCGACGTCCCACGCCGAGCCGCGCGAGACGTGCAGGGTACAGTTGTCCAGCGCCGCGCAGACCATATCAGCGATTTCTTGAGACCGCTTGATCTTGGGGTGCAGCAGCACCGCCGCACTCTTAAGAGGAGGATGAGTAGCAATGTCTTCCACGAGTTAGCCTTCTCCACGCAGCCGCACTATTTTCGGCCGTTCGGCCTCATCATAATGGACATGCACGGCGTCGCGGATCTGCCTCTGTAGGTCAGGAATGGTATCAGCTTCGGTGAAAATCGAGACTCCGCGCGCGCGTGCGGTATAACCGCCTTCAGGCGCTTCTTCCACCAAGAAAATCAGTTCGTCCATAATCGCACCCCTTGACCGGCAGGGCGCATGGCAATACGCCCCTACAACAACCGAACCCGGTCGGTGTTCATGCGCCCGCGAATGTGGCCGCTTCCCTCATTCTGCCATAACGGCGTCGATGGCCGCTTGCGGGTCTACGGGCAGCGGCGGGAGCGTCTTACCCCAGAGGGTCAGGAACTCGCGGTTGCCGGCGCGCCCCAGAATGGGCGATGCGACGAGACCGCCCAGCCGCCAGCCCCCGGCGTCCGCGTACCCCAGCGCCCGTTCCAGCACCAGTCGGTGCGTCGCCGGGTCGCGCACGACGCCGCCCTTGCCGACGAGCCCGCGCCCGGCCTCGAACTGCGGTTTGATCAGCGCCACGACGCGCCCATCGGGGTTAAGCAGGCGCCACACGGCCGGCAGCACCTTGTCGAGCGAGATGAACGAGACGTCGATAACGGCGAGGGCGGGCCTCTCGGGCAGGTGTTCGAGGTAGCGGATGTTGGTGCGCTCCATCACCACCACACGCGGATCTTCGCGCAGGCTCCAGGCCAACTCGCCGTAACCAACGTCGACGGCGTAGACCCGCGCCGCGCCGCGCCGCAGTAGCACGTCGGTGAAGCCGCCGGTCGAGGCGCCCACGTCGAGCGCGACCAGCCCGGCCGGGTCGAGCCCGAAGCGGTCGAGGGCGTGGGCCAGCTTCTCACCGCCGCGGCCCACGTAGGAGGTCTCGGGCTGCTCCAGCGTCAGCGGGGCCGCTTCATCGAGCGCCTCGCCGGGCTTGGAGTACACGCGGTCGCCCGCGCGCACGCGCCCCTCCATGATGTAGGCCTGCGCGCGCGCGCGGCTCTCGGCCAGCCCGCGCTCCACGAGCAGGATGTCGAGGCGTTTCTTGACCATAGTAGTCAGTAGTCAGTAGTCAGTAGCCAGAAAGTTGCTCATTGATGATCGTGGCAACTTTCTGACTACTGGCTACTGACTACTGACTACTCCTTTCACGTACTTCTCAAACCAGCCCATCACGCGCTTGATGACGTCGAGTTGGTGCGCGCGCTCGGTGAAGCCGTGGGGCTCGCGCGGGTAGAGCACGAACTGGGTGGGGACGCCGAGCGTCTTGAGCGCGCGGTAGAACTCCCGCCCCTGCGCCGGCGTGACGCGGTCGTCTTTCTCACCGTGCAGGATCAGCGTCGGTGTCTTGACGCGCGCGACGTGCTTGATGGGCGAGGGGTCCCAGTAGGCCGCGGCGTCGTGGTACGGCAGGCCGCGGAAGTACAGGCGGTTGGCGTCGGGGATGTCGTTCTGCCCGTGATCGCTGAGCAGGTTGGACAGGCCGGCGCCCATCACCGCGCCCTTGAAGATGTCCGTCTGCGTGACGGCCCACGCCGTGAGGTAGCCGCCCCAACTCCAGCCGCCGATGCCCAGACGGTCGGGGTCGGCGATGCCGCGTCCGATGGCGTAGTGCGCGCCCGCGAGGACATCTTGCCACTCGCCGCCGCCCACGTCGTCGTAGTTCGCGCCAACGTAAGACGTACCGCGTCCGGTACTGCCGCGCGGGTTCGGCAGCAACACGGCGTAGCCGCGCGCGGCCAGAAATTGGTCCCAGTCGTGCCAGGTGGCGTAGAAGCCCTCGCTCCACTGCCAGGCGGGTCCGCCGTGGACGTGTATGATGGTGGGGTAGCGCCGCCCCGGCTCGTAGCCGACCGGCTTGACCAGCAGCCCCTGGACTTCCAGGCCATCGGGGGCGTGCCACGACACCTGCTCTACCTCGCCCCAGGCCAGCCCTTCCAGGTCGGGGTTGAGCGTCGTCAGCCGCCTCAGGCTTTCGCCGGGGCGCGCCGCCCACACATCGCCGGGCGATGTCGTCGTCGCCTGTATGACGGCGAGCGCGGCGCGGTCCGGGCTGAGCGCCACGTCGCGCGGCGAACTGGCCTCCGGTTGTCCGTCCGGCAAGAGGGGCGCCACCGCGCCGTCGAGGCTGACGCGGTAGTAGACGCCGTGTAGCCCCTCGACGCCAGCCGCGACCAGTGTGTCGTCGGAGAGCCAGGCGACGTGGGAGAACTCGGCGGAGTGATCTTGCACGAGGGCCTGTAGGCCGCCGCCGGAGGCCGCTACGACTAATGGCGCGGCGGCGCTGGAGGTGAAGCGCCGCTGCAGCGCGGGCGCGACGAAGGCCAGACGGCTGCCGTCGGGCGACCAGCACAGCGATTCGGCGGAACCCTCGACACGGCAGACCGTCGTCAATGGCCCAACGGACACACCCGCTATATTGTCGGATCTTGCATCATCGCCGGCGCCACTCACGGCGAGTGTGCTCAGGGTTGAGCCGCCGTAATAGTCGTTGACCTGGGGCGTAGCAGTGTGCAAGAGGGCGATACGGTCGCCAGTCGCGCCGCCGGCGCCGGTCGGGGACCAGGCGTGCGCCCACACGTTCACGTCGTCGGGTGAGAGGCGCGTAACCGCGCGCGAAGCGACATCGACGAGCCACAGCCGTGTGTATTTGTCGTCGTCGACCACGATGGCGTCGTCGCGCCCCTCTTTCTTACGCTTCTCCGCGTCCTCGCTGTCGATTTCTTTGAGCAGGAAAGAGAGGCGCGCGCCGTCGGGCGACCAGCGTGGGTCGGAGGCTTCGCCGCGCTCGGTGACGAGGCGCTCCGCCTCGCCACCGTCCGCCGGCATCAGGTAGAGGGCCGGCTTGCCGCGCTCGTGGCGGTCGGAGATGAAGGCCAACCACGCGCCGTCGGGCGACCAGCGCGGCGCGTGGTCGAGGCCGGGTCCGGTCGTGAATGGGCGCGGCGGCGCGGAGCCGTCGGTGGGGACGCGCATGATCGCGCCGGTGGGATGCTCACCCTCTTTGGAGAGCGGCGCGACGCAGAACGCGACCGCGCGCCCGTCGGGCGAGACCTGTGGGTCGGACGCCCGTCGGAGGCGCACGGCATCCTCAGGCGTCAAGGTTGGTTTGGGCGATGTAGAGGATGTTGTCATAGGTGTCATAGGTGTAGGGTATCAGATGCCTAGCTCTACGCTTGTCGCATCGATCCGTAGTGCGATAGAGCCACAGCTATAAGCAGATAAACAAAATGGTGCTCCACACGCTAGCTGCACGCAGCACGAAGCGCGACTCCCTGGCAATATCTAAGAAGTTTTCGTAGAACGTTAGTGCTATGATGAGGCTGCTACACATTAGGCTCTAAGGGAGGCAAGCCGATGGCAAACGACGAGTACAAGCCTGTTGCGGTATCACGGCGGATCGACGCGTCGGCGCACGACATCTTCCAGTTCCTGGCGGACCCAGGACGGCACCCTGAGTTCGATGGCTCGGGGATGGTGCGAGAGGGGGCGTCCAACGCGGTCGTCTCTGGCGTCGGGGATGTCTTCGTCATGAAAATGCACTACGCGGCGCTAGGCGACTACGAGATGAACAACCTCGTCGTTGAGTACGCGGTGAACCGGCGCATCGGCTGGGAACCGGCCCCAGGCGACGGGCACCCTGCCGCCGACGCACGGGATCCGGTCGGGACCCGCGAGGGGCACCGGTGGATCTTCGAACTCACCCCTGAGGGCCCGGACGCCACCGTGGTGACCGAGGTCTACGACTGTTCTCGTGCATCGGAACAACTGCGTGTGGATGTGCACGACGGCAGAGATTGGGTCGAGAGCATGACAAAGACGCTGGAGCGGCTCGACGGGCTCTGCGCCAATTTGCGGGAGGCCCATAAAGACTGACATACAGTTGTCATAGACCCTGTCGTATCATAGGAATGTGGGGGGAAAGGGGGGATTGCGCTCTCCAGGCCCGGCCCACCAAGGAAGGAGCAGGCAATGAGCAATTGGTACAACGACGGCGGCCATGCTAGGATTGTCGAGCAACATCTGTGCGAATTGCGCGCGGAGGCCGCGCGTGAGCGGCTAGCGCGGCAGGCGCCCCGCCGGAGCGCGCGGCCGGTGCGCGTTCACCTGGGCCGGCTGCTTATCGTGGCGGGCGAGGCGCTCGTCCGCCAGCCGCTCGACACCGTGTGCGTCGAGCGAGCGTGACGACATAGACGCTCAGTCCAGGGGACAAAGGCCGGCAGTTGGCTGCCGGCCTGGTTCGGTAAACTCGCTTGTGACACGCCCATGACTGACGCCGTGGGTTGTCTGAGAGTTGTCTATAATGGGACGATACGCGTGCGATGCTGACGACGATGATTGATCGGCGTCCTCTACCTTGTAGTTTGTGAGGCTAGGCGTGATCATGTCCATGCAGGCGCTGCGTGATCGTGAGGACCTGCGCAATGACGCTGACGCGGTGGCCGATCCCACGCGCGCGGCGCACGCGCCTGTCGTCGGACGGGTCGTGGCGGTGATGTGGGAGCGGCTTGGCGAGACGCTGACGCTTCAGGACATGGCCGACATGGCGCATTTGAGCCCGTACTACTTCACCCGTGTGTTCCGCGCTGTGACGGGCATACCGCCAGCCGAATACCTCGCCGCCCTGCGCGTGCAAGAGGCCAAGCGTCTGCTTCTCACGACGCCGGAGAGTGTCACCGATGTATGCCTCGAAGTGGGATACACGGGGCTTGGCACGTTCACCGCGCGGTTTGCCCGCCTGGTCGGCGTGCCGCCCGGCCGCCTGCGCCGGCAGGCCGATGATGTCGACGGCCTTGTCGCGGGGGCGCAGCCCTTCGGCAGGGTCGTTGAACGCGCCGTGGCGCCGGGCGGAGGAGTGAGCGGCGTCGTTCGCGCGCCCGACGTCACGCCGGGGCTAATCTTCATCGGGCTGTTCCCGACGCCCATCCCTCAATCCGCTCCCATCGGGAGCGCGCTTTTGGATGGGCCGGGCGCGTACCACATCCCGTGGGTCCCCGACGGCCGCTACTACGCGATGGCCGCGGCCTTCCCCGCCAGCGCGCGCGGGCTGACGTATCTCCTGCCCGACGACGGGCTGCGCGTCGGCGGCGCGGGCGCGGCGGTGACGGTGCGCGGCGGCCGGTCGCGTGAGCGGGCGGACATCGTCGTGCGTCCGTTGCGCCCGACCGATCCGCCGCTCCTGACCGCGCTGCCGTTCCTCTTAGCAGACCATCAGCCCGCCAGATAAGGGCCGTGTCAGAGCGGCGCAAACAGCGCAAGATACAAGAAGTTTTTGTAGAACATGCGTGCTATATTACAAGTGTAGCCGGTGGTTAGCCGGACTGAACCGCACTAGTCGTGGAGAACGAAAAGGAGATATGTCGCATGACGGCATCAGCGCTCACCCCACACGCGATACCACAGGACGACGCTCCCTTCCGCATGCGCTCGGTCATGGCGCCGCTGGTGGCGATTATCATCGGAATCTTTATGGTGATACTCGACGGCACGGCGGTCAACGTCGCGCTGCCCAAGCTCGTCGCCACCTTCCATACGACGCTCCCGACGCTGCAGTGGATCGTCACGGGGTACACGCTCGCGCAGGCCGCGGTGATCCCGCTGGCCGGTTGGCTCTCCGACCGCTTTGGCGCCAAGCCGGTCTTCCTGACCTCGATCGCGCTGTTCACCCTGGGATCGGTGCTGTGCGCGACGGCGTCGGGCAGCGGTATGCTGATCGCTTTCCGTATCCTGCAAGGTCTTGGCGGCGGTTGCGTGCTGCCGGTAGCGATGGCCTACACCTACCGCATCAGTCCACCGGAAAAGGTGGGCGCCGTGATGGGTATGATGGGTATCCCGATCCTGTTCGCGCCCGCTATCGGCCCCGTCCTGGCCGGTTGGCTCGTGCAGTACGCTTCGTGGCGCTGGATCTTCCTGATCAACCTGCCGATCGGCATCGCCGGCCTGGCGGTCGGTGTGATGGGCCTGCCGGGCGTTCCACGACAGACCGTCGCCGCGCTGGACCGCCGCGGCGCTATTCTGGGTCCGCTGGCGTTCGCGGCGCTGTCCTATGGCGTGAGCGCGGGCAGCACGAGTTGGACGGCGACGAATACCATCGCCGGGCTGACCATCGGCGCCGTAGCTCTCGCGGCCTTCATCGTCGTCGAATTACGCGCACGGAATCCGTTGCTCGAGCTGCGCGTCTTCGGATCGATCGACTTCAGCCTCGCCATCGTGGCGCAGTGGGTCGGGCAGATCGCGCTCTTCGGGTCGCTCTTCCTGGTCCCGCTCTTCTTGCAGCAGGTCCGCGGCTTCGGCGCGTTCGACACGGGTCTGACCATCTTGCCACAGGCCCTCGCGGCGGCCGTCTTCATGCCCATCGGCGGGATGCTCTTCGACCGCATTGGCGCGCGCCCGTTGGTGCTGGCTGGCCTCGGCTGCGTCGCGGCCGCGACGTATCTGCTGGCGCGGGTAAGTGTGAGCACGCAGGCCACCGATCTCATCCTGCCGCTGGCGTTGACCGGCGCGGGTATGGGGCTGATGATGATGCCGCTGAACACGCACATCATCAACGCCGCGCCGCGCGCGCTGGTCAGCCGCGTCACCTCGTTGACCAACGCCTTGCAGCAGGTCGTCAACGGGCTGACGATCGCCGCGCTTGCCACCATCTTAACGGCGCGTGCTACGCGTCACATCGCAGCCATGACGGCCGCGGCGCGCGCCGCTGGGCATAGCGGACCCGTCCCGGTAGCGGCCACGCTGGCGCGCCTACAGCATGAGATCGTTACCAAAGCGCTGGCGCTGGGCTTCGACGACACCTTCCGCGTGATGGTGGGCGCGGCGATCGCCGGGGCGGTCATCGGCCTGACGCTGCGCCGCAATCACGCGGCACAAGCCGTCGCCGAGCCGGTGGGTTTGACGGCAGCCGTCGAGCCGTGCGAGGTTGAGATCATGGCTAGCTAGCAGTTTGTCGGAGAGAACGTGTTTTTTCGGAGGAAAGTGCGCTTGGAGGCCGTTTTGAGGTCAAGATACGGGCTACAGACGCGATTTTGCCCT
>JAABUU010008509.1_pt1 | contig 10173 bp, 7 predicted proteins | sample 5559301 | NCBI WGS metagenome assembly JAABUU01 (sample SAMN10711884, study PRJNA513360) | rock metagenome | isolation source: Antarctica rocks | place: Antarctica: Victoria Land, Richard Nunatak white | reverse complement strand
TCCATTGACCTGTTCGCTTCGGTCCTCGCCGTCGAGGGACCACTTCGGGTCTCGGGAAGGGTCGGCCAGCGTTGAATTCGCGTTCCATCTCGCCGACGTACTGGTCGATCGCAGCACGGATCAGACCGGTCTGGGTCTCCAGATCGGACAGGGCCTCAACCTCCCAGGCGTAGCGCACCGCAGCGGTCGTTCGGAGTTTGAGCTGGTCAGGCAACCAGTAGGTGGCAAGGATCTTCTCCTCGCCAGAGAAAGAGGACCCAGGTAACGGGTCGTACTCATCCGGAGCAGGCATGGGCGGTGGGATCGTCACCTGCTCAGACTACCTGAATGTGCCATTATATGGGCTTATAACCGTTGGCTTCAGTGATCGACGCTCCTTCCAGAACAGGTGCACCCACGCACCTGCACAATCGGAGGAGAGCACCGTTGTCCACCTTTTTCACGGTCGTGCAGCTCGTCCATCACCATCTGATGCTCGCTGCCAAACCCACCCCACCAGCCCCACCGGTCACCGCTGTCAGTCTGACAGGCGACGGCGTCACCGGCTGGCTCAAGAAGAACGTCGTCCCGCTCGCCGTGTTCGTCGTCGGACTCGGCCTGTTCGGCCGAGCCCACAAAGGCGACACCTCCGGCACCTTCACCCGCGCCGGCCTGCTCTGCATCGTCTTCGTGGTGCTGGCCATCGCAGCAAATGCCACCCTCGGCCTGAACATCGGTTCCTGGATCCTGAGCCTGTTCGGCGTCACGAGCAGCTAGAGCCATGCGGATCACCACAGATGACGCCCTGCGCCGCGTCGACGCACGCTGGCTCGGTGTCCCGGGCTGGACCTTTCCCTGGCACCCCACCCGCTACGCCGCCTACGCCGTCGGCATCCCGATCGTCATCACCGTCACCTATCTGTCCGTGCACATCTTCGGCGCGGGCGTCTGGTCCTTCGTCTATGGCCTGGGCATAGCGATCGTGCTGACCGGCCGTCTGATGCGGCTGGTCGATGACGAGCAACCCGCATCAGCTCTACCGCCACTGCTGTGGTCAGAGCTCGGCGCCCCACGGCGAGGTGAATTCGACAGTTCCCGTTCGGGGAGATGGGACCTCTCCGCCATCGCCATCTTCTCGGTCAACGCCGAAGGCAAACTTCAGCCGCTCATTCCGACCAAAAATGTCTCGAAGCCTCAGCGCCACAAGTCATCTCAGCGCCACCAAACTGCAGGGGAATGATCATGGTATTTCTGGCCAAGACCGCCAAGGCATCCGACCCAGGGGAGCCGAAGGCCACCACGCTGCTGCGTCAGGTGGTCGGACATGTCGCGATGACTGAACGGCTGGGAGCAGCCTGGTACCGGCTGCCCGGTGTCCCCTGGTCATTTCGTCCCGATCGCGACCGCGAAGCCCACATCGTCAACCACGCGGTCGTCCTGGCGCAGCTCACCGGCCGCCACATCCAACTGCGAGGCACCACCACCCCGTTCCCGGTGCAGAGCTGGGCAGAGCAGCACCACGCGATGGTCGTCGCCAAAGGAAAACCATACGGAGCAACACCACTCGCCGGTACCTGGGAAGACCTCCTGGAGGGCGAACAAGCACTGTTCCTGGACGAGCACCAGTCCGAGAAGGAAGTGTTCATCGGCGTCGATTTCCTCCGCCGATCGATGCTGGCCAACTACGCCTCGGCTGCCTTTCCCAAACGAATGGGCCCGTTGAGCCGGGAACTATCCCGCCAGCACGTCAAGCTCTCGACCCTGGACACCCTGATGGCCAGGGCAGGCATGAACGGCCGACCAGCAACAGCGCAACAGATGGCATGGCTACTGCTGCGCAGCAGCGCCCTCGGTTTCCCCGCTCCGGCCAAACGACTAGCCCTGGAGGTCGACGAGTGGGGGACCGGTGACCTCGCCGATCTGCTGAAACAAGCAACCTGGGCAGTAGATCCCTTCGGCAGCACACTGCGCGTCACCAGCATCATGAACGGCCACCCGATGACCCGTCACGTGGCGATCCTGACGGTCGGACGCATGCAGAAAATGGAGATCCCCCAGGCCGCACCACCCTGGATGACCATCCCCGACGCACTGGGAATCCCCTTGGAATGGTCGGGACACTTCACCCCCCGCGCCAACAAGGACGTGTTGGCAGAAATGCGGCTCCTGCTCGGGAAGATCGCCTCCCAGACCCGGCACTACGAACAGGAACACGACATGGACGCCCCAGCCGCGCTGGAAGAGCAACGCGCCCTGGCATTACAGGTTGAGAAGGAACTCACCGATCTCTCCGACTCATCCCTGGGCCGAGCCAAAGGCTGGTGGCGGATCGCAGTCTCCGGACGAACCGAACAGGAGTGCCTCGAGCACGCCGAGAGTGTCATCGAAACCTTCGGCCGCACCATCGAGGTCAAGCACACCTTCGGCCAGTACGACCTGGCCCGCGAATTCCTCCCCGGATCGACGGTCAAGCTCACCGCCCACGAACGCAAACTCCCGTTGCGCGCAATCGCCGCCGGCGGAGCCGCCGTGACCTCCATGGCCGGCGACCGCCGAGGCTGGAACCTCGCCCGCTCCAGTCTGGACAACTCGCCGGTGATGTTCGACTTCTGGCGAAACATGGAGGACTACGACGTCTCCGGCCTCTACCTGCTCATCTCCGCGCTCGGCGGCGGCAAGACCACCGTCCTGGGCGCAGCGGTGGCCAAGACCGGCGCCGCCGGCATCCCCTGGTGTGTGATCGACCCCGCTGGTCGTCTCGGGCGACTGGGTCGCACAGCCCAGCTCCGCAAGGTCTCCCGAAGCATCGACCTGCTCAACGGAGCCCCAGGCAGCTTGAACCCCTACGCACTGGTCCGCGAACCAACCATGGACGACTTCAAAACGATCGACCTGGTCGAACTGGACGATGCCGACGTCGAACTGCTCGGCCTTCACATCGACGATCTGCACACCGCAAAACTTTCGGACCTGGACCCCGCCCGTGTACAGCAACTCCGCGAGCGCCGCTTCCAACGGGCCGTCAACCGCGCCGCCGCGATCCGGACCCGTCTGTGCATCGACTCACTCACTCAGATCCTGCCCACCAACGTCGCCGTCACCGGCGAGGACGCCGGCCATGTCACCACCGAGCTCCGCCTGGCCGCCGGCCTGGTGGCGGCACCGAACGGACCGTTCAAAGGGCGGCCGCGGCATCCCGGCCAGATCATCGAGGCACTCCGCCAGTCAAAAACGGCTCACCAATCAGTCGCCTACGCAACCGCCGACCTGCTGGAATCCATCGCACGCGAACCGCAGCCCTCGTTGCTCTTTCCCGAGACTGACGAGGACGCCGAGTCCACCGACGCCTTCGAAGCGCAACTGACATTCCTCTCGACCAAGGGCCTGGTACTACCGGAACCCGATGTGCGGCAGGAATTCTGGCAGGACGAACCGCGTCAGGGCGTGGCAATCCTCAACCTCACCAGCTGGAAGGCGCTCCGCTGGATGTACGCACTGCCAGCCGACCAGCGCAAGGGTGTGGGACTGGACGAAATCCAGTTCCTCAACGCCGTACCCTCCGGGCGGCTGATGCTCACCGAGTTCGCCCGCAACACCCGCAAGCAAAACTGCGCAGTGCTGGCCGCCGGTCAGGACCCTGGTGACACCCTCCTGGACACCCGGGGTGGTAACAACTTCGTCGGCGGCGCATTCCTGGGTCGGATGGACGACCTGGAAGCGGCCAGCCGCGCTCTGCGCATCGCGCAGATCCCTGTCGGTGTCGGCTACGAGCAGTCGCTGCTGGATCTCCCCAGACCAGACGACGACCACCCGGACATGCCGCGGCAATTCCTGTTCTACAACCGCGGTGGAACCGGATTCAAGGAGATCATCACCATCTCCCGCGCCGGGCGGCACACCGAATGGATCTGGAATGCGCTGGAGTCTTCACCCAGCCAGCAATTCACCGGCTCCGCGGTATGACCAGCCACCGCATCATCACCGCCAGACCTCGACCTTCCCGGGCCGGCTCGGTGATTCATCGCACCGCGACCGGACTCCGCTGGCCGCTGGCGTTCCTGGCGTGGTGGCTGTGGTGGACTTTCCTACCGCCGAGCGGTACGACCGGCCTGACCGTCGGCTTCGGAGCCCTGATCATCGGCCACCGCTTGCTCGCCCCCAAACACATCCGTCTGCAGCGTCGCCGGTCACTCAAAGCCAGAGCAATGCTCCTAGTGGTCGTCGGTATCCTGTTCGGATCCACCCCGCAGGTCTGGGCCGACGGCGGCACCACGCCTTGGGGAGTGCCCACCGCCACCGACTACTGCAAATACGCACCCGTCCCGGAAACCAGCGGCACCGGCATCACCGGCATCCTCGACCCCCAGAACAACCTGCCGATGGACGGCACCGCCTACGGTGACCGCGGCTACGCCGGCATGTTCTGGTTCTCCTACGACTCCGGCTGCACCTCCGGCATCAGCAATCAAATCCTGGGCGGCACAGGGAGCCTCGCCATCGGTGCCAGCAACACCGCCACCACCGACACCACCTTGGGAAACTACGGTCTCAAAGCCGCCAAACTTGAACTGTCTTCAGTCACCGGCATGCGCGCTCGAGCACTCAACCTCAACTATTTCGACGGACTCGACCAGATCATGACCGCGGGTGTCGACGGACTCAAACGGCTGCTGATCACACCATGGCTGGGCGTACCGCTTGCCCTTCTCGCACTCATCCTGGTCGGCAAAGCTAACAAGGGCGACACCGCCGCCACCGCCCACCGGACCCTGGTCGCCCTCGCCGGCCTGGCCTTGATCGCCTTCCTCGGCAACTACCCCCTGGCCGCGGCGAACTGGGCCGACAAAGGCATCGTGGGACTACAGAACGGATTCGACCAAGGATTCCTGTCACTCCTGCCGGACAAGGTGACACCCGTCGTGACCCACTGCGATTACGACATCACCCAGTTCGACAAACCGCCCGTCTGGCTCAAAGGATTCCAAGTCGTCGCCGGCGCACCCTGCACCGTCACCTACCGGCCCACCCTGAACCCGAAAGACAGCCTGACAAAAGGCTCCGACGGTGTGTCCCGGCTCTACAGTCCCCAGTACTTCCAGGACAACTACTTCGCCGAAGTCATGGTCGCCAATCTGATCTTCCCCTACTGGGAGGAAGGCCTCCTGGGCACAGATGACCGCAGCGGCCCGAACTACGACCTGGCCATGCAGTTCCTCCAGGGCCAAAGTGTCACCAGGTTCGAGCAAGCTCAGAACAACTACGACGCCGCCTCCACCAAGACAGCCCCAGTCGGAACGATCTACTGCACCTACAGCAACAACGCCGAAGTCTGCGGCCGCTCGGAAACCGGCGGCGCACCGGACAAAATCATGACCGACACCGAAGGCAACTACCGGCAGGCCATCCAGAACGCCGGGGACGCCAAATACCCCTACATCCAAGGCAAAGCCAACAACCGTCTGTCATCAGGCGCAACAGCCTTCGCAGCTGTCACCGCCGCCGCACCACCACAGTTCGCCGCCTACGCCGGCGTCTTCGCCGGCCGGCTACTGCTCCGCATCTTCGTCTTCGCCGGCCTGGTCCTGGCACTGGGCCTGATCCTGTTCCCGAAACTGCTGCAACGCATCCTCAACACCCTCGGAGCGGCAGCAGCGACAATCCTGCTGCTGTCGGTCATCGGCTCCTTGATGAGCTTCCTGACCCTCCAGCTCATCGCCAACCCAGCCGTATTCGGGTCGATCGGACAAACCAGCGGGCTGGTGATCCTGGCCGTCATATCCGCCCTGATCTGGCTGGGCCTGCGCCCGATGCGGCGCATCGGCGCGATGCTCTCCACTGCTGCATTCAACGACCCGAACGCGTTGAGCAACGCCCGCCGGGCCGCGACCGCACCGGTACGTCGCGTCGCCTCTCGGGTGTTGCGCCGACGCACCATGGCTCGCGACCTCGACCATGCCCTCGACCGTTCAGGCCGCGACGGCGACAACGATCGGCACTATGACGAGATCCAACCACCGCGGCCAGAGAACCAAGCCGCACAAGTTGCTATGTCCCGCATGCAGAGCGGGCCACAGATCGACACCTACGGCAGCAGCCGCCCGGAGCAGCGCACCGGCCGGATGCCCGCCCTGGAGAATCACCCAGCGCCGAGGTACCAACCGTCCGGCGGCTCGCAGTGGCGCCCGGCGCGCGCGTGGAGTGAGACCGACGAACCGCAAGCCGCCGCTCCGACCAGCTCCTCCCGGCTGCCCGCAGTCCGTCTGAACCCCAGGCATCACGAGGAACCCACAATCCGGCCGGCGGATTGGGGGACCCCGGGACCGTCAACCGGCAACCCAGCGACCTCCGCCGGTGAGCGCCGCACCGCGGACGTCCAGGACCTCCGCGGCGGCAGATCTGCCCCACGGCCAGCCGAACAAACACCCACGGGGGCCTACGTCATCACCGACGTCGAACGCCGCGACGTCTACCGGCCCACACAAGACCCCGGAAACAGGCGGGTCTTCACACCCGAACCGCGTCCGGACGCTCAACAGCTGATCTGGCACGTACCTCGCCCACCGCAAAAGCGGGACCGCAAAACAGCTCTGGCACCGTCGGAGGCAAGATGAAATTCGCCAAACAGATCCAACGCAAGCTCAAGTCCTGGTGGAACCGGAACTGGCAGATCCGCGATCGCCTCAGCCGGGCCTGGAGGTGGCCGCTGCACAGTCGCATGCGCGCCATCACCACACTCATCGTGATTGTGGTCCTGGCGATCACGTGGCCAAAAATCACCGGCGACGGCACATCCACCACCAGTTCGACCGACGCGGCAGCTGCTGCCAGCAGCGCCCTGGCAGCAGCTGACTCCGCCGGTCTCTCCGCTCCGCAGTTAGCCAACGCCTCGCAAGTTGCTCCCGAATCCGCTGCCGCCCCGGCCAGCAGCGTCGCACCCGCCAGCTCAACCGCCTCGGCAAGCCCGATCGCCACCCCCACCGCGGCGGCCACAGCGCCAGGCGTCGCACCCATCGGTCCGGCCACGGTCCAGCCACTGACCAAGAAACCGCCCGCACCGTCCCTCCTCCCGGCTGCGGCGGATTTCCTCACCCCGCAGGCAGTAGCGGCCAAATACCTACAGGTCTGGTGCTACCAGCCAGTCAACCAACCGGCGAACACCAACATCGCCAACACCGCAGGCTGGGTTACCGCCGCCGGCTGGGCCGACGACAAATCCCGAGCCGTGACCCAAACAGCCTGGGCCAGCACACAGAAAAGCGGCCTCACATCCGTGTGCGGCTCGGCAACGGTGATCCCGCTGGGTGAGGCTCCGAACTCCACGACCCTGCAATGGGTTCAGATCTCCGCGCGCCAAGCATTCGTCAACCCGGCCGGTGTGATCGTCGGCCAGCAGACGATCAACCAGACCCGCCGAATCCTGCAAGCGCCGGACCATCGGTGGCTCGTCGACATGCAGGTGCAGGCCGGATGAAAGCCACCTCCGCCGTCGTGGGCGTTGCCGCCGCCGGCGCAGTCCTGATCGCCGCAGTTGTCATGGGGCAGGGCAACGGCACACCCAGCGGCAGCAGCAACACCTCAACCACCACCGGCTGCCCAGGGCAGACGCTCAATACCGCTGCTGCGCCGGCGTGGGCGACCATTCCTTCCCAGCCGACGGTGCCGCCGGTCGTCAACGCGCTTCGACGAGGCGGCGTCTTCACCGCTGCCACCCCGGCCGCGGCGGCACCGGCAACCGTTCCCCCCGCGATCCCGGTACCCGCAGCGACCGCTTGCGACAGCTCCTACAACGCCGGTGCCCGCGCTGCGGGTGCGACAGCCACCTGGGATCCAGGCAACATCATCAGCGACGCCGTCTTCTACAACACCGCCTCGATGACGGTCGACCAGGTCAGAACTTTCATCAACACCCAGAACGCCAGCTGCTCAGCTTCCAACCAGTGGTGCCTGAAGAACCTCAAGGTCAGCTTCACAGCACAACCAGCAGATCAGTACTGCCAGGCCGTACCCGCAGGAAACGGAATTGACACCGCGACCGCCGTCTCGGAGTTCTCCGCCGCGTGCGGCATCAACCCGCAAGTCATGCTCACCACCCTGCAAAAGGAGTCCCAAGGGCTCACCCGAACCAACCCCACTGCTAGCACCTACGACGCCGCCTGGGGGTGGAACTGCCCCGACACCGGTGCCGGCGGATCCGCCAACTGCGACCCCGCGGGCCGCGGATTCTTCCTGCAGGGCTACATGATGGCCAAGCAGTGGAGCAAATACCGCCAAAGAATCCCCGCCGGCTACTACCCCTACCAGGTCGGCAAAACGGTCGACATCCTCTGGAACGTAGCCGAAACAGGCTGCGGCAGCTCCCCAGTCACCATCAAGAACATCGCAACCGCATCGCTGTACGTCTACACGCCCTACCAGCCCAACGCTGCCTCACTGGCCGCATACCCAGGTGAAGGAGACCGATGCAGCTCCTACGGCAACCGCAATTTTTTCCGCATGTTCCAGAAGTACTTCGGCGACACCGGCGGTGGACTCGTGCCGGCATCCAGCGGCAACGGCAACGGCCAACCGGCGGCCTATCAACCAGGGCCGACACAGACTGCCTTCGGCCAGGTCGGCCCCATACCAGTCGCCTACAACGGCAACCGCATCACCATCCCCTCGGTCGACCACGTACCCACCAACATGCAGGGCCAGACGATCACAGCACCTAACGCCAAGGTCGCAGCCGCCCTCGCCGCCGGCCTCACCTGGCTGGGCACCCCCTACAGCTGGGGAGGGGGCAGCGCCACCGGACCCACACTGGGGATATGCGGACCAGGTGGAGCCGAAAACGACTGCAACATCAGCGGATTCGACTGTTCAGACCTGACGATGTACATCGCAGCCAAGTTCGGTGTGACGATCCCTCACCTCTCTACCGACCAGCGGGATTCAGCACACGCCATCCCCTGGAGCTCGGCCCAGCCCGGCGACATCGTCGGCTACAGCGGCCATGTCACGATGTTCATCGGAACCTTCAACGGAGTTCGGATGCAACTCGAAGCGCCGAACTCACACCACTTCATCCAGATCACCAATGTCGGCAACGCGGAAGTCGAAGACAACTCCGTCTACCGCTACTGGCAGTAGAGAAACGACGAGAAGGACGTCCCCACAATGAAAATCAACCCGACCATCAAGAGCATCGGTCGCCGCCGCCCCGCCGCCTCACACCACTTATCGCCACTACAGGACTACCCGGCCCAGCCGGACGGCCTGACCGACGCCGGCGGCGCCTACGTCGTCCTACCCGTGACGCTGCTACAGCGACTGGACTCGCCGAGCCAACAGCAACTGCTCGATCTGCTCAATCTGCTGACCGCAGCCAACCCGGCCTGGGCCACCACCACCACCTACCAAGTGCTGCCGTGGGCCCGAGTCCGTCCAGGGGATCTGGAACAAGAGGAACTCGCCTGGCACGGCATCACCAGCGACATCGAGCCCATCAGCGGAACAATCAGCTACATTCGCGGCGGAAACGACCTCCCTGCCGAAACCGTGATCGGGCACCGGCCGGCACTGGACACCGTCGACAGCCCCGCCGGCACCTACCCCGGTGCACGGCCGCCCCTACTGCCCGCCGTTCCGGGCATCGCATCTCCAGCCACCACACTGCCCGCGGCCAACGGACTCCGCACGGCCAGGGCAGTCCGGATGATCGAAACCCGCCGCAGACGAGAGTTGCTCTTCCAGCACGCACCAACCGCCGACCGTGATTGGGCCGAGTCGGTCATCGCGGCGGATCCCCTCTGGGGCAACGGCGAAGAATGGAAGACCCTCATCGACCGAACCAGCACCACAATCGCCGCCGCCGCGTCGACGGAGGACAGCGCCGCCGCGCCAGTTCCGGCTGAACCCGGAGATCAGAGTCCCGCCATCAGCGCCGCCGACACACAACCCGTAGAAGTCAGCACCGCCGCCCCCGACATGGATGAAGGCTCCGACATCCCCATATCGGCTGCAGCCCAGACTCAACCGGTCGAGACCGAGGAGCCACCCTCCGAAGCCCTCGATGTGGAAGCTGATCTCAAAGCGTTCGAGGCCGATCTGCAGGACCTGTACTAGTGGTCCGTCTGTGAATTGATCTGGTTGAGGGTCGTCCGCCCGCGGCGGACTTTGACGATGATGTCTTCGGCGGTGGCCTTCCAGATGAAC
>JAABUU010008508.1_pt1 | contig 10173 bp, 13 predicted proteins | sample 5559301 | NCBI WGS metagenome assembly JAABUU01 (sample SAMN10711884, study PRJNA513360) | rock metagenome | isolation source: Antarctica rocks | place: Antarctica: Victoria Land, Richard Nunatak white | reverse complement strand
AGCAGGTGCTTGCCTGATCTCTTGCCTTCCCTGTCTTGTTGTAGATCTTGTGAGATGGCACATTCTGAGTCATCCTGGCCTGACATGTCAGCCTTCTGGATCTTTACCTTGTGACCTTGCTAATCCTTTTTTTGGAGTGCAATGCATCTGGTATGGCAGTCATGAAACTGGCCAGTATGCTTTGGGAAACCAATGTTGGGCATGCATGCTGCTGATTGCTGCATGCAGATTGTGATACAGCTGTGATACAACATGCGGATACACGCCTGGCTAGCTTCCTCATGCCTGCTCATGCCCACAAGACCCTGTATTGCTGGTCACAACTTTTTACACATGTGCAGCATATGCCATGACTTACAATTACAGGTCACTAACAACTGAGACCTTGTTTGCACAGTTGCTTATTGCAAACCTTCCTGCATCCCACCATGTCTGCATGGTATGTATGCATCAAGCTGCAGGTGCATTGCACTGCGTCCAGGCAGGACACATGCCGTACTGGCTGAAATGGTCATGCAGATATTTGGCATACTAGTGTCGCAGTAGGGGTAGGAGTTGGCAGGTATCTGGCTTCCTTAGGGCAGAGAAGAGCCACGCTATGGCACAACTGCGCATGTGAGCTAAACATGTATGCCAACTGTTTTACATTTTCCAGAATATGACAACACTACCAAAATGTTGCTGGGTAGTGACACCAGCACCAAATGATCTTGTTTTTGCAGGTATACAAGCGAAGCTTCTGGACAGAGAGCTTTGTGCAATGGTCGCCCAAGGGCAGCTACGTACCACTGTTCACACACAGGGAACAGCTGTCTGGGGTGGTCCCTCCTTTGGCAGAATCCAGAGGTTCAGTCACAAGCAGGTGATTGCTTTTTTCTCTGCACTCAGGACCGCACTGCCAAAGACTGAGGGCGATGTTGCTGCACCATTGGGGAGCAGGCATCATTGCAACACAGCTTGTAAGCACCAATTCAGCTGTTCTTAGATATCTCCTTAAGCAGGAAAGGCCTGATACTAGTCCCCAAGGCGTTTTTGAGTGCAGATTTGCACTACAACATGGGCACTCTGGAAGCGATGTTTCTGTAGTCCAAAGAGCTGTAGGTCTTACTGGCTGAGGATGTCGCCACCAGCAGCAGCCTGGACACCAGCAATGCCATGCGCTGTGCTTTGTGTTCAAAACACTCGTGGTACCACTGTATAGTTGCACCATGCCCACAAGACACTCCACGTTCTGCTGACATACTACAGTCTGAGCAACATTTCCTGTATGCAGCTCCCAGCAAGTTCAGCAACATGGCCGTGTTTGTTTGCTGACCATATACAAAATGTAGCTTTACAACGGTCTGTAATGTTCGTAAGTCGCCTCAGTGTGTTGACTTATTGTCCTGAAGTATTTCGCCATGTACAGCAGTTACAGCCTCAGCAGTACCGGCATCACGGACAACATGATGGTGTCACCTCACCCGATCTCCTGCTGGAGCCTTTTAAGACAGCCATGATATGCAGGTCCAATTGGCTGACCACCTGGGGAGAAGTAATACTTCACCTACAGCAGTCAGGACCTCAGCAACCCTAGGAACAAGGTCACTGTCATCTGGGACATCTGTGGCATCAGGACAGGCAGCAGTCTCTGAAAATGATTGTGCTGCCTTGTAGGTTCGACTAGTTGACTTCAGCCCCAACGAGAAGTACCTTATCACCTACAGCAGTCAGGACCCCAGCAACCCCAGGGACAAGGCCACTGTCATCTTCAATGTTTTTGACATCAGGACCGGCAAGAAGCTGAGGAACTTCACTGGCAGTGTAGATGAGTTTGCTGTGGGAGCAGCTGCCGGTACAACTGGGATGCTGAAGTGGCCTGTCTTCAAGTGGGCTGGTGGCCCACATGATAAGTAAGCTGTACATATTACTTGTTTGGCAGGAGCTGTGACACTTTGTTGCTGTCAATTGGGAGCTGTAGCCCTGTTTTGCCGCCATCTGGCAGGAGGTGCGACACTGTTTTGCCATCATGTGGCAGGAGTCATGACACTACAGCTGGCATGCCCAAGTAAGCATGGAACTGAAGCAGAGTAGGGTGACCCTTGCACACATTTTTGTATCAAGAGTTTTCTGGGCAAACAAGTTTTATTGCCACAAGTACTCCATTAAAGCATCACAAGTTTTGTTGCCGAGCTCTGGCGTCCGATGGTCAGCGCCACAGCAGTTTGAGTGGTCTACTTTCCACTAGGCTGGCGGCACATGAAACCAAGCTAGCTGCAAATGTTGCCAATCACATGTGCTGTGATTCATGGTACTCTACTGGTCATGAGCACACTATGTTGCAACACATCTGCATGGGCTGCAATGCCAAGTCTGCAGTCAGCATCAAGTCTATGGGGTGATTGCCTGGTCAGGAGGTCCTTGGCCCACCCAGGGCGCACAGTGTCACCATCAAGCAATATCTGTTGAATATTATGTTCAAAATTGAATGTTGGAAGCTTGGAATCTGAAGAACATTAAAAAAATTGGACGGGAAATGTAGAAACACAGTGTCAAGGAAATAGGCAGCCACCAGCAATGCTGATCATGGTCATGAAACAACACCCCTGCTCAGTGAAATTTGAGACATCAAGACAACTCACTGCCATGATGTCTTGCCCAAATCTATTGCACAGAGCTGTTGCCTGATCTGCATCCTCAGCATGCTGGTTTGGCGGTGACTCACATCTGGGGTTTCTGGAAACCTAGAGTGGTTGCAGGGCTTTGTCATGCCATGCAGGATCTGCACTGGTTTAGCTTGCAACATCTGACATGGAATGGTTGCAGAGCCTTGTCTTGCCATGCAGATTCCTTGCACGCCTGGGCCGCAATGCCATCAGTGTGTATGAGGCCCCAGAGATGGTGCTGCTAGACAAGAAGTCCTTGAAGCTGGAAGGCATCCAGGACTTTGAGTGGTCCCCAGCAGCAGACATTTTGTGTGCTTACCAGTCAGAGCAGGCAGGAGGCAACCTTCCTGCTCGCATCAGTCTGATCAGACTGCCAGACAGAACTGAGCTCAGACAAAAGAACCTATTCAGTGTCAGCGGTGAGTGAAATCTGTTTCTCATATTCTGAGCAGCACATGCTTTGCGTGCACAGTTACGTGCAGTGCATGCATTCTCCTCATCAAACAGGGATGAGCTCAGACCAAAGAACCCGTTCAGACTCAGCGGTGAAGGCAATCTGTTTCTCATATGTTGAGCATCATATGCCACGCTTGTGTGGCCAGTCACAGTGGACACGTCCTGTTCATCAGTCAGGGCTGAGATTGGGCACCAGACCCTTCAGCGTCAGTCGTGAGTGCAAGATGCTCGTCACAATATAGCTGGTGGCTTGTCACGACAAAGGGGTAGTCAACCTGCAGGTCAGTGTGACCAGAAAACATGATTGCCTGCAGAGGTGAGGATCTACTGGCACCCACAGGGTGACTATGTGGCAGTCCAAGTAGACAGGTACACCAAGACGCGCAAGTCCACCTACACCAGTTTCGAGCTGTTCAGTGTTAAGGACAAGGACATCCCCATGGAGGTCTTGGAGCTGCCTAACAAGACTGACAAAGTCACTGACTTCGCCTGGGAACCCAGAGTAAGGCTTTCTTGGATGTACATAGCTGTTGCCCTTCAGCTGCTCCAGTACGCCATGCAAAAGCTCTGCAGCTGTCCTTGTCATCAAGCTGCAGCTTCTGATCAGCGTCTCTAACTCTCATTGGTTGCGGCTAGAGTATTCCATCATCACAACATTCCATGGAGGTCCCCAGTCATGCATTTTGTCAAACAGGGGATTGCAGGGGAGCTGACCGCAGCAGCAAAGAGGCGCTGTGCCTCCTTATTGCAATTGCGTGCGTGCCTCATGCGCACGTCCCTCTTTTTTTGTGCAGATTCTGCTTGACTGTTGTATGCGCCATACTGTGACTGCCTGTCTGCACAAAACCATTTTCCCCAGTAAAAAGCCTTGTACATTTTGAATCCGCGACGGTGTAAAAAGGCCATAATGTCTCCATCAAACTGACAACATGTGATTCTTTCAGGGATCACGCTTTGCCATCTTGCACGGGGATGGTCCCCGGCCCTCCTTCAGCATCTATGCCATGAAGTCAGACCTGAAGACAACAGTGAAGGGAGTGGACCTGATAGGCACACAGCCCAACAAGCAGGCAAACCAGATACACTGGTCACCTCAGGGCAAGTATCTTGTTCTGGGAGGACTCAAGGTGAGGCTACACAAGCACTGTCAAGCTCAGCTGCGCTTCGCTATGGTTGTGCTGCTCTCTGGTGCTGAGTTTCTATTCTGTTTGACCCGCTAGTGTTTGGTCAGACCAAGCATCTACAACAGGTTGCATCAAACACCTGGTTCCTTGAGCTTTTCCTGGGGAAACGCCTCTAGAAAAGTTCGCAAAATACCTCCACAAAAGCTCGAGATGATTTGTTGCATGCCCTGCTGTGGTGATGCGTCCTCAGAAAAATTTCACTGATGTATGGCTGATCATGCTGTCAAACCTCAGCCTGCATGGAGCAAAACTTGAGCAGCACAAACTATACATCCTTCCATTCTTTCATTTAACATATGTCTTTCCCTAGGCTCAAGTACGTACAGTCATAAGTAGCTCCGTGTATGATGTCCTGTTCTGGCACCTAGCATACAAACAATCATGTGTGTTCATGTGTTTTATGTCAGACTGGAATAACTTCACCCCAAACGTTACACTTATGACCAGGGCATCTTTTGTGTTTTAACTCGCCGGAACAACATATGTTAAGAAACCTTCTACGTAGGTTTTGTAGGTAGCCAGACTATGCACACCATGTAGCCCTGCCTCATGCTTGTTTTTGTGTGGTAAGTCTGTCTGCATTTGCATGAGTACTTCATATTCATCTTTAGCTGCTTCACCTGTTCAATGCCAACATCATAAGCAAGTCAGTAACATCTCAAGCATCAGCGTGGTGTCAGGCATTAATAGCATTATTGTTCATCGTTGGCCGCTTCCCAACACGCAGGGCATTTGTTGTGTACCTTCAAACGCACTTTTTGCCTCCTCGGACAGGTCTGTCGGTTATCAAATATTAGATTTGCTACCATTTCCAGTAATACTTTGACATTATTTCAGAAGACAACAGTGGTTGGTTGACCATATGCAGGGCATGAATGGCCAGCTGGAGTTCTTCAATGCTGATGACTTCGAGCCCATGAGCGCAGCAGAGCACTTCATGTGCACGGACATTGAATGGGACCCCACAGGCCGTTTTGTGGCCACCTCAGTGGGTCACGTCCACCAAATGGAGAATGGCTTCAACCTGTGGCTGTTCAACGGCACAGAGCTATACCAGTAGGTTGCCTGTCATGGCGCATCATATCACTTCATTTCATTACTCAATCATTACTCAAGAATTACTCATCTTCCTCTAGGGCCAGGTACGTGCAGTCTTAAGTAGCCTGTATGAGGTCATCTTCTGCCTCCTGGGCAGGAGATTGCAACAACATACTGTCTTCTGCAGTGCAGCATTTGTTGTTGATCTGCAAAAGCAATTTGCGTTGATACTGAAGCTAACAGTGCACATCTCTGCAGAGTAGTCACTGCTGAGGATTTGCTGCAGTTATCCAATTGGTTCAAAGCCGCATCTGTTGGGCTCCTGTGTAATAATTCCGTTGTTGCAGGTCAAAGAGGGAACGGTTTCTTCAGTTCAGCTGGAGGCATAGACCTGACACCCTCCTGACAGCTGACCAGGAAGCGCAAATTGTGAAGGACTTCAAGCGGTATAGCAAGAAGTACCAGGAAGAGGATGAGCTCATTCATACACAGGTCAGCTACAGATTTATGTGTTCATTGTGGAAATTTCAGATAACTTTGCCCCCTTGATGTGTAGAGCTATGCCATTAGGTCAATTGGTCTGTGCTGGCCCCAATGACCATTGGTCAGTCAGACTATGCGCTTGCTATGCAGAAGTGGCAGGTGACTTCCTGTGCATTTTGGAAAAATTGCCTAGATCTGCTGAAGCCTCCTTGCCTCTTCATTGTCCAAACACGTCACCAGCATGTATCGTCGAATTTGTACAGCCATGCTGCACTGCCTGTACATGCACATGTACCTGATGACAACACGAAGGTGCTGTTTTATCTTCAGCGCTCACAATGGGTCCAATCCTTGTGTCAAAAGGCATTTGGGTCTACTGTGCCACGGTCAACCAGCCTTCTTGGTGTCGCAGGCTGATGCTGATGTTCTGGAAGGCCGAAAACGGTTGCAAGCCAAATGGGATGAGTGGCGAGAAAGCAGGAAAGAGTATGCAAAGGAACTGGCTGATGGTCAGCGCAACATTCTTGAGCAGTTCTATGATCTTTCACAGCAGGACGAGTACAGCATTGAAGAAGTGGAGACAGAAACACAACTCAGCAGCAATGAGGAGGTCATCAGGAGTATGTGAAGAAGCTGCCATTGACTTCAAGCTTTTTGTCTTGCATGATGCTGCATGCATGCACGCAGCACCATTTTTGCAGGATGTGTCTGCATGTCTGCCCTTGCACATGGCTCACTTCTTGAACAGCAATTCATATGTTGGGTGTTGTTGTTGAGGCTGTGTTGACAAAACATGCATGTTTTCTTTCTGTAACGGTCTAGTGCAGGCGTTTGTGAAAATACACAGGCACGTCATGTGTTGACCATCATATATCAATCCCTGGAATTGCAGCTAGAGTGCAGGCAAAGCTATGCGTGCTGTCAGTGTATGCTTAGTTACACTTCCAGTCTCGACATTGTGCAACATATGTAACTTGATATAGGTCAGCAACGAATGATGATTTTTTGCATCAATAGCAGCTGCAGCGACAAGCTACTGAAGTAACTGGTGGTCCTGCTTCCACACGACTTGTATCGTTGCAAAATGTTAGCCGAAGGCCACCATCTGTACACCAGTGCAGTCGAATAATATACAACCTCTATCTAGTCTATCAAGTAACACTCAAAACAGAGTCACCTTAGATTTACCAGAGTCACTTCCCAGATTCACCAAAGTTACTATCTCCAGATGAATACAAGCTGCAGCTGCATGGATTGCAGCACACCAGATCATTTGTATCTAATGACATACCAGATTTGCTACTGAATTCAGCACACCTTCAGTCAAATGTTGTCGCTACCACATGGCTGTGCTAACTAATATGTTTTGCTGAATTCCTTCCTGTATGAGGTATTGACCCAGTATGCTGTGCATCTGTCACTTAGCCCTCATCATGTGACATGACGCATTGTCTGATTGTGTCATTTCAACATGGGGAATCTTCTGCACCATGCTCTGCCATTACCTCACAAGCACACCTGCTTCATGAAACAACACAGTGATGTGTCAGCACAGGTCCCATGACAGATGTGCCGGCAGCAGCACAGCATCACATGCAATTATCAGGACACAGCCAGAGGTTGGGCCATGACCAATGTGTTAAGAGCGTGGCTTTTGCCTCAGGAAGCTTCCATTGTAATTGTCAAAAGGCATAGACTGAATTTCCCTTTTCTCTCTCCATAGCCAGAGAGACAGTGACCAACATGATCAATGCAGCAGGAGATGTGGTGCACCAGCAAGCAGACGTCACTCCCTGTGCAACAAGCAAATGCACACAAGGCATAGCAATCAGGTAGACATACATACCTGTTGAGTCCAGGTGACGCCCAGATTGTCAGACTGTCAGCTGGTTTGTGCTTTGGAGCTTGCATGTAAGCCCCTTGCAATACCTTCTCTGACAGCAACAGCCAGACCTGCGCAGGCGCAAAGCTATGTTGCCTGTATTGCATGGGTGACCATTGGCACTGCCCATGAGACTGCTGAGTCAGGCTGTTGGTTTTGGAAGGCTTTGTAGTGCCAATGCAGTGAGACATCAGCTGCTTTTTTTGACAAGCTATACAAGCCACAGCCTGCCTGACATCAATCACAGAGCAGAGAGGCATTCGGTTTGTATGGTAGAGAGGTCAAGCACTTACTTGCCATGAAGCGCATGTGAGATGATTTGAACATGCAGCAGCTGACGCACACATGTAATACATGCTGAATTCCATCACTGTGTGATGCATGCCGTCTTTGACTGGATGTCCTTATTTTGCCCGTGTAGGCAATCGCAAGAATGTGTGCCTTCATGACCAGCAGTGGGCAACCTGGCAACTTCATTGGGCAATCTTGACCACAAGCGCTTTGGTAGAAGAGTTTTGCAGGTGTGATGAGAGTGCCTGCTAGCATTGTCATCAAGGGTGAACAGGTATGAACATGATTGGACAACACACCTGCTGTGAAGTAAAGTGATGACAGCGCCCAGTCAAAGAGTCCAGCTGAGTAGCTCTTGGTTTCAACAGTCGGGTCATTGACTGCTTGCTTCACGCACTGCTGTTCGTCCTTCACATCAGTGCCATCACTCTGCAGCAGACGTTGCAGTTGAGCATAGGATCAGTACATCTAGTCTGCAGGTGAAACAGCTTTGCTTGCAAGGTGCTCTGGCAGGGTGCTAGGATGACTTGTGATGCAATACATGTTGCAACAAAGCAAGCACCATGCAATAGAAGGGAACAGCATTGGATTACTCGCAGATCACTGCTTGTTGATAACTGTAGGGAAGCAAGCGGCGTCATGTTGATTCTTGTTCCCAACCCCATGTCTGACGCCATGCAAACTTACTGCAATGGGATTGGTATGCTGGACTGATCATTCAACAAATGATGGTGCTGCACGCTGGGCACACAGCTACAAAAGCAAAGTGCTGGCCAGTTGCAAGCTTGTCTAGGGAAGCAAGCTGCAAAAGGATCAAGCCAGTGCCAGCTGTGTGCAGGAACAGCAGAGATGCCAACGACACCTATCTGCAAGGGTTGCGGGGACACACCTGCTGAGTTGCGCTTGAAACTTGGTCCATCTCCATGTCTGCAGCGGCTTCAATGCTTCTGGATACATTTCCAGCTCTGTTGGCTGCTGCCAGCGCAGCCTCACGTGCCAAGCTTTGCATTGACCCGGCCATCTACATACATAGTCTATGGCGTGGCGAAATACAATCTCTGTCCTGCTTGCTGACAATGGTCAGCAAACATGGCAACAATGTAGCTAATCAGGACTGAGCCACAGCAATCCAACCAAATCAAAGGTGTGACTGATGATCATCATGATGGTGTCAGTGGTTAGCAGATATACAAGGACCCTGCCATGTCATTGTGCAGGTGTCTAGGCATATGCTAAATTAAATTGTCGCGTTGATGTTGTGCATTTTTGCTGCTTCTCAGCACAGCTGACCTTGTGAGCTTTGTTCAGAGATGTTGGGGTATGGCTTGCAATGAAGTCTGCTCTTTGGCTGCTCACTTGCTGATTTAGTTTGCTAGCTGTGCTTTGGGCAGATGCTGGGGGTTCTTGCCCTTTCTGGATGCCTGCGCAGTATGGTGTTCTAACTTTACTTGCATCCTCAGGATAACCACAATTAGACAGGAGTTTGGATGCTGTTTGCTGGCAAAACAGCACAGCTATTTTGGGCAAATGTTGAACAAAGCATGTTGACAAGCATGCCAAATGCAACTAGGATTACCTGACGAGGCGCTGTGATCTGCTTGATTGTCAAGACTGCTCGTGTATGATGCCTGACAATCACAAACCAATATGTGCTGAAGACGCAGCAGCTGCTCTAAGGAGGTTGAGAATGCTGCTTTTAAGTTTTAGCATGACAAGCATTAAAGTAAACGAGATGCTCGCTAGGACAGCATCAACAACAAAAGACCAACTGCAAGTCCGGTGCCTCACGCTCAGAGCAGTACAGCAAGGACTCTCGTGAAGGACTTAGGGGATCAGCTGATCAAAGCAGGTGCGAAGCTGCGTACCTCGGAATCGCTGTCTATATCCAGTGGATGACTTTTGAAAGCGTGCTCCTCTAGAACGCTTGGGGTTTTGACTTCCGGCGCGATGTTTTCTTGCCCTTGTCTGAAGACTCTCATGTCGAACTGGGGCTGGACAGCCTCAAATCCGGTGCAGGAAAATGCGGCGGAAGAAAGGTAGTGTAATTCACTCTTCCGTGCACGTTGCAAGCATTGTCATTGCTTGAGGGGAGCGATGACGGTATATCAAATCGGCATGCGATGTCGGAAAAATGTACATCATTGCTCAGCCGGTGCTCAGTTGCTCCCCAAGCTTGGAATCTAAAGTAGACATT
>JAABUU010008507.1_pt1 | contig 10175 bp, 7 predicted proteins | sample 5559301 | NCBI WGS metagenome assembly JAABUU01 (sample SAMN10711884, study PRJNA513360) | rock metagenome | isolation source: Antarctica rocks | place: Antarctica: Victoria Land, Richard Nunatak white | reverse complement strand
AAAATCTTTTGCATACTGAGTTCTCTGCAGTTTAAGTTCTTATCATTATGTTTAAAAGTTATATTTAGTGAGAGAATTCAAGTCAAAATACAGAGATATATGTTATAAAGATAAGAGTAAGAGTTTTAAAGATGAAGATGAGATTGTTGAAGCTTTAAATCAGAATTAATGAGATTAAGTAAAAATGAATAATAGAAAGAAAGATTTTCACTTAAATTGATTAACTGAAAACTTAACTAAATATACAGACAAATTAGATATTAATTATATTAAATAAGTTAAAGAAGAATCTTATTTAAATAGCTGATAGATATGTCTTTAAAGTCAGAGACTTTAAAAGAAATTAATTTTTAGATGCATTATTTTCTTCTAGATACATAAAACAGTTAATAAGTAAGATAGATATTATATAAAAAGCTAAATGTTAAAGACATTAAATAGTCAGAGATTCTAAATCTGTTTAAATGTTTATTTTACAGCAATTTAAATACTAAAAAGAATCTTATTAAATATTCATTACTATTTATTGAGAGTTTAATCATCTCAATAAAGTCTTATAATATTTTAAAGTTGCTGATAAATCTAATTATTGTATAGATAAAGCTGTAAATGATTATTGCAGACTCAACAAAGATCTTCTTGTATTTAAGACTTTTTCATAATTTAAAGATTATTTATCTTGTTTTTATAAGATTTAGCAATCAATTCAATAAGACTGTTTAGATACACAATATTTTAATATTTAAAGTTATAATGCTTCTTATATCTTAAGTAGAAGAATCATTGATTTTTTATTGACTGATAAGTAACTTAAAATATTTTATTAATAAAGTCTTAAATTATTTTTTCATTCATTCATTCTTTAACTCTCTTGATCACACAGATATATCATTGAAGTCATTAATATTAAAGATTTAGATATTATTAAAGCATTTATCAATATTGAAGATATAGATGCTCAATGATGTTGTTATAAACAGTTAATAAATAGAACTCTGAGTGTTTAAAAAGATTAAAAAGCTGAAAAAATTGTTGTGAAAATGATTGTTAAATTAGAATAAGACATAAAGTTAATTTGAAGAAAGACTGATATTATGTTTATTATAAAATGATGTTAAGCTTCAGAAACAGAAGAAGCTGTTGAATATCTGACATTGTAAATTTATACATTATTGTTAAACAATTATACTGTAAATATTTGAATACTTTACTGCATATAATGATGCTGTGTTTTGTCATTCATATCATTAAGTTGAAATTCAAAGAAATTATACTTCATCAAAGCTATATATTGATGTTACAACTGATTGTTGAAGATCTTAAGATGCACTATAATAAGCTTAATAAGTAGAGCAACAAGCAATGAGTTATTCATGTTGTGATGACAGTGAGATAAAGTGATATATTAAGATAGAGAGTTTAAGTGATGAGATTACATGTTAGATGTTTACAGATTTTTATATTGTCTCATTAAGTTTAGTGACTGAAAGAATCAATATTCTGGCTGAAAGTGCAAATTCACTTGAAGTGTAAATAATTATTTACACTTTGCAAAAGTTCTCTATTCTGGAAGCTCATTGTTATTTGCAAGTTCTGTCATACAGAAGTCAGCTGTTGTGTGCTTGCATGAAACTCTCTGAGTGGCTCACCAGTGAACATATATTCATCAAAGAATGCTTGAGCATCAAACTCTAGCTGCCTGTTGTCGGGGAATTCGGTAGAGAAAGCTGCCAAGGCGGCATCCATGTCTGAATTGTTCACGGCATCGGCAGATGTATGTTTGTCCTGGTGGAATCATTAGCATAACCTCTTGTGGTGGAGTGACAATGACTTTTGAGATCCGCTAACCAACAACAAGTACTTACTTGTTTTGACCTCCTCTTAGGCTCATCTCGACCGTACAGGTTGTGGAGGCGGATGAATGTGCTTATTGAGTCACTAACGATGCTCAAGTCGACGTCTCTCAGGCCCTGCTCCCGCTGGTCAAGTACGGCATCTACCCATCCAGCACCAGCATAGTACCGAGCCATGTCCTTTATAGCCTGCCGAAGAAACTGGTAATTGGTCTTCGCAATTAGTGCAAGATATGATCGTGTGGACTCTGCTCCTGGATTGGAAAACATCTGTGGAGTGGAGACATCGTCGTAGCCCTCAATATGGAATACTATTGATGGCGAAGAGTGGTGTGGTATAGGGAAGGAGGACGCCTGATGCATCGCAGTACTTGCGTCATAACCCCGTTGCTGCAGTATCAAGACATCCTGTACGTATGCACAAGCTGCGTGGAAAAAGGGTTGGTTTAAGAAGAAGCTCGTTAGCAGCGCACGACTGCTGATGAATTTTGCGAACGTGAGCATATCGACAATCGACCTGATGGCAGTACGATACTGTTCATCATTGGTCCTGTTGTCTGTAACATGAGTACCTGCTCTAGTAGTACTTGCTTCGCGATTGACATCGCTGTTAGTGGATGATTGTGCGGTCTCCAGTGGCGTCCTTTGCGTCGGGGCAAAGCTATCTTGTGTGAGGAAAGCCACTTGTAGATGGAAGAAGAGGTGCATAACAAGGTAGGGTCCAGCTTCCCCTGATTCAACCGCCATGCGATAATAGATTGCACCAAATCGTAAGCCAGATGGCAGTACTTCGTACAACGTTATGATCTCGCGCTTCACTCGCTGCAGACGCTCCTGGCGACGCGCACGTTCTGCTGCATCCTGGCCTAGACCATTATAAGAATCGATGTTGAGGTTCTCCAGTGACTGTGCATATAACAGCATCAATCTGACCATGTTGGGAAATGACCTCGGACGTATCGTACCAGGCATCGCTCCAGGGCCTGCTTGTATGATTGAGATGTCTCTATCTTCCGGTAGTCGCACACGCACTTCGTGTTGCTTGACGCTAGGCACTCGTCCAGTGCCACTCGACAAACACGTGTCCTGGACAACGATGCACCAAAAGAGAACAACTTGTGAGGATTCCTCGAATGTCTCTGTCGTGACAAGGGTCGTGGGTGACCTGCGATCAGGCGTTTCATATACTTCCGCCGCCCGCCCTCCTTCCGCATGAGATCTACTTATTCCTGTGCCGACGAATGAAGACTGCCGATGGAGGCCAACTTCTTGAGCCATCCTGAGAGACATTCCAGTGAACATCCAGAGGCCTGCTTTAGGGTCAGCGCGTTGTTCTTTTGGTGGATGTACCACTATGATCAGCAATGTTTAGCATACCTGCCTCATTGTTGTCTCCAAAATCCGCCCACGAAAGCAATAGCAATCCAGCAATGACATCACAGGAAGGGATGTTCAGCAACGGCATCAGCAGCTCTTTTGCACGCTCCAGGAATGGAAGACACAATTCCCAGCTTTCTCTTTTGCCCCCGTTCGCCTTGGGATGAAGATATTTGTCGAACACCTCTTGAGGACAGAATCGGGCGGAAAGCGCAGATACTGTGCAGATCAGAAACTCCGAGGCTCCCCCGCACTCGATGAGCTGTTCGAGGTAAGCTCGATTCAGAAAGCAGAAGTTATCGTTGTAGTTCTCAAAAAAGGAGTCCAGCAAATGTGGCAGTAGCTTTTCGCAAGGTAAGCCTGTAGTGGTGTCGAAAACAGAAAGAGGCCCGTCAGTTATCTGATCGAATTGGATTCTACCATCTTTAGGCTGCGATGAAGACGAAGCGAAATTATCTTCGGTCAGACCAGCACGACTTCTCTTGACCTTGAGTGAGATCTTCTTGTGTCCTGGAGCAATTGCGGTTGCGCCTAGGTGTCGAGCATACTGGACTGTTGTGTAGGCCAGTTGTTCCCGAGGTTTGTCAGCAAGTGGAGTGCTAAGAGCGTCATTTGAGGCCTCCGTCACACCCTCATAGCTGCCAGAGTCAGTCTCCGGCTGTGGGACTGTATCTTGAAAGGGTCCCTGGGTCCATGCATTGAGCGGATGATGCGAAGTAGAACTTGGGTCTTGCAAGGCAGTCCTTTGCTGTACATCGTATCTTGATTCATCGTAGTTGCGAGTTCCGCTTGGAGTCTCCTTGCCTTGCCCGTGATTCCCAAAGAGTACCGGATTCGAGCCTCTCGCATCTTCTGCTGAGGACCTCAACCTTTTCCGCCGGTCTGATGGCCACACGCAGGCCCTTTCCACCTTGCGACAATGGCTACATGGTTTGGACATCGAGTCGGCTGTTTCTGAGCTTGGAACTCCATTCTGACAACGGATCTTGAGTTTCCTGCACGGATCGCATGCAATACTTGAAAGCTTCTTCCTTTTCAGTCTAGAAGAGGGGCTTCCTTCAAAGTCATTGACCGTACTTATCGATATTGATTCCATATGGACAGCTCTGTTTCGTCAGGGCATTGGAATGCATGATCTCTAGTGCCGGCGGAGACAACCTAGAAGTGTACGGAGTGTATGGGAAACGAAATGGAATAAAGATGCTACATTGTCCTGGTGGGAAGTGAGTTCAGGGCAGATTTACTTTTCTTGGCACAATAAGCGCCAACAGCATTTTCTCAAGAGCCGCAGGTACAGCGGCCATCTTCATGAAACTAACCACCCTTCACCAATAGGCCAAGATCTATTCCAGTTGCGATCTTGACGCACAGGCCACTCATCATTAGTGGTAAGATAGCGTGGTTGAATCATGAAGAAAGACGTCCTCATTGCAATCACTGCACTACTAGACTCCGCAACCAGGGCAATGAAGGTTCAAAGCAAGGCAAAACTCACAGCTGTCATAACTGCTTCATGGCTTCCATCAATTCGGGATACAGTACCTGTGGATAGACTCACTATGCATCATACAAGATTTGCAAACAGATTGGGAGCAAGAGTCTGCATTTATGGACAGCACCTATGCCTCGTGCTACCTCAACATTGCTGCAAGGGGTGCAGCAAGCGCTGAAGTTGGCTGTTTCATTCAAAGGGAAGCAGACCTGAGGCCTGCCGTCTTGAGTACAGATTGGCGCATGGTGCGGCCACAGGATCCATGTATGTGAGGTCACCGGCCTTTCGGGCGGAAATGGTCAGCAAGACACCTTGGATAGGCGAGCGTGGGTCTTGCAAGAACGCCTTCTTTCGCTGCGTATTTTGTATTTTGGGTCTCAGCAGATGTACTGGGAGTGTGCCGAGGCCGCTTTACGTCAGGACGGCAAGCACTATGATGCTTCTACGGATGTACTGAGAGTGACTGCTTTCAAGCCATATCTTGACGTTCATGCAGTCATTCCCGGACATCATGGGCAAACCCAGGCATTCAAGTACCTGCAATGGTACGAAATAGTCGCCGAGTACACAAACTGGGGCTTGACTTTCGACTCGGACAAGCTACCTGCCATCTCAGGCATAGCAAAGGCCTTCAAATCGCAGATTGAATCCATGTACATCGCAGGCATATGGCAGGAGGACTTTATCGCAGGACTCCACTGGTTTGTGACTGACCCAAGCAACTTTATTTCTCACACGCTGCCATCCTGGGCATGGGCGTCATTGAATGGTCATGTACGCTTTGCGCGTTATGCAAAGGAGCCGCGGGAGATCTATGAGGGCTGTTGCAAAGTGATCGATATGACTTACCAACATGTAGGGCTTAATCCATACGGCGATAATACCGGCGCTCAGTTGCGGATTCAAGGCCAGCTCATTCAAGTGACCTACCATCCAGGAGCTGCACTTGAAGGGTCTCTTTTTAGGTCTGTATGGACGCTGGATGGCAGAGCAGTCGGTAATGTTAAATTTGACAAAGCTTCCCAGCAAAAAGGGTACACATTCTCATGTCTTCTTGTGCAGGGTGGTGAACATTGTTCGGTGACATTGGCCTTGGAGCCATCAATGGATCCACCCCGTTATTATGAACGAATTGGCTACGTTGGTGTACAATCATTTCCTTTGGGCAGTGATGGAAGAGCCCCATTCTGGGAATGTGGACCTCAGACAATAGTAATCTTATAAATCTTATGAAACAACCACAATGTTACTGAACTCTCCTTACCTTGAGCATATGAACTCACCACATTAGAAGGTTGAGCATTCACTCATTATCAAGTGTCTCCTCCTTGACCTCCTCAACCGCCTCAACCTCCTCGATATCTGCCCCCACGGCGTCCCTTCGCCCAATAGTGCGCCGATGCAAAACTCAAGCTTTCCGTTCAGCATCGGAATGTTGATTGCGTCTTCCGTCATTATGCTATTGCTATAGGTGTACTAGGGGATTGAACATTCCAGCAAATCATTTCAATCCTGGTGGGCGTGTATATATTATTATGGCATAAACACCTGAAGCAGGCGTTGATAGCGTCGCAGTTGTGTGAAGGACATACGAACATTCTATTTTGAAATTGTACATCTATGGAGATAGCCTATGTACTTCATGGTCGCCGCTGGAATCTTTATCTAGCTCATAGAATAACAGATAGACCTCCCTTTGCATACTGAGGACGTCACTGGTTCTGCATTCCTTGATCTTTTCGTCGCTGATACGCCACCATCGGTCATTCGGCTTCTTCTTGCGGCCAAACCGCGATGCCTCGCTAAGGCTACTGGCGACTTTACTCGACGTTGTCTTCACGGGCGCCTGAGATGCTGGCCTTGCAGCCGATGATGCCCTTGGCTGAGACGTGTGACCATTCGAGGAGGTAGAAGGCCTGGTCGACGACAGCGAGGAGGATGAGATGGAATGTGATGATGATATGGAGGACGAAGGTCGTAGTTCCGGGAGCTCAGGTGTTGCTGTACTGCTACGCGGATTGGGGCTTGAGACTGGGATTTGAGGACTAGATGCTGCGGACGAGGCCGTCGGAGTGGAGTATGCCCCAGTGGGTCTGACGACGTTGGGCGTGGAGTATGGTGGATACAGATTCTGCCTTCGAAAAGTCTCATAATGTCCGCTGTTGTGGCTTCCTCTGTGTGTTACAACCCCGAGCAGCTTATATTGTCTGCGATCCAATAGGCCACCTAAGGGAAGTTGCTCGGGGAAGCTGACCTTTGCAGCGTTCTTCGTAGAGGCACTTTGAGGATCGAATATGGACCGCGACAAGTGTATGGCCATGATCTTGGGGAACGAGGTGATCTCCATGTGCTTCGCTATTCGCCGCTTTGGAGCGAGCTTGATATCGGGCAGATCGACCCCCTCAGGTGGTTTCTCTGGATCGTCCTTTATGGCCGATCGGATCTTGTTGATATCATTCCCGAGATTGGCCCGACTGGCCGTAGATGCTGCTCTCGTTAGCTGGTCTAATCGAACGTCAAGAGCATGTTCCAAGCGACAACGATCGCATTTATAATCGTCAATGTATTCGGTCTTGAGCAAACTGTCAAAGCAGTTACTCAGCGTCGTCGAACTTTGCTGTGGTACGTGCAACGTCAACGTGACAAAAGTACTTGAATTTGCTTTTGTCTTGAAGTGACAGGCTTGGCATTCGATTTGCGAGATCATCTTGCCCTCGAGCGGAAACCCATCTTCCTCGCCCGAGTTTTCCAACTCTGCGCCGTCCACCTTTCGACCTTCTGACGCCGGTACGGTTATACTCCTACTTGACAGATCTGAGCAATGCGTGGCTCCTTCTTCTACATCGTTCAGCAGATCTTGCGGAGGTACAAGTACAACAGAGTCGCCTTCAATCAGGGCCTGCCGGGCTCTTAGCCTTGCTTTGCGCCCTGCGTGATACTCGTCGCTCAATCTTTCAGCCACGACTTGCAGAAACTCTTGCGCATCTTGCTGTTGCCTACTGATACGTGTCCGAAACGCATCTTCTAGTGCGACCACGAAACCAACGGCGGATATAGTCTTCTTGTAAATGGGTCTCTCATTCAAGCCATCCAAGACTTGCTTCAACGCCTGTGTGACATGCCCGCATTGTAAGCCTTCAAGCTTTCGTTGATCGAGACGTCGCCCATACTCGTCGAATTCGCTTCCGGGAACATATATGTCTGGGCCGTCAAGCTTTCTCCGATGAAGCTCTCGGATCAGGTATGTCCGTAGGTCCCCGAGCCCAGCCAACGCTTGCAGCACCGAGTTTATAAAGCAGTCGTTCGCGGGATTTGATAGGCCTACCACGCCCTTTCTTCGTGTACTAGTCGAGCTGTTGGAAGACTCTCCATCGAGAAAGAAGGTGGGACCGAACACGTAGACGAGTGTAGCGGCTGCAAGTGATGCGCCGGCGGCGTAAGTGGCTATGACCAAGGGTCTTTCGGGCATGGCGGAACACCAGGGCTATCGGAGTGCCATCGATGGGGTTGTATAGTATCATGAACACATGAGGGCAAGCACGATTATGTCCAGGTGTTCCGGTGAGTCTTTCCCACGCATAGGCAACGGTCTAAGCTGAAGGCAATGGAAGAAAGTTCACACTGAAGATGATGAGGTCTCTGATCCTGACTATATTGCTAGGATGAGGGGAAGAGATCGGATCCGCCCTGCGGGACACGTTCTGCCGTGGGCGGTGAAGATGGAACGCTAGGGGGTGATGAGTAAGGTAAGTAGAGCAGATGCGATCAGGGCAGATCTCTTACATCGACCTTGAGTTCAACAACAGCCCAGAACAATACGAACCAGGTCTCTGAAAAACGATGGCATTACGGCTTGTTCCCTTGCGCACATTTTGGAATCCGGAACACGCAAAAACTGCCCTCAGATCAAGTTCTGACCCTTTGCAAAGATTCATCTGTCAGCAACGACGGGGAAAGAAGAGTTTCACTAAATCATCATTGGTCAAGGTCAAGCTTCTGGAGGACATTCCCAAGTATGGCCGACGAGGTATGTTCCTCCCAAGAACACGAGTTGTACCTATCTGGCCGACTGACTGGCTATGTAGGCGCGATAGTGCCCGTTGCGACAGGCCGCATGCGCAATGAGTGGTATCCTAGACGCAAGGCAGACTACATGACCGATGCACATCTTCGCAACTCGAGGCTGCGAGACGTTTCAGTAGAAAGAGATTTCAACTTCCGGCCTGATCTTCGAGGCGCAAACCCCGAACCAGATGTACCGGACAGTGGTAGCGTCATTGACATGCAATCCCAACTTCTTGCAGTGTGTCCCCAATTGATCCCTTGCTTGGTCGTCAGCTACTAAAGTCATGCAAGCCTCAACGCGCCACAGAACTCATATCAGATCTCCTCCCCACAGTAATCGATTTCTACCGGGTCCCAATCCCTAACCCTTCGACCGAAAAGCCTCAAGAAACATACACAGGAAACTCGGGACGGGCAATAAACACTGCTGCTTCCGATCTCGCTGCTGCGTCCGAACCAATCCCCGAGGTTGCACCAGTGGCTATCTACGGCTCCGTGTCAACCCAAGACGTCGTCTCCGCCATCAAGGCTGTCTTGGCGTCAGACAATGACGGTGTCCGAGTGGTGCTGGGGCCGGAAGACGTGAGCTTCGTCCAATCTACAGAGTCGGAAGGAAGCAACGATATAGACCGAGTGAAAGTGCTTGGAGAATTCGAAATCGCAATCACTGCCAAAGGAGGAAGTCCTGTGTCAAGGACGGTTAGGGTCCATGCACAAGAGGCAGAATCTTGACCCCTTGAGATTTTTGACTTGGCAACAATATCCAGGAGTGTCAGCATAGTTTCTCTGCTGGTCGCAGGCGTGGTCGTCGTTGTTGAATTGAACGCTAAGGGCTGGTGTTGATATATTCACTTGTTATCCATGATCTGCGAGATTTTGAATTCATCCTCCGAATGCTCCCAATGGACTGAACACAAGAATGCTCCGTTGTTATAGCGTTCGTTGTCTGTCGAATCATTCAATAGCAAAGGGCTATCGGCGATTCGGAGAGGCACAGCTACCCATTGGCATTGCTAACCAGACCTCGGATCAACATGACAGGCGTCGCGGGAATGTCCTCGATCTATATAAAAATAAGACCCAATGCAAACTACCCATGTACCACCTCAGTGCTGAGTCTCGGCCATGGGGATCAATCCCTTAGGGCTAGAGAGTCATCGTCTCCGTCTATAATATAGGGCACTGATTGTAGCTCGCCACATTTGCATACCTACCATTCCCGTCAATATCGAGACAAGACACCTCTGCAATCAGTTATCTAAGGCCTGGTAGAGTTTAAGGAGTGAGGTCGGCGATATGCCTAGGCAAGGGTAATTGATAATGTTACCTCCTGAAAGTGAGGATGGGATGGGGGCTTTTGCGTCAGACCTTACCTTAGCAAATGTATG
>JAABUU010008501.1_pt1 | contig 10176 bp, 8 predicted proteins | sample 5559301 | NCBI WGS metagenome assembly JAABUU01 (sample SAMN10711884, study PRJNA513360) | rock metagenome | isolation source: Antarctica rocks | place: Antarctica: Victoria Land, Richard Nunatak white | reverse complement strand
TGGGCGATCCCGAAGCGACAGGTGACCACATCGAACGAGGCTGACGCGAACGGGAGGTTTTGAGCGTCGGCGGCCTCGAAGGACATGTTCGTGAGCCCTTGCGCCACGGCCTGCTCTTGGGCCGTGGTCAGCATCGCGGGCGCGATGTCGGTGGCGACGACATGTCCACCCGGCCCCACGAGGCGCGCGAGCGTCAGCGCCGGTTCGCCCGGTCCACTGGCGAGGTCGAGCACATGCGCGCCCGGAACGACGCGCCCGATCGCCACGAGAAGCTCCGTCGCCGCGCGCGTCTGTATCGCCCACGGCGTGGCCCACCGACGCCAGGCCGCCGCGCGATCCGTCCACTCGTGGTTGGTGGCGCTGTCGGAAGGCCAGTCGCCGGATAGATAGGCGGTCATCGTCATCCTTGTACGAGTGACAGTGCGAAGCACTGCCCACGTTGTTTAACTAACTCTACACGTTAAACAGCGGCGCGTAGTTGGCGAGTTGCGCCAGGCGCCCGCTCAGGATGAGCACACCCGTCACGACCATGATCGCGCCACCTAAGACCGAGAGGGGGCCGGTATAACGATTGATACGCCGTACCAGCGGACCCACCCGGTCGATGACCAAGCCGACCAGGATGAAGGGGACGCCCAGGCCCAGCGCGTAGATGAGCAACAGCAGGACGCCCTGGGCCAGCGTCGTGCCGGCCGCGGCCAGGGCCAGGATCGATCCCAAGATTGGCCCGATGCAGGGCGACCAGCCGGCCCCGAAGGCCGCGCCCACGAGGGCCGACCGCAGGAGGGCGGGTTCGCTGCCCGCCACATGCGCGCGCCGCTCCTGAAACAGAACGGGGAGGGGCACGAGCCGGGCCAGGAACAGGCCGAAGAGGATGAGCATGACGCCGGCCACGCGCTCCAGGAGCAGCTTGTGCCCGCTCAGGACGGCGCCCACGCTGCTGGCGGCGGCGCCCAGGAGCGCGAAGATGAGCGCGAAGCCCAGCACGAAGAAGAGGGCGTGCGCGGTGACCCGCCAGCGCGCCGCGCCCTCTCGCTGGGCCTCGCGGGCCGTCGTCCCCGCGATGTACGACAGGTAGCCCGGCACGAGGGGGAAGACGCACGGCGAGAGGAACGACACGACGCCGGCGCCGAACGCGGCGATGACGCCGAGGTGTGTGATGGCCATCGGCCTGTCCTTTCGACGCGACGGGGCTAGAGCAGGCTCGTGAGGGCGTGCTGGAAATCGGCGTAGGTCAGCGGGCCGGTGTTGCGGGTGGTGATGCGCCCGGCGCGGTCGATGAAGAGCGTCGTGGGCGTGCCCTGCACGCCGTACTGACGGACAACCGCTTGTGGCTGGTCGATCAGGAGCGTGGCTGGCAGATGGTGGCTGGCTTGCCACTGCCGCACGAGCGCCGGGGCCTCCCCCCAGGCATCCACGGCGACCACGCGCACACCCTTTGGCGCGTAGGCCGCCACGACGCGCGCGAAGTCGGGATACTCGGCGGCGCAGCTCGGGCAGCCGACGGCCCAGAAGTGGAGCAGGACCGGATGCCCCCGGAAGTCGGTTAGACGCACGCGCTGCCCCTGCAGGTCGGACAACGTGAAGTTGGGCGCGCACTGCCCGGAGCCAAGCCCCGTCGATGCCCCGGTCGTCGCGCAGGCGGCCGCGACGGAGGCGGGCGTCGGCCGCGTGAGCAGCACCGTCGCCGCGAGCAGGGCGATCACGGCCACCCCGGCGGTCGTGAGGACGAGTCGGGGTCGTCGCCGTGGGCCGGCGCCTGGAATAGGCCGCGCCGCCACCGCACGACTGGGGTGAGATGGGGGTTGGCGCCGCGTCGTTGCCTGTCGTGTCATCGCTCGCTCCTGTATCTCTCGCGGCTTTCAACGCCTCGCGCTGGCCCGCGCCGACCGCCGATGTGCGCAGAGTGTGTCCGTCAGATTAGGCGCATCAGGCACCGCTATCGTCGCCGCGTCCATGCCACGTCGACTATACCCACTGTACCAGAGGGGCAATCTCCGTGACTGTAAGCGCGCTTACAGTCGGGAAACGATCCAATCTGGCATCCTGGAAGAGTGTGGCCGTCGCGTGGGCGCCACGTGGATGCGCCGGCCACGCGCCTGATTGGAGAAAGGATGGCTTGTGGACCCGGTGGATATCGCGCTGTTTGTTGTCGTCGCGCTGGCGCTCGGCTACGTCGTGGCGGGCCGCATGGGCCTGTCGATGGATGATCTCTTTGCCGGTGACGGGAGGGATGGGAGTGATGGCGTCAGCGAGACGGCGACACGAACGGCATGACGACCGACAAGTGAGAGGAGAGAGTCGTGGGCCAGGCCCCGGTCATTGCCCGCGGGGATAGCGCAACGCACGATCCGCGTCAGTCGTTGCGCGCGGATAGCGTCCGCTTCATCGGGACGGTCGGCAGCGCCGTCGGTATCCAGGCGCCCACCGCTGGGGTCACCTTCCTGCCCGCCCTGATGGCCGGCGTCGTCGGCGCGGCCGGCCCCGTGGCCTTCGGGCTGGCCATCGTGGCCATGCTCTTCGTGGCCTATGCCTTTATCACGTTCACGCGCGACTCCTCCTCAGCCGGCTCCGTCTACGCCTACAACGGCCGGGCCATGGGGCCGGCCTACGGATTCCTCTCGGTGTGGGCGCTCCTCGGCGTGTACATCGCCTACGCGTCCTCGGTCTATTGCAGCAACGCCAACATCCTGGGGAATCTGCTTCAGGCCAGCGGCCCGAGGCTCCCGTGGCCGCTGCTGGCCGCGGGCTTGTGGCTGCTCACCATCGCCCTGACCTATCGCTCCATCGCCGTGTCGGCGACGCTCATCTTCGTCCTGGAAGGCCTCTCCCTCGCGCTCGTCGCCGTCGTGGCGGTCGCCGTCATCGCCCATGGGGGCTACCAGGGGCACGGCGTCGCCGCCACGCGGCTGCTCCCGCCGGGGCTGGGCCTGTCCACGCTGGGCCTGGGCGTCGTGTTCGCCTTCACGGGCTTCTCGGGGTTCGAGGTCGCGGCGACGCTGGGCGAGGAGGCGCGCCAGCCGCGGCGCGTGATTTCGCTCGCGCTGGTGACCGCGCTGCTCGTCTCCGGCGGCGTCTACACGCTGATGTCGTGGGTCGAGACGGTGGGCTTCGCCAGCGCGACGGCATTGAGCCAATCGAGCGTGCCGCTGGTCGACGTGGCGCGCGTGTACATCTCGCCGACGATGGGCACGGCCGTGAACGTCGCCGCCCTCATTAGCGGCGTCGGCGCGCAGCTCGCGACGGTCAACGGCGCCACGCGCCTGCTCTTCGCGCTGGGCCGCGATAGCGTAGGGCCGCGCTGGCTCGCGCGCACGAGCGCGCGCCAGCGCTCGCCGGTCGGGGCGCTCGGCGTCGTCGCCCTCGTGTCCGTCGCCGCGTTCCTGCCCCTGACGGCCGGGACGCCGCTCGACGCGTTCTTCTATCTGTCGACCTATGGGGCGGACTTGATCATCGTCGTGTATTTGCTGACCGTGATCGCGGCGTTCACCCACACGCTGCGCCGCCGCCATCGCCCGCTACAGGCGGCGCTATTACTGGTCGGCGTCCTCGTGATGGGCTACGTGCTGAAGAGCACGGTCTACCCGATCCCCGCCTTTCCCTTCAACTATTGTATGTACGCGGCGGGCGCCACGCTGGCCGTGGGCGCCGCCCTGCTGCTCTGGCCGCGGCTGCGGCATGCCCTGCACCGCGCGCCGCTCTTCGCCGTCGATGTCCCGCCGCACGGCGCTGGGAGGCGCGCGTGACCGAGCAAGCGGGCGTGACTCTGAATCCCTCGGTCGAGCCCGCACTTGGCATAAAACTGGCCGCGCAAGCGCGCCGCCTGGGCGTGCGACCGTTCATCACGCTCCCCGACGGTACGCTCTCGTACGCCGAGATGGACGCCCTGAGCGACGATGTCGCCGCCGCCCTGGCCGCGAGAGGCTACGCGGCGGGCGACGTCGTCGCCGTGCTGTGCGGCAACAGTATCCCCCTGGTCGCCGCCTGGTTCGCCTGCGCCAAGCTCGGCGCCATCTTTATGCCGGTCAATACGCTGCTCGACGGCCCCCTGCTGGGCGCGGTGCTGACGCACGCGGGCGCGCGCATCGTGCTCTGCGATGGAGCGCGCTATCCCGCGTTGCGGGCCGTGCGCGCGGAGGCGCCCCACGTCCGGGACGTGATCGTCGCCGCTGGCGCCGCGCCGGCTGGCGCGACGGCGTTCACGACGTTCCTCGACGAGGCCACGCCACCAGGGGCGGCGCCACGGCCGGACATCGATCCCGCGCGACCGGGCAAGCTGCTGTACACATCAGGGACGACGGGTCAGCCCAAAGGCGTGCTCTGGAGCCGGGCCTGCGAGTCGACGCATGGGGCGGCCTACGCGCGCGAGCTCCTGCCCATCGCCGAGGGCGAGGGTCTCTATACGTGTCTGCCGCTGGCGCACGTCACCGCGCAGGGAACCGTGCTCGCCGCCCTGTGGCGCGGGGGCCACGTCACCGTCGACGCGCGGTTCGACCCCTTCCGCTTCTGGGCGCGCACGCGCGCGGCCAACGCCCGTGGGTTCACGTTCGTCGGCACGATCCTCTCCGTGCTGGCGCAGCGCCCTCCACGCCCGGACGACGCGGACAACCCGGTGGAGTGGGCGCTTGGCGCCGCAACCCCCGTGGGTGCGTGGCGCGCGATCGAGCGCCGCTTTGGCCTGACGATCCTTGAGACCTGGGGGCAGACCGAGACGGCGTCCTGCTGGACGGCCCCGCGCGCCCTGCCACAGCAGCCGGGGACAGTCGGCCGGGCGTCCCCGCGCTTCGAGGCGACGCTGCGCGATGAGCAGGGGCAGGAGGTCCCGCCCGGACAGATCGGGGAGCTATGGATGTGCCCGCGCCAGCCCCATGTCATGTTCGAGGGCTACCTGCACGAGGGTGACGGAGGCGCCTGGACCGCCGACGGGTGGTATCGCACCGGCGACCTCATGACACGGACCGCCGCGGGCGACTACTCCTTCCAGGCGCGGCTGCGCGAAGCCATCCGTCGGCGTGGTGAGTTGATTAGCGCGCGCGCCATCGAGGAAGCGGCCCTGACGCACCCCGCCGTGCTCGAGGCGGCGGCGGTCGGGGTAGCGGCGCCGGATGGGGTGGAGGAAGAGGTCAAGCTCTGCGTCGTTCCACGCGCGGGCCTGAGGCCGGGGCCCGCGGAGCTCTCCGCGCACCTGCGGCCGTTGCTGCCGGCCTTCATGCGCCCCCGCTACATCGAACTGCGCGCCGATCTGCCCAAGACGGCCTCCTCGCGCGTGCGCAAGTTCGTGCTCACGGCGGAGGGGACGGCCACGAGTTGGGAGCGGCCACGCCGGAGAGTGGCGCCCGACGCCGACTGATGGCGGCGCCCACGGGCGATAGCGCCGCTATGTCCGGGTGCTTCGATCAGCCCCGTGAGGGATCTCCCTCAGTTCAACTCGCCAGCCGCGACAGCCCCGCGACCGCACAGCCATGCGACCACGTCCTCGGCGCCGTGGCGCCGGGCGGCGTGGCGCCGGGCGGCGTCGAGGGGCGGCGTCGAGGGGCGTCAGCCCGTCGTAGCCGATCCAGTTCAGGTCGGCGCCACGGTCAAGAAGATACTCCGCCACCTGGCGCTGTCCACCGTGGCACGCATTCCAGAGCCCATGGGTGATCTCCTCCGATGCGGGGGGCGTGGCCCTGGAGAAATACTCCGCGACGCGGGACAGCAGGCCCAACGCCGCTGCCTGCCAGAGCGTCGTCCGCGCCCCGCGCTCGACCAGCCGTCGCGCCGCTTGCCACATCCCAAACGCCACCGCGTCGGCCAACGGCGTGCCGCCATCGATCACCGAGCCCGGCGCGTCAATGTCCGTACCGGCATCGAGCAACGCGTCAAGCACCGCGACATCATTGCTGCTCGCCGCCCAGTGGAGGGGGGTCTCCGCGTGCGGCCCCACGAACCGGCCATCGACCTCGGCGCCAGCCGCGATCAACGCGGCGACCGTTGCCGCGCCGTTCGGGAAGTGGCCGGGCCAGTCCGTCACCACATGTAGCAAGGTGCGGGACATCCCGCCATCGCCGCTGTCGCTGCCGAGACGTGCTGCTGCCAGATCCGGGTGCTCGCCCAGCAACCGGCGCAGCGCCGCGAGATCGCCCGCATGGATCGCTGCGACGACGCTGACCGCGAGCGGCTCGTCGGTACCAAGAGTGACCATGGCTAGCCTCCTCATCTGTGGATTGATGTCGTACGCGACGCCCGCGGCTCATGGGATCCCACCCCCCGGCGTAATCGGTCAACGCTCCGGCGCCCCCTGGCGGATCAGCCGTCGCCCCCTGCCGCGACCAGTGCGGAGAGTGGCGCCCCCTCGGGCTGGAACTGATGCTCATAGAGCGTCCGGTAGAGCCCCCCGCGCGCCAGCAACTCGTGGTGTGTCCCCTGTTCCACCAGCCGGCCCTCCTGCACCACCAGGATCACGTCCGCCGCCAGGATGGTGGAGAGCCGGTGCGCGATCACGAACGCCGTGCGCCCCGTGAACAGCGGCCGCAGCGCCGCCTGGATCAACTGCTCGGAGAGCGTGTCGAGGTTCGAGGTGGCCTCGTCGAGGATGACGATCCGCGGGTCCTTCAGGATCACCCGTGCGATGGCGATGCGCTGCTTCTCGCCTCCGCTGAGCCGGTGGCCGCGCTCCCCCACGATCGTGTCGTATCCATCCGGCAGCGACGTGATGAACGCGTGGATATGCGCGGCGCGCGCCGCGGCCTCGACCTCAGCCTGACTCGCCGCGGGCCGCGCGTAGAGCAGGTTGTCGCGTACGCTGGCATGGAACAGAAACGTGTCCTGGAACACGATGCCCAGATGCCGGCTGAGCGACTCCAGCCTCAGATCGCGCACGTCGACGCCATCGAGGCGGACGCTGCCACGTTCCGGGTCGTAGAAGCGCGCCACCAGCGAGGTGATCGTCGTTTTGCCCGCGCCGCTCGGACCCACCAGCGCGACGAGCTGGCCCGGCTCGACCTGGAACGAGACCCCATCGAGGGCCGGACGCACCGCCCGCGGATACGTGAAGGTCACGTCGTCGAAGGCGATCGCGCCCTGGACGTCGGGCAGGACGCGGGCGCCGTCGCGGTCCGCCACGTCGGCGGGCAGGTCCAGATAGCCGAAGATGCGCCCGAACAGCGCGAGCGAGCCCAGCAGGTTGACGTGCAGGCCAGCCAGGTTCCCGAGGGAACCGGCCAGCCGCGCGCCCAGAATGGTCACCACGCTGACCACCGTGCCGACCGTGGTCTGGCCCGTCAGCACCAGATAGCCCCCCAGCAGGAGCAGGAGCGCTGGTCCGACCGCCATGAAGGTGGCGCCGAGCAGCTCAAACCAGCGCCCGATCATCGCCTGGCGGATCTCCAGCCGGCGCAGGTCCGCGTTCAGCCCGTTGAAGCGGCGCTCCTCGGCGCGCTCCTTGCTGAAAGCCTTGACGAGCAGGATGCCCGAGATGCCCAGCACCTCCTGCAGGTAGGCCGAGGCCTCACCCAGCTTCTCCTGGACCCGCTGGCGCGCCCGGTAGTTGGCGCGCCCAACGACACGGCTGGGCGCCAGCACGAGCGGCATCAGGGCCAGGGCGGCGAGGGTCAGACGCCAATCGAGGGTCACCATGACGGCCAGCGTGGTGAGCATAACAACCAGGCTGCTCACCGCGCCGAACAGGGTATCGGCGACGACATCCTCGATGCCGCCCACATCGTTGGTCAGGCGCGAGAGCAGATCGCCGGTGCGGCTGTGGGTGAAGAAGCCGACCGACTGCCGCAGGAGACGGCCGAAGAGCTGTGCGCGCAGGTCGCCCATGATGCCCTGGCTGATCGTGGTGGTCAGGAAAGATTGGAAGACCCCCACCAGGCCCGCGGCGATAGCCGCCGCGACGCCGACGCCCACGATCACAGCGAGGTGGGCAAAGCCCCCGCGCGGGTGCGCCAGGTCGTCGATGAGCGCCTTGGTGATCAACGCCGGCGCCAGGCCCAGGACGGCGGCGGCGCCGATGCAGATGAGCACGAGCAGCGCCCGTCGCCCGTAGGGCCGGACATAGCCGAGCACGCGCTGGATGAGGCGCCAACTCAGCGTTGGCTTCTCCTCGCCCCAGTCCGTCGCCATGCTTGGACCGACACAGTAGTGCTCTGGCATGCGTGTGGCCTCTCCGATCCGATCTAGCGTATCCGCCTGACCCTATTATAGCGTTGTAAGGGATTTGTAAGGGCATCGTTAGATCGGCGTAAGGCTGATGCCCGATGATGGGGGTGTCGGGGGCGTTGATGATCCCGACGGAACTCTATCGGCCACATGAGGTTTTTCTATGGCTGTCACCACTGTTCGTCCGCTTGCCCTCTCCGCCGGCTTGACCCTTATCCTTATCGGCGCCGCCGCCTCGGCCTCCGCTGCTGGTACGCACACGCTCCATCTGCACGGGACCATGATGGCCCGGCACGCCATGGCCGCCGCCGTGGTGACACAGACGTCACCCGGCGACTACAAGGTCACGATCACGGCGTCTGCGCTGCCGGCCCCCGCGATGATGCATCTCCGCTCCCCGCACCGCGTCTACGTGGCGTGGGCCAGCGACGGCAACCGTCTGAGCGACATGGGGATGGCTGCCACGATCCCGTTGCACACGACGCGCGCTGGCGGCTATACCGGCAGCCGCGTGGTCATGTTACGGCAGGTCGCGCGCATCTTCGTCACCGCCGAGGGGTCGGCGATGACGCGCCATCCGTCGATGGGGGCCATCGTGCTCGACAGCGGGATGATGCGTTAGCGGGCCGCTCGCCCCCGCCCCTTCGCCGGACGACGGGCTCAGGGCCCAACTCATCGCCGAGGCGGCGACCCAGTCCGTGCGCACCGGCGCGCCCGTCCGTGCGCACCGGCGCGCCCGTCCGTCGCAGATTGGCGCCGTCAGGGCTATGTGGGCCAGCTAACACTAGCCTCCGGCCAGCACGCTTGGCTACAGAGCAACTGAGTGATGGCTCGTGTATCCAGAACGCGTGTGCAACGCGACGGAGAGGCTCGCCAGGTCGCCGATCTGCTCCCCCAGTGCGGCGGGGACAACGCGGCAGACCTCTAGGGCGAGCGGCAGGGCTTCTTTGCGCAGTTCCCGTAGCGCGATCGGTTCCAGGAGCGACCGTTGCCGGGCGTAGATGCTACCGATGACGATCAGTTCGGGGTTCAGGATGTCGACCAGCATGGCCAGGCCGCGACCGAGGTGGCGGCCCACGACGTCGATCACCTCGAGCGCGAGTCCGTCGCCCTGCCGCGCCGCCTCGCCCACTTTCCGCGCCGTCACACCGGGTAGGTCCGTCGGCGTCGGGCAATACAGGGGCGCGCCGCCCGCGTTCAGGCGCGCCGCAGCCATGGCGCGGGCGAGGCGAGCGATGCCCGCGCCGCTACAAAAACCCTCGAACGAGCCGGCCTTGCCGTAGCCGACAGGCCCATCGTCCGCCAGGCGCACATGCCCGACCTCGCCGGCCATGCCGTTCGCGCCGGTGTAGAGCTGTCCGTTCAGGATCAGCCCCGCGCCCATGCCCGTCCCGAAGGTCAGGAAGATCATGCTGTGGCAGCCCCGCCCCGCGCCCCACGTCCACTCGGCCAGGGCGCAGGCGTCAGCGTCGTTCCGCAGACCGACCGGGACGCCGAAGCGCGCGCGCAGGGGCGTCACGACGTCGACGTGGTCCCACCCCGGGAGGTTGGGCGGCGAAAGGACGACGCCCGCGCGGCTATCGAGCGGGCCGCCGCAGCTGATGCCGACGGCATCGAGCGCGGCATCGCCACTCTCGCGCGACAGGCGCTCGATCGCGCCGGCTATCTCCGCCATCGTGGCCTCGGGCGTGGGCAGGGTGGGGAAAGCGTGTCGCGCGGCTACGTCGATCACTGACCCACTCTCGCGGCCGATGCTGACGGCGCACTTGGTCCCGCCGATGTCTACGCCGACAAGCACGCCCATGGGGATGCTAGCGCCCGCCCATCCCACTCAGGCTCACGCCCTCGATGAAGTAGCGCTGCCCAAAGATGAAGATGGCCAGGACGGGGATCATGACGACGAGGCTAGTACTACAACGACGGTTTAGCGGTACACTTCTTATGATATAGATATGATATAGAAGGGAGTATCGATGGAACAAGCTGATTTTGAGCGGGTGACGGCCTCCTTTGCCGCCTTTCATCGGGAAT
>JAABUU010008496.1_pt1 | contig 10188 bp, 8 predicted proteins | sample 5559301 | NCBI WGS metagenome assembly JAABUU01 (sample SAMN10711884, study PRJNA513360) | rock metagenome | isolation source: Antarctica rocks | place: Antarctica: Victoria Land, Richard Nunatak white | reverse complement strand
CGAAGAGGGCGACCGCCGCGGGATCGACGCCGCAAGCGCGCACGGCCTCCATCACACCCTCCGACTGGTCGCGCGGGGTCGAGGGTACTTTGGCCGTCATAAGCGCGCCATCCACGATCGCCACCAGATCCGTGAACGTGCCGCCCACGTCCACGCCCAGACGCGTTCGGCTGGATATCCGCATCCCGCGATCCAAAGGTCGATTATCGACCATCATACCCTGTCCGATGAGGGCGCCATCATTATGCGGTCTGCCACATCAATGCGGCCGCCCTGGATGATATGGGCGCGCAACCCACCCCCCTCCCGTAATGCATGACCCAGTCCGGGCCGTGTCAGGCTATCGAGATAACGACAGGGGTCGCAGCGCCGGACACCGACGAACTGTGCGCCGCCAAGCTGGAACGTGAGGCCGATGAGATCGTTGAGCCGCACGCCCCGCGTGACGATGTTGCGGCGCAACTGCCCTGCATCGACAGCCAGCTCCTCGGCGACCTCGCTCTCGACAAGCGTCACCTCCTGGTCGGGCCACCGCGGATCACTCCAGTGGCCGAGGCGCGTGGCGTAGCGATCACCGCCGATGCCAACGCCGGGCACGACCTCGACCCAGGCCCGCGGTTGCATCGGCGCCCCGGCGCGCACGGCCGTGTACAGGCCAACAACCTGGGCCGAGGGCGCGCGATCCCCACGACGATCTACCATAGGGGTGAGTATATCCCTGGGCGCTATCCGCGTCAATTGCCCGGATGACGGCGCCAGGGCTCGTGAATTATCGGCAAGAGTGAGTTTGGGGACGTAGCAGGCGGAGGGCTTTGGCGGGGTGAGCGGAGAGATGCCGGCGGTAGGCGGCAATGGCGGTGTGACCCGTGCGACGGATGAGCGTGAGGGCGAGGTTGCGCAGGGCAGCCATGATGTGCGGGGCCGCGCCACCGCGCAGGCGGGAGTGATCCTCGCCAAAGGTGACATCACGGATGCGGTGACGGACCTCCACGCTCCAGTGGCCGCGGATCAGGGCCAGCAAGCGGGCGGGATCGGCGCGGCGCGGCGTCAGGCTGGTGATGAGGTAGACCGTCTCGGTGCGGGTCTGGCCCTTCTCACGCACGGTGCGCACGAGGCGGGCGACCTGTCCGAGGCGCGGGAAGGGGAAATACTGGGTCAGGTAGGGGCACAGGCGCGTCGTGGTGTGCAGCGTGCGCGTTTCGGTGCGTCCGTGGCAGCGGTCCGTCGTGGTGGCGGAGCGGGCGGTGGCGCGCGGGTCGGCGAAATAGGCGACCAACTCGGCGTGCAGGCGCGGCTGGTTGTCCTTGACCACGCGCAGATAATCGGCGTGCTGGTCAAGGATGACGTGGGCCGTGGCCGTCTGGGTGTGCAGGGCGTCAGCGGTGACGACGCGACCGCGTAGCGGCAGGTGCGGTAACACCGCTTGTGCCACGGGAATCTCGTTGGTCTTGTCGTCCACGCGTACCTGGAGGAGCGTTTCTCCCGTCTCGTGCGTGGAGACCGAGAGCAGGTGGGGGGCGGGTTGGGTGATGGTCACCGCTCCGCGTACGACCTTGCCGTCAAAGGCCACGGGCTCGCGGTCGCACAGCGGGCGCGTCTGGCGCACCCACGCGGCCAGCGCCGCTTCCAGGTGCGCCGCCGAGAGGCGCGGGAGCAGACGGCGATAGAGGGACCCCGTCGGCGTGAGGTGCCGCCGCGGCCCGCAGTGGCGTTTCAGGAGGGTGCGCCGGTCATGCGTCCATTGCCCCACGGCGTCGAGCGAATCGCAGCCGCAGAGCAGCGCGGCCACCAGGCAGGTCAGCAGGAAGGGCAAATCGTAGCGTTGTCCATGGCGCGAGCGCGGGTCGGGCACGGACGCGAAGACGGCGGGCAACGTGGCCAGGGCGGCCTCGGGCGACGTGGCCTCCGGCGCGGCGGTCGTGTGGGCATCGAGGAGGGCGAGCAACACGGTAGACTGCATAGGGATGAACTCCTTCGCTGGTACGATGTGTGGGCGACACCTGATCGTACCAGCTCGCGGAGTTCATCCCCTCCATTTTGGATAATTCACGAGCCCTGATGACGGCGCCCCGATCACAGCCTGCACCGCCGCAGCCTCGACCTTCCCGGTCGCCGGGTCCTCGGCCTGCACCAGGTTCCCGACGTGCAGCGTCTGGATCGCCTGCTCGCCATGTGCTCTCGCCACCAGCGTTCCCGTTGGGAAGCACAACGCACACCCAGCCACCTTTTCGGCGTCGCGCAACGCCCCTGAGCCGCCCGTCTTGCGGGCGCGGAAGGCGTCGCGCAGCACGTTGTCGGAGAGGTCGGCGGCGACCTTGCTGTCCGTCTTGCCCGCGATCCAGCGCACCAGCGCGAACGCCGCCTGCTCACCCCCCGCCTTCGCCGCCCCCTTGACGCCCACTTCCAGCAGCTTGGTCACATCCGCCCCTGGGACCACCGTAATGGCAAGGTCGAGCGCCGCCAACGCTTTGATCGGGACCGGGTAGCTCGTACAGCAGATCACATGCACGTCGTCGCCGGCCACCGCGTTCCACGCCGCCTCCGCCACCTTGAACGTGACGTGCGTCGCGCTGTCGAGGAACTGCACCGCGTGGTGGAAGAAGCCCGAGATCGAGAAGGCTCCGCCCACCTCGATCAGGTCCACCGGGTCGTCGTTGGCGTACAGATAGGTGTGCGCCCCGTCCTGCTGGCTGGGGTCGGGCTGGAGCCAGTGCAGGTCCTCGGGGTCGTAATAGCGTCCGTCGAGCCAGTACCACTCCACCTCGCTGTCGTACCAGTAGCCCCGGTACCGGAGTTGCTGCGGCACGGTCTCGGGGTAACGACCGATCTGCTCGCCCCAACTGTCGTAGTTGTAGCGGTCCACCACCTTGCCGGTGATGTCGGTCACCGCGACGACGCTGCCCTGCCCGTCGAGCGCATATCAGTAACGGCTCGTGACGCCGCCCTGCTGCCGCAGAAACTCCAAGGGCTCGCCGATCGGCCCATAGATATAGGTGTCGGTGTAGGGGACGCCCTGGCTCTTGATCGACCCGTTGCTATTGAGCATCGCCGTTATCGCGCTCACCTGCGCCAGCTCCCCGTCGCGGTACTGGAAGCGCTCGTCGTCGATGGCCGTCCCGCTCATGACGACGGTGTAGCGGGCGCGCAAGCCGTCGGCGTTGTAGCCTAGGCTGATGGTGATCGGCACGCCGCCTTCCAGGTGCGTGAGGGTGATCGGCCGCTGCTCGGCGTCGTACTGGAGATGGTCGTTGATGGCAGCCGTGTCAGTGTAGGCCCCGTTCACGGGCGACGTGATCGCCATGGTGTCGCCGTTGCCGTCGTAGGCGTAGGAGGTGGTCACGTTCTTGTATTGGTCAGCCGCCGGCACGTTGGCTTGCTGGAAGGTGGCCTGCGTCACCTCATTGGGTTGCGCCGGGTTATAGGCATAAACCTCCGTCGCCCCGTTGTCGGCGACCTGCGAGGTGACGTTGCCGTTGTTGTCGTAGGTCCAGCGGTAGCAGTGGTCGGCCGTGTTGCGCACGATAGACTGCGGTCCGCAGTCGGAGGTGATCCGGCCCGCCCCGTCGTGCGCGATGGTGTCCGTCCCCGAGATGGTGGTCGAACTGGTGGTCCAGCCGGCCGCGTTATAGCCGTAGCCGTAGACCGTGTTGAGCGTGGTGGCCGGGCTGCCGGTGTTCGGCCCCGTCGCCGCTAGGCTGGTCAACTCGCTGTTGGCGTCGTAGCCCACCTGCTCGCTCACGCCGCCCGGCAGGGTTCGGCCCGTGGGCAGGTCGTCGGCATTATAGGCGAACTGGCTTTTAAAGGGTCCGGCCCCACCCGCGTTCTCGCTAATCGCCGTGATACGCCCCTCTGGGTCATAACCCGTCGTGGCCGAGGTGAATCCGTTGCCGCTCGTTTCGCTGCGCGTCTGGCCCGCCGCGTCGTAGCCGTACCCAGTCGTATACCCATCATTGCTCGTCGCAGTCTCCCAATCAGCGGCGTTGTAGGTGCTCGTCGTCGCGTGCGTCTCGACTAATCCTGATGGATTCTGCGTCGCCATCGTGGCGTTTATGGTGTTGCCGTTAGGGGCGTATCCCACTGACGTCGTGATCACCGTCATGCCTGACGCGCCACTCGTCGTGGAGACGCCCTGCGCGATGCGCCCATCTCCATCGTACTGTGTGGTCGCTATACGCCCATCGGAGTCGGTGAAAGTGGTCACGTTACCCGCCGCATCGTAGCCGTACGACTCGTACTTGGGATGCGTCGCGGCTCCACTCTTCATGATGAGAGCGGCGTCGATCTCCACATTGGTGAGATGGTCGGCTTGATTGTAGATATCGTAGATTGCGTCGCCGTTGGGCCGCTGCGTCTGCGCCACGTTGCCGTCCTGGTCGTACGCTGTCAGGGTCGTGAGCGCTGACCCCGCCACGTTGGCCGTGTTCGTCACTACCGTGCTCATGATCACGCGGTTGAGGGCGTCATAGCCCATCATCTGTAGTGCGATGACGGCGTTGCCGTTGGTGCGGTCGGTCTGGGTCGGCGTCGTAGCTGGCCCCGCTGCTGTGGCCCAGCCCATCGGTCACGGTGATCGCCTCGCCCGCCGCGTCAAGCGTGTACGTCGTGGTCAGCGCCGCGCCTGTCCCCGCGCCCACCACCACGGCCGTCTGCGTGACGCCGTAGCTATAGCTGGTGGTATAGCTCGGCGTGTAGCCCGCTTGCCCCACCGTCCCCGACGCCGGCGCGGTCACGCTCACGACGCGCCCCTGCCCGTCGTAGCCCAGCCCCCCAGCGCGATTGGCCGCCGTGGTGATGCTTGTCATGAGCGTCCCGCTGTAGCCCAGCGTCGCCGCCAGCGCGTCACCCGTCCCCGCCCCGCGCGTGACGCCGGTGAGCTGCCCGCTCCCGTTGTACCCATAGGTGACGTGCTGGCTCCCCGCCGCGCTGGCCCCGCCGCTCTGCCACAACGGGCTCTGCGCCTCCGTGAGCAGCCCCCGGTGTAGCCGAAGGTCAGGCTGCGTCCGCCGCTATTCGCCGCGCTCGCCGGGCTCGTCGCGCTGCCCACCCCGTAGCTCATCGTGTTTTGATTGCCGTAGCTGTCCTGATCGGCGGTCAGGCGCCCCTGCGCATCGAAGGTCCAGGTCTCGCCGGTCAGGAAGTTAGGGACGCCGAAATACCTGCATATCCCAGCGCTCGGTGTGAAGCAGGATGATGCAGCATCCTTGCGGAATAAAGCAGCGCCCTTGTGGGATGGATTAGTATTTCGGCGTCCCTTACACCGATAAAGGAGCCCCGTCTATCGGAGAAGTGCCCTTGCGCATCTACCGCGGCACACCGCTCAGGCGCTATATGGCCTATCTCGATGTCCTCAAGGTCACTATGTCCGACATCCTTGTTTCTGCCTCTTCTCTTGTTGTTTCGCCGTCTCCTATGTCCGGCGTCCTGTAACATCCTGTTGCCCCATGCACATATCACGGTGTAGGGATAGACGTTTGTCGCACATGAATTGGAGTGGCTGCCGCATGTCAATCCCGCGAGAGTTCGCGGCGACCACATCCGGATCGAGCAGCGGACTGCCGCTTGCTCCGTACACCAATGAGGATCAAAGAGTGGCCGCGACGTGTTGCTAAGGACGGACTTTTTCCAGGCTAGCCGTGGTATTTTCCAGGCTAAGTAGATGCTGCTAAGTTCGTGCATGCCAAAGCGCCTGCGGGACACGCTCGGCTAGGCGTGAGAGTCGTGCAAGAACTTTCAAGCTCATACTTAGCCGTCGGCATGCAAAATTGCTCTCCCGAATATTTCCACGCTAGCTGTTGTACGGCGCACTTTTCCACGCTAGCCGTTGCAGCCATATCACGGGTGCGCCACAGCAAAGTTCCCATCACGCGTACAGCGGCCGTGCTGGTTGGTTGCCGCGCCGCACAAGGGAACTTTGCTGTGGCGCACCCCCATATCACCTATGGCTGCAACGGCCAGTGTGGAAAGAAAAACCGGCATTCACGCGTGAACCGCGAAGTGGGCGTCCACTTTCGGCGTGTAAAAACCCGTGAGCTAGCGTGGAAAAAAGACAGATCGCAAACGCTAGCGTGGAAAGCCGTTTTGGCCGGATAGGATTTGCGTCGACCTGTTTGGCCCTTTGACGCAAACACTAGCGTGGAAAATAACATTCTACACGCTGGCGCACCACGTCGCGCGGGGTGACGTTGATCTCGCGGTCCGCACGAAGTTCACGATCACGCGGTAGTTGGTCGGGCGTGCTGTCGCGGCTGTCATCCCCTGCTGTGCGGTCGTGACCGACAGCTTCTATGTCAGTTCAGTTGTTGCTCGTCGTTAGCTCATCGTCATAGGCCGGCACGAACCTGTCGATGTCGAATCGGTCCGCTACTATGGGTGGTCTGGCAGAGCGGGATCGGCTGCTTGTATGCAGCCCACAATGGGCGCGGGCGATTGCGGTGAAGCCTATCGGACCGCCCGAATTTTGGAGCGGGGCAGATCCGTCAAGGGATATCGTTGTTGACCGTCTTTGGTTTCGATAAGGGCACATCAAGAAGCTTGACCAGGTTAGGATATTGATAAAAGATAGAGAACGGCTTATTCATCGTTCTGGCAACTGCTGCTTTCGTTATCGTTTGATCGGTTGATAGCAGGTGTGCTATCGCTGCTTTCACGCGGTGGGTAAGGTCAACTTCACGCAGTCGTGCGCGTTCAACTGCCTGTTGCCTTCTCGCTAGGCGGCTTGCCTCATAAAGCGTTAGCTTCACATCTTTCCAGTGAGCTGCGATACATGGATGGCAGAACAGTTCCTTGGTATTAGTGTGAAGCGTATGAACCAAGGCGCGTAGCGTGAAAGGCTGGCTGGAAGACTCCATCTGTTGGACCGTCAGACGGTATCTAAGATAGAAGCGGTTTGCTTCACGTTGTCTCCGAACATGTGGCAAGATATGGCCTATGATTTTTAGTACCTGGGGCATTGTTCTGAGTGTGTCTTCGTCAACACCGACTCGGCGCCTTATTGCAGCCAACGTCACGGACTCATTGTTCGCATATAAGCTCGTTAGTACAGCCCCTACATTAGCAGCCACGCTATTCTCATAAGAAGGTATCTCATCATCTGGTATTTGTCGCGCGTGAAAGAGATCGTGGAACGTTGTTCCGAGATAATCAGCGTACGTCAAGTAACGCCGGAAGGGCGCGCCGCCTTTGGCGTCGTCGAGTTCAATGTTTTCGATACTTGTGCCATTAGTGCTCAAGGCGCGAGCGACCTCTCTTTGCGATACTCGCTTGAGGTTGCGCATGCGGCTAAACTCGGCCCCCAGAGATCGGTGCAGTGGAGCGGCGCTCTGCTCCGGGGGAGACAGCAAGTACTCGAGATCTACCATCCGTGTTCGCGTTGATCGCCGCTGATCGTCCGTCAATGGTTCGGAGAAGCATTCAGAGAGGTTTCCGTTGCACATTGGGCATGTGCCTATGCGGAATGGAGCTATCAAGAGTGGGATGAGCTGGTTACAATGGCCACAGTGATCAAGTAGGTGGCAGTGGTGTTCCGCGCAGCCTACCAGCGACAGAAAGCGCCAAGTCAACCGATAGTACGGTTGCGCGCGCAAACAATCGGGGCAGTAGCGCAAGTGAGTTGCCACGCCATGTGAGAGGAACCTACTAACGGCCGCCGGGCTGGTCGCTCGACCAAACTTGGTGGCAAGGTGATAAAACGTTGTATCTATTAAACGAGGCTTTGGGCAAGCTACGGCAACTGATAGTTCGTCCAACACGCGTGCCGATGGAAAGGGCAGGTCCGCACAATCCATGAACGTGTCGTATAACATGGTGGGAACGCATAGCGTGCCGAGGCTTTTAACTGATGTGAGGCAATTAGCTGCCCCAACGCGTGTAAGATAACCGGTTGATGCCTCTAAGCGCTTCGGCCGTGGGTGAAGTGGGAGGACATCTATATAGCACAGTTCGTTGCCATCCATAATCATAGGTAGTCTCAACGTAGCTTCTGGAGTGACGATATGCAGCGCGGAATCAAGACCGGCGAACCGCGGATACGGTAGACCTTTGGCAACGCGCGTCGGTTTTACGCACTTGACGAGTAGGCACACACCGTTCCGTAAAGTAGGCGAAGGGGGGGCGGGCGGCTCGACCAGGAGCGTATCATCCTGTGATACTGACACAAGAACGCATGTGCCCCGGCGTCTGGTAGCCTGGCACACAATCGACACGCGCCACTTAATCGAGGTGAAGGACGACGAAAGCCTCCGCCAGCGGCGCCCTGGCTTGCTCACCGATCCGCATGGCCCGGTCCCGCCACCCCTGGCGCAACGCGTCAGGATCCTTCGTCTGACTCTCGTGCGCCAACCGTGCGACGATCTTTCGGTCGAAGCTGGCGGTAATATCGACGTACACGTCCGGCTGGGTGGTGGCGAACAGCCAGACCTGGCCCACCGCGTGCGGCTCGATCCCCTCCGCTCTCTGCGCGGGAAAAGAGAGGGGGTCCCGCGCGAGCGGGTAAACGGCATCGAGCGCGGCGCGGCGCGGCCGACGGCGCGATGGTCGCGGTGGGCGAGGTACGGTGGGAAGGAGTGCTCCGGATCGTGCGTGAACAGCACGGCGGGACGCCAGCGCCGGATGTAGGACACGAGGTCTCCACGCAGCGCCCGCGTATTGTCCACCTCACCGTCCGGCTGGCGCAGGAAGGCGACCTCCACGATCCCCAGGAGGTGCGCCGCCTCGCGCGTCTCCTGTTCGCGGCGTTGCACAATGGCGGCGGGAGTCGCCGCGGGATCGCTCGACCCTTTGTCGCCCGACGTCACCAACAACAGACGGACCGTCGCCCCCGCATCGACGGCGCGGGCCAACGTGCCGGCGCACCACGCCTCGATATCGTCGGGGTGTGCGGCGATGGCCAGCACCGCGACCGCTCCGGGTGGATCGACGATCATGCGCCGCACCCCGCTCGTCCCTGGTCATCATCGGCGCGGTGTGCCGACTCGCCCACATCAACACGCTTGTGCCAGCGCCTTGCACTCCACACTCTGAACACCCTCTCCCCCTACAGCGCCCATACTCCTTCATAGCATAGCGGACGAGGGGCGACATCCAAGGGCGATAGCTTGGCGCCTCTCTATCCAGCCATGTGGCCGTGTCGGATACTACACGATCTATCAGACCGTCCGCGTGACGAGCGGGGGCGTGCTAACCGTTCGGCTCTCCATCCCGGTGCGAGCGACGGCGTTCGACTCGTTCACGGTGCGCGACGTGGCGACGGACGCACGCACACAAGCCACCCTTGCTACGGTGGCGCGCACGTTCAGGAATAGCAAAGGAGTGCTCACACCGACGTCGGTGACTACACCAACGTAAGGCCGCCGTCTTTCGCGTGAGCCAGTCGGCGATCGGGTGGAACGCGCTGATCCTCGGGGCGGCCGGACTATCGCCGCTCGCCGGACCCGTCTTCCAGGATGTCCCCCCACACCGGTGGCGCCCTCTTTACCGATCATAGGGCGATAAGCCCCACGAGGACCTGTGCGTCCAGCCCCACCGCTCACGGTCGTACGAAAGCGATCGTACAGGCGATGACGAAAGGTTGCGCGCCACGGCCTCCGCGCCTGCTGATTGGTACATGGGGACGATGACGTGCAGGTACACGGGCAGCGAGAGCGCGCTGTTGAGGATGGCGGCCACAGCCAGCCAGGTGTAGCCGGATAGGCCACATGTGGGCGGCACCGTATCGCCGGCGCCACAATGCGTGCTTCCACACTCACATAGGGACGGCCGGCGGTAGTCCTCGGCCGGTCGCTCTCTCTCATCCGTCGATGCGTGACGCCGCTATATACTTAGTGGGACACGAGACCGAGGAGAGAGAACGATGGCCGGACGTATACCCACGAGTTACGACGACGATAAGGACGCGCTATTGCGCCGCCTGCGCAAGATGGAAGGGCAGGTGCGCGGCATCGGGCAGATGGTCGAGGACGACCGCTACTGCCTCGACGTGGTGCAGCAGATCAACTCGCTCGCCGCCGCCGCCCGCGAGGTCGCGCTGATCGTGCTGGAGGATCACCTCAAAGGCTGCATCACCACCGCGGTCAAGAATGACAACGGGGACGCGGCGATCAAAGAGATGGTGACGGTGCTGGGCAAAGCCTTGCGCCAATAGCAGCCGTTCCCCGGCGGCGCTGGCCGCATGTCGCGTCTCTCGCCGGCCGA
>JAABUU010008493.1_pt1 | contig 10191 bp, 13 predicted proteins | sample 5559301 | NCBI WGS metagenome assembly JAABUU01 (sample SAMN10711884, study PRJNA513360) | rock metagenome | isolation source: Antarctica rocks | place: Antarctica: Victoria Land, Richard Nunatak white | reverse complement strand
AGAAAAGCGAATGGCACAGGGCGACCTTCCAAAGCTGAAAAGTCGCCTCCATACAGCCGTTACCTCAGCCCGACGCCGCTCACGCCCAGGCCACTACGGCAGAACTGAATGGTCCTGATCGCCGCCCTGGTCGTGTGACCCAGCTCAATACCCCGGAAGCCAACAAGAGCCAGGTGTGTAATCAAGTAGTGAAATGAGGGGAGGCATAAGCCGCGCACTACAATCGCTCAAGCCGCCGCCAACGTTCCTCCGTCACTTGCCACTCGCATGGCCAGGGGCAAACTTCCGAACTCCTTGATCAGCGCCCAATATTCCGCTGCAACCGGGTTCGGCCGCCGCTCCATGTTATAGAGCCCGCATCCGTTCACGACCCCCCGCAGCTCGCCCAAGCCCACATCCCAGTCCACTTGGTCCACTAAGCTGTACCACGTGAAGCCCAAAACCGGCATTCCGTCCCGCCGCATGCGTAAAATGCTGATCCACTGCTTCCAAAGCCAGCCAGGCGCCGCCTGCGGGTCGAACACGTTGGTTTCGGTATGCATCAAGGGTTTGCCATAACGCTCCAGATACTCCCGGGCAATCAGGTACCAGCCCATCACGTCTTCAATCGCAAAACGCTGCCCGCATGGCTTTACGATATGCTCGTTCCGCCCGTAATAGTCCGCCCCTAAAATCTGGTGCCCCGCTGGCTCCCCTTGCAGGAACCAAGCGTGCTCCTCTGGCGTCAGCCCGTGCCTCGCGAGATATGCCATCATCTCGGCACAAGAGCGATGCGCGAATAGCAGATCCAGGGCGAGGAATCGCTGCTGGTTCGCCAGCACGATCCCGGCAGACGGCTGCATCCGCGCCTCATGCACGATCTCCGCACTTTCGCTGTGCACGATTACCGCATCAGGCCGTACTCGCGTAATGGCGGCGCAGGCCAGCTTGCTTGCCGCCGTGAGATGCTTGAGTGCAGTAACGAAGGCATGGTCCGTGCGTATTTGCTCGTTCCACAGCCCATCCAGTGTGCTCATGCGCGCAGATACGTAGATCTCGTTCACCGGCGTCCAGTAGCGCACCCATGGATAGCGTTTCGCGACGGCCGTCGCATACTCCGCGAAGTGCAACGGGAGCGCTGGATTCTGAAAGCTACCGATCCAGTCTGGCACGCCAAAATGCAGCAGGTCTAAGTGTCTGTCCGAGAACTTAGTGGCTGAAAAGAGTGAGTTACGATTCAAGGACGGTCGCTCATCAGGCAAACTGCCAACGTAGATTGCGGACCAGGTTCGTCTTCCCGCAACTCGCCCCTCTTCGCCTCATGAGGCGAGACCTTTGCAATCATTAGCTAAGTTCTCGGACGGACTCTAAGATCGCCTCGATCCCGAGGTGCCTTATTTCCGCCATTGCTAGGTCCGTAAAGCTCCAGTCATATCGGCCCGGCCCTCGGTGAACCTGGTGATAGGGCAGCCCGTAGCGCAGAAAGCGCAGGCCAAGTTCTTTTACTAGGGCGAGGTCCCGGCGCCAGTGCGTGTAGTACCCGCATTCAGCGAGCTGGTCCCGGCGGATGCGCCCGCCCTTGATAGTCGGGTTTGAGCACTCAATGCCTGTGGCAAACATGAATTGTTCCGGCAGCACAGCAGGCGCTGCCTGCAGAACGGCAGCCCCATGATCAAGATGGCGGATGACCTCAAGGAAACTTTCTGCCTGCATTGAGATCTTCCATCCTTGGGTTGGTATCAAATCACAGAGGATAGGCGGCGCACTCGATCTAGACGCTACTCAATATTCCCGCTTTCGCCCACGTGTTCCAATGTTGTTGGGAACAGACTATTTACGCACGCAAGAAAACAGAAAATATTTTTCATAACGGCTTCATTAACAAATCTTAGCCCATGCAGATCGTAGCGATTGCAAGTTTTTCTGTGTCTTTGACCTACATAGTGTTGTTGCACTTGTGAGTATCGTGTAATCGCGGCAGAGGCATAGGTTATCCGTAGTGCCGCGACCTGGGTACTTTGCTCTGTTTTGCACTATGGGAAGCTGTTCAATGATCCCATGGGTTGAACTGGACGTTTCGCAGAAGCTGACGGCAATCTGCATCATTTTTGGAATCCGCCGGGCTTTGGCACCAATGAGCATTCTAAACGGTAAGGACGGCTTGGTAGGCGTGCAGGTAGGCAGCGACCATGCGTTCCACCGAGAAACGCTGCGCATGGGCGAACACGTCCTGCCTGCTGAGGGTACCTAGTTGTTGGACCGCAGCGATTGCGCCCGCTTCGTCCAACACCAGGAAACCGCTCACTCCGTCTGCAACCACCTCTGGCATGCTGCCGCGGCGGGTGGCGATGACTGGTGTCCCGCACGCCATTGCCTCCACGACCGAAAGTCCAAACGGCTCCTCGAAGCTGATTAGATGGAGCAGGCCGAGCGCGTTTCCAAGCAGCGTGTTCCGTTCCATGGGACCGACTGGACCAGCATAGCGAACGTCCTCGCCGAGATGCGGCAAGACCTCGCGTTCGAAATAGCCTTGGTCTTGCACAATGCCGGCGATCACGAGGGGACGGCGAACAGCGTGCGCCACGCGGATAGCTGCGGCCGTGCCCTTATCGGGATGAATTCGCCCGAAAAACAGCAGGTACTCTCCCACTTCCGATCGGAAGGTGAACGAGGCGAGATCAATCCCATGATGGATAGTAGCAAGATAGGCGAGGTCCGGTCGTCGATCGGCATCCGAGATGCTGACGTAATGGGCCCGCCCCTCGAAGGCCCGATACACTGGCAGGATACCCTCGCTCGAGAAGCCGTGGATGGTGGTGAGGGTCGGTGTCGCGACCAGACTCGCATAGGTCAGCGGAAGAAAGTCGTAGTGGTTGTGGATCAGGTCGAATGCCGAGGCTTGGCTGAACGCGTGCGCCAAGTGCAGCCCCTCCCACACCTTGACGTCCATTCCGGGCGTCTCCTCGTAGGGGGTTGGCACCACAGCGCTAAGCCGAGCTCCTGTCAGCGAGTCTGCCGTCGCAAACAGCGTCACGTCGACCCCTGCCGCGACGAGTCCGTCGGTGAGCAGTGACACGACCCGCTCCCAGGGGCCGTAATGGCGTGGCGGCACCCGCCATGCGATCGGAGCAAGCATGCCGACGCGTAGCGGACGGTCATGCGTGGGATGGCGGGCGAGCCGATGCAACCGTCAGCTGCCCTGAACCTGATTAGGGACGGTGAGCCGGGCCGTCTCGTTGTACTCGGCGACACTCAGCCATAGCGACAGAGTACTTTCAGCGCCCTGGTTGGCGTTAACGCGATCACGGCGCAGCCCGTCGCGGCAGCCGCCAGTCTCAGGGTCATAAAGCGAGAGCCGCAGCGCATTGCGGCCAACCAGCCACTCCAGCGCGCGCCGCGCCGCGACCAGCCAGCCCGTCTCACCCGTGGCACGGTGAGCTTCCAGACCGGCAGCAACCATCGCGTAAACTTCGATTGGCTGTCCGTCCCACAGCGGCCGAGCTTCTCCGGCGCGGTATACTCTTTCGGAACCCACGGGAAGGAAGGCTCCGTCCGGCGCAGTCTGCTGGCCCTCCAGCCAGTGCAGTGCGTCCAGGCCGATCGTCACCGCTGCCGGGTCACCGAACACTCGGCCATAGGCGATCAGGCCGTGTGGCAGCTTGGCGTTGCTATAGCTGAGCGAAGCCTCGAACCACGGCCAGGCTGGAGTGGCCATTTCACCATACAGGCGTAGCAGATTGGCTGCATACCGCTCGGCCACGGCCGAGCAAGCGGGTTCCGATGCTTCATTCTCGGCTCGGTCAGCTAAAGCAATAAGTGCAATGGCCTGCGCGCGCGGACTGGTAAGGTGGTCAAGAGCGGCCCAGGACCGGCCGAGTATCTCCTTCGCTGTGCTACCCAAGGAACCGTCCAGCGCATGCGCTGCCGCCACGAGGGCGCGAATGGCGCGAGCTTGCGTGTTCTCGCCGCCACTCTCATCGAGCCAGCGGCGCTCATACGACATGAAGTTGTGGAAACGCAGCGTCGCCGGGTTGAGGGCATAGTGCAGGAAGGACAGGGTGCGGCGTATGATGACACGCGCGTCCGGGTTGTTCTCAACCATGACGGCGAGGTGCAGCGCCCGCGCGTTGTCATCAGTGGTGTAGCCTTCGACCGGGTTCGGCACCGCGACCGTCGCGTGCTGGAGCACGCCCGTTCCGTCCATCAGGGTAACAACGTGCTCCAGGGACAGCGCGGGGAGACGCACCGGCACGATTGGAACAGTGAGCGCGCGGGTCGCAGCATCGAATGTCTCCAGGTAGCGGCGCCCGACGTTTGGCCAGTGCATCTGCGCGCCGTACGCCCGGGTGCGATCCTCCATCGCGGCGCGTCGGCTGGGATCTTGGAGCAGCCGTCGCAAGGTCGTAGCGAGAGCGCAGGGATCGTTAAACGGCACGAGTTCACCACGCTTGTCCGCAAGCAGTTCTTCGGCATGCCAGAACGGCGTGCTGACGACCGCTTTGCCGTTGCCAACGGCATAGGCGAGCGTGCCCGAGGTAATCTGCTGACGGTTTAGGTAAGGGAGAAGGCAAACATCCGCCGCGGCGAGCGCTCCGGTGATCTTGGCGATATCGGCGAAACCATCGTCGAAGCGAAGATGCTCCGCCACGCCGAGCTCTGCAGCTAGGCGCGTCAGCCGCTCGCGATAGGCTTCCCCGTGCTGCGCGCGCACCTGCGGATGAGTGGCGCCCATCACGAGATATATCAGGTCTGGGATGTCGTGCACCACGGTCGGCAAAGCACGGATAGCCGCCTCAATACCTTTGTTGGGAGACAGCAATCCGAAGGTGAGCACCAGCAATCGTCCCGATAGGCCGAGCTGCGCCTTTTCGGCATCGCGATCGGCCTGCACCTCCGGGACGCCGTGATGAATGAACGTGATCTTCTGTCGCGGCACGCCTTGGGCGACGAGGAAGTGCACGGCTTGCTCGCTCATGACGACAATCCTAGCCGAGAGCAGAGCGAGCTCTTCAACCACGGAGCGCTGCTCAGGCGTGAACTGTTCCAGCACGGTATGAAGTGTCGTCACAATAGGGGCACGCACCCGCCGCAGGAGGGTCATCAAATAACTGCCGGCAGGGCCGCCGAAGATGCCGAACTCATGTTGCACGTTCAACACATCGACCTCGAGCGCGTTCAGTGCGTTCGCAGCGGTCTCATATGTCGTGAGGTCGTCTTGTTCAACTGTAAGCTTGACACGATCGGGGTAGGAGTAGGAACGGCCGTCGTTCATGCCAACAACCAGGATTTCGGCGTCCGGCACGTCCTTGACCAGGGTGTCAGCTAGATCAGCCGTAAACGTGGCAATGCCGCACTGCCGAGGCGTGTGGGTGCCGAGTAGGGCAATTCGACGGAAAGTCATTCGGATGCTTTCATAGTCGAGCAGCTGGGACAACTGTCTGGACGGAACAAGGCGAGAGGTGGACAATATGTCGTCAAGCGCAGCGCGCCTAAACAGCAACGCATTTGAAGTTCCGGGTTGTCGTGCTCACGCTAGCGTGGTGCATGGATCAGGCGTGCGGGCGCATTGATCCCAGCCCATCTGACGTCAGGCGATGCGAACGTAACTCGGGCGTCCCAACTCCAGCGTGCAATTGAGCGCATGGGCGGCGACCGCCACCTTAGTCGCTCGACGCTCGTCCGTGTGTGCGCGCAACTCGTCGCCGATCACCTGTTTCCACCTGTTCATGGTGGCTTCGACCTCGGGCGTGCCTGTTGTATCCAGACGCGTTCTGCCAGGCCATGCGCCCGTGCTCGGCAATATGCTGCAGGTGGCCGTCCCGTTGCGTGGGTGCGGTCTCGGCCGTGCCGCTGGGAACCGTGGTCGCGCGCGGCAGGACGACGACAGCCGCTTCAGGGTGGCGCTCGGCGACGCTGTCGTAAACACGATTCTGGTCATAGCTCCCGTCGCCGGTGAACGAAGCCACCGCGCCCGCGACTTAATCGGCAAGGGGCCGACTTGAGACGCGTCGTCCACGTCCTTGGTGGTCAGCGTGAAGGCCACGATCCGGCCGGTGGCGTCGTCCACGCCCAGGTGCAGGGTCCGCCACGACCGGCGTGTGAAGCTGCGTAAGCGACAGCCCACCCCCACATTCCGGCGCGGTCCTGGCTTGAGCACACTGCATGCCGTGGTCGGTGAGGCGGTGGGTGATGGACGTGAGCGAATGCTCTCATGAGCGGTCATATGACGGTCGTAAGGGGGCGTTGCCGGAGCGGATCGAGGTGCGTTCCCGGCTGGAGCGTCGGCGGCGATGGAGTTTGGCGGCCAAACTGGCCATTGTTCGCGAGACGTTGGGGCCGGTTCGACGGCGCAGGTGGTGGTCGACCGGCATGGGATCGGCACGGGGCTGATCTACACGTAGCGCAAGCAGATGCTTCGCGCGGCAATAGCCGGCTTTGCGGCCGTCGAGATCAAGCCGGATGTGCCTGCAGCCTTGCCGGGCCCACTCCAGGACACCGCAACATCGCCACCGTTACCGCCGCCGGTCCCATCATCGAACGCCATGCCCGGCGGGATTGAGGTCGAGCTGCCGTCCGGGGTTCGGCTGCGCTTCGGGTCCGACGTGGACGGCCCGGCGTTGCAGGGGATGCGTGGGATTCGGCCTGTGCGGCTGAGCGGACCAGGAAAGCAGCATAAGGCTGTTCAAAACTCCCATGCGGAATTAGGGTTCCTGAGAGGTCGAAGGCCGCCGTTGAGGACGGTGTCGGGCAAGGAGAAGTCGTATCGGCCGAGAAAGTTGAGATGTCGCCAGATCAGCGGGGAGAGGTGGGCGAGGTCGTCGTCGCGGACGCCCATGCCGTTTGTCCTGACTTGCTGAAGCGCTTCCTGCATGTAGATGGCGTTCCAGTGCACGACGGACGATGGCAAGGATTCCGTCCACGCGTTCACACAGGCGTGGCCGTGACCGGTGGTTGCTTGTAGCTGGGTGATCCGAGCGCAGCGGCGGTCTCTGGAGTGCCTCTCAACCGGCCCACAAACCAGCATTTCCGGCACGGTTGCTGAGGTCAGGTGAGAAGGCCTGCGTTCCAGGCGATCAATCGTCCCGCAACTCTGTTGCGTAATCAGCATGCCGGTGCCAGCATCGCGCATGGCTTCCGGCACGAAACGACAGACGGGTGCTGCGTTCTTTTCCGTCGCTGCTGCACCTTCGGCAGGTGACACCGCTGCTGCCGGGCCGTTGCTGATCGGCTATGCCAGGGTATCCACGGAGGATCAGCGGCTCGACCTCCAGCGCGATGCCCTCGCAGCAGCCGGTTGCCACCGCACCTTCGAGGACCGCGCGTCCGGCGCACGCGCCGATCGGCCCGGCCTCGCCGACACCCTCTCGCATCTCCGCCGCGGCGACACCCTCGTGGTCTGGCGCCTCGACCGGTTGGGCCGCACGACCCACCAGCTCGTGGGCTTGCTGGAGCGCTTCGAGCGCGACGGCATCCACCTCCGCTCGCTCCAGGACGGGATTGACCCCGCCTCCGTCATGGGCCGCGCCATGCTGCAGATCGGCGCCGTGTTTGCCGAGATGGAACGCAACCTGCTGCGCGAGCGCACCCGTGCGGGCCTGGCGGCGGCCCGCGCCCGCGGGCGCCTGGGCGGGCGCAAGCCGCGCCTCACCGCCGACGGACTCGACACCGCGCGCCGGCTCATGGCCGATCCGAAGCTCAGCATGGACCAGATCGCGTCGCGCATCGGCGTGGGGCGGACCACCCTCTACCGCGCCCTTGGCCGGGCGACGCGTGCCGACGCGGACGCCGCAATGGCCGAGAGCGGCGTCGAGGCGGTGAAGTCAGAGCGCAAAAGCCGCACGCCGGGCCGCAAGCCGCGCGCGTCGTCCCCCGCCGCGGCCACCTGACGCCAGCCGGCGCCCGTCCGTGCCTGTCATCGCCGACACCGCCTACCCGCGCCTGCCAGCGGAGCCGACCCTGGCCGAACTGGAGGTGTTCACGCCGGAGCCGGCCGAGCTCGCCTTCGCGCGGCAGCGGACGCGCCAGCCCGGCCCACGCCTGGCGCTCCTGGTCCTGCTCAAGACGTTCCAGCACCTCGGGCGCGTCGTCCGGCTGGTCGATGTGCCGGCAGGAGTCATCGGCCACATCGCTGCAATTGCAGGCTTGGCGCTATCTCACGCCGGACCGGCTGCGCGAGGCCATCGCCGTGGTGACCAACGGCACGTTGCGCGCGCGCAATCCGTTGCTTTGGGGCGAGGGCACCACGGCCTGCGCGTCCGACAGCAAGCACTTTGGCGCCTGGGACCAGAACCTCACGACCCAATGGCACGTCCGCTACGGCGGACGCGGGGTCATGATCTACTGGCACGTCGAGCGGAACTCGCTGTGCATCCATTCGCAGTTGAAGTCACCCTCCTCGTCCGAGGTGGCCAGCATGATCGAGGGCGTGCTGCGCCACTGCACCGAGATGGCGGTGGACCGGCAATACGTGGATAGCCACGGGCAGTCGGTCGTGGCATTTGCGTTCACCAAGCTGCTTGGCTTCCAGCTCATGCCTCGGCTCAAGCGCATCGGCAAGCAGCGCCTTTACCGGCCCGATGCCGGCCAACCCGACCTCTACCCCCGCCTGCAGCCCGTGCTGTCGCGGCCGATCGACTGGGAGCTGATCCGCCGGCACTACGACGAGATGGTCAAGTACGCGACCGCCTTGCGCCTGGGCACGGCGGAGGCCGAGGTGATCTTGCGGCGCTTCACCCGCGAGAACGTCCAGCACCCAACCTACATGTAGGCGCTTGCCATCATCGGCGCTCGTGCTCGCAAACAGCGGCGTTTCCCGCTCGGATTAGCTGACAATGGAGCGCGCCTCGTGCTCACATTATCTGCCATTGTGCTCGCCATCATCACGTCGTGCTCGCCAACGGACGGTTGTGCTCACATTAGCTGCCAATGGGGTTTGGCTGGTGCCAAATGGCTGGAGCGTTCTCGATAACCGAGGTTTCTGAGGATCTTCGGCGCGTGCTGCCCTGAGATGCGCATCAAGGCACTTACCCTTCTCAGAACTGTTCTTAGATTGCCCTGTTCCGAAACCCAGGCATTCGACGGCTTTCGAGAACAAAGATGCGGGATGCAGGTTGGCCGCGCCACCGCGTTCGCCGTGGTGTTGGGGCCAAACCCGGCCAAACGCGCGACTTCCCGGCGAGCGCCGGCGTCATCCTGACCTCAGTTCGGCCATTGGCACGGATTGTGAGCACGATCGTCCGTTGGCGAGCACGGCGCGATGATGGCGAGCACAGTGGCGAATAATGTGAGCACGACGCTGGCCTCATTGTCAGAAAATCCGAGCAGAAATCTGTTCCGTTTGCGAGCACGAGCCTCGATGATTGCAAGCGCCTACACCTATTACTGATAAAATTGGCTCAGCTGCCATATGGCCGATTCGTACAACTTCGCGGTCACTGGGTCTAACAGAAGATACTTCCGTTAGTTCCGGCCATGTGCCAGCAGCGCCGCCGCACGTTCAGCCAACACGGTGCCGGACACCGGCTTACGAAGCAGTTCTGTGCTGCCCGACTCGGCATCCTCGACAGCGAGCCGCACGCTCGCATCGGCGTAGCCGGTCAACAGCAGGGCAGGCAGCTCCGGCCACCGCCGCTGCGCCTCCTTGATCAGCATCAGCCCGTTCATGCCGGGCATGGCGAAGTCGGAGATCAGTAGGTCCACGCCAGCGTCTTCGTCGAGCTGCACCAGGGCTTGCAGACCATCGCCTGCCTGGGTGACACGATACCCCCGCTCCTCCAGTTGGCGGACCAGCATCTCGCGCACCATCGCATCGTCGTCCACGATCAGCACATGGGCCGAAGCCGGGACGGAGAAGTCTGTGCTCTTGGGCACCGCCGGGTCGCTCGCCGCCAGCACGCCTGCTGCCTCAGGAAACCACAGTGTCACGGTCGTGCCCTGGCCGAGCGCGCTCTCAATCGCGATGGCGCCGCCGGACTGATGGGCGAAGCCGCGCGCCATGGCCAAGCCCAGCCCGGTGCCCTGGCCGAGCGGCTTGGTGGTGAAGAACGGCTCACTCGCCCGCGCCAGCGTGGCGGCTGTCATACCCGTACCAGTGTCCGAAATCGACAGGCGCAGGTAGCCGCCCGGCGCCAGGCCGGCCGGATACGCCTTGTCCAGGACCGCCTCGGACGCGGCGACGAGGAGCAGTGTGCCGCCGTCCGGCATGGAGTCGCG
>JAABUU010008492.1_pt1 | contig 10194 bp, 12 predicted proteins | sample 5559301 | NCBI WGS metagenome assembly JAABUU01 (sample SAMN10711884, study PRJNA513360) | rock metagenome | isolation source: Antarctica rocks | place: Antarctica: Victoria Land, Richard Nunatak white | reverse complement strand
ACAACAGCCCATGTTTCTCCAGAGTACAGCAGAACTGACATGACAATGCATTGAAAGAATTGCATTTTAACAGACAGGGTCAAAGCCCTAGAGGACCAGATGTTGGCCCGTCTGAGGCATTACGTGTTGTGTTGTGATAGTATTGCTACAACATGATATGAACAAAGCACAAGTTTGTTTGGGCGTGTTGTATGTTTGGATTACAGAAATGTATAGTCCTACAGACCAATTCTACACAAGTACAGTGTATATTTGCAGGACAAGTAGACTTGATTGCATATAGGTACCTACAGGTAAGTACCTTGCTGACTACTGACTCTGATGTTACGTATTATAAGTATATAATTGCGTCACTGTAAAACGCGTCATATGCAATGACAAAGCTGAAAACCCAAGCAACTGCCAGGCACCATTGCAAAACCACTCAATGATTCATACCACTGAGAGGAAGGCACCTGAGGCCGGGACCTGGAAAAGTTTGGCCTACATATATAACGAAGAGTCTGCTCAAAGTCTTGAAACAATACAAACGTCAATCAGCAAGGGCAAAATTGTCTGAAGCTGATTCCAAAAATCACAGTGAGTGCATTTTATATCAAAACTTGCTACCAATGTGCTTGCAGATTTGATTTGACAGACATTCCAACATCTGAATCAAAAAGATGCTACCAAGGTGAGTATAAACAGAAGAAGCTCCGTGTAGTAAGGAGAACAAGCTGCACAGCACGCTGACAATGACACCTTCAGGAATTACACACAAATTTTTCTTGACAGCAATACACTCAATACAAGCAATCACTTTGCTTCATATTACACACACTCTACCAGAGGCAATCTTGACAGGCTTCCAAATTGTATCTCTCGATGCAGAGATGCATGTTACCCTTGCTGCTTGCAGGGGTTGAAATCTGCAATCATTGATATGCTTCCTCAAACCCGCAAGCCCTATGGGAAGCTCAAAAGTGGTCCTGCAACGCGCGTGATGATTTGCAGGCGCACGTAGGTTGCGTCGGTACCAGAACGTACATGCTCGACTTTCAGCACCCCTCATGTTCTGCTTGCTGCAGCTTCAGCATTCTGGAAGGGTGCCACGCGTAAGCCATCAGCTCTTGCATGACAGCTGCACTGCGCCAGGTGCTGCGCCTCTTTGCAGGCTGGTGCAGATGCAGTATTGTCTCCATAAAGCATGTTTCCCAGCAAATGGCATTCCAGACATGTTCAGGACATGACAGGCTTGCCATTTTGTTCGCAGTGTTGCGGCGAAAGGCGCTTAGTTGAAGGGATGCTTCAACTTGGTGACCAAGCTTCAAGCTTGCGTTCAGCTGTTCTGGGCCAGCACCAATGTTGCTTGGCAGTCCTGACGTGCCTGGAATGTATTCATCTGTAGCTGTTGAGTGGTACAGGAGGTGGTACAGAAGGATGGTGCGCACATAGTGTGAAGGGACAGACGCTGTGCGCCAGGACATGGGCAGCATTTGCTTGTATTCAGGTCTGCCCATAGACATTTCCACGAACTTGTATAAGCCCATCCTGTCAGCTTCTGGTACCTTGGCTGATACTGACCCATGGTCTGCTGTTGTGATCACGTGCAGTGGAAGCTCACGAAGCCAATGAACGCTTGTTTGTCGGATGACACTGTTCATACCACGTACTTCAGGTATCTGCAGTAATTTGTGCCCGGAAAAGGACTGTCCGGCTCGGTACACGCACAGTGTGATCACCGAGCCAGAGAGCGGCCGTGCGCAAGAACTACGTACAACAACAAAAGTAGCGTGAGATTGTACCAAGTACAACCGTTACGTGCGCAATGCCAACAAAATGCAATATACACGGTGAACCGCATAGTAAAGCAAGCTTGATGTTTGGCAAAGAGCACTATGCGAGCCACGCTTGCCTTACCCAGCAATGCGGCGTGGAGGACTCTGCACCAACCTGTAGCAGCTTCGGTGGGATGTCTGATAAAGCAAGCTCACCGTCGACATCCGCATTGCATCTGTTCGGACCCAGACATGTGTGGAAATGCATGGAAGGTCTGAGTCAGCACTGAGACCGAGTCAGCATTTCTTGCGAAGAAGAAGCCTGTGGAAGCACAACAGGGCTTATTCTTTAGTTTAGCTTAAGCGTCAGCTATGAACAGCAGTGTTTTCACAAGTGCTCTAGAACCTTAGGTGACTTTGTGTGGCATTTCATTCTATTGGTCAAATGGGCATGGTTGGTCCCAATGACCTGTACAAAAATCTCTTACTGCTCTGGCTACTCAGTGCCTTGCAGAAGACTGAGCCCACGCCATCACTGTGAGAACAAAGAGCATTAGCGCTTTTGCTTTCACAGCTGCTCATCCTCATGCATTTGACTCACTAGGCTTGAGGTTGCTGAAGAGCCTGGAGCCATGTAGGCCCTGACATGTCAGGCACATCTATGAGAGCAACTTAGGCGACTCACCGTCAACTGACTGGCTATGACTGATCAACTTTTGGATTAGAGTCAGCAGTCAGCAGAGTACTTACATTAATTACAGAAAGGGTCTGTCAGCTGAAAGCAAAGCATGCAGCTATCACAGAAGGGCGAAGAGGACAAATTTGCAGTGCCAGCTTCACAATGCACAGTACTCCATAGCACATCAATCATGCTATATGCACCATGCTTACCTGCAGCAACTCAGTGCTTGTGACGTACCATGCACAGACCCACGGATTGACCAAATTTTCTACAGCATGAGTCGGGCATGCGCATAGTGCTTGCCTACACGTGCCATGATGTACAAGAGCGCTTTGAGGATTGCATTGTCATTGTGTGAGCACAGTAGCACATGAGTTGTGACAGCTGACGAACGCATGTTACATTGTGGGCAGAAATTCAGCAACACTGGGTCAAAATTTGAGACTAGACTGTCACAGTGCACATTGCACAGATAAGCACTTGTGCAACAGGTTTCGAAAACAGATGTTGTGGCAGGCTCCTTATGATCATTTGTGGCTGTCCTAGGCTTTTACACAAATGCTGATGTCATGTATGTACGTACATGTATACATGGATGCGGCAAGCAAGTGTGCTCCATGTTGAGTAGCGTGTAAATCACACAGATCAAGTTGTTGTTCATCACTGCTTGCGGCCCGGCTGAGCACTCCCTCAACAGCATGTGTTTGCTCTGCATACATATGCCCTACAAATCACTCATGCAGTGCGACGCTCATGTTTGGTTTAGTGGCTGTCCAGCCTCACGTATCTGCTCAGCTACAAAGGTGCAAATTTGCTGTGCAAGAAAAGATGCACACTCTCTCTTGTCATTCAAGTCATGAGTCAGCCATTATGAGCTGTGGTATCAATGGACCTTGTACATGCTGTTTGACTGTTAGCTAGAGGGCAAGGGTGCTGCTCCAGTGGGTGGGTAAGCCATGGTACTTAGGGGTGCCGGGGCAGGCGCAACCCCAGGTCCACTACCATATGACATCGTGTTGGCCGCTCCTGGAGGACCTCCTGTTGTGCTACCTGTTAGTGGTATGCTGCTTGTCAGTGGTCTGTGTCATTGTGTTGCCAAAGACATATAATTGCAAGAGACACAGGACTGAGCAGTTCATGCAGTAGCATACATGATGCAATGCAATGCTGCAACGTTCACAGCCAAATCGCAGTTCTCAAGACTTCTGTTGCACCTCAAAGAATCATTGCAAAATTATGTGTGACTTAGACCATGCAAAGACAGGCAGTAGCAACAGCAGCCACACAAACCAATACTCCAGCAGTCAGCATTATGAGCTGCAAGCCCCAGCAAGCTCAGGAAGGCAGTGCATTGAGCAATGCAACAGTATGCAAAGACTTGTGACTGCACCTGAGTTTGCAGCATTCTGTGCAGCCAAGACAGACGCTGTTGAAGTTACAGTCGATGGAGCTGAAGGCGATGAAGATCAGGAACTAGTTGAAGCGGGTGGTGAGTCATCTTCGTCCTCAGAACTTTGAGACGATGATGATCTTGATGCCGAAGAGGAAGCTGATGAGGATGACGATGATGATGCTTTCTCCATCCCATCTGGAAGCAAGCAAAGGCAGCAATGATGTACATCTTTTGCATATGTATTGTATACACCATGGCAGGGCCTCTGATGACAAGAGTGGAAGACAGCAGACTGCAGCCTCTGTCAGTGTGCACATGTGATTAGCACAACAGAGCAACAGCAGTGCAGGAGCTATGAGCATGCGCATACTCCTTGACATATGCTGAATACGCATGATTTCGCTATTGCCACCAGTGGTATGTGAAATGAAAAGCTGTATGTCATCATCATACAATATTCCTGCTTCTGTGATGCACATGCCATGATTTCTTCCCTGCAGTGTGCTCAATGCTGTTGCCTTGCACATCAGCAATGTGCTGTTACTTGTGCTAAGGCAGCTTTGCGACTTGGGTTGAGCAGGACAATGGTGAGATGCCTCACCATCCTGCGGTAGCCTTTCTCGTAGCTGGTGTACCTCCTCCAATTCAGCAAGGATCCGCTGGTACTCTATTTTGTCTACTTCGTCGACATCAGCTACACGCAATCTGTGAGAGTCGACTCGGACGTCAGCCAGTGCGCCGAGGACGAGCAGAGCTGCAAAGCCTTTCAGGAACATAGCCTTCATCAAAACAAGAGTTCTGCACCTGTACGTACATATACATAGCTGCGGCTGGCGCTTTCCACACGTAGTGTATGCATATGTTGCAGGTCTACGCAGGTCGTTGCTCGACAAATCACATGCAACGTTGTTGCTTGAGACGCGGCAAGGGCAGGCACGCCGGCATATATGCACGCCAGTACATACCTGGACAGCTACTAAGTTGCACACAGCCGAACCATGCACAACATCCGGTTTTTCTCAACGTGGCGGGCAAGAGCATCACAAAGTGAACACAAAAAGGTGAGCCAGAGCCGGATTTCTGAGCCGGTTTATGGTTGCTTTAGAGAAGTCAGAAACGTATGGAAGCCATACTGGTCCATGTGGGGCTCATTACATCATATATGTTTGTCAAGTATGGATTGAAACAGTCATGTAAAATCCTGTTGATGCTGACCAGTCATGCTGACGCAGCATCACTGCCCAGTCCATTCCTGCTGACACAGCATAAATTTGAGTGTTACACTTGTCTGTACTTACACCGTTCACACAAATTGAAGCACTATACCAAAGACTTGTTCATTGGACGTCGAGCACACAAATCCTCAACTCAGCCACACCAAACCAGGCAAACTTGAACTTAGCCACACCAAATCAGGCAACATCATCGGCTAGACTGGCGCCTTCTATTGTGCATGCGATTCCTAAAGCGTGGTGGATTCATTGCTGCAGATGAGACCATGCGTTGACTGCGCCTTGACGATCTGGCAGGGGATTGGCGCTGCACCCCCATGGTGAAGGGCAGGCTGCGAGGTGATGGCATTGTCTGCGCAAAGCTAGTGTTGGCAGGTGCTGATCCTTCAAACAGCTCAGGCCAGGATGCACTTGAAGCTGAAGCTGCAGGTCTGTATCTTGTCTGAGTGATCCAAGGCACCACAGGAATTTCACTGTCCTCATTGTGAGGTGCACTCTGGTGAGCATGCCCCACAATCGGTTCTGACCTCAATGCAACAATTGACGACCTTGCTGCTGCAGGTGCTGAACTTGCTGTATGCCTGCCATTAGGTTGACCTGAGTGCAACGTGCAGTAATGAGTCGTCTTTGCCACATGGATTTCAGCACAAGGCAATCATGCAATGTACGCGGATTATCAATCCAATGTTTCAGTGTAGGAATGGTAGTGGCATATAGCGATTAGATAGAAGCATGTTGAAGCAAGTACAGCTTTGGGTAGAAGGCAACAGAGCAGTAACACCTGAATGTACCAGAGCATTTGTCAGGAGCGTGCAATGCAACAACACAGAGCATGGGCAAGCCAAGATGGCCAATGCTTTACATAGAAGTCAACAAGCAACAAGTGACATTATATGAAATGGGCATGATAAGCAGGAAGCATACCTCTACGCTCAGACAACACAGAGCCAAGTTGCTCAGATGCTGCTGCAAGCCTGTTCAGCATTGACCACATAAAGCCTGGAATGTCAGCAATGGAGACCGACCTTGGCAAGACCGGACTACTGAACAAATTTGGCTCTGATGCAAGGCTATCTGACCTTACATTGGGTCCAGGCCTAGATGCAAAGTACGGCCTGTGCCGCGCTAATGTGAGCCTGTGAGCAGGTGAGCCTAAATTGGGAGGCTGTAAATCTGGCAGCTGCTGATGTTGTGATGCTGCTGAGTCATCATGTGCGGATGATGATGAGTTATGTGCTGGGGACTCTGGAGGAGGCTCTGGTGAGTCTCCAAATGGTAAGTGGTGTCTGGGGTGGGATGTTGAAGCCTCTGGTCCAGGCAGACCTGCTGTGCCATTGGTGAGTAGATCATCATAATCAGATGGTGTAAGAGGGCGATTGTGATCATGGGATGTGGATGGGGAATGTATAGGTGACAGGGCGGTGTCATCAGCAGGTGACTGACCAGCTTGGCCGGCTGGTGGAGCTAGTCCTTGCCTTGGAGAGCGTGTTGGCGATGTTGGAGAGTCAGCTGCAACGCGACATGACTACTCAGTGAGCAAGCAGCAGGCTGACAGAAAGTCAGCAGCATCAGCAAAATGTTTGAAGATTGCAGGGTGTCAAGAGCGATCACAGCTAAATACCAATGCAATACTGATAAGCAAGCTTTGTATACTGAAATTGTCAAGCTCCCAATGATGGAATCTACGAACTGTTTGTGACTTTTGAGAAATCAAAGAGTTGCAAACACACAGGGCCATTGCTGCGCAGGAAAATGCCGCTGGTCTTTCTTGTAACACTTTGCCATGCAAAGGGTCTTCAGATCAAACTTCAGCAGCTCACCAGGGCTTGCTGTGTAGGGACTGGGCAGGCCAGGGTCGTCCTCTAATTGAGTGTGACCCTGTGGTATCAACACTCTTTGACTTTCCGTTGGCACAGCTCCATCACGTTCTCGTAAATGGGCTCTGTCTGCCCATACATTTGGTGGAATCATCATGCCTGCTGTCAGGTTGTGATGAAGTCTGTACACTGCGTAAAACTCAGGTGTGAGCTGCAGAGTAGCACACACAAGCTACCTGCTGACCAACCAGCCTCACTCTCTGTCATTTTGTCCTGGTCCCTTGCTTCACTGCAGCAGTGCAGTAGGTCAGTACATGCACATACATGACAAGACACAAGCACCAGCCACCTGGCTTTGTTGCAGTGCCCAAGCATACCGTCGCTGTCTTGTCTTGTCAGGGAAGCTGGCCTCAATGAGTTCAGCCAGCCGCCTGCTGACACCTACAACAACAGAACAAGATTGGAAACTGCCCTGAGTGGGTTTGGTGCGGTTTTCCATATTTTGTGGCTTACCAGGAACAGACATAGAGAGCGGGACCCTGCAAAGAGGGCAGCTTGGATACGTCCTGGAACGCGATAACCATTGTCTGTAACAGTCCCTACAGAATTCGTGACCGCAAGCGCCAACCACTGGTTCAAGCAGGAGATCCAGGCAGATAGGACAGTTGTAATCTTCACTAGAAGCCATGGAATGAAAATTTGCGGCAGGTGCATGCAGCACCAAGCTCGAGCTTGTCAGTGTCACTTGCTTCAACGATACCTAAATCCCCCAGACAAACGCGAGTGCAGCAAATCTACGGAAGCTTCAGCCTGAAGTACCAAGCCTTCTATCGCTCTGTTAGCTAGGAAAAATGCTCTAAGGACTGACCATGCATGCGCGAATTGTTTGGGGACCGAGTCTGGATCAAGAACGAGCCGTTTCAGAGACTCAGATGGTCGTGATCTTGGCATGCAACAGAGAGCTTCACGCAAGAAGCAAAACGCCAGCAAATGTGCTGTATGAAAAAGATTACAACAGTTCAAGCTAAAAGCTGTGGATAGCATTGTTTCGCACTGGTATTGATTGTCATCAGGAGACTACTGATCAGCAATGCAAGCCCAAATGCATCGAGCGTTTGGCACAAACGGCAACATACAGTCTGGCCAACTAGCTACTATAGATCAATCAGGTACTTATTACAGTTAGATACATGCTGTACATGCACATATGGGCAAATTGTACCACATACAATATGTGCATATACATGCATGCGACATACGTGTTCATGCTTGAGGCTATATAATATCGGGCTTCATGCCTTTTGCAAAGCCTTGCACAGGCTAAACATCTGCAGGAAGCTGCGGCAAAAGGCAGCCTTTTGCCTGCCACTATAATCATAATGTGTTGGCCGTACATGTGACGCTGTAAGCCTTCACAAAGTTCTGACATCCTCATGAATGCATTCTTGACATACCCATGCCTGCTATGGCTGCTTGTCGTTCACAGAGGAATTGAAACTCTACTATGCAAAGGGCCTTGAGCAGCGCTACCAGTATGCCGTGGTAGTGGTAGTGAACACATGTTTCAATCAGATATGACCCTGCCCATTTAGGAAAGAAAGCACGATAGTTTATGTGTGCTAGATGTAGCCCTGCTGTAATCCTTAGTGGCACGCATGGCGAGGCTTTGCATTGTTGGTAAGCTTGTTGGCCTGCATGTGCTCATACTTACAGGCTGCCCAATGTGAGTTTATAAGCTCATATAGAATGTGAGTTGGTCAATACTTCTTTGAGGTTTTGGCAAAGCCACCTATTCTATATTGTCTTGGACTGATGACATACTGTGCAAGCACCTTGACAATCATGATGCTAAAACCAACAAAGGTAGTGATGCTGGAGCAAACGCGTCTACGCTGTACAGACATGTCAGGGCTTGCTCTGTAGAGATAATATCTGTTTTTGCAAGCTTCTTTCTGTAGCAGGAAGTAACAAGCTGTTGTACTAGCACCATGCAATCACATTGCTGTGTATCTCTCATCTGGCAGGTGCAGATATGGGCTCTGTATACGCCCTCAAACAGCAACAGCAGTCCAATTGCATCACTGTGAGGCAGATTGGTGCACTCAGGTGTCTGGGCCTCTGAGCTGGTCTACAAAGTCATCTATCAGGTATGGCCATGCTGAATTACTGCTGGCGTCAAATTGCTGCAGGTCTGCCTCTGTGCGGACAATCTTGGCAAAGTCCAACAGCTGAGACCATGTGTCTTTAGAGATTGCAAGCTTGTGATTTGTCTCCAAAAATTGACACCATCTCTTGACCAAAGGCCAGCCTTGTTCTGAGAACAGCAGCTGCCACATAGCAACCGCAGTGTCAAGCTGCAGACATTTCTGACCCTTCTCACATGCAAACCCATATGCATAACTGTAGATGTCACGAAATGCCTTCTCATTTGTGAGCTCGCTTCTCAGCTGAGGTAATTTATGCCTGAGACTGTCTATGGAATCACACCCAAGCTCCTCCATGCCTTCTACAAACTCATCCTTGCTAAACTCACACATGGTTGCAGCTTGAAAGTGCCAGCTTATAACCAAGGTCACAATATCAGAGGGATCGACCTGAAGGTCTTGGCAGAAGCGCCCAACGCCTGCATAGTTACACACCTATTTCCAAAACAGTGCATTTATACCACCCAATTCAGCAGCTTCTCCGCACCGTCGGCAAATATTACATGTTCCTGCTTATCCCTGTACCTCTCATACAAGCTGATGATGGCGGAGTTGTCGTTCGATGTGCTAGCAGTAAGGCCTTGATTGAAAAAGAGGTTGATCGCAAGTTCTACGTTCCATTGACTGGCTTGCAAGCATTCTGCGGCTTGCTCCTTGGATGCACCTGTAATGCCCTGAAACTGGCCGACTTGCTGCTTTTGCGAAGCGCTGAGCTTATTTTTGCCCATCCAAGTCAAACTGAACTAAGGTGACCTTGCAGAATAGCGCATCACTCACACACGTGACCACAATGGCAAAGCGACATGCATGCTTTACACCGAGCTGCACACGGCCGTAGAGCAGTTCACGCAACTTACATCACTTGCTGTGCCCCTTGTGTGTGTGCGTCTGTGCGTCTGTGCCATCGTGGGAGTGTTCATCAGGGCTATTACAGCGGGGCGGGGCGCTGCTGCTGCGCCAGCAGAGGGGCAGTTAGGTCTGGCTCGTGTGAGTACCGGAACCTACAACAGGCCCAAGTGAAGGATGAAGGACCGTCAGAGTGTGTAAAACTTCGTCGCCACTTATTCAGGGTCACCTGATCGGTTCGTCAAGCATCTGAGACGTCGACA
>JAABUU010008490.1_pt1 | contig 10196 bp, 8 predicted proteins | sample 5559301 | NCBI WGS metagenome assembly JAABUU01 (sample SAMN10711884, study PRJNA513360) | rock metagenome | isolation source: Antarctica rocks | place: Antarctica: Victoria Land, Richard Nunatak white | reverse complement strand
AAAAAAAAAAAAGGTCATAAGCTAAGCATAAACTGTATTTAAGGCAAAACTACTGTTCACTGCAACAATGCAATGATAAGTGAGAACATAACTAATGCAGATAAGACAGTGATGTAAGCAAAACAATAAACACACTGACATTAAGTCTTTCAGCTTAACAACAAAGAATCTTAGCAGTCATCTTTAATTTATTCACAGTGCTCAAAACATTCTCTGTTGACAAGTAATTGTAGCTAATAAGAAGTGTAATGTCATCAATGATGATGATAAGAGCAGCAAACAGAGCAACAATATAATAATGATGAGAAGTTGTCAGATTAGCAAATGAAGAGAATTTGAACTCTGTATAATTTAGAACAATAAGTAGCTGTTATATTAGTATAAATTTATATTTATAAAAGCTGCATCAAATATTCTGCACATCTCAATGACAGTTTATACACAAACTATAGAGAAGATAACAGTCATTAAACTTGATCTAAATACACACTGTAAATGACTTGTCTTTATGCACATAGTTGTCATAGATGATCAGCTTACATTTTTTACAAATGTGAATGACAGCAGCTTTACAATATGTTTAGTAAGTACAAAAATGATCTAAATTCATGTTAATATATAAGATTAACTGTTAAATTATCAATAACATCTTAAGCTTAACTCTGAGTCAATTCTTCAACAACAGATCAGTCAAAACATTAAGCAATAAGAAGCTGAGCTGATCAATAGTTAATTTATTAGAAAGAAAAAAGAAAGTAATATTAAAAATAGAATGCTTAATTAGTTTTATGTATTGTTAGCTTTTAAACTGAAATAAAGATGACAACATATTATAAGAAAGAGTTTTTGCATCTTTTTTACAATAAAACTGTTCAGTGATCTTATAAGAGTGATTAAGAGCAGACTTGCAACAGTTTAAATTGTTATTATCTATATCTGATGACAAAGCAATGATGACAAAATCATGTAAGACATAGACTGAGACAGCAGATCTATAAATTGTTAATGATGCACTATAAATTAATTATGAAAAGCTTACATGATAGTAAAGTGAATAAAAATTGATAAGTATAACAAGAAAAGTGAACAGAAGTTGAAGTGTAATTGAAAATTTAAAAGAGAAGAAAAGAATTTTTTTTTTTAAGATGTTGTAATTAATGATATAGATAGATAAGATAAACAGTGAATAATTCATCTCATCATTATGACAACAATGATTTACACTTCTAGTTACTTTTAGATGACAATAGTGACATAAAGTGAAGTAAAACAATGTGAATGTAAACTGCAGACAGAAATTTTGCAGAATGTTAAGCAAATCTCTGCACTCACATCAGTGAACTGTTGTGACTATGCAGTAAAGAAAAATGTGATATCATTGCTTACTCATCTCTTATTAAGTGTCTTTATTTATGTCTTAGTCATCATTTCCTATATATACTCTACATAGTGTAAATGAATAGGAACAACTTTCTATGGACCGATTCACATGTGGGGGGACAAAAGCTGGAGGGTCGCTTCGTAGGGCTTGGGGTCGGGCTCAGGGGCCGATGTTCCGGTTTCTGGGGATTGTCGTCGAACGTCGCATGCCGCAACGCCATACTTAGCTTCAATCGTAATAGGCTACCAGGCACATTGATACCACGACATTCTACCTTAACCTCTACTTTATATAAAGTCACAGTACATCACTCAATCTGGATAAAGCCTCCTGCCGCTTGTTACTCAAATGCGGAGCTGGTTTGTACCATGATGCAAGCAGTTTGGCAATAAATAATGGCCTTTCTTACCTTCTTCCCAAGCCCCGGTGGAACCAAGGGAGAATTCCAACACATTGAGCTGTTCTCCAGCATCAATACAAGAGGGGTAACTGCGTTCATTTTCGCGCCACTTCAAGGACTTATCATATCCAGTAGATAGGTTATATTTGGCTCATGTCCAACACTGGATGTACGGTATGCAGGCTATGGTAGGTTACTGCCACTGCACAGCCAGGGCTATCAGCCACAACGGCTATGTGCATCCAGCTTCTAGGCTGCCCCCACTCACAACCTGCAGGCTGAGTATTGAGCCAATGAAGAGTGAATGAGCGGGCAGCCTTTTGGGACTCATTGGCTGAACTTGTTAATTGTGATGAATGGACTTCCACAACAAAACATACAACAAGACGCTCGGAATGACCACGGAGCTCAGGTGGGAAAGATTGACAAAAAGAGTCTTACTGGCGAAGACCAGTGACTTTGAAGCGCCAAAAAATAATTGTCTTGGACAGATGTAGATTCACTTTCTTCAGAAATAGATGCTCCGAGCAAAATGTCTGTCCCGGATCTTGGCCCCTTAGTGCTTCAGATATTGGTTCCAGTACACAGCACCGAAGAAGTTTTGTCATATGGCCAATTGCCTTTGCCTGGCTGTGGTCGAGGATGTCAACAATTACAATTGTTTCGAGAGAGTGTTCAGGTTATATATGCGAATGGAACGCTGGTATTCCCAACACGTTCAGTTCCATCATTCCTTCTTAGATGTTGGCCTCGCAGTCCTATCATTGTTCCTCGCGCAAAGACGAGGTCTCAGCGATGGCACCCCTGTAGCAGAGGGTGGAATATTCCAGACTCGATCATTTGTAACCTGGAGAACTAGGTTCCAAAGGGCCACTCCTTCCGCCATACCTCTCTCTCCTGCTCATTGCTTGCAAACTCCTCAATAACCTGGTCCTTCATCTGCTCCAACGCATCTAGAGCCTCTTCGTACTGGTCTGCCTTCACTATGCCCTGCTCAGGAAATAACTCACCAATACTCTTTCTGATTGAGCGCATCGCTTCCATGCCGCGTACTACGCCTTGGAGATCAGCCTCCATATCTTGCCGCTCTTTCACTGAAAAGGACAACGGATAAGGCCGAGCCTGTGGCTCCCCGAAGTGTGTCCCATGTTGCTTCTAACTCGGCGACTTGCGAGAGGTAAGTTGCCTCGCCGTCGATGAGGAGATTACGAGCTAGGAGTAGGAAGAGGTAGCTCATCGTATGCTGGAACGTGAACGCAGCATAGAGTTGTGGGTTCTGATGTTGAGTCAGAGTGTTGTAGAGAGAGCAAAGTGATTGCTGTAGATACAAAGCCTCTGAATGCTTCTTCGCGTTTGCGTCAAGCTGTTCTATGTCTCTTGGTGGTTGGGGCCGCTCTAAGCCATAGACGGGCGGACCATCATAATCGATAATCTGAGGTTGGCGGGCCGCAAAGAGTTATTGGGGACTTGGGCGGCAGTGTGATATTTTTCTAAAGTCTCCCCTGCTACTCGTTAATATTATTAATCACGTAAGTCCTGGTTATGCGAAAACGATCTTACATGGTCCTCTGTCAAAGTCGATAGTCATTCTTTGGTTATCAATAAATTCGCGTCCTGTAGAAGGGCCAATATTTAATATTAATGGCGAAGTTATCCGTAATATCGACTCCGTTCGCATCGGTATACAACGGCTCATTTCCGGTTCGTTCCTCTAGGTCTTTGGCGTAATGAAGACCTCCAAACTTCTTAAAGGAAACTGATGTCCAGGCTTTTTGAAAACTAGCGATGGCTTTGACAAGAGTAAATCGGTCTCCGATTCTCATATTTGGCCAAACACGTTCTAGCTCGATTCCTGGAACCTTCTCCATGATAATATACTCTGCGCCGACTGGGTTGTCCTTGGCCTTGGAACTCCAAGCAAAGACTCTAGGAGCAGGAGTTCCTAGAACATTCCGTGCCCAAGGTATGTCAGCCACAGCCACAGTATCTGCACGCATTGACACATGAGACGAAACTTACAAAGTCCATTGTTGCAACTTCGCTTGCAGTGGTAAAATGAGGTTTGCCAGCATTTGGATTTGGAACTTTCCCCACAACTTGAATGCCATTGTCCATAGTCAACAGCAGAGCCTTGTTGTACATGCCATCAGGGTACTTTTCAATGCTGACGCATGTTTTCGTCCCAACCGCTTCAGCGGCGAGACGGGCCAGCTCGTTGACATTGAAGCGGACGTGGCGCTGTGACATCTCATATGCTTCATCACAGATGAAGCGACCTCGAGTGTAATTGAAGACATCGTCGCTGTACTTCAAGTCTGGTCGAATAAGCAATACGACCGACGCTTTGGGGACGGGGTAAACTGGCCAGGAAGGAATGCTCTTGAGGACAGCCTAGCGGACTGCGTGTCTTGCGTTGCCGTTGTCCTCTTGCTTGATACGCACCGGAGGACGCCGTATCTGATCAAACCAGTGTTTTTCCCATGTAGTCTTCCGCGGCATTTTCCCACCATAACCCCCCAAGCATGACTCTGACACATTGAAAATCGAGTAGAGGAGGAGTGTATCGGGGAGGCCCTCGTGGATATGCTCGTGAAATCAAGACTGCACGGTCACCCATTGTTTAGCGCGGCCAAGAATGCCACAAGAACCAACGATTTTGCCTGTTCATCGTCATATTTTGAAATGATATTTACTTCCCACACACACTTAGAAACCAACCTTCCAACAAAGCGCATCACCAACCTTCAACACAGTGACTAGTCCTTCATCCTGAAAGCAAAAGGTAAAGTACAAAGTAACTCTACCTAGTAGGTATGAGGTGCAGTGTTGGAAGCGAAGCTACTGTACTGCAATGTATAGCGCGAAGCGCCGAGCTGACGAGTTCCCCGCCGATCCCATTCGTTCATCGTCCTTGGTGCATCTCTCTCTCTCTCTCTCTCTCCCTCTCTCTCTCTCTCTCTCGGCACGGGAGACCTCCGGATCTACAATACAGGTCAAGGTAGGAGGTAAGGTACTGTACTCCGTATAAGTTTTCAACTCCATGATCTCAATCATTAATTGCTCAGATATAAATTGATGTTTTACGTGCTTGCATATATATACATAACATACATACATACATATATGCATACATGCATACGTAAGGTACCTACATTGACGCATCACTGAGGAGTTCTGCATCCAAATCAACATCTCGCCGCAGGGCTGAGACGGGACGGGACGTGGCAGCTGGACTTGTTACTGTACTGCGCCTCAACATCCACGAAAGCCTTCCACTTCCACTTCCACTTCCAGCTAGCAGTCATGTCGATCCGGAATATCATCGAAGCCACAATAACACATATGTAAATAAATCAGGTCGTGCTCTTGTCAACGCCGGTTTCGCGCTTTGGTCGTGCTTGTCGATCATCATCTCCCCCTTGAGGTCATACAAGCGCCGACCTCGTGATGGCGCGACCATCACCCACAGCACTGTCGGCTTACAACACTGGTGCCGGTACTCCATCTCAGTATTCGTCGACGACAGAGAGTATCTGGACAACGCAGGGCTACTCAAGTTCCGGGACATCCTACCCCGTATCCGATGTCTCCAACGAGTCTGGTGGCGGTCTGATTTGGAAGTATCGTCAACCGATCTACTCGTCGCATTCCTCCTCGGCTTCGAAAATGGCCAAGATCAAATCCTCCCCAAGCCACGGCGCACTGGCTGCAGCAAGGACCGCATCGAGTCATGGTAAACTCCACAAGCGCGGGGGTTCTGCGTCGTCCGTCCAAAGCCCTTTGAGCGCACCACCCACTTTCGAACCCCAGCACCCTTCGACATTCACTGTCGTAGCTTCATCGACTTCACCAACCTTATTCGGCGATATCCACCCCCCACCCTCACCTTCGTCAAAGACCAAAACAAAGATAAAACCTCTTTTGCGCAAAATCACCGCGCAAGAGAAGAATTCACTCGACTTGTCGCGGACTGCCGCCGAGAACGAAGGCTTGGGCATCTACACTTCGGCTGATCTTGGAAGTCCGAGGCCAGCAGTTGATCACCCATTTACCGTAGCTGGGAAGTCCGCATACCACAGCCGTACCACCAGTGGAGCTTCGGATTACTCCAACGCAACCACCTCCAGTCATCACCGGCCTGGCGCACCGTACGTCCATCCTATGCGACAGACGCCACGGTCTTACACTCCGCCCTTGGCGCATTCGTATCAGAACTCGGTTGTCGATAGTGAATACTCCGGGGAGGCTGCTGGCTTTACACTTGAGGAGGAAAATCACTTGCGTCAGATTGTCAGAGACGCCTCCCATCGACCAGTCGCTGTGACCAAACCCCAGCCTGCTCTGCCGCCGTTGCATATTCATACCGGCTCATCCACTCTTCTTGCTGGCAGCTCTCAATTGAACCTCGCAGGTACACCCTCATCCTCGTTGCGACGACCCAGAGCGAATACCATGAGCCCGGTGGACACCATGTCGCCAGTATCTCGGTCATCGATCGAGATGGCCTTCAGACTGCGGAGTCGGGCAGACACGGATCCGGTAACCCGTGCTGCATCTATCCAGGCCGCAAGGCAGGCATTCTCGGAGAAGGAGGCCGCAAAAGCCGCGAAAGCAGATAAAGAGGAGCTCAGAGCTTTGGAGCGAGAGAACAGGAAACGCGAGAAGCGAGAAGAAAGTCATCGCCGGAAGGCTCAAGGCAAAGACCAATCGAGACTGAAATCCAGCGCTTCAAACGAAAAGCAAGCGACATTTCAGTCGACACTGTATAGCGATGTACCTCCAGCGTCGAACCTAGCGAATGCAGCCGCATCCATGGGTGGCCATGGTAGAGTAGGGCGGTCGAACACAGACCTCTCGGTCAGAAGCACGGCGAAAGGTCGATGGGTGCAGTTCTTGACATGGTTGAGGACCAAGCTATTCAGGTTAGGGAAGAAGGTGTCGTCTACAACCTGAAGGGGCAAGACACGGATCAGGATGCAAGGGGTTATCTGACATAACAGCCACCACATTTCGACTTTCCTTCACTCCTTTATTGATGGGCCGGATAGGTGTACATACGAACGTCGCTTTGGAGGACTTATTCTATCCGGTTGGGATTGGCGCAGGACGGCTTGGTGATATACTGGTCTGGTGGACTGCAATGACTCACGGCACACTTACGGCATTGGCAGACTCTTCAACAATCGGATTAGCGTGGGGTTTTGATGCGATGCTTTGAATGCGATTGAACGAAGGAATTTCATGTTCTCATTCTTGGGCGGCTCAATCTTTCAACCCTTTACGAGTTGAGGAGGTTACATGTAGCTACGTAGATCTCAACGCGCACTCAGTTGCACCCTGATCAAGAGACAATTCAAACTCCTAACCTGGGCTGCTGTAAAGTGGTAAACGGTTGCTATACCTCAAACTTGGTCGGCCCAATAAGTAATTCACCTTACTATTGCCATAGTAAAGTGAATTACACTCAAGAGGCTTCCAAAATCCAGTCGCGTATGTAAGCAAAACCTAGCGAATCTTACCAACTTCAGCCATTTCACCACCGCAACGGTGAGGCTTGGCCAACGCGGCGCCCGTAGAAGTTCGACAACAACAACACCGCCAAAATGGTTTACGATTGGGATGGCAAAGAGGCAGTGTGCTATCGGATGTACATCCAAGAGAGACAATCGTTGGAGGATATTATGGATTACATGAAGACGGAGCACAACTTCGCGCCGAGGTGAGTGAAGGATACGGTTGTCCAAGCATCACTTCATATCAAGGCCTCTCTGCGTTCCCGCAGAACACAACAGAAGCACCAAAGGCGCAGAAGTCCGCTTCCGTTCGTGCTTTGTCCCGCTCTATTCGAACTTGTATGGGCATGAAGTCCAGGGGTCGCTGACGCGATTATGGCCTCAATAGCAAACGTGCCTTTCAGACACAATTCAAGCGTTGGGACTTCCCAAGCAAGCAGAACCCAGCTCACAAGAATGCACGCCTGGTCGCACGCGTCAAGGAGTTGTGGGAGAACAACACTAGCCAGAGGGACATGCTTCGTATCTTGAACGAGGAAGATGGCTTCGGCATTAAAGAACGCGAGCTCATGCGCGTCCGAGCGAAGAACAGGTGGCTACTGAGAGTGCCGAACGGCATGAAGAGTAATCCTAGTGGGTCGCTGGCCAGGCGTGAGGACGCCAATGCTGCTCTGCAAGAGATGGAACAAGAATTGTATGCACGCGACGGTGCGCAAAGCGCGACGGAAGCCCCGAGCAAAGAGACCATGGTTCCCAGAGCGCAGTCACCGGAGCTGGCGCCTGAAGTTATCGCGAAGCGGAAGGAGAGATTGGACAAGCTGCAGGCTGAAAGCGCGGAACGCTGGGCCACTCGCAAGCGTCGACGTCGCACTCGTGGTTGGGCTGGACTGCCGGCCGATCCACCTGGACCGCCGAGATTCCCCTCGGAGACGACGATCGACGAGAGCAAGCAATTCTTGAGCTTGGACCCGGAACTCTATCGACAAGTCCGCGATCACTTTCAGAGAATTTGCGAGGATGCGGGAGTCATGAAGAAGACGATTGCGGGCCCGGACAGGTGGCAAGCCGTTAAGGACCGGCTCATCCAGGAGTCGCCGCACCTGCAATCGGTCTTTTGGGGGGACAACACTCAGCTGGACATGAAAACACTAGCATTGGATGTGGTCTGTACTGATGTTACGAAGCGAATGCGCACACTAGAGAGGAGAATGACTATCGCGGAGGCGAAGAATGTACTTGGTATCAATCCCGAGGAGAGTCGGCAAATCAGGAACGCTTTCTACCAAACGTTGAAGTCCGATCATTTTACAAGCAAGCTCGAGGCCGGGGACGAACATTGGAAAGAGCTCAAACAGCAGTGGATCGGAGACTCAGCGCTCCTCCAGGCTATCCTCGCACCAGGAGACGCAGACACGCAGCACAACTCCAAAGTCAAAGCGTTGGAGGTCCTCTGTCGAGATGTCATGAAGCGCCTACGCGACGATCAGACGAAGCGCGATCCATCGAGGAAGAAATCATTATCGGGCAGCAACGGTATCAGTAACGGTATCAGCACGCTGGCCTCCCAAGCCCTCGCAAGCGCCCCAGCGACGCGTAACGACTACAGTGATCTACAAATCGACCCGTCCCTCCTCTTGGCGGCCGCCAATGATCCATCCCTGGCCATGGGCCAACAACAACACTATCAACAGCAGCAATCTCCTACCTCCCCCACGTTCGCTTCTCCATCGTTACATCATGGATCGTCCATGAGTATACCGGTGTACTTCAGGCTGAGTCCTCTTTCGCAGATACAACACCCTACGAAGCTTTGGCTGGGCACGCTCACATCAGGCTCGGTGAACGAATTACGACAATTGGCCATTTCCAAACATCCTGATGCTAATCTTGTGAGGATCGAGGGACTGGTTAGGGAGAGCAATGGAAACGAGGTCTCGTTCGAGATTGATGAGGATGACGAACTGGGTGCTTACTTTGCGCATGTCGACGGGGGAAAAGCGACTTTTGTCGTGCAGCTTAATGGTACTTATGCTTGATGGGCGTTTCTTTCCCAATATGTCGCGAAGACTGTGGCTGTCACAGGTGAGCCGCTTTGTAACCTATACAGCTATTCTTAGAATGTTGGCTTCAAGGGGCACGTAGCAAGAATTTGTAGAAAATAAACAGTAAAATCTGTCTAAATTTTCTTTCTTCTAATCATCATTCATAAAATCAACCTCACTGCCTTTCTCAACATCATCATCATCACTGTCACTATGAGACATCCTCATAGTCTTAATTACAACATCAAAAACAATATACAAATGAATTTAAAGTGTGAAATGTCACTCAAGATTATAGTGAAGATTACAGAATATAGTTGAAAGTACATTGAAAAAATGTAAAGAAATTTATAAAATTAAAAATTAGTTACTGTATTTAAATTATTTAAATTAAGAACATTAAGACTATTCATAATTGCTATGACAGAGATAAATCTTAATTTAAAGAAAGAAATTTAATTTATTAACAATTAATATAGAAAGTATTTAATTTTCTTAAGAATTGATTTACAGCATATTTAAATGAGATATAAAGATATATTTAATATAAGTATGAGATTTAAATCAACATTAATATTGTTAATCTCATCATTAAACAGATTAACTGATCAAGAAAGTAGATAAGTATTCTTTTATCATTATTATTGTTATTAAGAAAGTAATTTTTAATGTTAAAAATAAGTCATTAAATACTTTTAAAAGATTTATAACAATTAAATGATGCAGTTAAATAGTTAACATATTAATTAGCTAATCTTTATTAATAAAAGTGCTGTCAATCTCTGTATTGCAGACAGAAAGTTTAACTGAGCTGTTATGAAAAAGTAAGCAATTATAAAGAAGTTTTTTTAAAAAGAAAA
>JAABUU010008485.1_pt1 | contig 10199 bp, 13 predicted proteins | sample 5559301 | NCBI WGS metagenome assembly JAABUU01 (sample SAMN10711884, study PRJNA513360) | rock metagenome | isolation source: Antarctica rocks | place: Antarctica: Victoria Land, Richard Nunatak white | reverse complement strand
CTCTCAAGGACGTGCAGGAAAAGTTGGCTGTGTTGGTGGTGGACGTGTTCGAGGCTGGTGCTCCAGTCGACCGGGGCCAAGCATCGTATAAGCTGAGAAGCAGATTAGCTATTATCGCTGAAAAGTGTCAAAAGCTGGGCAGGCCGATGCCGAAGGTCAAGAAGAGCAAAATGGTTCAAGTATCCTTGGACTATCGGCTACGTCAGAATTATCTCTAGAAGCCAGCTTGTGGACCACAGTGACATGTGTACCAAAATGACCAGACTTGTTGGCTGGCTAAAGCATTGTAATCTGTCTCACTCTTGGCGACAGACTTAGCCCTATCTGCCAAGCTGACTCCATGCTGATTCAGATACAAGCTCATACAAAGGAGCTACAGCTATCCTGCAGATCCTGCCCAAAATGCATGGCAAGTTGATATGATTGGTATGTCCTTGTTAAGCATCAATATTGCAGTGAAATGAAAGTTACACACATACACGTACTCAAACAGCAACCTCACACACTATGTTGATCACTTTATTCGATAAAGTTTATTGTTGGACCTATCTAGCTACGGTAGCTTCTGGCCTTTTATACTACTGAATTGAAAGGAGAAGACGCCTCGTCCAGGAAGCTTTCAGGTCTTGGAGGAAAGTAGGCTCCATGGTTCTCATCAAAGGGTCCGCCATGGAATTGAGCACCTCTGAGAGCAGCCTGCAGCTGGAGCTGGCACATCAGACATGCAACAAGTTCAGCATAGAACAGCTGTATGCACAAAAGCAGACACTGGGCATCAAGTCAGGCTCTCCTATCAGCTAGAGCAGCCATATGTGGCAGGAATGTACACAAACTGCCCACAGATGTAGGTGTATGCCCTTCAGTTGGGCTATCTAGCAGCAAACACAATCAGCGACCCTGCACGTTTGGATAGAATCTGACTTCTCTGATACTTTGGAGCCAGAAATATGTTGCCAAGGCTGTGCTATTTTACAACACCCAGTAACATGCCTGAAACATAGATCTTCTCTGTTGATCCAGCATGCACATGCTGCCTGACTCTGTCAGGCTGTGCGGTTTGGTGTGCAATCTGGAGGATGCCACAGAGAGTGATGTACATTACCTCCAATGTGATGGTGTAGTGATCATCAAGGAGATGAGGGGAGATGATAATTCCCTCCTTGGCTATTTCCTCTGGCGCCATCCACACCGCATCCCATGAAGTTCGTGTGTTGTTGGTCTGCAGGACAGGCACATGGTGACAAGCATCCAGCACAAGGCTGATGTATGAGCTGTGAGCACTGTTGGTCTGCAAGATGCAACTCTGCCAGATCCTGGCTGTTATGTCAGCTGCTGTGCAGCTGCAAAGCTCCATGGCTATTGACGCAGAGACAGAAACTTTAGCTGTTGAGGTAGCGGGCATGTGAGTTGCGCATGCTCATGCATCTCCATTCCTCACCACAGGAAGTGATGAAGACTATGCATGTCATGCAGCATGCCATACAAATAGATGCCACACGGTGTACTGCTAGAGCAGGTGAGAGGCGCTGCATTGTTCCTTGGACCAGGACATTGGCATTGCACACTTGGTTTAGTTAGTCGGTCAGTCAGTCAGTCAGGGGTCGTACAGTCATTGGGGGCAGCTAGGCCATTTGACTCAGTTGCACAGTTTTTCAAGGACCAAACGAGGCAAAGAATGACACAGACAAACACGCTCATCATCAGGAAATTGTCACTGTGCATAGAAAAACCAAGACACTAAAGACTGACCTTGCGAGGTCGCAGGAAAACGACTTTGCCAGGCAGGATCAGCTCCAGCATCCGGTTGCGAGCTTCAATGCCTTGGTTGTACTGCTCTAGCACCTGTGTTTCTCATTAGGAACGATGTGCGTGTTAAAGAGCAAAATGACCACAGCAAGCAACAGCGATCAGTGGCAAATTACAGCAGTAGCAGCTTCCTGTGGCGCAGCAAGCGACAGTGTTTGGTATGTTACACACGTCATTTGGTATGTTACACACATTATTTGGTATGTTACACATGGAACAGCGTCATTTGGACAGCAGCAAGGCTGCTGAAGCTGATCCAAAGAGCGCTTGCGAAGAAGACACACACGCCATACTGTTGTGAGCAAGCATGATCCTTTGTTCTTCAGTGTCTCGCAAGCATGTCAAGCCAATGCGGACTTGGACGTGCACAGGACATGTGACGAGGGCATTGCCTGTGGGGCACATGGACGCACAGCTGGACCATGCACATGTTGCCCCCCAGGACAATAAAGAGATTGATTGATTGATTGACATGTACCTCAAGAGCTTCATCAGGGATGGCCATGTAGTCATGGAAGAGCTGGTCAGCGCAATTATGACGCCAGTAGGTAGACATCTTGCGCAGCAGCATGTCGTTCTTGTTGTGCTTGCACATGGCCAGGCCTGTGACCTGCACCACCAGAAGTCAATGCAGTTAGTTGATCACACAATTACATACGTAGGTACACACATCATCATTTACACAGTTACATACGTAACAAATGCACAGTGAGTGCTGCATGCTGAAGGGAACTGAGACTGTGGCTGTGAGCATGAGCAGTATCAAAGATGTCGAGCTGTGTGGCACCTGCATCAACAGCATTGCATGAGCGACAGGCAAAAGTCCGTTGCATTAACAATTACCCACTGTTATGAGAGACCATCTGTATACACATCATATGGGACTGCAGTGCTGCAATGCACGCTGGGCAGGAGTGTGGCCATGGAGATGCTGCACATGCATGCGCACACACACACACACACACACACACACACACATGCTAGAGGACGAGTGTGAGCAACAATGGGGGACCTGCAACCTGTCGTCACACATTTGTGTGTTTCAACAGGGCCCTGGACTGCAGCCAGAGCAGGACTCTGATACAGGCAGCTATGCAGGGCAATACATGTTAGACCCCAAAAAAAAGGGAAAATGAAGCGCAACAGATTACTGAAAGTAAAAGATAAGAGAAATCCCGGGAGGGCTTGTGCTTACTGATTGCCTGACAGACTGACTATTTGAGCGGATGGACAAAAGGCAAGATGGCTGGGATATCTCACCAGTTCGTCAATGAGGCGGCCAATGTTGACCACAGACAGTCTGGGGACAATGTCTTTGCCCACGACAACACAGTTGACAAAGCCCTGGGCAGCATGACTAAGGTTGGCGCTCATGAGGCCTCCAGGCGGACAGAATGCCCAGCACTTGGCCGAAGCGAACCTGTCCTTCAGGCGAAGGGTCATCAGGGCTGCTACTCCTGCCCCCAGGCTGTGGCCTGAAAGGCAGACACAAAAGGCAGTCATGGCTACAATATGCCTTGTGAATTGTATCCTGAACAAATATTGTGTCCTGAACAAGTATTACTATAAAATTTTACCACAGGGCCCAAAGCTTGGCTGCAGGTTGATGGTCTTCTAATGAAAGCAAACACACAAAGGCCGCAACGCAAGAGTAACACGCAGACATCATGCTTCATGGTAGCAGCCTGTAAGACTGTAAGTGCCATTTGGCTTATAACTTGGCTGCAGTTTGACGGTGTGCCCATGAAAGCCAAGCCACATTGGCAGCAAGAGTAATTGTAGATATTGTGCTTGATGGTAGCAGACTGTAAGACTTATGCCATAAGTCCCACAGCATGGCTGCAGGTTGACAGTCTTGTCAGGAAAGCAAAGGTATGTTGGCTATAACCCAAGAGGAACAGGCAGATACGTGGTTCATGGTAGCAGACTTTAATCTGATTGCCACAGGGCTCGAAGCTTGGCTGCAGATTAGCGGACGTCCCATGAAAGCAAAGACAAGTCATGCCACTGTGCCAATCATGGCAGTACCTTTCTGCCACCATACTAATCATGAGCTGCAATCGAGTGCTTAGCACAGTCAAACGTTGCATGTCTGTGTGGGAACGCCAGCATCGCTTGAGATGCAGAGTGGGTCTGATGAAACAACAAGCACAAATGGACAGAGTCATGTATGTGTTCACTACACACGTGTCCTTCCTTGGAGTCAGGTACATGCACTCCTGAGTAGCTGCTTGTATGAGGTGCATCATTAGCAGTCAGCATACCAACAACAACATCTATGCATGTGGTCTAAGATGCCAGGTGGCAGAATGGATGTTACCTGTGATGACTAGCTTCCAGTCCCTGTAGTCTATGCTGTGATCCCAGCTAGGCACATTCTCATTTTCCTCAACATCCCTGCATCCGTATTTTGAACGTCACTTGCACACATACATCCACACACATACACCCGTGTACATACACACATGCATGCTGGCAGATGGTTCCATAAGTGCAGCTGCATCTGCTGATGCAAGCATCATTCAAGTCCTTGTGCGCTTGCTGGTGCAAATGATAAAGTCTGCACAGCCCATCAGCCTCATCAGTGTCCAAAATACATCAGAATTCAATGCATCCAAAGTGCATCAAAACAAGCCACATGCCATGCACAGGGGCAGAGTCAGGAACAGCCCCTGGATGCCATACAAAACGAATTTGGGGTCTACACTCTAATTCTTGAACAGGCCAAAACCAAGAGCACTCACAGACATGCATGTGCTGCTGAATGAGTGGGTGCAGACGTATGATGGTTAAGTTGTGGAACTGAGGCTTTTGATACATACTGTTGGTCCGGCTGTAATTTCTGCTGGTCAAAGGGGTCGTACTGCTCCAGAAGCCTCTGTAACAGCTTGTGCGTGTCCATGTCTTGCAGAATAGCTGCAGCAGCTGCCACGATGCCCCCGTGTGCATACATCCTCTCCCCTGTCAATCAATCGAAAATCTGTGTTTTCTCTCATTGCAGAAAAGTCATTTGGGGAGTTGATAGACAATGACTGGGAAATCAACACATACTAAGCAGTAGCAATATAATAATTTTAACGATTTCTGGCTCATGATGAGCTCAGTATGTGCAGGACAAGTCTTGTCTCTCCATAGCAGCCTGTCTTGTGCATCCCTGTAAGGCCTACTAACACGACAGTGTTGACAGTCACGTAATGCAATATCATTGAAACGAGACCTAGGGCGGCCATGGGGTATTTGGTGAATACTAAGCAGTAAAATGATGAAAGTTGAACTATGAGCAGGACTTAGGCTTGTCAGCTGAGAAAAATCGTTACGGGCAACTTGGGAGGGCTTTGAGTTCAGCTGCAATGGTGGCTCGGCCTCAGGTGTGTTTGCATAGGGTTGAGAGCACATGCAGGGCTTAGCGCATACAGAGTTTATTGCATTCATACCGAGCATAGCCTTGCCAGCAATGTAACTTACACCGGCTGTAGCTGCTGCTGCAAAATTGTATACTAAATAAGCTCCTGCACAATTAATTATGTGAGTGCTATACAGCTGTCTTGCCTCAGCAATGCCAAACAGTACAAACGTGACACTAACTTGACCAGTTTTTTGTGATATCAGAGGAACGATCCTCATTGTCTCCTCAACAATCCCAAGGGGTCTTAATGATCAGTTTCTTTTTAAAGTCGAGCTGAGATTGCACAGCTGGTTGGACTATCGTCAAGAGCATCGCAAACAATCAATGGGGTTGCTCCTCTGATAGCACAAAACTCTTGGTGAAGTCAGTGTCACGCATTGGCAGTGTTCGGCATTGTTGAGGCCAAACAGCGGTTATGAAGAAAAGAAGTGCATCACTCCAAAATGGCTGCTCCTGACAATGTGGAGCCTGTCACAAAGAATTGGTTGAAAGCGTGACCTCATGACACTTGGCATGTGGCAACAAAAAAAGAGACGATAGCATGACACACAAACCACAGCTTGACACTTGTGGACAGTGCAAACAGACCCAGCAGCCACACCAGACTGCGTTCTGTGCTGCTGATGTATGACTCCATGCCAGGTGCCTTTCACAAAACACACAACAGGACTCTTGAACAGATTTTCCGTGAACAGACTTTCCGTGAAAACCTAATCAAATAGGCAATGAGCATGAGCTCACCTGTCTGCGCCTGCTGCTTCTTGAAGGACTCTGGCAGCCATTCAGAGCGATCCAACAGGTCTGGAGCAGCCACGCTGTCTGTGATCACATCTTCCATTGTGGCTGTCCCCCTCACAGCCACAACAACTGACCTGCTTGCAAGCAAGAAACTTCAGCAAGGGTTGTTGTGGTTTGCAGATGGGCGCAGGTCAGTATCAAATGTGCAACAGACTGGGCTGTTGCGAGTGAAGGTAGAGCCCAAAGAACCTCGAGGCTGAGGAGTGACGCCTGCTGTGATAAAGTCATGTGGAGAGTACTGCTTAAGAGATTGGTTGGAGCTGTCAAGAGTGCATGTAGGGAGGCCAAACTATGGAATGTTGATTTTCCTTCAACCCCTGTTCCCAGGCCTAGTCATACAGCATTGCCCGCTGGCTTGTTGCGTCTCAAAGCCATGTGCCCTGAAGCACCTTGAAACCCTGAGCAGTTTGGCCAGTCCTTTTTAGCTTGGCTTCTGAACTTTGTAGAGCTAGATTAGTGTAGAGCGTGTGGCGTTGCGGTACTAGCGCCCTCCTTCATTACAGCATCGCTACAGCAATTTCTTGGTGCTCTATTGCCGAACGCCTTGAACATTTAGTGCTTAGTGTATGTTGTTTTCCCAGTTATTGTCTGTTGACTCCCCTGATGAGTTCTAAAGACAGGAAATGTGAATTGATTAATTGATTGATTGATAAGACCCTCCGCACGAAACCTGAAACCTGCTGCTGTCTCCAACACATGCTCAGCAAGTCAGGTCTATATATTCTCTTATTGGCATTTGTTCATTCATTCACCCATTCATTCATTCATTCACCCGTTTGTTCGTTCGTTGGTTCGTTGGTTCGTTGGTTCGTTGGTTCGTTCGTCCGTCCGTCCGTCCATTCATCCATGCATGCATCCATTCATTCATTGATTCATTCATGCTTTGATCCATCCATACATTCCTCCATCACATATGTGTTTCCCCCAAGGGTCAGGTGCATACAGCCTAGTCAATCTTACAAAAGAGATGCCATGATGCTTGGAGTTACCTGCTGCTTTCATCAAGGGCCACCATGTAGGGCAGATGTGCCAGGGCTTCATTGGAGAAGCTGACGTACACTAGCTGACTGTCGTCCATGCCTGCCTGCTCCTTGATGGCCTCATAGTTCAGCTGCTCATACAGTCCCCCTTGCGCGTCCCTGCATTGTGTTAGCAGCGTCTCATCAATGGCTGCGTATTTGAGGTGCTCGTACAGTCTCTGCTGCGTGTCCCTGTATTGTTGTAGCAGCAAATCTGCAGCAAATCTTGATGTCGATGGTTGCATAGTTGAGCTGCTCATGCAGTTTTGCCTTGCACGTCCCTACACTGCAGTGCAGCTCTACCATGGTGGCACAGTTGGGAAAGATACTGAATGATACTGAACCAATGCCACATCAACCAGTGACCCTTGGAGACACATGAGGGAGAAACTGCATGAACTTCCAAAGCACTGAAGGGGGTCATGCATGAAGTACCAAGTCATTCAATCAATCAGTCAATCAATCAATCTGATCAACCGTGAGTCAGTGAAGTACGAAATTGAGTCGGTGACTAGACTTTGAGTATACACATGACTTTGTCTGTGGTCTCATGCGAGGCCTAGGGGTGAGTGGGCACTCACCCATTGAGATCGCCTCTCTGCATCTTGTCCTTGCTCTTGCGCAGCCAGGCCATGAGGGTGTTGGTGAACCTGCTCTCCTTGTGACTGTGAGGCTCCAGCCCATACACCGCAATGGCATACTTGGCAAAATGGGACATCTGGCTGAGCAGGCTTGCAGGCACCCGCCAATGCTGCCCTGTGTATCGCTGCACTGCCTGCTCTGGCGTCAGGACCCCCCTGCATGCACAATCCCACTGCATGACTCAGCTTGATGGACAAATTGCTTGGGGTTGAGAGAGTATGCGAAAGTTGCTAGAGGTCCTGTGTAGCGCTGCACTGCCTGCTCTGGGGTCAGGACCCCCCTGCATGCACAATCCCACTGCATGACTCAGCTTGATGGACAAGTTGCATGGGGTTGAAAAAGTATGCGTAACTTGGTGGAGGTATTGTGTCGCGCCGCACTGCTTGCTGTGGCGTCTGAAGCCCTCTGCATGCATATGCCATGCTGTAATTCAGCTGCTGTGACATGTTGCATGAGGGAGGTGAACAACATTTGCAACCTTCTGGCAGAGAGAAGATGCGTGGCATTGAATGAGTAATGCCATGCGTCTGTTGTTGCATGCAGTGTGTCTGAGCAGCACTCAGGAGAAGGTGGGCAGACCTGGCATTTGCTTAGTCATGGCAGCAATCAGCACTACGCAGTGCTTTCATGGCCACCTGTCTATTTGCATCAGGTGAGTCAGGGCTGAGTGCCAAAAGCACACTTCCCATCACCAGCAGAAAGTGTATGCAACAGCTCATGCAGGTGTGACTGCTCAGCTGCAGAGTTACCAGCACTGGAACCACCATCAAACAACATCAGAGTCACAGGTGAAGCAAAGCTGACACTACCCTTGTGCTGCATGGCCACCATCCATCAGCTTAGATGCAGGGGCAGCATGACTGGGACAGACCTGAGCTGTTCCTCCATGCCAGAGGGGGTGATGCAGCCCTTGGTGGTCAGGCTCATCTGTCGCTTGAACTTAGTCAGAGGACCGCCAGCTCCTAGGGAATGTCCAGCCTCCTGCATGCACAGAATCAGTAGACCCAAGTATGCACAGAATCAGTAGACTCAAGCATGCACAGAATCTGTAGACTCAAGCAAGCAATGCATAAATGTCTTGTATGTACAGATGAATATATGTATTTGTCAAATATTTATATACATACATATAGGTATGTACAGAAATGTATACTGTATATATAACCCATTATCAGTTATTAGTTGTATGTTGAGCACTGTTTGTATAATGCTGAATGACTTACGTAATTATTTAGCGTTCATACTGTATTGATAAAAACGGACACCATGTAAATCATCACATAAGATTGAGTGTAAGAATGAGTGATTATTTCATGGAGCCACATGAGGCATGCTAACTGATTGTAGCCCTTATGACTCAGGACTCTGAGTCTAGTGAAGGCTTAGTGCAGATGATCCCCACATGTTTTCAACAAATCCTCAGTGCGAACACATGACGAGCAGCCTTGCCAGATGCTCACAGAATTTTCACTTATGCGCAGCAAATCTAGTGTCTGCCACATGGAAACAGATGTGTTGGGAGCATGCGCATCACCGCCTGTTCTGCCCAGAGCATCTTATTTGCATACAGCAGGCTTTCTGTTTTCATTATCCACAGCATGGTTTGTTTCCTGCACGTGTGTTCAAATATGTCGTGACTCAAGCTGCCCAAAGCACAGCTGCACTGACAAGCACTTGCAGACAACCAAGACTCATGAGGTGGGTTAGTGTAAGGCCAAGTCACCTGACACTCAGTGTCCTGACTTGCCGAAGGCCCTGTATCAGCAACATCATTCGCCTGAGCATTCTCAGGAATGACACTCAGCCTCACATCAGACGTGCTGGGGGGATTTGGCGGCAGCTGTGAGGGGCTCCTGAGCAAGGGCTGCAGCAAATCCTGATCAAGGAGTCCTCCTGTATCCTGATTAGGCACCTGCTGTTGGTCCTGAACAGACTGCCCTGACAAGTCCTGATCAGACTGTTGTGATGGGCCCGGTGAGGGCTGCAGTGAGGAGGCCTGATCAGGCCTGTTTAAGTTATGATGACTAAGGCGCTGTGACGAGCCCTGGCCAACAATCTCATCTGGGGAATCTTGGTAAGGCAATTGAGACACCTGTGATGACTCTTGACCATGCCAATCTGATGCATCTGTGTTGCTGTAAGGATGCTGAGCAAAGGGGGAGGAGAATGCTGAGACCTGCTGGGCAGACTGTTGCTGCTCTGTAGCTTGCATCGGCCGGTGCTGTGATAGCTGTGAGACTGGAATGATGGTGACGACTGCCCGGCACAAGTACTCCTGAGGCTCAATGTCCAACACAATCTCCTACAGATGAAGTGAAAGACAGCTGTCGCTACAACAAGAGTGCAAAGAGACAGCTCAACCTGGCATGTGTCGATGTTTGACATCTGCAACTTAGGCGACGAAGCTGAATGGTGGCTCCTGCCTTGGCCAGTGATCTGCAGGGATGATTGGCAACTTTGCATGAGCACATGGGAGTGTCACAGGCTTTGAGGCTAGCAGGGGGGTTGGAGGGGTCTGGCGATGACTC
>JAABUU010008477.1_pt1 | contig 10208 bp, 13 predicted proteins | sample 5559301 | NCBI WGS metagenome assembly JAABUU01 (sample SAMN10711884, study PRJNA513360) | rock metagenome | isolation source: Antarctica rocks | place: Antarctica: Victoria Land, Richard Nunatak white | reverse complement strand
CTCCTTCTCTGCTCACAACTTTGTCTCATCTATACACAAGAGTATCAAACACAAGTATGACTGTGCCTTCTGACCAAGCACAGTCCTGCAGGAACTTTCAGCTAGCACTCCTCTTCCCGGCAGAAACTAAGAAGGGAAGAGACTCAGCATGGTACCCATACATCCAGACCCTGCCGCAGCATGTTGACAGCTTGGTACACTGGAGTGACACTGAGCTTCACGAGCTGCAGTATGGCGCCACAGAATCTGAGCAGCAGTTTCTGCAAGAGGTGTGTTAGAATGAGCCTGCCAAATGACATCGTGTAAAGGCTTCCAGGCATACATGATCCTTTATACATAGCCAGTGAGGCTGTATCAAGAGTCAAGTGCTTAGTCTGATGTCAGTGATTCAGCTTGCGCAGCTGGTTTGGAGCAAGTCTTGAGGCCTTGCTTATGTGCCTTGCAGTGGCATTCAGAAGTTGCGCTAGTATTTTCAAGGTTCATTTGCTTGATTCTGCAGCATGCCAGCTTGCAGATGCTGCAGTCTGGCCATCTGAGGCATCTGAGCAGTTTCCCGTGCAGCAATCAGCCAGCTGCTGCAATGTCTTTGCACTCTGGTCAAAGTGACACGAGTGATGTCAGTGCTGCAGTAGCACATGTTGCGGATGATCCACACGTATGTCTACTTGTTGTCAGCAGCATGCTTTTCCCATGCAAATCAGTTTTGATGAAGCATCAAACTTGATTGAGCATCACATGATTTGCAGGCCAAGCAGCAGCTGGATGACATCAGGGAGTTGTATTGGAAGCTTGAGTCATCTGGCTTAGTTACTGAGCTGAACAGCACGCTTGAGGACCTGGTTTGGGCATCTGACATTGTGCGCAGCAGAGCCTTTGCAATTTCAACGCCGGAAGGTAACAAATGAGAATAGAATTACAGCAGTGCCCCTATTAGCCGTACATTGGTGCGTGCTATGTGAGTTCTGTGTTTGCTTAGTACGCAACCACCCTGCAGTGGCTCAGTCATGGTTTTGCGCACAACTCTTCAGCTGCATGGTACAAAATCTCAGATTGCACCTATTTGCCACACATTTCAGTCATGTGTAGCTCACATGCCTGCATTGTGTGCAGAATAGCGCTGCTCATTGGCTCATGCAAAACATGAGCAGCTGGATAACACAGCCAGGGTTGCGGCGCACACACTGTGCATATTGTGCAAGTACGGATCCGCATGCATCATCAGCTCATGACGCTGTTATCTCTGAATGTGGTGATCTGGAGTTTGGTCTGGGGATTGCTGTCCTCCTTGACTGGCTGCACTGTCTCTTCCGCCAGATCAGAGCAGGAGCTTGTCAATGTGCAACTGTTATGCCTGCACAGATTTGGCATCTTGCCAGCTGAATCTCCTTCTGCTTTGCATCAGCAGCAAATTGAGAGGTCCCTGCAGAACAACACAGCGCGAATGTTCATCCCTTCTGCGCGTCAATGCCATGCTTGCCCTGTGATTTTGCAGGCTGGCTGAGCCCAAAGAGCATTGGCATTGCAGCGTTCATGGCCAATGTAGTGTTGAGGATCCCCTTCTTCAGTCAATGGCAAGCCACCAAGCGGGCAAGCTAGCTTTTCTCTGCAAATATGTACTACGTCCATGCAATTTAAGGAAATGCGATTCTAGCAGGACCTGCTCTGTATCCCCGTGTACATTATACAGACTTGAGATTTGCAGTAGTTCTGATCTATGACTGTGTGTTCATGTCACATGCCGGTCAAACAATGCTATCAGCCAGACCAGAACATGCACTACTGGATGGCTATCATTATCATTTGACTGGCCTTGTGTCAATGCAGATTATCTCCATTGCCCGGTCAGTAACCTTCATGTGCATAGGAGCCATATTGTTTGGGACACAACATGTAGGCAACATGGACTTAGCCTTGCTCCCAGTCATAGATTCCATCAACCACAACTCATCCAGTCTGGTGAGCTTTCTGTCTTTCGAGCTATTTCAGATCATATTTATTGACATCTACTGCAAATGCAATAACCGTCAGTCCCTGGATGATACAACTATCTTTGCAATGCGCATTTTGGATAGCGTTTCTGCTTTGCACATAACAAATGTGCATGCTGCTGCAACTGTGTGTTGCACAACAGCTGTTGCTACGGTTATGTTGCCACTGGTGGACTCATGGTGGACTCACGATGGTCTACTGGTAGACCAATGATGGGTTAAGCGTGCACGTCAGACGGTATACTTGCAACTATGGAAGCTGTTCGCTCCTTTAACGTAGGTGTCTCACAATGCAACAACTGATCACTACTCCATGGTGTTATCTTGTTGCTGCCCCTGCCAGTGGCTTAGCAAGGTGCCAACGCAAGGTTTTTACTCTCTGCCCTACACTTCACATGCACGACTTCATTACCAGCATGCGCTTTATCTGAGGCTGAGGCTTGATGTACTGACAAGAGTCAGGCTGGGCTGGCTCTGGTAAGAATCTGCGTTCAGCCGCCCTGAATATGTGTGCAGGGCCATTTGCAGCCTGGAGGTGGAGGAACTACTGTGGAAGCAATCATTGGACCAGACGGAGCACAAGCCTTCCAAGAGGTTTGTCCTGTCTGAAGCCGTGCGTGCATATGACTCTTTGTTCACAAGCTGTTGTCATGTGAACAAGCCATTGTAGCTGTACGCTCGTGCATGAGCTGTGATCAAAGAAGCATGTGCAGCACATGCTCTGATGTGGCTTGCGCACTGCCTATTGGCTTAGTGCAGTCCTGGCCTGTGTGGCACCTGAGCAGAAGCAGTGCTGCTTAGATGCAGTGATGCCGCAAGATCTTGCTTTGTTTCTATTGAAAGTGTTCTTTCTTGTATCCCTGCATTGCTTTCTAAAGTCAATTTCTGGACTCAGCATGACATATGCAGAGGAGGTGATGCACACAGCATCCCTGCGGCTTTGCTCATATGACAAGTGCCTGTTATGACTGTCCTAAACTCTTGGGCTGGCAACACACGCATGTGGTATACTGCCAGCTAGGTCATGATAATGCATATCAGGGTGTTGCTGCAATGACAGTGGCCTGTCAGTCCTGCAAATCTCTTTGGGCAGAATGTCATGGCTGTACAGGGATGCCTTTGCATTGGCTGTGCAAAGATTGGCCTCACTCTCACACAGTTGAGGTTGAGCTAGGCTTTTGTTGCTTTGGCATTCTTGCAAGCTGACTTCAAGAATAATAGGTCAGCAAAAGCCTGGTTCAACCTCAGTTGTGTGGGCCTAGGGCTGAACTGTTTACAGCTGTTGCAAAACCAGAATTCACCAGTCAAGACTTGTATTAAAGGAAAATGAGATGTGTTGCCAAATATTGAAGCACAACATTGCCAATCGCCTATTGTAGACCATCTTACAAAGCATCTTCTGAAAGCGCTTGGCTGATTTTGCAGGTCACCGCAGCTTATGCTACAGCATCAAATGAGGTTTTGCTTCAGCACTATGGCTTTGTAGACGTGGACAATGCCCATGACGAATATAAAGCTGACATCCTGAGCTTCATTGAGGAGAACGTGGTTGATCAGCCAAATGAGGAGCAGCTGCAAGATGTGCATGCCAGTCCAGCTTTGAAAACTGCACTCTCACAGGTACTCACAAACCTTGCCCATGCACAAGAGCAAACTGCATCAGTATTGCTGTTTTTGGAGAATGATGTAGGACACTGTTGCTGGCTTCGCCAGATGATCTCTGTTCAGTGAAGCAGCACAGTCACTGATAAAGTGCTTCTGCGCTTGTGCTGTGGCAACAAGACCGACTCCAACCACATTTTGTTCAGACAAAACAGGCAAGCGATTGCACGCAGCTGTTTGATGTTTTTCGAGACCAAGAACAAGTGGTTGCAAAATACAGTTCACAGCTTTCAATTCAGCCGTGATTGGCCTTGTGTACTTGGCATACCCCGGTGGTTGCCGGCATAAATTTACATTCCTGCCAAGGCTAAGGCCCTACCCCATTAAAAGTCACAGCTTCCTGCAGGCTGAAGGCAATGTTTGCTGTGTGCAGGCAAAGCTGACCAGTGAAGGCTGGTCAACAGAGACTGTGACAGCGCTGCGATACCTGCTTGCCAGTGAGGAAGAGAGCAGAGCCGCCAAGTCTTTGCAGCCAAAGCGATGGGTCACAGAGGTGGTGCAGTATCGGCAGCTGCCCACGTTTGGGTATGTCTTCAAGGAGATGCAGTCTGATGCCACAGAGACCAGAGTTGATCAGGTGCCTTGTGGTGCCTTAAGATCAGAGCTTGTCCTTTTGGTTGCTTGAGGTTTAGGTTCCTTTCCCTTTGGGCTATGGCCTATGGTCATAGCTCTGGGCTGCCGCCTTAGGAGGCTGCCGATATGATTGCTGAAAAGCGTAAACTTTGTTTTCTTTTCTCTTGCTTGCTTGAGCTTGAGTTGTATGTGATGTGGAGCTGACACGGCAGTAACATGAGAGGGATCACATCTGTGCAATGTCTGAGCTTGGCAAGCTTGGCGGCGTGTCAGAGACAAGCATCACTGCTGATTTCATGACACATGACAAGGAGTAAATTGGTGCTGCGTTGCTAAGCTGAGCAGACAAGGGGCTACACTGCATGTTTTGCAGCCATGTCTGCCACACTGTCTGCTCATGACATACTTGTGCATGCTCATGACCCTTTTGCAAACAGCATGGAAAGGCAAGTCATCAGCTGCCAGTATGGCAACACCCATTGCCATACTATGTATCAGGCTGTATCAGGTTTGAGTACGCTCGTATGCTGCCTTTGCAGGTGCTGTCAAGCCTGTGTCAGGATATCAGTAAGTCAAAACCAACGAGTCTTGGTGATGATGAGACAGCCCTTGCACAACTTCAGCAGACAGACTCCGCCACATACAGGCGGAAGCTTGCTCTGCAATTCCGGATTGGCTACAAAAGTTTGCTGAACAAGTGCATCCTGCAGCATAACATCAGCAGCTGAGGAATCACGCTCCCCAAACCATGAAGGCAAACATGGACCTAGCAGGTGTGCCTTTGTTTGTAGCAAGCACAGCCCTTGAAGTGTAGAGATACAGTTCGTGCCAAATGTTTAAAGGCACAAGGCTTTTTCTAAATGTTGTCTGCAATTGCTTGCTTGCTGCTGTTGGTGTAGCCACTACCTTGTAAGTGCATTGTCAGCCTGCAAGTGCTATGGTGGTCTTTACTGAAACGAGGTTCTCCTTAGGGTACCAACGTGGCGCAGAATCAAGATTTGTTCTTGATCACAGGCGAATGGCGTTAAAATTCATAGTCGGACATGACATCATGTTTGAAAGGCATTAAATGTTGACTTGTGCTAGGTACTTACAGCTGCCGTCAAAAGTGCACTGAATAGGTGCAACACCCTATCTGTGGAGTCTCAGCTGCAAGGCAAACGACTCAGGTGGCTAGGTCATGTTTCCGGGATGCCTAACGATGTATTGCCTAAGAAGCTTTTGTTTGGTGAGGTCAAGGGGCTTCGCCCACCTGGCCGCCCTAGGTCTAGTTTCAATGATGTTGCATTACGTGATTGTCAAAACTGTCGAATTGGTAGGCCTTACAGGGATGTACAAGAGAGGCTGCTCTGGAGAGACAAGACTTGTCCTGCACGTACCTAGCTCATCATGAGCTGGAAAGCGTTTTAATTATTATTATTCTTTCTAGGCCTGACGGTACCAGGCTCGTTTTGGCAATGACTAAAATATATCAGCTGCTCTTGGTAGTGTGGTAGGTATATGGTGCAAAACCAAAGTGTGCATGCTTTCAAAGGGCATTTTTGTGTGCAGCAGCTATGGAGATTGCATCTCATGCTTACAACTACTGATGCAAATGACACTGCACACATTGTTGAGTCTGCAGGCAATGTCAGCTCAGACCATAACGGTGCATCCGAGCATCAAGCAGAATACAAAACATTCTCAATCACATCAAATCCATTGCACAGACTGTTCAGCACTCCATCAGGCTCAAAGTCTTGTAACAGCTCATACATACTTGTGTGGTAACCGTTGCTGCAATATTTTAAGCATTGTTCACCGTCAAAATTTGGAGGAGGGCATGCTGCCTATGGTATGAAACTGGTGCATACATACCAGTGCCTTAAGCATAAACACTCTTCCACTGAAGTAGCACATCAAGCATCTCCAGTGCATATGCCTCTTGTCTGGGTGTAGAGCCTACAGCAGCCTTGTCAGGATGCACCTGCTTGATGGCATTTCCAATGATGATTCTCATGCTGCTCTTCCATTCAGCGCTGTCTCTGTCACTGGAGGGCTTGTCCCCAAGCTTGTCTACATTGAGCATTGGGTAGTATGAGCACAGCTGTTGCACAAAGGTATGTACATCATGGCCTGCCTTGCATTGCCTGTAGGCTTTCTGCACAATGCGTTTTGCCGCAGCCCGTTCACCTCGAACTGCTTGCCTTCTAAACTCAGCTTGAGCAGCAGCAGCGGCGTGCTGTGCAGATGCCTCTCCGTGCTTCTCACGCTGCAGCTGTGCCTGGTAGCCACGCAAAGCCCATCTCAGCTTTGCAAGCTCCACTGGACGCGTCAGTGTCAGATCCAGTCTTGCGTCTACATGCTCCAATTCTGCAACAGATCTAACTCCAAGACACAATGGTAACTTGACTGCTGCATGCGCCTCCCAGGCCTGTAGCTGCGCTGCTGTTGTTTGCGTCAAGTTGGGGTGGAATGGCTTCCATGCTTGCGCGGGCTTGTCGTGCACAAAGGAAGACAGCCAGCACATCACGTGCCTAGGCAATAGCCTCAAGACGCCAATAAGTGTGTCCTGCTCCAGCCACTTGAGATCATCTGCATAAACAGACACATGCTTTGATGCTGTTTCCATGTCAAGATTTGATGAACGCATAAAATGCATCTTACACAAGCACAGTCACAGTCTCTGGTGCAACTGTGCGTTACAAAAGCGTTGACATTCCACAGAGCTTGCTTCAGTAACAAACCCTACCATCGTACCCATCAGTCAGCGCTCAACACATCTGAGTTCCAGAGGACACGTGGCAGTTGTGTTGCACACAAGCTCTGATAACAAAAGCAGAGGACAGCGCACTGTGCATACATTTGTCACTTGCATGGGCTGGCTGTGGCTTACCAGCTTGTTTCACTTCAGCAGCGGCCAAAATCTGGGGGAAGCGGTGCTTGAGAGCTGCATAGCGAATACCCAGGTTCATCTTCAGGCGTCAAAGCAGCAGTCACAGCCTGTTGCCATGCGGGTCCACAGCTGCGCTGAGACGCCCAGTTAACTTTGTCCAGCATTAGCGGCGTCAGGAACAGGGTGTCTGCAGGGACAGTCAGCTGTATCCCTGGGTGTGCCAGCTCTGTGGCATAGCGCTTGAAGAACTCTGTCTGAAGCCACTTAGCATCTGCACATAGGACACACATTTTTTGTTTGATTTCACAAGACAGGATGCGAAAGGGCATACCGTAAAACCCCATGCAAACTGCTCAACACGCTCAGTGCTGGGCATCTGTTCGACGGGCAAACGATCCAGAAGTGAATGTGGAACTATGATGCTTGCCCATGCCCACACCTGTTTCCTATGCATGATAGATCTCAGGAAGTCAAAATGCTCTCTCAGACTTCTATAGTTTGCTTCATCACACAGGGCTGTGACACTACTAAACTGTTGTGAGATGCAGACCCCAATGCAGAAGACAACGCGAGAAACTGCAAAATGAAAGCTGCTGACCATTGGGGAGGAGCTGTATGAATCTGGCTGTACAGAATAGGGAGGGTTCAAAGGAGCCATATGAGCTCTGCTCTGGAGACAAAACATTGGAAAGGGCAGCAGCTAGTCGGCGCACGTCCCATGGCAGCATGTAGCCTTGCACAGCATCGATACTGAGATCAGCAACATCCTGCCACAACACCAGAAATGCTGAGCTATCAGCAGAGATGCATGAATCAGGATCTGACCTGCCCACAGAGCAATCAATGCTCTGGCATGTACAACTATTCTAGAAGCGTTGATTGCAGGAATGCGATGCAGTAGGGTAGCCTCAAGCTGGCTTGGGCTTCAGCAGTACAAAAGGCAGACAAAGGAAAGGTGTTGTCACTGACTTGCTAATGAAAGGCCCAATGTAGTGTTTGCACGACGTTGCAGCTCTGCTTGCATGCGAAACCGCCATTGGGTGCCAGAAATGGGTGTGCCTGACCTCAATCTTGTCTATGCCAGCTTCTCTAAAGAAGGGGAAGTATGCTGCAAGCTGAATATCCTTGTGCAACAGCCAGCCCTGCAAAAAAGATTAGCAGTTTCAAAGCTGCAACAAAATGGCAAGGACCATGCATGTCAAGCTGCATGCCAAGAGTACAGCAAAAATGGGTGGAAGTGAGATCATACTATGAGAGTTCCCAGCCCACTTGTTTGCTGCTCCTTGACCTCTGCCATTGTTGGTCCAACCTGCCAGCTTGATACAGGCCTCGAGTTGCAGATCTTGCGACAACATGCAATGACTGCTGATGTGAAGATGTTGCTTGACCCTTCGAAGATGTTGTTGGGCCGTCCGAAGATGTTGTTGGGCCCTCCGAAGATAGTGCAAAACTCATCAAAGTCTCCATCATGCAACCTCAGCAGGTCCTCTGCATGTCAATGCAGAGGTAAGCACCACATGGTTGAGCAGAGTGTGTCTCTGCTTTTGCTGCAGTTGTGATGCCAATGTCAACAGGCATGTCTGCTCAGGCGTTAGTCACAAAACTGATGGCTGCTTCTTCACAGGAGGTGTCACTCTGTCAAGGCAAGAAGCGTGTAATGCTTGCTGTCAGGACAACAGCACCCTTGGTATGATGATGCACAACACAGCAGGGTTTGGTCATAAACTGTAATTGAGCAAAATCGCAGTGTGGCATAATGCTTGTGTGGCATCCTATCCTGTCTTGCATGCTCATCAAATCCACTCCTACAGTGCTGTTGCTGGAGATTACCTGCTTTCTGCAAGCCAAAGCCTCTGCCCAGGACACCCTGGTACTGATACCAGATGTGATGCAACTTCTGCTCCTCAGTCACATCTCCAATGGCTTTTTTGGCCTGCTTGTTGAAGGCTGACACAGATGGCAGCGGGCGAGCGCAGTACAGGGAACTCAGCTCGGAATCAATGATATGATGCCAGATGGTGTCAATATCATACAAGACCAATTCTGTGACACCACAGTTGTCTGGCAGCCAACCGTTTGCCTTCAGGTGTTGCCACCACACATTGCAGCGTACTGAGGTCATTAGTAAGCTCAGTTTTCGGAAAGCAAGCTTCACAGCAAACCTCTCCTCCCATGCATTCACCTGGGTGCTTGGAACCATGAGCAGATCCTGCATCAGCATGACCTTCATTAGGAAGAAGATTACATGCCATCGATCTTTAGCGCCTACGAACACTGATCATGACTTGGGGGATTGGGGGGGGATGGGTGGGGGGTAGGGGGAGCAGTACATGTCGACTGGTGAAAAGGCAAGGTGAGGTTGTTGTATGCAAACTGACTGCACAAACGCAACAAGCAAGGACATGGAACATATGCTGCATGCTGGCGCACACTGGATTGCAGACAAACTTGTGCACGTTGCTTCAGCATTGCACTTTATTGATGCCACAATAGACTGTGATGTAAGCAGATGCTGCAGATGTGAGTTCATTCCCATCAACATAGTGTGGTAATCACCTGAATGGTGTTCAGCTGTTCCTCCGCAAACAGAGGGAGGCAGCAGCCGAGATTAAACTTGTTGAGCAGTATCTGCAAGCACATCATACCACGGACAGTGCATCAGACCAGCTGAGCCACTTTGGCAAACATGAAACAAGACGTTAGCAAAAACCAGAGTCCTTGGCAGGTCACCTTGGTTGAAATTGTCAGATCAGTCACTGTGCTTGTGAGATCAAGCACAAGCGGAGGTCTGCACAGCCTCTGTTCAACGTAGGTTGTCACCGTGTCCTGAGCTACTTTTGGCAAGTTGAGTGAGTCAAGGTCACTCATCTCCAAGAAAGCAATGTCACCTGCAAGCATGGAGCAGCATCTGCATCAAGCTGCATCGTCTAATTACATCCCACAACACACGCACAACTAAGCTCAGTAGCGATGGCAATAGACACCATCACCAGATTTTGATTCTAAAAGGTCAGCATGCTTGACTCACCTCGTGTGCATACCCCAACCTCAGCAAATCTTCCTCTATAGCCCATGAAGACAATCTGCATACGCTGATGCATGCTGATCCG
>JAABUU010008476.1_pt1 | contig 10209 bp, 6 predicted proteins | sample 5559301 | NCBI WGS metagenome assembly JAABUU01 (sample SAMN10711884, study PRJNA513360) | rock metagenome | isolation source: Antarctica rocks | place: Antarctica: Victoria Land, Richard Nunatak white | reverse complement strand
GATCGTGCCGCTGTACCCGTCGGTCCCCAGCAGGTTATATCCGCCGGAGCGCAATGGGCCGGAGCAGTCGGGGCCGCTCGTGCGGGCATGATTCCCGGCCAGGATCGTAGTGGTTAGGGTCACGGGCGGGCTGTTCTGCAGGAAGAGACCCCCGCTGCCCCTGGTCGTGTTGCTGTAGACGGTGCTCGCGGTCAGTGCGAGGGGGCCGGAGGTATAGATGCCGCCACCGTTGCGGCCAGCCGCCGTGTTGCTGTAGACCGTGCTGTTGACCAGACGTACGGTGACGCTACTGAGGTTGTAGACGCCGCCGCCGGTGTTGGCGCTGTTGCCGGTGACGGTACTGGCGAGCAGTGTCACGGTGTTGGAACCGCTGTTGGTGATGCCGCCGCCCAAGATGCTCGCATTCCCGCTGATGGTGCTGCTGATGACCTGCAGGTCGCCGCCCGCGTTGTCGATCCCGCCGCCCTGGATGCCGCTGTTGTTTGTTACCGTGCTGTTGACCAGGCGGGTCGTTTCCAGGCCGGGGCGCCCCGTGTTGAGTAGCCCGCCGCCGTTGTTGGCAGTGACGTTGCCCTGCAAGGTCAGACCGGAGAGGGTCACCTGCGATACCGTCGTCCCCGTGATTGTTACCAGAGACGGCATGTTGCTGGCGCCGCGCGTGGCGCCGGCGATGACCGTCCGGCCCGCGCCGGCTCCGGCCAGCGTCAACGACTTGCTGATCGTTAGCGTCTGGACGTAGACGCCCGGCTGGACGGAGATGATGTCGCCGACGAAGGCAGCCTGATCAATGGCATACTGGATGGTCTGGCATGGCGTGCTCGTGCAGGCGCCGCTATCCGTCCCGCCCGGCGCCACCAGACGCGTGGTCGGCCGCGCCTGATACTCGACGGCGCCGGCGCTGCAATATCCGTTACTGGCGACGGGAGCCGGGCGCGGCAAGCCGCGCTGATCGGTCGGCCCGGCACAGCGGCTGGGCGGCACGACATAGATCACCGGGCTGTCGGGCAGCAGAGCGAGGGTGAGGGTGGGACCGCCGTTATCCTGGAACGGTCCGAGCCTGGGATCGAGCGGGCTGCCTGGCGTGCCCACCTGGTCGCCGTTCTGGCCGCCGGTTAGCCCCGCGCAGGCGTCGTTGTTGCCAAGCAGGTTGTAGCCGCCTGAGATCAGCGTCGCCCCGGAACAGTCGGGACCGCTCACGCGGGGGGCGTGGTTGCCAGCCAGGATCGTGCTGGTCAAGGTCACGGGCGGGCTGTTCTGCAGGATAAGGCCCCCGCCGCTGCTTCGCGCTGTGTTGCTATAGATCGTGCTTGCGCTCAACGTCAGCGCCCCTCCCTGGTCGGAGATCCCGCCGCCGGTACCGGCCGTGTTGCTATAGACGGTGCTAAAACCTGTCTAGCCCGCAGTGCCTTTAGAACGTCTTTCCCAGGGATGGAGCAAAGGACACATGTCCTTTGCCCTCCCTGGGAAAGACAGGAACGAGCGATATGTGTCCTTTCAAATAGGCACGTCGCTCGCTGGGCGTATTGCTTGGGATTATCAGCCATGCGAAGCTACGCGACTGCCGTGCTGATATTCCAAGAGAATTCTTCGCTCGTCAGTGGCGTCTGTTCTCGTTTGCTTGCGTGCCCTGGGGAGAGGGGGCCGGATTTTTTCCGGCCCCCTCTCCCCAGGGCATTAGCCATTACCACTACGTAAACAGCCATGCTGAGGCATTGATTAGGGTTGTTACATATCAGCACGGCTATCATCGTAGCCGTGCACTACCCCAGCACATAAAGGCGCCGAGCGTCATCTCCGCTTCCCGTTGCTTTGTATCGCAAGCGCAATCTTTGAATGATATTCAATGGCGTATGTATTTGTTCTGGTGATCCTCGTCGTGCCGCCAGCAGGCACTTATGGTCCGGACCGTCCCCGCACCCTCCCATTCGTCCGTGCCAGCCTCATCCAAAGCGCACTATGCTAAACGCTTGAAGTCCACAATCGCGTCGCTCAAAGCCGCCTGGCTAGCCCAATGATGCGCGCCACGGCGAGTGCGTCGAAGAAGATGCCGGAGCTATCGACACCGAACGTTGACGCACGTTACGCAGGCCCTACTCCTCGGCGCATAGGTCCAACGTAGGCTTAGTTCAATCTCGATTTCAAGCGCGAGTCGGGCATAGTTATCGTACGTAGAGGCTTCGTGCTCTGTACGGTTCGCTCGATCAACACATCATCATCCACAGGACGGCAATGGGCTCAAGTAGTATCGAGAATTGCTAGCCGCCTTGCCCATCAAAGATAATAGCACTACTACCAAAGGTGTGGATAAGTCAAAACGGGTCTTGATGAGCCTCGGCACCACACTGTACGATTAACCATGTGTCCAATGAATAACAATAACTTACTTGGAAGAGATTGATGAATCGCTCTAGGTCGCGATAATATTGGCGAAATTCCATCAGATGACGCTATATATCGCAAGAATAATTTTGAGAGGTTATGAACCCTATGGAGCATGTTTCAGGCATCGAACAGATAGGCGCTATATTGCAAGACCGCCGTCGACACGATGCGATGCAATGCGACAACAATGAAAACCTACCCCAGACGCATGAGACCTTTGAGTCGCCAATCACCCTAGAGTGGGTCAAAATGCTCGGCGGTATCTATTTTCGCACTATCTGTCGGAACGGCATCCCTTTACCAGAACCAACTCGATATTTGCTGTCGCATGTCTACCCAGGGATCGAATCCAAGCAAACGGCACAGACCTATGCAAATTGGCTTCTCCCATTCTTCAAGTGGCTTGATTGGCGCAAGATCGAACTGACCGATATCAGAGCTATAGATTTGCTTCGCTATCGGCGTGATCTTCTCATGGAAAGGAAACCTGGAGGGAACGACAATTCTAATCTGAAACCTACAATACGTTTACTACGCAATGGGGCAAACTCTGCGGGTACAACTTTACACCATGTCACATCAATAGCGCGACGCTTCACTATATGGGCAATGGAGCCAGATGATGCGCAAGCGCTTATTCGACGAGGAGGCCCGAAGAAGAGCATACGTCCACGCGTTCTACTACGTGGAATCACGATCGAGGATATGGACACGATTGCCAAGGGCAGTGTAGTCAGCCGCAAGAGGCGAGATCTCCAACGGCATCTCTCGCTTACACAACTCGATAACTGCCGTATATGGATTATGAAGTCCTACAGCTATAACCCACAACTTCAAGTGCGCAATCGCGCGATCTTCGAGTTGCTCTGGGACGGTGCGTTACGCAAAGGAGCGCTACTTGCCGTACGGACGCACCACATCGACTTCATGGAAGGCACCGTGTTGGTGCCCTTTGTCGAGGAAGATTATCGTCAAGCTTGGTATCGCAAGCGTTCGAACGAACGTGCCATCAAGACGCACGAGTATATAGCCACAATCTCCCCGGAGACGGTCCAGTGGCTTGTCCGTTACAGGGACGAGGTAAGGCTATATGAAGGCACCTGGCCAAACCATGACATCTTCTTCTGCAAATATAATCCCGGTGACGATGATCATGGACAAGCTTTAAGCGTGGATGGGCTTGATTGGCTATTCACGGTCATGTCCAAGTCCGTCGCCGAAGGGGGCGTGGGGTTCAGGGTTACCCCCCACATGCTGCGGCACACATGGGCGACGCTGGCGCTTAAGGACAGTGTTCCGATTGATGTCGTGCAGCGGCAGTTGGGTCACGTACTCATTACGAGCACGGAGGAATATAACCATGTGATGCCTGAGGAAACGCGTGACACGATAAGGGCATGGCGTCGTGAACACCTACATTACTTCGGAAAGGTTCTGATATGACGACATTACATTGTCTTGGTGGTCATGTGGTTGAGATAATCGATACTGATCGTTGGATAGTGCCGCGTACAAGCGGATCCCGTCTCTACTCAGAAACCATCGACTTTACTCGACTCCCCTCTGCTGTACGTCCTTGGTGGCGAGCTGTCCTCCAGGCATCCTACAGTTCCGATTCGCTTGCCCAAGCCTACGGTATTTGGGTGACTGCCATATGGTTTAACCGTTTCCTTCAAGAATGCGGAACTGTAACTACGAATTTGGATTCACTTACCCGAACCGAGTGGGGACTCTATGCTCAATGGCTGGATACACAGACCGCAGCCCATGGCGGCAGTCTTTCCCATGATTATCGGCGTGGACAATTTACCTGGCTTGCCGCGGCTATCCGCCATGCAATTATTCTAGGCTTTCCTGGCGTATCACAGCAATCTATCCAAAGACTTAGCGTCGTCTCACGTCGTGCTTTCCGAGGCAACGATGCTCTAATTCGTCGCCGAATTGAGAAGCGTACGTTGACCAGCGCGCAGTACACGGATCTATATGGCATGATGGCGGAGGAGTGGCAACGTTATAAAGACAATCCGAGAAGCGCCGATTTACCAGCTCTTGTCGCATGCTGGCTTGCATTCAATGATGGCGTGCGCTCTGCCGAGATAAACACCCTTTTAGCTTATCGTTCGCGCAAATTGGAAGTCAGTTCGAGAGCGCCGCGACCACTACATGTAGCATTCGTAGCGGATACGCTACTACATATAGGAAGTGCCGCTGGTTGAGTTGAAGGGAGAGCAGAATGCCCAGTAACATACTGACCTGTCACGACCGTAGACTCCGCAGCCATCACGGCCTTTTGTTGACAATAACCACGGCACCGAGCCGTTTGTTCACAAGCCGTCGGCGATTGTTGGCACCAGCAGCCGAACTCGCTCAAGATTTGCGCGAACGATAAGTTTTAGTGAGCGACATCTTTCCGGACGATAAAACTGATGGAGAGAAGCATCGCCTACGGGTGCATGCGCCAAATAAGGACGTCGACATGGTACCGATCGAGACGGATACCTTATCCCTCTTGAATGCCCTCGTCACCCACAGCGCCGAAACGCGCAAACATCTTGAAACAGACTTACTCTTTGTCAGTTTCCGCCACGGTCGCCACGAAATCTTATCGACAAATTCTCATCTCAATCATGACCTTCGGGCGATGGTCCGCCGCCATGGCTACACCACGCTTCCCGACGACTTGCGCATGCCTGACGGGCGTACCACTCTAGGGACGCGCCTAACGCGCGATATAAACAACCGTGATAAGGTCCGTCGCATCATGCGTCATAAATGGGCCGCGACGACACAAAAGTTCTACCGCGCGCAAGAAAAGTTAGTCTCTGCCGGCCGCATCGCACACGCTCTGCGCCCGGAAGCATTACGTCTCACGGTTGCCTGCCAGCGCCCAATCATCGACCTCAACGAACGTCCCGACCAAGTGGACATTTTGGGGCGTAATCCTGACAATGCTGAACTCGATTACGGGCATTGTGGCCTTGATGTCGAGCGGCAAGGCGCATGTCGGCGCGCGAAGCACTGCTTCGAGTGTCCATTGTTAGTCCCGTGGGCGAGTAAGCGGCACAACTTCGTTAATGAACGTGATGAGTATTTGCGTCGCGCCGAGGAAGCGGTCAATGAGCGAGATCGAGAGAATCGATTGTATCACGCCAATCAGGCGGAAGCGTACATCATCTTGATCGATCGCCAACTCAAAAAGAAGGAGGAAAGCCATTATGGCTCTGACCCAACACCCAGACGACGCCGCCGTCCGCGCGGGGCGGGCCCTGCAGTTCCGTGAAGGTAGAAGCATTCCGGGCACCCCATTCATCTACTCGGACGACACATGGCACCTAGGCTTCCGCGAAACAACGGCTGGCAGCCCAAGCACCGGACAGGTATCATTCTCTGATTTCCCGGAGGTGTTCAAAGATGACGTCAAAGACTTCATTGCACAAGCATGGCTTGGCGACAACTTGAGTAACACCTGGATTAGGAGTACGCTTGGGACATTGCGACGCTTGATGGACGCGCTTCGTGAACACCATGCCGAACTTCCCTCGCCGCTGATGCTCACCCGCGAGGATGCTCGGCTCATTGAAGAGCATGTCAAGCGTCTCGATATCATCCGTAAGCGCCCGTCCATCGCCACGCTTGCCGAATTTGCTGTATTTCTGCGCGAGAACCACGACGGCCAACCGGCTGATTTCCGTCCTAACCCCGCCAACGTTCCGCCAACATCACGTTCGAAGCAAACCTACACGGAGGGGATGGAGCGGGTCATCCCGGATGAGGTGAGTGCGGCCGTCATGTGGGCTGCTACCTATCATGTACGCCGTCGTGACGCTCTAGCGCATCAGCCAAACCTCAAACCGCCCTTGCACGATGTGCTGTATCCCTCGGTCGTTCAGATTTCGCATCCCAGTGGGCGGCGCATCTCGGAGATTCTGCTTCTCACCCGTAAACCGCTTCGTGAGCCGACGGAAGATGAACTGGTTCATACAGGTCCGGGAGTATGGTTGCTGTATTGTGATACAAAACTTGGCCACGGGGAGCGGGAGGCGTTTATCCCCGAACCACTGGCGGCCATTGTGCGGGACGCCGTGACCCGTGTCGCGACTGCGACAGCCCATCTCGCCGAGGAGAGCAAGCAAGATCGCCTCTTCCTCACTGATGCTGTCATGGCTGGAAAGCGTCGGCTTATTCGGACGGTCAGCGCTCGCGCATACACCTTGTGGCTCAATGGGCGTATGACCGCTGAGGGGAAGGTCGAGCGCCCTGGGTTTATCCATCGGTACTGTGTCACCTATAGAGGTCAGTACTACCAGATCGACCCGCATCAGACGAGACATACGTTGGCGACCAAGGCCTATCTGGGCGGAGCAGAGTACGTAGATGTTGGCGATCATCTTGGGCACAAGAGATCATCGACCGGGCTGACTCCCATGACGGGTGTTTACATCCATGGCATGAAAAAGCAGGTCGAGACAATTCGTGAGATGAACGCCCAACGCGTGCTGACTGGCAAAGCGCTCCCCGTCATCAATGATAAGAACGTGATGATTGAGGGCTTACGTCCAGAGGACATGGCGATATGGCGTGAGCAGGGTATGATCGCTCAACCCACCCTTTATGGATACTGAATTCTACCCCAGCAAAGCGGACCGTGTGTCTGCGGTGATCCCTGTTGGATTGGACCCGAGGGGGATGGCTGTGACTATGCGCTCTACGGTCCTCAGATCAAAGAGGCGCTAGAGGATGACCTTCTACTGCTCAAGTCACAGACCGAGGACCTCGAGCAGCATTCGCCGCGGAATCCTCGTTTGGGTCAATGGAAGGCGAGAGTTGCCCGTCTCCAGTCCGTGATAGACGAGATCTCAGAGGCGGAGGAGTGCGCCAGCAACGGAGAAGAGCCGCTGCGACCGCGAGCCGGGATAAACCCATCGGATCAGGAACTGAGACTGGTCGAGCCTACTACACCTCCAGAGCGGTTCATGCGAAAACGTCGACGAACGGCGCGCTTGCATAGTCCGCGGCTCTTCCCGCGTCGTCAGGTCGCGGTGGAGGTCTGCGGCCTTGACCACGTCGGAATGGAGCGCGCCGAGGAAGAGTTGCGGAAACTTGAAGACGAGCAATACCCAGTAATGCCTGACGCTTTCGCCCACCGAATTGGTGTGCCAGCCCTCCATCTCTACAATACGGTCGCAATATGCGAGCGTCTATGGGCTCACAACCGAAAGTGCTCAGAGGTGATCGAACAGCGCCCAGTAGTAGAGTCGAGACAGCCCAGACTGCCGAAGAGATCGTCGGATGTGCCGAAGCGAGAGCCCGGACGTCCGGGGCGACCTGCGGTTGACATAGATGAAGTTGAGGCTGTCATGGCCAGGTTTCTCGAACAGCGGAGAGAGGAGGAGCAGCGAGTTGACCATGACGACCTCGCGGCTTTATGCGGAGTCAAGCTGCGACAATTCTTCATACGTTATCCGACGTGGTGCCATAAGGTGAAGGAGCACAACCGCGCCATAGAAGACAACCTCGTGGTGCGGCGCGCTGAGGCGCGTTTGAAAGATCTGACAGAAAGCGGAACAGCCGAGAATACGAAGGCGTTCGCCAAAAGTATTGGCAGCGACCCAGGTCAACTGAGGCGACGCTGCCCCGAGCTAGTCCATGCTCTATGCGCTCACAACAAAACCTTAAATTTTCGCGGCAGTCATTTTCGGCTGGACGACGACGTAGGCGGAGACGGGACTCCATCCTTCATGGATGTATTGGACGGGGCACATGCCTAACCGGCGTATTATCGATGGAAAGACAACGCCCGAACGCATCGCGGAGGAGCTGGAGCGGCTGCAAGGACTGCCTCCCGAAGAGCGAAGGCGCATAACGGTAGATAATTTCGCGGTTAGTGTCGGCATCTCTCCGCACACGTTCAAGCATAAGTACCATCCCGAGGCCGATCGGGTGCGAGCCATGCGCGACGCGGACAGAGGTAGACCGCGACGACGGTCGCATGTGACACGAAGTCGTGCGGAGAAAGGGGCGACCGATCTTGCGGAGGCGAGGGCTGTTGTCTCTAAGCAGCAGGAACAGATGGATCAGCTTACTATAGCTATTACGAAGATGAGCGGCGAACTGGAGAAAGCTGAGGGGCGCGCGAGGCGTGTCACCAAACTGGAGAAGACAAATGAACGACTCCGAGGCGTTGTGATCTTTCTGCAGCAAGCGATTTACAGAAATTTGCCACCCGAACGCTCGCATCAAATCTTTGAAGAGATGGAGGAGCAAAGTTCATGATGGCGCGGCCATTGTCGTCAGGCAAAGCAAATGACTACAGTCGAGAGTACGCAGGTTGTCGTTGATATATAATTTGATGACCACAGCCTATCAGAGAGCCTGCTCAACTAGTGCATCACCGGTATCAACCTTTACGCACGTACTCTCAAATAGTCCAGCGTAGATGGCGCCTATTGGCGTAAAGCGACAGCATGAGAGTAGAGCGCGGCGCAGCTCCAGCCACGCTCAACACCAAACAAGAGTGCGCCCTTGAAGGCCTCCCAGTTCAAGCGCGGTAAGAAATCCTCCAGGTGCGGCCCTGTGTCCGGCTCAACGTCCGCACGGTTCAGCGGCGGGACGCCCACGCCACCTGCGGCCGTTTCCTCGCCGGGCTCTGTGGCCTCCTCAGCACGCGATACATCCGCGACGGCACCGCTCATACCAGTCGCAGGAGTACTCTCTATCTTTGGTTTGGCAAACCCGAAGCGGGACGGAGGCCGCTCGACGACCGCATGCTCGGGGTTGCCGTACTGTGGCACGACGTCGGCTGCTCCCGGCTTCATGACGCGATCGAACGGGTCGGGACGGCGCTGGGCTATTTCAGGATGTGTCTGCGGCGGGTCCGGTTCCGCTTCCACCAAGCGATAGATGGGGCCACTTCCTTGCGATGGCTGCCGGGAGTCGTCCGGTGTCGCCGGGACCTTTCCTCCCTCTAACTGCGGATCGTCGCCGGCCTCCGGTGGTCGACTACGTCGCGGATTGACGATCCCGGCGGCTGCCAACTCTTTCTTGATAGCCTCGAGCGTATCCGTCGTGATGGTATCGCCTCGCACAATGCGCCGCAGCAGCGCGTCTTTGACCTCGTCGCTTTGCTTGTTGATCTGTACCGCCAGGCTCTTCGTCATTCGCCCGGACTCCACCGCCTCCCTGAGCGCGTCCTCGTGATATACGCGGAGGGTGTCGCGGACATGCTGCTCCGACTTGTGGATGAGAGCGCCCAGTTTTGGAGGCGTGAGACCTTCCAGGTCCATCAGCTCCGTGTAGGCCCGCGCCTGATCCATCGGTTTGAGGTCCTCGCGCTGCACATTCTCAATTAATTGCAGCACCTGAGCCGCGACGCCTTGCTCGTCCCGGACGATGACCGGGACGACATCCAACTCAAGGCGCTTACAGGCCACCAGGCGCCGCCCACCGGCGATCACGGTCATGTGTTGGGGATTGTCAGGATCGCGCCGGACAATAAGTGGTTGCAAGATACCATATTGCTTGATACTCGCCGTCAATTCTTTGAGGCGCTCGTTGCCTTCCCCTTGCCCCCAATCGCGCCGCACCTGATCAGGGTCTCGGTCAATCTGCGCGAGCGGCGCCATCATAAACCCGACGCTCGTGGACGTATAGCCCTTTCCTATGTTGTTCGTCACGACAAGCCTCCCTATATGTATATAAAACTTTACACTCTAGTTTCCGCTGCATCAGGCGGCTAGGTCAAGCGGAGCAGCGGCTTCTGGGGCCGCATGCCGCCGCCGTTGGCCCCAGAAGCCGGTGGGTAGATGGTCGGTGCGGACCTTTTTTGTG
>JAABUU010008471.1_pt1 | contig 10214 bp, 15 predicted proteins | sample 5559301 | NCBI WGS metagenome assembly JAABUU01 (sample SAMN10711884, study PRJNA513360) | rock metagenome | isolation source: Antarctica rocks | place: Antarctica: Victoria Land, Richard Nunatak white | reverse complement strand
AGCATCACCTGCACAGTGTTTTTGCCCCAATTGCTGTTGACCCAGAGGTTGTCAAGGCTGTCTGAAGCTGCCACAGACAGGATGATACTGCTGTTCAGGCTGGAAGGGTACTGAGGGGTCACATCTGTGTTGGCATGGACATTCCCAGCAGACGCCACAAATAGCACACCTTGCGTCTCTGCATAATCAACTGCTGCCTGCAACACCCACAACTGTTGGTCAAGACTGGCATGTGTGGCAGTCATTTGCATCAGCAGACAACATGCCTTGTCCTTCAGTGGGGTGGGGTCAACAATGACCAGCATCCCACCAAGCAGCATTGCTTGCAAGTCTGTCAGAGTCTAAACCATGGCCAGCAATACATACAACAGCACTGCTTGCATGTACAGCAGAGTCTAGAGTGAACAGAATTCTTGATACACAACAAGAAGTGGCATGCTGTTGTCTAAGTGACTGCTAAGCTTCTGTATCATGTGCAGCTGTTTTATTGCAAAACCTATCAGCTCCTGTACCATATGTGGTTATGTAGCAGCAAAGTCTGTTAGCCTCCTGTCCTGAGTTTGACTCATTTACAGCAAAAACTTTCAGCTCCTGTACCAGGTGTATGGTTGTTTTGCAATCACAACAACACATTCCTATCAGCTCCTGCAGGTCAATATTGTGCGTTCACAACAAAGAAATGCACTGTATGAGGCTGACCTTGTTTACAGGCATAGCTAAAGCAGCTGTATGTTTGACAAGCAGCTTACAACAGGACATGCATTCATCATACAAGCAGCATCAGTCAACACGGCAATGGATAGGGTTGACTGTGCGACTCTTGCAGCATGCTGTGCATCCTGTTTATGAGAAAGAAGAAGGGTATCACACACAATCGCACATGCATACAAACGGTCGAATACAAACAAAGACATTCAAGAGGTGACGACCGGTCTCAGGACTGTCACCCTACCCGGTCCTAAGGAAAGGCAAATTTTTGATGATGAATGAATGGATGAATGAAAAATTGCAGTGTTTTCATACCTGCAGAGCTGCAGAAAACACCAGACTTCCCCAAGAGGCAGACATGACATGTGCGCCCTTGTGGATGCAGTAGTCAATGCACTGGACCGCATCCGTGGCCCACCCACTTGGTCCTGGTGCTTCAGAAGACCCTTCTGCATCCAGCATCTGGCAGGCGATGAGGCTGATGGCCTGGTTCATCCCTGTCACGCCCACATTGTTGTTTCCCACAGCACCAATGACACCGGCTACAAAGGTGCCGTGGCCATTGTAGTCCATTGGGTCGTTGGACACGACGCCGTTCAAGAAGCTGGCTCCCACTATGTCGTCCACAATGCCTGCAGGCATGGCATCTTTGCTGAGGTGCTCATGTGGGTAAGAGAGAAGGATGGTTCAACGGAAGTGCAGAGCAGCAAATGCAGATCTTGCCTTGGACCCTGTTGACTAGAGCCTGAGATGTATCTGCTTTGCACATAGTCTGTCTGTGGAAGGTAAGCTGCATACGCTCAGCACCAAACACAGGTTGGCAGCAGACACACTGGAAAATGCAAGCATGTTGCAGCACACATTTCAGCACAGAAGCAAAGCAAAAAGCCAGCATCCTGCACACTATCCAGGGATGCATTGGATGAGTTTTCAAGCAGCAACACACAGCTGAGGAGCTGGTAGAGTCTCAAACAAGAATACCGTTGTTGTCGTCGTCAACAGCATTCTTATAGCCGTTAGCGGCCGTAGCACCTGCTCCGGCAGCTTCCACAGGGTTGATCCACATGTTGGCAGCAATGTCTGGATGGTTGTAGTCAATACCAGTGTCAAGCACACACACTTGGACAGCTCTGCTGCCCATGTAGCCTGCTGCCCAAACCTCAGGCACATTGATGTGAGCCATGTCCCACTGTTTGGGGTAGTAAGTGTCATCTGGTGTCGATGAGGGGTTGAAGTTGCTATCACCATAGATGCGTACATCAACCTCGCAAAAGGCGGTGTCTGCAAAAAGGACAATCAGTCTTATACGTGAGTATACTCACAGTAGTGTAAGCATTAGCATTAGCATAAATACAGAAGAGGCTGACTCGCATGATCTGCTTTGTGAGCTGAGTAGAATAGGAATTGATTGCAGTTGATAAGAGCCAGCAAATGTGACCACTTTTAATCTGCCAGAAGAGTCATCCATTTTTACCTGAGGTTGCAGTAAGAGCGTCCCACAAGGTGCTTGCACTGATTCCTGTCGAAGAGGACACGCTATAGATGTCAACAGCAGATCCAGCATATGTCCTGTTGAGGGCCAAATTTGCTGGAGAGCTTGCGTTGGCAGAGCTGGAGCTGTTAGTGCTGTTGCTGAGAGCTTTCAAAAAGTCTGCGGAGAACACATTTGTGTTTGGGTCAGAGCTCACAAGGAGCCGGTATGAGCCATTGGTCGGCGTCTCCTGCAGCCAGCAGCACAATTGGTCACAGCAGAACTGCATCTGTACGTTCACCGCCTGTACCCCCGGGAGACGTGGCACGCAGCACCTTGCTACTTCCGGCTCTAGCGCTCTGTCAGGAAGTACTTAAGTCAGGAAGTACAACTTTTGCGTATATGCTTGCTCAGGCTTTGCTTTGACAGCACGCTTAGCCATGCATAGTATGACAGCTCTGCAGAGACAAGGCTGTCAGCGTCAGTCTCACCTGCGCCTGAGCTGCAGCACTGAGCGCCAGCAAGGCTACCGGTAGCGTTACAGCGGATGTCCTCATGTTGTATAGTGAGGTGTTGAGATCGCATGGCGAAACAGGGCAATCTAGCTCGGCCTTTCACCCCTTTCCTACTGCTTCCTGTCCTTTCTTTCCTCAGTTTTGTGTGCTACGGTGAGGTAATAGGCAGCGGGCACTCGAGTTTTGGCGTACATGAGCAAATCGCGCCAGGCTAGCAATGGCATTCGTAGCAATAGCGATGCGTACGTGAACTTGTAGAAGCCTGATCAACCTTTGAAGGTGTCAACGTTTCCACCATGGCGGGTACACAGCAGTCTCGTCAGACGGCACAGTGTGTCCTGAAGGTTGCTTATGAATGACCTTGATGCCCTTGACGGTACCTTGCTGCTAGGCAGCTGCAGGCTCGTCTGGCTTGTTGCTGACAGGCAAGGGTGACCTGTACAAAGTTTATGTGCATGCAAAGGTGAGTCAAACTAGCGCTCCAGCCTACTGACAACCCTGTGGCAGCAGAAGTTATGAAACTAATCAAAACATGCGCCATTTCTTCTTGGCCTGCTTGTTCAGCATGAGGTCTATCACAGCTGGATTTGATTGAAGGCTTTCAAGCCCATTGCTAGAAGCCCTTTGGTTCTGACTGGCAACTGACTCTTGCAAGAACTGTGTTGATCTGGAAGACTGTGAACTATTCACAGACATCCTTGCATCTCTGCTACTTTGCTGCAAAAGCAAAGCTGCAGGTTGATTCTGACCCTGTTCTACCTCCTTCCCTGGCGCTGGCATGTTCACTTGCAGTTGCCTGCTGGTCAGTGCACCTGACAATGAAGCCTCTGACTCAGAATCTGAGTATGACTCAGAAGCAGAGCTGCCTTCTGAGACTCCTGCTGAGCCATTCCAGACCGTGAACCTGCCTTTGGAAGCCATGAAGCTGAGCCAGAAGCTGCATCGCTCAGGTCAGCAGCTGGTATAGAAGCTGCTTGGGTGGGGCCATCAGGGTTGAGGGAAGCTGCAGGGAAGCTGTCAGAATTGTTGGACAATGACTGCAAAGCCGGCTGGTGAATCCGAAGCTGATTCTGAGAAGTAGACAATGGCAGCAGGACTGGCCTAGCCTGATTTGGCTTCCTGGGACTGCCCGGGCCCTCTTGTGAAACCCTAAGCCGCTCTAGAGTTGGCCCTGGGCTTGACTCAAGCCCTGAGGTCATACCCTGATTGCTCAATGCTCTCAGTGGCTCAGAGTTTAGGAGCGTTCTTGCAGACCTTGACGATTCTGGCAAACTTGTGTCAGCACTTCTATAAACGTGTGAAGGCTGCTGAGGCACTCCCAATGGCCCTAGGCTGCCAGCGCGATTAGAAGTAGAGGTACCGGCACTGGCCTTGGACCCCAAGACTCCCCATGCGGTCTGCCTCAAGAGTGGGGGCTGGGTATGAATGTATGGGTGTGGCTGATGAGGCAATGAAGCTGCAATGGAATCTGGATCAGGCAAACCCCCCAGCCACCCCTGTGAACCCCCCAGCTGCATATTAGACAGGGCTCCAAAACCACCCATCAGCTGAGCATCCTTCTCAGCAAGGCGAATTTTGAGCATTGCTATTTCCCGGGCATACCTGTAAGCAGGACGGCTACTTGTGCTCAGTTGCAATATAGCAGGAAATGCTGTGTTGTGCACCTGACCCTTGGGTCAATTGGTCCCTTGATCAAACACTGCAATCGACTGCAGCCCAGTTGCAAGACACAAGCCTGTTGCTCTGGTATGCAAGGAGGCAACAGACGCTGGGCAGGTACCCCAATAGACTGTGTTTGCCAACCATTGTTGTAAGACAGACTGGCTGTCTTACTGGAGTACTCACAATGCAGAGTCAAGATAGCAATGATTGTCACCTCTTGGTGACGTCGATGAGCTCATGTTGAGCTGCAATGGCAGAGGCTTCTGCCTTCTCTGCCCGCATGCTTGCTGACAGCCTCTCTGACTCAAACTCCTCTGCATTGCTGCATCCACAGGCACAGCCTTGTCAGTGACGAAGAAGCAAAGTCGACAAATACAATAAGACGCAAACCACATGTCTTAGCTTGTTTGAACAATCAAAAGCCAGAGAAGCTTTTGAGTCTATCCTGGTGGGCCACCATGACATGAGCCTCTGACAGTGCATCAAACATCCAGCTGCAGTGGCGGCCTTTGGTTTGCATCAGTGTGCATCTTAAAAGTATTGAGTATTGCGGTGAGAGATGCATCACACCTCCACTCATCAACTTGATGGTAGGAAGGGCGCGCAGCTCATGGCCATCTCTGCACAAGATTTTCTTTAGCGCAAGCATACATGAACTACACAACACATCCACACATAGATGCAGCAGCAGCTTGTGCACACAAGAACATGGCAGCAGATCTTACTCTCTAGCATTGTCTTCGCGTGATCTAGCATCTTCAAGCTGTTCCCTCAGCGAGTCACACTCCTCACTCATGAGCTGCATCTGCTCATCAGCCTCAGCTCGGTGCTGCTCCAATGCTGCGCTGGCAGCCTCAGAGTCTGCAGCTCGCTGACTCCGCCAGATTTCTAATTCAGAAGCCTGCCTGCCCCTCAAAGCCTCAATCTCAGCGTTCTTTTCAGCCCTGAGTCGCTCCAGCTCTTCAAACCTGGCGCTGCGAGCTGACTCAGACTCAGCTGAGTACTGAGCTCTGAGTTGCTCGGTGACTGCAGTACACTGGGTCCGGATGGCATCTACATCAGCTGCTGCCTTCTGCCTGCATAGACATGAACAGCTTTATATCGCTTGCAATTTGATCCTAAATCTTCAGATTGTCAATGCAAATACTAATTGAATGTAGGCATGGCGCATCGAATGCCATATCAAGCTTGGTGTACGTCAACAAGCCATTGCTGTGACTAAAAGCCTTACTTTGAAATGAACAGGGCAGGGCAGGGAAGGGCACAGCGGGGCGGGTCAGGGCAGGGGCAAGGCAGGGCAAGAGCAGGGCAATGACAGGTAGGGCAGGGCAGGGCAAGGACAGAGTCCCTGATGTGCAAGGACAGGACAGGCAGGGCAGAAACAGGCAAGGGCAAGGGGTTGTCATGAAAGGACAGGGCAAGGTCAGGGTAGGGCAGGGCAGAGCAGGGCAAAGCAGGCCAGAGCAGGACAAGGCAGGGCAGGGCAGATTGCAAGTCTGTTAAGTCAGCAGGCTTGCCTGATGGCTTCAGCATCTGAAGCAGCACTGTCTCTCACAGCTTCCACATCAGCTGCTGCCTTAGTACGAGCAGCATCTGCCTCAGCAGTCAACAGCCTACGAACAGTCTCTGTCTCCTCTGCTGCCAACTTCTGCACCCTCTCTATCTCCTCATACTTGTTGAAGGCCCTCAACCTAGCATTGTCTTCTTGCAAGACTCCGATCTGTGCAGAGCAACCAAGGGTGGGCACACAGAGTCATATCTGTTGAAGGCCTTCAATACAATGTCGTCTTCTTGCAAGACCCCTATCTGTGCAGAGCAACCAAGGTTGGGCTAAAGAAAATAGCACAGACATCAATAACACAGTGTGCAGAGGATGCAGACCATGCTCAGTGAGTGACTTTGCCTAGGGAGCAACTGGAGCATGATGACAGTCCCAAGGTCTGTGTCTGAAGCCCTCCGTGCTCGTGGTGCAGTAGATCTCCAGGATGTGCTGCAACTTGAGTCTCTGTTTGGATGTTGTCAAGTGGCAACAGTCTTTGTCATGTGATGCAGCTTTGTCATGTAAAGAGTGATTTTAGGGTTTCTCTACATCCTGAAACCCTATATAGAGCTTGTGTGCAGGTCAAGCTCTGAAACATCTCCCCAATGTAGAAATGCGATTTTACTGTCCCCAGGCATTTCTGAGTTTGGATTTCCACTGGAGGATGGACGTTGCTGTAAAAGTGTACATGTTTTAAAATTGAAATAAGCTATAGTGTATGCACAATTGCTGCAGTGAGAGTCCTCCTGCTGTCCCCTCAAAATTTTGCCTTGTGTGCTGCTTCCACAGGCAGCTGCCTTGCACATTCAGCGTTGTCACCGTCGTTTCTGCTGATTGTGAGTATGCAACTCCAAACATATGCATTGCTTGCATGCTCCAGACATTTCCTGCCCACCTAGTGCCCACGTATTGCCCACCAAGGCGCCCACCAAAAGAACAAGGGGACAAAAAGTCTCTAAGCGATGTAGATGCTCTATTCATTTTGCCGCGCATACAAAGTCAGATCACAGCAAGAGCCTCTGATATGTAGCTGGAAGCTCAGCTGCAGTGGCAGCCCAGACACTTGGTGCACAGCATGCACCACGGCTTTCGACCCCGTACAAATCAACAAAGAATCCTAAAGCGGTGGAAATTGATTATATTCCTGCAAAACAGTGGACTACCTGAGCTGTGCTGGTTTCCAGTCTGCTGTCAAGAGCCTCCAGCTGCTGTTGCAGCTTTATAGCAGTGGCCACCGCCGCCCTGCGCTCCTGCGTCGCCTGTTTCAGCAGGTTTTCCAGCTTGGCAATGACCCTCTCCTGGGACTTGACGGTGTCTAGGGTTTGCTCTGAGTCACAGATTTGAGCCTCGAGCTTTCTGACCAGCCTGCCTTGTGTCACATGGGCCTCCTGTGATCAACCAGAAATGTCATTCAGTCATGTGTCAACCAAAGACGTCATCCCAGTCATCATGTGTGTGACTTGTCTGAGGGCTTGGTGCAAAGAGAGTGACACATGTGTGCTTTGCCCTGAGGAGGTTTCGAGAATGCTGGTGCAGCAGCAACAAACACAGAAGCCCATTGCAGGAACAAACAGCCCAAGTTCGATGCAGTTACAGTGAGTTGCATAATGTTGCTCTGTCATGATGCTCTGAGCAGGTAGCAGCTGTGCACGACCGTCCTGCATGTACCTAGCTGCTGACCTGGAAAGCGTTAAATTATCATTATTATTATCATTATCATTATCATTATTATTATTATTATTATTATTATCATTATCATTATTATGACTGTGAGCAGACACTGAAGCAACTTGACAGCTATCAAAGGTCATTGCAAGTTTTGTACATGTGGCAAATTCCATCACATTGACAGGCAAGCAAGCATGATTAGGCCAAGACAACAACCTGCAGCACTAGCACGACCACAGCAGCCCAGATGTGACCGACGCAAAAGGTTGTACTTGCTGTACCTTAACGCTTGTATGACCACAAGCCTACAAGCTGCAGAAGGGGGCATTCATCTCATTACTTATTCAGTCATACATTCATTCATTCGTTTGTTTGTTCGCTCGTTTGTGCACTCAGCATGTGTCTTGCTCTAGGGTCAGGCACAAATAGGGCTTTCTTTGCGCTGCAGGATAAATGTTTTCGATTAGGATTTCAATTAGGATTTTCAATTTTCAATTAGGATTTTCTTTGTGCTTCAGGATCAAATGATTTCTTTGCACTGCAGGATAAAACCTTTTCAGCTTTGGTTGGTTGACTAAGCATTGTCATCTCTCTCTCTCTCATCTCTCTGTCCCATCTCTTTTTGATCCCAAAACGTCTATATTCTTACAGGAATGGAAATCTAAACCCAGAAGCGCCTGGGGACAGTAGAAACATATTTCTATATTGGGGGGTTGTGTCAGCTCCCTGTATGGGGCCCTGTTTTGGCAGAGCGAATGCAGGTGCAAGGAGTATGGGAGCAACCTGTAGCTCTGCATAGCGGCTCTTCAGCTGCTTGGCCTCAATGCCCTCTTCGTGCGTCTGTTGCAGCCTGTACACCAGTTCAGCATTGCGGCTCTTCTCATGGGCGACTGCAGCAACCGCCTGACAGGCTCGCGTCACAATCTCATCCCTTGGTAGCCTCTCCCAGCCTTTCACGGACAGCGCAGCCTACAACCAGGCAACCAAACTGTCAATGTAGCACCACCAAAGACCATTTTTAACAAGATGCAATCCTATTGTTTTGTTTCTTTGTTACATGCAACTAAAGAAAGGCTGTTGGTATCCCTATCATATACACTATCACCGTTATGTTTTGCTGGACTTCACCACAAAGAAGAAAATGAGAGTCTTGACCTAGCTGGGATATGCAGGATTTACCTTGCTGGAGGTCTTCTCCTCATGCAGCAGCTTCCTGAGCTGACCCAGGTCTGCCGCCAGCGTGCCGTTCCTCTTCTCCACCTCCTGCACCCGCCACAGCCCCAGCTGGGAAGTGCCCTCTGCCCTCAGCACTGCCCTCTGCAGCTTGTCCAAGGCTGACTGCTTGGCGATCAAGTCATCAGTCAGCACTGACACGACATGAGCTGTGTAACTTGGGCTGCTGACAAGGCTCATGTCGACCACCGTCTCTGCACCATTACAGGTATCTCAGCAGCTCACACACATGTTTTGTGATTTGAAGATCTGGTTTCTGCTTAAGTGATGCTGATGGTGATAGCAGCAATTCATGAATTCCTGATTTCTGTGTAACCCCAGAACAAAGTGTGCAAAACAGTATCTGCATGGAGGTTGTGTAAGCGGCTGGAATGCAGGGGCAAAATCAAATACAGGTCAACACTGAATGACCTGCGTTGACAAACACTGTTGTTTACTGCATGCATAAAAGATTTGTAGTCCAATCCATGCTCAGTGTTTTGTGGCATCAAATCAGCTGAAACTCTACATTGCAAGATATTTGCCAAAGGCAGCACACTTTTCCAATGTTATGTGTGGGCAACACAATTTGAGTCAGTTTGTCATGGTCACAACATTGGGGTCAAAGCATCATGTTCCAAACTAGCATGACACACACAAATGCTGCTGAAATCAAATTGCACATCAACACGTTCTGCTTACCAGCAGACACAGCCGAGTCAGCATCCCTCAGCTGCTCAACCGAGTACTCAGCAGCATTCCAAGCCTGCACCTCAATCGCGACTTGACACCCATCTGCTGAGTCTGCCAAGGACCCCCCTTGGACCCAAACCATCTCCCCTTCTAGCTCTGCCATGGACCCATCTCTGTCCTCTGGTAGATGCCTTACAGGGAATATAGCTCTGCCCAGAGGCAATAATGCACCGGACCGTTTAGGAGTTGCACTGGTGACTGACTCTGACTCAGTATCTGACTCAGAGCCAATTTGGGAAGAAGACCTTAGAGTTTCTGATATGCCTTGGCTGCTGCTGGTGCTGCTGTTGGCGCTGCTGGTGCTGGTTCTTGCTAGGGTTGCCAAATTAGGCCCCGATTTGCCTGGGAGCTTAGGAGGGTTTGGGCTGGCTGACTGACCACTGCTTCTAGCTCGGCCTAATTTGGCAATGGCAGAATTGCGCAAATCTGATTTGGCAACCCTATCCTGTGGCCACTGGTACAGGTCCAGCACAAGCACAGCTGTTGTACTGGATAGCGAAGACGGCTGAAGCATCAGCTGTGCCTGCATGCATGTGTTTGGCTCATCAGCATAGGATCAAATGCAACTAGGCACTTTAGAGCAATCCAAAGATTTTGTCACAAAACTGACAGCATGGTGCAATGCAGCATGTCAGCTGGTGCTCCTGATGCATCCAGTGCAGTGAAGAAGGGAAGAAATAGCCCT
>JAABUU010008468.1_pt1 | contig 10220 bp, 7 predicted proteins | sample 5559301 | NCBI WGS metagenome assembly JAABUU01 (sample SAMN10711884, study PRJNA513360) | rock metagenome | isolation source: Antarctica rocks | place: Antarctica: Victoria Land, Richard Nunatak white | reverse complement strand
GCAGGATTCTCTCGCCGCCAGGTATCATCTTGACAGCCACGCCAATCGACGATGATGTTTTCCTGTCCGAGCTTTGCCATTGCGCGGACTTGGTCTGTCTGATATGGAATACCTTGCCATTGCAACTGTTCCATTGTGAGACGATACTCCGAGGCTGGATCTGAATCTGGAGCTTCTGATTCATGCGGCTTCTCGCCGCGATATCCTTGCTCTATTACATTTCTTGCTTTAGCCATTCGTTCAAGATCTTGATGCTTGAATAATGCTGCTGCTGCTTCCAGGCACTGAAGCTGCGAAGAGTCGCCAGTAGAGAGATAAGTACGAAGTCTTCGACGTGATGACTCTTGTTCCAGCCGCGTAGTCATCTTATCGAGACTGTCGTTCCAATAATTGAGCTGTTTAATGAGCTGCTCCATTCTTCTTTTATCCCGGAGCACAAACTTGACGGTTTGCGACAAACGGGTGATGGTCTTCTTGGGTGGAGATTTGGCTGAAAGAGACATGCTATCGAGTAACTCCCAATCTTGATAATCGTTAGAGCTAAGTCTACAATCGAAGAGTCAAACTTTGCGCATTACCTGACATTCCATCCTTCTTCAGTAACCCGGTGTTTTGCCCGTAATTTTCCATGATATCGTTATGTTCTTGAAAAGCTTCAAGGATTTTGTTGAAGATGGACTCGAAGAGCCTCCAAAGACCCCAATCAGACGAAGATATCTCTACCCGGCCCTGTTCGTGTTCGGATAGGACATGACTTGCCCACAACTCCAATTTGTAGCGCTCGATCAGCAAGCCCATGCGCAGTTCTCCGTATGCCGAAGGAAAGTCTTTGACTTCGAGGTAGAAGTCGTATGCGGTCGTCACGGCGGTGTAGGTCTGCAGGACCGCAGATACTACACCAAGACCTAGCCCCACTGGTTCCATGCTTACAATCACAGAGTGGACCAGACTATGCGCAGATATACTCTTAGAACATTAAAAAGCAGCTTCTATTCCTAGACTTTTGAGAGGAAAGAGACGCGTCAACAACTCTACACTTTCTAATAGACTGGTGGACGACGCAGCTTACATGAGTCAAGTACTGCATAGAATATGCGAAGAGGCTGAATATTAGATCGATAGCTCCGTTTCGAGATGCGTTATGTGGGTGATAGAATTCGCGCCCACAGGACCTTCGATGTTACTGAAAACTATCTAGTCGTGTCAAAACACTAGGCAAGCAACAGCACATTACCTTATCACTTACTCGTAGTGTCCGCCAGCTCAAACGATCCTACGAGTACCAACCCAAAAGTCCTTTCTCTGATTTCTTACGCAAAGTACACTAGTTGATCGTTTCCATATTTATGATAAGAGAGAACTATAAGACTTGTTGTTACAGTTGAATTTTGAAAGATTGAGAGTGTGTTGCAGGTGTAACGATAACTGACATGATTCGGATTTTTGTGCGCATGCGAAAAGAAAAAGGTTTTGTGGAAAGCCTTGACTGGCTGCCTGCCTGCCTGCGAACCTCCCACACAAATCTGCACTCGGCTAGCTCCAGGCGTTGTCAGCAAGAGTAATGGATCAGACTCGACTTGTGGTGTGTAGATGCTGGGACAGTTGTCACCTCCAACGCCTGCAAGGCTACGTTGTCGTTTCCAATGAGAAGCAGTGCCACCCCGTAGCCTCGTTCTGCAATCACACCGCATTGTGACGAAAATGCAAAGGAACTGTCCAGGCGCCCGTGCCGTCTTGACTAGGCCTGCTCTATGGTACCTCAGACTTACCTCACGTGGGCAGGAGCTAACCTATCAGCCTCATGCTCTAGGACGACCGCCTTATGCGCAAGAGAAGTAGGAATGCATTCAGTTCCCTAGAGAAGATACAAGCATACCCGCCAGCGAGAGGAAGACTTGATCATCCTTTCCGATTCTTGTTATTCTGTCATCAACTCTACGTATAACATCGCGGTTTTCGTGAAGGCTCTCCTCGAACGCCGATATGGATTATTTTGAAACATATACAACTACGGTTCCACTCCGCTCACGTCGTCAAAAGAGCTCCACCGTCCCAGGCGCTACCATTCATCCTGCCATCTACTCAACGTCGGCTACAGCGCTGCACGATAACCTGATATCCTTTCTCTCCTACGTCAAAACCCACGATATCCCCATCCTTCCCGTCACCAAGCCAGATGTTCGCTCTGTCCTTGGGCAAGGTGCTTCTTTCCTCGTCAATGGCGCCGAGTTACCAGAGACCTATGTCGATCCCATAAGTGGAACAACGTTTCCCCAAGGCATGATAGTAGCTTTCAAGCGAGCTGTCCTGAGTGGTGACATGCATCCTATCCAAGATCGTATTCGTGTGCTTTTTAATGAACTAATTACAATGCAACACGAACCGCTGCTGAGCCATCCGAACATCGTCAAGCTCTTCGGAGTTGCCTTTGAAACAGAAAACATGGGATTGGGGTCTCCGCAAAACGCAATACCCGTCCTTGTACTTGAAGTAGCTGAACTTGGAAACTTGGCAGAGGTACTAGAGACTGCTAGGAAAGAAGAACGTCCACTGGAATTCCATGACAAGATGAAAATGTGCCTAGACACTGCCCACGGCCTCGAGATACTCCATGCTTGCGGTTAGCGTTGATTTCTCACAATTTTTCTGTAGCTTGTAGATCTTATCTCTACTGGCTGGAGTTCTGGCAGATTGTATTGGGTGCAATGCACTACGTTTATTTTCTTGGCTTGATCGTCCCACAAGTCTGCTACCTTCTTTTGAATGCTTCCGCGCACCAACAGCCACATTGGCCTCCATTTAGCACCCAAGTACTATGGTTGATGGGAACTATTGCTGATAGCCACTGCTTCCAGATATTGTGCACGGAGACGTCAAGTGTGAGAATGTTTTGGTATTTGAGAATGAAGCTCTCTCTGATACCTATGAGGATGAAGGTAGGCCTAATGGAGTATTACGATAATGTATGGTTCACACCAAAACTATAGGCTTCCATCTTGGTTGCAAATTGACAGACTTTGGTGCTATCCGACTTCCTGATGGAGGAGTGTTACTCGGAGGCAGCAGACCATGGCAGGCACCTGAATGCTCCCGGGGAGCGTTCTTCAGGCTTGAAGAGGCAAAACGGACAGATGTATATAGCTTTGGAATGCTCATCTGGAGAGTATTTCTGGATGGTGACCCGTTCAAATCACTGGGAGAATTCGAGGGTAACAGCAAGGAACAACGACAGAAGCGGAACGATGCAATCGCTGCACTGAAAGAGAAAGATCAACTGGTGCAGCATGTTTGTGCGTCTCTGGCACTGTCCGCAAAATTCACCCGTCCCCAACTTGAGATGCTCTGCGAAATTGTGAGCATCACCCTGATCAAGGACTCCGCAAGAAGGGAGCTTGACGTGACCAGGATCATAAGGATGCTGACGCCAAATAATTGGTTCCGACCACGGCACGCCGTTGCCCCATCTCGAATACCGGCAGACATTGATGCCCAACTCCTCGACTTGGAAAAATGGCATTCTGAATTCGCAAATTGTAGTCCTCTGGTAAAAAGACTAATGGCATCCGGCTACAAAGAATATGCTGAAGGTCTATCCGAGCAATCAGAGGGAAGCCGAGGGAAAGAAGTAGCTGCAGCATACCAGCTAGCATTATGCTACGCCAACGGATTCGGGGTCCAATTCCAACCCGATGAGTGCTTGAGATGGCTAACTTTCGCTTCCGAAGGAGGTTGGCAGAAGGCGCACGAAGCGCTTCCAAGGATACTTGAAGCATTCAATGCAGCCCCCGAAGCTTCCCTTGACTCCGGGGCAAGAGTCGATGACACTTGCTCGATACTTAGCTCTTCATGGGCCTCGGAATTTACTAAAGAAGCCACGGTCCATGTTGCAGGAGAACATACCCTGGACACGAACGGATTAATCCACGGTCTGGCACACGTTGGCCCAACGTCGACCTTTCTCAATGCGGCGGAAAGCTGTAGCTATGACGTGCTAGAAAAATTACTATCAAGCTCTGCGAAACCCACTACATCCGACGATGGCGTGTCTCCGATTCATTTCCTGTCTTCTTGGGAGGTCGCAAAAGCCAACGACCTAGGTTTCAGACTGATCAAGGCTGGGGCAGATGTAAACACTGTAGCCAACCCCGGAAATACTGTTGGCGGTACACCGCTTATGTGGGCCGTGTACGGGGGTCATTTCGAGCATTCTAAAATTCTGATTCAACTCGGTGCCGAACCTATGGTCTCTACGGACAACGGAGAGGATTCTTTGTCCTTTGCTGCGAGACTGCACTCGGCTATGGATTTACGGCTCTTGTTGGAGAATACACGCCCAGCTCAGGTTCGTGGCCATATTGGCCGGTTAGTCGAAGCTGCCGCTGGGGGTGAGAGCCGATTCATGCGTATGACGAGGCATGGGGAGCGCTGGACGACTGCAGCGAAGGAGACCTTGCAGCTCCTGAAGGACTGGCATGCATTGTTCCCCGAGGCTGACGATTTCACCACTCTTCTACTTCAAGCATTGCGACAAAGCCTGAAATCTCCTTATGGTATGTCAATTCGTACCAATACCACAATCTAAATAGCAAGAAATTGTTTTGGATCCCAACGCGCTTCGTCCGATATTTCCTTTTTATGTGTTCGAGACTTGGCTTAAGTCCGGGAGATGGGGATGCTGACAGCGGATTCTCAACAGGCAGAATGAATACGGATGTGCAGATTGGTTTCATCAAAGCAAATACCATTGAGCCGTCACGTTTGACAGGTCTACTTCGAGACAGTGTGACAAGCTTCAACACACCATTGTTGAATGCCTTGCTCGACTGGGGGGTCCCACTTACCGACACATTTGAGCGACAAAAAGCTCTTCTTCACCTCTGCGCAAAGATCCCAGATCACGGCCTTGCGGCTCATGAGTTCGCACCTCGCCTCCTAGAGCTAGGCGCCTACCTTGACGCACCGGACGAAGACGGGATTACTCCATGGATGGATGCGGTCCTCAATCGGAAATGGGATCTAACAGATTTCCTCTTAAAGAAGGGCGCCCAACCACTGTCAACCGACAAAGAAGGCTTCAACGTCCTCGGCCTCTGCATCAAGACTATCAATCTCGGCTCTGTTAAATTCCTCTTCAAATACTGCGCAGAACGCAACCAATTCCACCAAGCCTCTTTCCTCGTCAACAAAGAAAAACAAATCAGCGCCTTGCAACTCGCCGCCGGTCTACCACTCCCACGCGCCCACGCCATGAAAATCGAAGTCATCGGCCTCTTCCTCACCATCCTCCGCTATCTGGGCCAAACCCCATCCCAGCTACATTTCCGCTCCGATGGCATCCTCCCAAACGCAAACGCACTCGATATCGCCGCATCAACCGGGAACGTGCACGCTGTTAAGAATCTGGCCAAGAAAGGAGCTCATCGCCCAGCTGGGAGTCGGGCTTCTGCTATAAAATTGGTGCAGAATAAGTTGGCGCAGACGGATGGCTGTATGCAGAGGAAGAATCTGGAGCGCTGTGCATTTATTATTGAGAAGTGGGATGAGGAAGGGGCAGGGGCGAGGAGGGTGGTGGATGATTGGACGAATATGAGGACGATTGATGAGAGTCGGGTTAATTCGAGTTGGGAGACTGCGGGGATTTGAGAGTTGTCTTTTTGTTGTTGGTTTTTGGGAATGGAGGACGTTAGATCTATTTCATTGGCTGCCTAAAGCCTTGTCCGAGCCATCGAAAGAATTATTGAAAGTTTGATAAGATGTTCATCTAAAATGGCTAGTTTCATGACGTATTTCTGAATGATGTTCAATACCCAGTCTTGCCATTAGACGTCGGTCACACAATCAAAAGAAAATGTTCCGCCTCTTTGATGATAACTCGACGGTGCCTCAAGCTCATTTGGTTGATGAACCAGGAACTCATGGGACACGGACTGGCTTGTCAACGTCCCTCATCATTCTAGGTCTCTGTCCTCTGCACCGCTTTGCATCTGGACGTATCAGCACCGCATGATGGCTTCTAAAAACGACTCGGCCACCGGGAATTGAGACAGCTGTTGCTTGGTCTCTTAGCTTCAGAAACGATAGCGTTTCACGGTTTTTTCCTCCAGCGCGATAAAGCGACAAGATTGAACAAAGCGACGCAGAAGCTTTTCACTTGAATTAAACCATTAGGTGACAGAAAACGGTTCAATGGAAGAGCCCCGCTCAAACTCATGGATGGAGGGAGTAGAGCCGAGTCAAGAAGGAAACGAGCTCAGAGAACATCGGCAAGTTGACAGGAAGCAAAGTCCGAGAGAATGTCAAGGTCGCTGAGATGTGGTCCATAGTTACTATACTGTGATGGGGAGGGTTTGGTATTGATGCAGAGCCCTATAAAGACCAATATCTGACGCCTTGGGGTCTCTACGCGCTCGTTGCATACACCCCTGGATCCGCTTTCAGATTTATCAGAGGAAGACATGTTTGACAAGAGCAAGGCAAACAGTTTCGCAAAAGTCCCTGGTTTGCGTGTGAGCGCTATGGTATTGTGCACAATGTGTCACGAGATTCGCACAGAGCGAAGTTATTTGCCCTGCTGGAATTGAATCATCACTGGTCACGCACTGCTTGCACTTCTTATCTATTTCCTCAAGCGGCGCAAACTGCTTTATGTATCAACCCGATCAAAATCCCAGATAATGGGGAATTTAGAGCTCTTGTGTTGGAAAATTTGGGCCTGAAGTGATTATTTGCCCTCGAATGAGGAACAGGCCTCTTCACTTGAACTTTCAGCGGTGAGGGATACTTCGAGCGGAATGGCTGAACAAAATTCTGTGTGGGGCTTCAACATTGTCTCAATAACCTACGTTTTTTGAACTTGATTTAGGTGACTCGTGTTGGGGGGAAGTAGGGATAGTTGGGAGAGGGGATTTTTATAAGACTCTCCGAAGGAAGAGATGGTGACACCGAAAGTCCTGCCCCACGCTAAGAATATTAAAAATTTAAAACATACGATAGATTACAATTGCTATGCGCTCAATGCGCCCTCGGCAGAAAGTCTAGCTCAATAGCTCGATTCCTACAGCTCAATCAACGCTTTATAATCGTATCAAAATCAAGAGCATTGAATCGCTTTTGAATCACCTGTTATTTACTATGTTGCTTCGTATGATGTTCTTAGCTGTATCGCTTACTGGCGCTGGGCAGGACATTCGGTGTCATCCTCCGTAGGGATTTGGGTAACAGTGCTTGAAACAAAACTGGAGTTTTGGGTTTGGTTGGGATGATAGATGTTCGAGTTTATCGGGGGTTTGGTCAATCGGGTTGTTGAATAGGGGTTTAGGATCGAGTAAAATCATAGCTGAATACTGGGATCAGGGCGAGGGTTTGGGTTGTGTTATTTCTCCCTTGCAAGGGGTAAAATGGGCTGGGGGAAATGCTGGCTGCTCTTTTTATTTTCTACTTTCTTAGTTAATCGGTGTTGCTGGTGGTGACACCATCGTGCACGATGCATACAGTTCCATTCTCCCAAATATATGAATACATGTTATTTTCTTTGATAGGCTTGAAATTTATCAAGCAATACCGCTAGGTCATCACATAAGTTACTCTAGAGAGTATCTTAATTATGGACGCTAAAAACAACAACGTGTGAAGACCTCGTGAAACAGCGCCAAGACCATTTCAGCTCATCTTCCATGCCACTCTATTATCAGTATGGATAGAGCACGCGAGGGAAGGTGGTTTCATTCATTGCAATTGTCTTTTTCAGGAGACCGTCGTACTAGGGACAGGTCCTCTACAAACTGATTGATCTTTCGTGCCAATCAGGCCTCACTGGATGGACATGAACTAAGGTAACTAACGCTATCACACGGTTGGTGGTGGGTGCTTTCCTCGGCGATAACATGACGAAAATTGGAGGTAGTCTTTGCAGTCGGTGTCTGATAACTTTGGTACATACAATCAGAAAGTCCAGTCGACATTCCATACACGCCCTCCAACAATCAGTGCCGCATTGTTAGTGATGTTCGTTATGGCTGAGTTACCGAGTGGATGATGGTCAGAGATCATAAGAAGTCATTATTCTAAACGCACATACTAAGGACGCTCTGCATATATCCAGACCATAAGAACTCACAACCATAAACAAAACGCTAGCCTAACGCAGGTTCTCGTGATTAAGGCAAGGAGCAAGCAAATAATTTCCAACAAAAATTCCAGATCTAAATAGCACCCACGACAGGGGCTGAACACTGTTGAGCTTTCCAAAAGATCTACAGTGGTAGTGGATGCTTTACTTTTTCTTTGCAAAATGCACCACGCTGTTCCAAGGCTCTTCTTGATGTTTCTGTTCTTCCCATCTATGAAGGGGGCTATAGCAATGGTTGATGGAGCTCTTCCCATGAGCTGAACGGACGATGGAATAAGTTGTCGTCGGAGGCCCGGGCTGATTCGACGAACTGCCTTTGGGATCTGTCTTCCTGTGGCTATCCGCCTGAAGCTCTCTTTGCTGTCTCAAACGTTTCAGCCAAGGTCCTCAACCACAGATCATTATCAGACCAAGCGTAAGCTGGAATCGGCGGGTTGAGCGCGGTTATGGCAGGAGACCCACATTTAGATGTGCCTTTTCAATTGGATTGCACGAAGCCCCATTGTTCGGCTCCGCAGCCTCACCTGGGTTGTGGGATCTCGGAGTGGGCCTAACATTTGGAGGAAGCAGCGGCATCGTCTCTCAACAATTTGAAGACCTGACTGTGAAGACTAAGGGGATGCGCTTCGACAATCAACTCGATCAAAGGGTACTGAAGTCGGTTTGCTGGCTGGAGCTGGAGATCAAGCTATACGGTGTCTTCAGTGTCTTCTACAGAGAACAGAAGGTCGCTTGATGGTCTCTATATAGAGCCTGCATATACAATAAGCCGGAACCAGGGGTTTCCCGTGATGGTATCAATTGCCCCTTCCTTATCAAGGTTTGCTTGTGTTACGCAGCAGATCTTCTCAGAGTCATAGCGGATATGACAACGGCTAAGGTTGTGCCAACGGCTGAGTGACTTAGTGCACTCCACCGTCGTTCTGCCTTCTCTCCATCGCCATTCCCTGGAATCTACATGCAGTGACACGCGTTGATACTCTGCAGAACACAGTAGTAATGCATGCAATGGATCACCGGTCGTCGCGAAGCCTGAATTGGTCGATATCAAATGATTGCCGGAGTATATTTCCGAGTCGCAGAACATAGTATAGCCGAGTATGAGCTTGGTCACGAGGTGCGCACTGTGACAGATAAATGCTGGCTGAGAGCATTTACTCGGCGGCTGTGTGAGTATTTCTCTTCGAAAATCTCGGAAATATCAGAATTGAGCCTCCAGCGGAATAGAAGATCCACCTGACGACAGGCATATCCGTTGCTAGGACCCTCATTTTACTGTCTCAAGTCTCCTATCAGGCCTTCCGAACGCGGTACCACACAGTTCGCCATGGCGAACCATTGCTTGCGTTTTAAGGAGCAGTATCCGCGTTAGAAGGGGAAACCTAGAGGCTCCGAGCAACCCCTTGCACCTTTTGACAGCACCCCGGGAAGCGATTCAGGAGTGACTTGAATGGAGTTGTCGAAGTGACCAATCCCCTTTCAATAAACATAAGCATGGTTGCCTCTTTATGTTTTACCTCTCGTCCTACAGTGCAGTGACCTCCTACAGAATCGTGTCTGCTGCTCTACCGCTTGGCTCTAGTTCACCAATGTTAACTAGCCAGTGTTCCCGTATCACCAGCCTAAAGAACTTATGGGGTTTCAATGTTAAGGTGAAAGCCCTTTGGTTGATGCATGGCATCTACATGGTTTTCCTTAAGTGGTTTCTGGCCCTCATTTCTAGCGATAACGTACATACATGGATCAGCCTTCGCCACAGTTCTCACGGAATGACGTTTGGATGCTTCGCTTCAACTCCTCTCTATGCATGAAATTGGTTATCTGGATCAAATTTTCCTATCGGCACCCTTTGATTTATACCCGCTCCACATAAATAAGCGTTCAAAGGGCCCTGATGCGAAAGGTTGCCTGATCGCTTTTGAAACATTCCCGGGTAAGTATGACCACGACATCCGACGCATAGCATTGTACAGACTCGACATGGCATTAGAGTTAATGCATGACATGCTTACGGAGATCCTCACATACGCTGTGAACAGCATCTACCGTTCAGAATACAAACCGGGTGACAAGCATAGTTTCAGGCTCCCGA
>JAABUU010008464.1_pt1 | contig 10229 bp, 14 predicted proteins | sample 5559301 | NCBI WGS metagenome assembly JAABUU01 (sample SAMN10711884, study PRJNA513360) | rock metagenome | isolation source: Antarctica rocks | place: Antarctica: Victoria Land, Richard Nunatak white | reverse complement strand
GAGATCCATTTGGCCGCGCGCGGCTCGGAGGTCCTGAAGAATACCTTGGTCGCCGGTTGCGAGAGCATGGCCTCGGCGTCCTGGCCGTAACGCTTTTCCATCTGGCTGCGGCCCTGAAAACCCAGCACTACCGGGTTCCCGTACTTGCGGTTCTCGGTTACGGCGGTATGGAGCTGCGGCAGTTTGTTGAGGCTCGCCAGCTCGTCCAGAACGAACCAGACCGGCTGCGCGTCCGGGCAGTAGCCCATCATGCGCAGGATAAACAGGTCCAGCCACACCGAATGCAGGGGCAAGAGTTTCTCACGGTAGCCGGAGTTGGAGGTCAGGAACACCCATCGCTTCCGGTTCGCTATCCAGGACGAGGTAGCGAAGCGCGGGTCGTTATGGTCGGCATACTGGGGCAGCAACTCCAGGCTGTCGGCCACCATGTTCATGCTCGAAAGTATCCCCGCCCGCTGTGCCGGAGCGCCGGGATCGAGGTAGGCGGCAAGGGGCGTTCCCTTCACCATGGCGGCGATCTCTTCCGGGTCGCTCATCCACCGCAACAGGTCGCGGACGTGCGGCTTTTTGCGCAGCAAATGGGCCAGAACCCGGCGCGGAGCGTCGGTAAAGAATGCTTTCTCGTACTCCTTCTCCGGCAGCATCGCGGCGGCGATGGCGGTTGCGATCTCTGGGTTGGCCATCTCATCCGGCAGACTCCAGTAAGGACAGCGGGCGTCCAGCGGATTGAGGATCAGGTCGCCGCGCTCGGGCGAGTAGAACTCGCCCACGAAATCCATCGCCGGGTCGTAGACGATGGCGCTGTCTCCCCGCTCCTTTACCTGCCGCAGAATCTGCCGGATGGTGGACGATTTGCCGCTCCCGGTATCGCCCATGAGCATAATGTGGCTCGACTCCAGCCGCTTCGGAATCGCGTAGCTTCGGCCCCACGGAACGAGCTTCGACGCCATGCTCTCGCCCTGTAATTTGAGCCGGATGCCGTCTCGGCGAAACACTTTCAGGCGGCTGGGCAGGCTCAACTCCGGCCCTTTGGTCCTCCGTCCGTGCCGCTCCTCCTGCCGCCGCTGCGCCCACGAACTCAGCCCATAGCCCCAGGCGTCTTTCGCCTTTTGGAGCGCAATACACACGAAGATCAGACCCGCCAACCCATAGAGCAAGGGGATGCCAAGGATGCGCGGAACACTGTCGCCGTCGTACATCGAATTCTGGAGCAGCGCGGCCAGCTCAGACGACGGGACCTGCTCGGGGGGACTCAGCGCCACTCCCCGCCAGCCGTCCGCGAAGGCCAGATCCGAGAGGCTGACTGGCAATTTTAAGTTCGGCCCGACGACTGCATCCTGGGGAAGCATGGGGATGGATTTGCGCCTCGGAGCGGTCTTCAGCACCCACCGGATGCTGGTCACATCGTGCGGCTGGGTCGCCCCGATAGAGCTTGCTGTGTAGGTCCCGAGGTAGAACTTTTGCAACGGCGTGAGCGTCCAATAGAGCCAAACCGAGGCGGGGAGAACGAGCAGGAATGGTCCCAAAGTGATCCCCAGCAGGAGCAGCAAAACCCTCCCGCCGCGACTCCGAAACCGCATTGGGCGGCTCACGGCTGGCCCCCGGACCGGCTACTGTCTGGGTCCTCCTGGGCATCCTGGGCATGGAAACCTTCGATCATCTTGCGGGCGTCGGCCAGCTTCCGGGCGTTCGCCTGGTCGCGGATTTTGAGCACGGACTCGGCCAGCAAGTGCTTCCCTTCCGCGTTCGCTTGAGCGGTCGCATGGAAGAGATTCAGGAGCATATACCGGGTCGCCGACTGCTCACTCAGGAGCAACTCCATCGGGTCCGCCGGACGCTGCCGCGCCGCCTTCAATGCCAGATCGCGCAGCCACTCGGCCAAAGATTTACCCTCGCGCTCGGCGGCGACTTCGACCTCCCGCAGCTCCTCGGGCGTGATCCGCGTGGCGACGGTTTTGGTGCGGAAGCCGGGCTTCTCTCCGCGCCTGCGGAGGCGTTTTGGGTGGCCGGAGTGCTTATGCCGGGAGTGCTCAAGTGGTATTTTCCCTGACGAAACCCTAGACCGTGCCCGCAGAGGCCGTCAAGCCGGTTGCATTGCGAGTATGGGCTAAGTGGCTACTCATCAACGTGTTTACGCCAGAGTAGCCAATCCGGCTCCATCGGGAACTGCGCGTAAACGTATGTAAACGTTATTTTGCTAAGTTGCTCATTAAGAACACGTTTACAAAAGTAAACGCAAAGGCGCCTTGACGTTTACTTACAGTTCCCATTTGGGGGTGATGTGTCACGGATTTCTCCCGCTGCAAAGCAGCGTACGCCCTTCAGCGCGGGCTAGGAGGCTTCAGAGAGCCACCGCAGACCGGATGGGAGAGCTACAGAAGCGAAGTCCAGATGGACGACGCGGCGATGGCCTGGAACGCGCGATGGAGACGACGCGTGGAGCAGCAGAGGTCGCATGAGCAACGCTCCGCCATGGCCGACAGCGCAGACATGCTCAGGCAGGCTCTCCCGAAGCCCAGGAATCTCCTGCTCGGGAATCTTGCCGCGTGTGTGCGATCCAGTGAGAACGCGCAAAGCTCCGTTCTCTTCACCGCAGTTGTCCAGGTGCAGGCGAACCGTCAGCATGTTCTCCAGGATCGATGCCGGCGGCTGAACGTGCAGCACGTCCGCCTTCGTCGACCACGGCCCAAAGCCATCCACTTCGACTCGTTCCTGCACGGCAATCGTCACGTCCTGGTGCCACGGAACCTTCCAGTTCGCATCCGGAATCTTGTCGAACAGGATGCCTCGGACAGGAAAGAAATGCGCTCCGAGAACAGGCTCGACCAGTGCGCGGATGGTGTCGGAAACTGCAAGCTCCGCGACCTCCGGCAATACGTCCAGGAGATTGCGGACGGCGAAGATCCCGCCTCGCTTTCGCACCGATCCGGTGTCACCGATCTGCTCCAGGGCGAGCAGAAGATCGTCCGCTTCGCGACGGGAAAGCACGTCTTCAACGATCACAAACCCGTCTGTCTCGACAGCGTTCCCGATGCTGACTTTAGCGACCATTCATTCCATTTTAGAGACGGATCATGATAGACGCGATGTACATTCCAAGCAGCGCGAGGTTACGATGCACGACGCTTCCCTGTTCCTTCCCGACACTATTTATGACTCGCTCCGCGCAAATCTGGCGAGCGGTTTACGTGCGATTGCCAATGCGCTGGACGCTCAGGAACTCGACGGGAAGTTCATCGGCGCGAGTGCGGCGGCAGGAGGTCGGTATGACGACCGGCTGCATCTTCGCATCGTGCTCGATGTCGCTGCGCCTGTCATCGGGATGATCGCGCCTGAAGCTTTTACATTGAAGCTGGAAGAAGTGAAAACGAATCAGCCGCAGCTCTCAGCCGCAGCTCCAGAAATCGTTTGGGGAAACGGAACTAGAGGGCAGAACTCTGTACAGCAAACCGAAGTGGGATGGCCGACACGGTAGGGTTTTGTCTTTGCTTTGTTCTTCTTCTACATACCCGGAATGATAGGCGGCTTCGTTTCGGCCTGAGTGCTTCGGGTCAGGGCCGCGCAGCGCCGCTGGAAGCGGGGCCGAAGGCAGCCTTGACGCGGAGCTGGCCAAAACGATCCTGGCCGAATCCGGGATGGAGAACGGCTGCCGGTGTTTCGCTTCATCACCGGGAATGGGGATTGAGTGAGGGGTAAGGGCGGTCTATGCTCTTGCTGGGGCTGGGCAGTGGCTTTCCGCTCAATCCGCAACGGCTTTTGATCGTTAGCCGAAGCGTTCGAACCATCTCCACTCTCATTGGCAAGCTTTTGCCTTCGCTGTTGCTTTGTTCTTCCACAATTCCACTGTTCGGCGGCACCGACTACTGGATGTATGGAATCTACAAGCAAGGACTAAAGGCAAAGACTACAGGCTTCCTTTAAGCAGCCAAAAACCGGCCCCGTTTCACCGTAGTGGCGGCCCCGTTTCACCGTAGCAGCGGCCCTGTTTCACCGTAGGAAAGCTAGATCTCGGTCGTTCTTCCGGCCCCGTTTCACCGTAGCGTAAAATGGAAAACTCTAAGTTCTAGACGGGATTGCGGTCGGAGATGGGTGAATGATGAGGGCGGCGGACGTGGATTCGAGCTTGAGTGAGGGATAGACGAGAGCGATTTTCTTGAGGGCAGCGAGGGCGCTTTGCTTGAACCGGCGCACCTCCACGTACTCGGCTCCCATTTGGCCGTGAAGGCCCTCCCAGGGGACCACCCGCGCTTCCCGTTTGCGATTTGCTGTGAAGGCGGTATGGACAAGCCATGCATACAGGTCGAGCGCCAGGGGCGACCGCTTCAAGGCTCGGAGGGCACGCATATCAACCGGCACGGGCGCGGCGGTGATCGCGGCATAGAAGTCCTCTCCCAGCTCAATCCAGCTCTCCCAGAGATTATCCTGCTGGGTTCGGCTAGTATCCCACCAGAGCATTGCCTTTGGGGCGACCCGCATATCGACCCATGTCTTGTGCGTAGGCCGCTCGTCTTCAAAGGAAATAGTCGCCCGGAAAAGGCGCTCCATCTGGGCGTGGAGGCGGGCGGCGTCCCCGCGCTTCCCTCCGCCGGTCCTGGGATTCAGTCCAATCTCCCGCATGAATGCGTCCAGGCTGTTTCCCAGCCGGATGTGCCGAGACTTCTTCTGTGCGGCCTCAGTGACCATCCAAAAAAGTAGAAGGCACCGACAGCGGTGACAGCCCCTGCTCCTCCGCCATCCATCCGGCGAAGTCTTCAAGGTGATCCGTGAACCATATGCGCGGCGTGGGCGGCGACTTCAGCTTGCCCGCGAAGCACAACCACTTCTTCGCAACGTACTCGAAGTAGCTCGCCGTCTTGTCGTACGAGTGCGCCTTCGGGTTCGAACGCTGCTGCTCGGCCCAACGCCGCGCAGCCTCTTTAATCTCCACGATTCCCACATCCCGCATCGTCTCCAGCTTCAGCAGCCGAACGACATGAAGCAGCTGCCCAGATACGTTCCGCAGTGCCGTACGGCGTGTACCTTGCTCCTGCAAATACTCAAGAAAAGCGACTCGCTCCGCCAGCAGCGGGGCGTTCCGATGGCGGTTGAGAGAAAACGTACGTTCCAATAGCGTCTCCAGCATGATCGGGACCTCCTTGATCCCGCGCCCATGCTAGGAGCCTCAACTTATGTTGTCTTCAAAACGACAAACGCCAAGATTGACGCGGCTTCCCCCAGCCAACGCCGCGCTTCTGGCGGAGAGCCTGGAAGTAATCCAGCGCACCGCCGCCGTGATCCTGTCCACACTCGAAACCGACAGCGAAGAGAAAGAAACAGAGCCGGAAATCGAGCATGGCCCAGCACTGGCCAGAGCCAGTTAAACGCGGGCGGCGTCATGCCGCCCGCGACTTCCCCAAGCTGCTGACGTAACTCCCGGCGGCAGCGTCTGGGCGTCAGAAAAAATCGCCGGTCCGGACCTCGTGGCCGGACCGGCGATGATGAGCTGAGGATCAGTTGCCCAGTTCGAGGCGCACGGGACCTTCCAGCGCGTCGATGTCTTTCAGACTCTGTCCCGCGATGCCCTGCAGGTCACCGTACATTCCTGACGTGGCTTCGAGGACGGCCAGGAGTTCACTGTCCTGCTTGGCCCACTGCTTGTTCATGGGTTGGGACTCAGCCTCTGATTGTTATCTGGCCCGGATGATGGAAGCGTAGGCGTATCGGATCAGAGAAGCATCTTGAACTAATCGAAGTACAATTTGAATGTGATTCGTGCTTGCGTGCGCGGAGCGCCGCTCTCCGGGATAAAGGGCTTACGCATGAATAAAGTAGTTGCCTCGCCATTGGAGGCGGAAAGGAGTCGATGTCACGCTTCTGATGTGCTCCAAGAGACGTCGCGACCTTCGACGATGATCCGGCTCTGCCCGTTTTCTGGCGAGCACTCCTAAACAGCAAGCCCTACCAACATCGAGGGCCGACCACCCAACGCGACAGCAAGAGGTTGATAACGGCCGGCGTGACTCGTTTGGTATAGGGTCAGCAGGCGGCCTCTCATGACGTAATACGCGCTCGCAGCTTCCTGAATGCTGACTTTACGAGAAGCGCGGCGGAGAGCTAGGCCATCGCGACGCATTCGCTCTCCAACAATCGCGCTACCTTGGAAGTTCCACTGCTGAGCTAATCCAGCCAACGCGATCAAAACTTCTGCATTCGCTTGCATCCGGCGCAAACCTTCCACTCCGCCGATCAGAGACCACATTTCGTGATGCTCTATCGCGAGCTGTCCCTTAACAGGGTGCAGATAATCGATAGCGATTTTGGCAACCCCGTCTATGGAGACGGGTTGTAGCCTAGCTACAAGATCTTCCCAGCTCAGCGTGGCAAGGTTCGTCTTCTTCCGCGAGGCCAGAAAATAGGCCACCGAAACCAAGACAGCAAGCGCGAGCAGTAGTGTAAAGGTCATGGTCGAGGGTAGTCAGCGCTTCGATCATATTCGAGGCGGGCAGCAGCGGCAACAAGATAAGCACGGATTTCCGGAGAAAGTTCAGCCCGTTCCTTTTCAGGAAACCAGAATGTGATGCCCCAGAACACCACTACCGCAAGATACGCGAACATTTGAACATAATCGAGTACAACAAATTCACGATTCCAGCCGAGTGCGGTATGCGCTACGTCTCCGAAAAGGGAGATCAAAGACCATAGGAAGAGCCCTTGTCCAACCGCATACACCTGGCTACGCCAGCGCAGCCCAAGCCGATTTGCAGCCGTCATCATTGCCAAGAAGAGGCCGGAGGTCATCAGTGCGGTGAATACCGTGATACGCGTGTCCCAGAGCTCGATTCCCTTGGATTGTGAAGGACCAAGCTCGTAGGCCATGATTGCTGCGACACCCAAACCGACAGCGGCCCAGATCAAAAACGATTTCCGAGCCTCAAGGACCCATCTTCCCGTCGGTCGTAGAACATTCCTCGCGATCTCAACGATGAGTCCAACCTGAAAGAGGTAATTGGCCCCTCCGGTGATCCAGTACGCCAGGAAGTATTGATGATTGGTTGCAAACCGGTACACAAAAAACAACAGAATTGTTCTGAGTGCCGAGAATGCAATGAACGTGGAAAACACCGGAAATTCGCGCAGCTTTTTCCTCAACACCAGAATCAGCACCAGGGCGACGTGGCCGATCAGCGACGCCGCCCACAGTGCATTGTCCACAGTGGAGAAATTCATCAGGCACTTCCGTGCGACACATTAAATTCCCAGGTAGCTGAGAACAGTGTAGACAGCCAGCACTAATGTGCTCGTTGCCGTTGCTGGTCGAGGGTGTGGATCGCAGCCCGTTTGGTCTGCATGGGCAGCAGGAACGACGGCACAGACGAGGGCGGCGACGAGGGCGAACGAACGAACGGACTTCTTCATTGGGGGGCTCCTAGAGGCGCGGTCGCGCCCTTCCAGAAGAGTAGCCCACTTAGAGCACTGGAATTGCTACTATTGTGCGAGGACTACCAATCCAATGTCCCCTGACGACCGTACGTCTACTCCTTTTGTGGGATTTCCAGGATGTCCAGGGTATAGCGGTACCCCGTTTTCATACTCGCCCCAGGATCGTGCGGATCGACCGGCGGTTCGCCCTTGCTTACCGATGAGCTTCCCGATATCTGACGGACCGACCTGAACCCGGCGCGGCAGCGTCCGGCGGACCCGATGGAGTTGCTCCTGAGTGAGCAGTCGGCGACCCGGTATATGCTCCTGAATCTCTTCCACGCGACCGCTCAGGCGAACGCGGAAGGGAAGCACTTGCTGGCCGAATCCGTGCTCAAAATTCGCGACCAGGCGAACGCCCGGAAGCTGGCCGACGCCCGCAAGATGATCGAAAGTTTCCATGCCCAGAATGCCCAGGAGGGGCCAAACGGGGATCGGCCGTGACCGAAAACCGCAAGTATGGGAACCCGGTTGTGCTCGGCTTTCAGGGCCGCAGCCAGATGGAAAAGCGTTACGGCCAGGACGCCGAGGCCATGCTCTCGCAGCCCGCAACCAAGGTATTCTTCAGGACCTCCGAGCCGCGCGCGGCGAAATGGATCTCGGAAGCGATCGGCGAGATCGAGGTCGAGCGGCTGAAGGAGTCGCGCAGCATGGGTTTGTTGGGGTCGAAGAAGTCCTATGCCATGGAGATCGCGACCAAACCGCTCGTGATGGCCTCCGAGATCGCCGGCCTCGACAGCCATCGCGCCTACATCAAGCAGGAGAACCGGGTCGTGCCGGTGCGTTTTCGGTTGGCGAAGAAGCGCAAGAAACAGCCCGAGTTCATCGAGCGGAAAATGGAGAAACCAGTGCCCAGGAAAGCAGCGGAGCTGGCAGTGCCCGCTCCCGCGCAGGCACTGGCTCCGGCACAAGCGTCACCGAAGAAGCCGGTTCGGCCCGCGTTGCCGCTCCTCCACGCGCCCGCCGTGAAGCGGGAAGGGTTTGTTTGGGACAGTGATAATGAGATCGAGTAACGTCTTCTATTCTAGGAGGGCATGTGCACTTAGCAGGAGCTAAATCCCATCGAGCTATTTGGGCCGCGAGCATATGTTTGTGCCTCACGGGGTGTGTGCACAACATCCCTCAAGCGTATTCGGGACAATGGGTCCTCCGCTCCTCAGGGAAGAACATGATGATCCTCACTACTGCCGTTCATCGCAACAAGCTCGAAGGCGTTCTCACCCAGCCCAAACACTTTACCGAAGGACCAGACGCAGATTTTATTGGCGTGTACTCCCCGATTGTGACGCGCAAAGTTTCAGGGAAACAGACTCATGGCGTAGTGCAGCTTAGCGTTGGCGATCCGCCGGACGCCGATCACATGCGCATGAAACTGCTAAACCCGACACATGCCGCCCTCAATTGGTTTCACGGCCAAGTGCCCGACTTGGAATTCGAGAGGGTTCCGCAAGGACAGGCTGCGATCGCAGCCCATGATTGGCCCGCTATCAATATGGGCCCAGCGATTGTGAGCTTGCGAGAACGACTTCGAGTGGCCACTGAGGAAGACCAAGTTTCCCGAGAGAAGAATCCTATCGACCCGATCGAAACCGATCGCCTGTCAACGGAAGCACTACCTCTGATCGAAGACATCTTTCAGCGCTATGGTTGGCCGAAGATCTCGGTGTTTGGGCCACAGGCGGCAGATAATTACTGGCTGCTCGTCCAGCATCAGCCAGATCCTATTCAGGAGCGCATTCTTCCTGCACTGGAGGAGGCTTACGAAGCGGGAGAAGCTCGTGCGCAGAATTATGCTTACCTGTTCGACAGAGTGCAAGCTAGCGCAGGACGGTTGCAGCGTTGGGGAACACAATCGAAATGCGAACATGGACGCGCTTTGCTCTTGCCAACAGAAGATATTGACGCGCTCGGCGAGCGACGAAAGCAAATGGGCCTGGAGAGGATCTCGATTTCGCTTCACAACTCAGACCTGATTTGCCAGCGCGTAAAGGACACCGAATAAATCATCCCCATGCTAACGATGTCCTCCAAACCGCTTTCGGCAGGCCAGGCGCGGACGTACCACGCGCGGGAGTTCGCATCGGAGCGGCAGAACTATTGGAGCCGCGATCAGCAGGGTTTCAGCGAATGGCAGGGCAGGCTTGCCGGGCAGTGGGGCCTCTCGGGTTCCGTTGGCAATGACCACTTTGCGCGATTGAGCGAAGGCCAGCACCCGTTCACCGAAGAGCAGCTTGTGCGGCATCAGGTTTCCCGGACCTACGAGGGTAAGGGCGGGAAGGAAGTGACGAGCGTGGAGCACCGTGCCGGGTGGGATGCGACGTTCTCCGCGCCGAAATCGGTTTCGCTGACGGCGCTTGTCGGCGGCGATGAGCAGGTGCGGGAGGCGCACCGGGAGAGCGTTCGTGTGGCGCTGGGCGAGATCGAGCACTACACCCAGGCGCGGATTGGCAACGTGCATGCCCCGGAGACGACGGGAAAGTTCGCCGCCGCGACCTTCGAGCACGATACGGCGCGACCCGTCGCTGGCTACGCCGCTCCGCAGCTTCATACTCATGCCGTCATTTTCAACGTAACTGAGCGCGAGAGTGGGCAGACCCGCTCCGTGCAGTCGCACGAGCTGTACGCTTCGCAGCACTACGGCACGGCGATCTACCGCGCGGAGCTGGCCACACGCCTCGAAAAGCTCGGCTACGAGCTGGAGCGCGGCAAGGACGGCCAGCCGGAGATCAAGGGCTACACGCGGGAGTATCTGGAGGCGTCGAGTCCGCGTC
>JAABUU010008463.1_pt1 | contig 10229 bp, 7 predicted proteins | sample 5559301 | NCBI WGS metagenome assembly JAABUU01 (sample SAMN10711884, study PRJNA513360) | rock metagenome | isolation source: Antarctica rocks | place: Antarctica: Victoria Land, Richard Nunatak white | reverse complement strand
AATGCCTCCAACTGATCGCCGAGATCGCTCAGCCGCTTCAGCCGCTCGTCGACGTCAAAGAAGCCCGGTGCGCTCGCCATCTCGCTGCCTCCAAAACCAGGCAGAGGGAATCAGAAAACTGCGCCCACGGCTAGGTTCTTAGAACCGTCCAGCTCCGGAAGGAGGGCGAGGTGATTCACGTCATCTCAGACCGGATCGGCGACTTCTCGGCCGAGCTGCGCCAGGTCGGCGAGCGCGAAGGCCCGGCGCTACGCGTTCCGCATGGCCGCGCCGACGAAACGCACGAGGATGGCGGTCCCGATCCGCGCGGCATCATTGCGACCCACGCCGAGGAGGATGCAAATCCCGACCTGCGCTTCGACCGCAAGCAGGGCATCCGCGTCACGCCCGCATCTCCGCTGATCCGCAAACCCTAAAGACCGACTAGGCGGTTTTACGCATCCCCGTCCCGGCCGAGCGAGCCGAACCACTCGGCATAGGGCGTGTTCGCCGCCATACGCCTGTTGTAGTCGGGCGCGCCGTCCGTCCACCAGACCGGCCCGCGCTCGTCGATGGCCCGCTTCGCGGCATCTACCCGTGCCCGAGCAGCGCTGAGGGCGTCGGCTTCGCCTTTTGCATCCCGCACCGCGCCGCGTGCCGCCATTGCCTCGCGCAAAAGCCGCTCCCGTTCGTGTTCGCCCAAAGCAGGGCTGCCGGTCCGCCAAAGCCGTCCGCGCACGACGAAGTACCACCCGTCCGGCGTGCGCCGATGCTGCTGCGCGTCCTCGCTCAATCGCTGCCGACCCTCGCTGTCTCGACACTCAACGAGCCGCCCGGCAGCGGATGCAGCAACTCGGCCTCCGGAAGGCTGAGGTCGATCCACGCGCTCCACTGCTCGGGCCGCAGGATGACAATCTGGCGATTGTGGTAGGGAGCGACGTCATCCCCCGGTTCCGTCGTCAGCATCGTAAAGGAGGCAGGCTGATCGCCAGCACTCTCGCGCCACAAGCCGGCGATCGCCAGAAAGGGTGCATCAATCAGCGTGAAGCGGTGCTTGGTCTTCGGGTATTTTGTGCCGGTGAACTCGAAGAAGGCGGATGCGGGGATCAGACATCGACGACTTTGGTCGAACCGTCGCCCTTCCGAGCGGAAGTTGAAGACTGGACCGCTTTTTGGGCCGGACGGCGGAAACCCGAACCGCATCGGCGTCAGCTCGATCCCATTGCCGGCGGCCCGCATCACGGGTCCCGTGTCGCCGATCCGGATGTCGTCGGCTTGCGGCAGGTCGCGCTCGCCTTGTTCGATCGGCGTGCCGAGGGCGAGCCCCTGCATCATCTCGCAATACTCTCGCCATTTCACATGCTGCTCGTAGTCGTTGCACATCCGCCAATCCGCCAACCCTGAACGCCGCCTCTACGGTTTAGCGTAGTCCAGGAAGGCCGCGATGGGGAAAGCCTCCCCCTGCGGATGAGCCTGCCGTCTCGGCCGACCCCTTCTGCGGGCGCTCCGCCACGCAACGCCCCGGTGAGAGGGAGAGGGCCGCGGCTGTCGCCGTGACGGGCTTCAGGGTCGAGAGAGCGGCTCCCGACCGGCCCGTCGCGGAGACCCGCGATGCCTCGTTCCTCATCTCACCCGGCCGCCGGCGCCGAGCGTGCCAACCTCTACGACGAGATCACCACCCGCATTGTCGCCGAGATGGAGGCCGGGCGGCTGCCCTGGGTCCAGCCCTGGGGCACGACCGGCGTGTCGGCCCCGCTCGCCATGCCGAAGAACGCCTCAACCGGGCGGAGCTATTCGGGCGTCAACGTCCTGATCCTCTGGGGCGCGGTGGTCGCCCGCGGCTTCTCCTGCCAGAGCTGGCTCACCTTCCGCCAGGCGCTGGCGCTGGGCGGCAACGTCCGCAAGGGCGAGCGCGGCACCACGGTCGTCTACGCCGACCGCTTCATCCCCGACGACGAGAAGCGCCGCGCCCGCGAGACGGGCGACGACGCCCAGGCGATCCCGTTCCTGAAGCGCTTTACCGTCTTTTCGACCGATCAGTGCGAGGGCTTGCCCGAGGACCTCGCGACCGCGCCGCCGTCCGTCCCCAAGGACCTGATCCTGCCGGAGGTCGAGACGCTGATCCGCGCCAGCGGCGCCGACGTGCGACTCGGCGGCGATAAGGCCTTCTACGCACCGGGTCCGGACTACATCCAGGTCCCACGGCCGGAGGCCTATTTCGAGCCGATCAACTGGCACCGGACCGCACTCCATGAGCTGTCGCATTGGTCCGGCGCACCGCACCGGCTCGGCCGCGACCTATCGGGCGGCTTCGGCTCGAAACTCTACGCCAAGGAGGAATTGGTCGCGGAAATCTCGGCGGCGTTCCTCTGCGCCACGCTCGGGATCACGCCGACGGTCCGTCACAGTGACTACATCGCGTCGTGGCTGGACGTGCTGCGCGAGGACAACCGCGCCATCGTCCGCGCCGCCTCGGCCGCGTCGAAGGCGGCCGACTACCTGCTCACCTTTCGGCCCGGGGTTGACGTTCCGGATGCAGCGTCAGCGAACGACGACCGGGAGGCGGCGTGATGAGGGGAGGCTCGTTGCTCGACCCAGCGCCCTTCGACGACCGCCCGTTCGCGCGACTGCTTCGGTGTTGCGCGGAGGCCCTCACCCTCAACGGCCGGCGCCGTTCCCCGCGCCAGAGCGCGGTGACAACTCGGGCCACCTCCGCGCTGCCCGCAGCGTCGCCACCGAACGTCAGCGGTCGAAGGAGGGTCGCATGTGCAGGGTCTTGAACAAGCATCACCACGGGGTGCCGGCGGGCGCGATCTACATCGGTCGCGGCTCGAAGTGGGGCAATCCGTTCCGCATCGGACCGGACGGCGACCGCGAGACCGTGATCGTCCGTCACGCCGCATGGCTGCGCGAGCAGCACCAACTGTCGCGTGCGCTCGATGAACTCCGCGGCAAGGATCTCGTCTGCTTCTGCGCACCGCGGGCCTGCCACGGCGACCTGCTGCGGCGTCTCGCGAACGCCGATCGCGCGACGCGGATCGCGTGGTGGCGCGGGGCGGGCTGAACCGCGCTTCCGTATCGCCGGAAAGCCGCGCTGCCGGATCTGTGCCGTTCCGGCTTTCCGGAACCGGGCGGGTTCAAGCGACGAGAGGGAGAGGGGGGAGCGGATCGGGTGACGGGTCGGAAGTCGAGAGAGAGTCTCCCGGCCGCCCGTCGTGGAGTCCCCCGACATGGCTACCGCCGTTCAGAAGATCGCGTCGCTCAGCAATACCCGCGACATTCCCTTCAACAAGCTCGTGCTCTCGCAGTCGAACGTCCGGCGCGTGAAGGGCACCGTCTCGATCGACGACCTCGCCGAGTCCATCGCCCATCGTGGCCTTCTCCAGAACCTCAATGTCCGCCCCGTGGTGAACGCCGAGGGCCAGGAGACCGGCCTGTTCGAGGTGCCGGCCGGCGGTCGCCGCTTCCGTGCGCTGGAGCTGCTCGTCAGGGCGAAACGCCTGGCCAAGACCGCGCCGGTCGCGTGCAACGTGCGCGAGGCATGTTCGCCGATCTCGGCCGAGGAGGACAGCCTCGCCGAAAACACCCACCGCGAGGACCTGCATCCGCTCGACCAGTTCCGCGCGTTTCAGATGCTCGTGGAGCGTGGGCTGGGCGTTGAGGATATCGCAGCCCGGTTCTTCGTCAGCCCGCAGGTGGTGCGGCAACGGCTAAAGCTCGCCTCGGTCGCGCCGAAGCTGCTCGACGTCTACGCCGAGGACGGCATGACGCTCGACCTCTTGATGGCCTTCTCGGTCAGCGCCGACCACGCGCGCCAGGAGCAGGTGTGGGAAGCGCTCGCGCGGCAGAACTACCGCGAGCCGTACCAGGTCCGCCGTGCGCTGACCGAAGGCGCCGTGCGTGCGTCCGACAAGCGCGCCCAGTTCGTCGGCGTCGGGGCGTACGAGGGGGCGGGCGGCATCGTGCTGCGCGACCTGTTCCAGACCGATGACGGCGGCTGGCTGCAAGACCCTGCGCTGCTCGACATGCTGGCGATCGAGAAACTGCGGGAGGAGGCGCAGGCGGTCGCGGCCGAGGGCTGGAAGTGGACCGAGGTCGCGATCGGCTTCCCGCATGGGCACGACCGCGCGCTCCGGCGGCTCCACGCCGCGCCGGTTCTGACCGACGAGGAGCAGGCCACCTACGACGCCTTGCAGACCGAGTACGGCATGATCGAGGAGACCTGTTCGGCCTCGCCCGACGACCTGCCGGACGAGGTCGACCAGCGGTTCCGCGAGATCGGGGCGGCGCTGGACGTCTTCCACAACCGGAGCCCAAGCTTCGAGCCGGCCGACCTGGCGCGCGCGGGCGCGTTCGTCGGCATCGACGGCGCGGGCAATCTGAAAGTCGAGCGCGGGTTCGTGCGGCCCGAGGATGAGGCTCCCATCGTCGAGCCGGAGGTGCCGGCGAGCGACGGCGGCGAGGAGATGACCGCGACCTCCTACGCCCAGGCGAGCGGCGCCATGCCGCCCGTGCAGCGCGCCGTCATCACGGTCGGCGGCGCGTCCGACCCCGAGCCGGCCGAGGAGGACGAGGGCGTGAAACCCTTGCCCGAGCGGCTGCTGACCGAGCTGACCGCCCATCGCACGCTCGCCCTGCGCGATGCGGTCGCGTCCAGCCCGCACGTCGCCATGACGGCGCTGCTGCACAAGCTCGTCTCCGACACCTTCCAGCGCGTGTCGGCGTCGGGCGGCTGCCTGGAAGCGTCGGTTCGCCACGTCTTCTTCCCCGCCCAGGCCGACGAGCTGAAGGACAGCGCGTCAGCGAAGGCCATCGACGAGCGGCAGAAGTCGTGGGCGGCAGACCTGCCCCTCGGGGACGACCAGGCGCTCTGGGATTGGCTCGACGTCCTCGACGAGGCGAGCCGGTCGGCGCTTCTGGCCCACTGCGTCAGCTTCGGGGTGAATGCGCTCGTCGAGAAGGTCGACCGCTACGGCGGTGCCGGGCTGTCGCAGCACGCGCTGGAGCGGCGCATCGGCCAGGCCGACCGGCTGGCCGTGGCGGTCGGGCTCGACATGGCCGACGCCGGCTGGACGCCCACGGTCGGCAACTACCTCGGCCGCGTCACCAAGGGCCGAATCCTCGAAGCGGTGCGGGAGGCCAAGGGCGCGCAGGCGGCTCAGCTCATCGACCATCTGAAGAAGGGCGACATGGCCAAGGAGGCCGAACGGCTCCTGGCCGACACCGGCTGGGTGCCCGAGCCGCTGCGCACGCCGGGTCACGACGATACCCGGGGCGACGCCGCGCCGACGGCCCACGGCGGAGAGCCCGAGGCGCTCCCGGCCTTCCTGGCCGACGAGGACAAGACGCACGACGCCGACCTCGACCCGGAGCCGCACGCCATCGCGGCTGAGTGATCCGGGCGCGCCGGGGCGCGCCGTTCGCGTCTCGACCCGACCGTTCATCTTCCAGGGCTCGGCGCTGACGCGCCGGGCCCTTTTCTCTTGGGCGCAGCAGAGAGGGAGAGGGTCGCCGTGAAGGGCGAGTCGGGCGGGCTTGAGAGAGAGCGCCGGTCGGTTCGGTCCCTTCGCTTCCCAGGAGCTTCATCCCATGGCGACCGCTTGCGCCGGGCTCACGCCCGTTCCCTCCGTTGCGCCTTCCGTTCCCGCGGCCTCGGCGCTGATCGCTGTTGCCGAGGCGCTGCTGTCCACGCTCGCCCGGGGTGAGGCCGTCGACGCCCGCGCGCTACGCGAGGCGATGACGATCACCTTCGGCGGCTCCGATGCCGAGGGCCTCTGGGCGTGGAAGGACGCCTATGACGCCTGCGAGATCGCGCAGCTGCTGTTCCTCCGCCGGTTCGGGCCGGCCATGCGCGCCAGGCCCGTCGCGGCGCAGCTCGCGATGCTCGGCAAGGTCGCCGCGCTCCTGCCCACCCACACCCGTCGCTCGGAGGAGAGCCAGGCGCTCCAGCAGTTCTCGACGCCGGTCCCGCTCGGCTTCGTCGCCGCGACCGCAGCCGCCATGACCTCGGCCGACGTCGTGCTGGAACCGTCGGCGGGGACCGGGCTGCTTGCGGTTTTCGCCGAGCTCGCGGGCGCGTCGCTGGCACTGAATGAGCTGGGGGATACCCGCGCCGAGCTGCTCGCCTCCGTCTTTCCGGCCAGCCCCGTCACCCGCTTCGACGCGGCCAACATCGACGACCACCTCGACCCGCGGCTGCGGCCGAGCGTGGTGCTGATCAACCCGCCCTTCTCGGCCGGCGCCCACGTCGACGGCCGCGTCGCCGACGCCGTCTACCGGCACCTCGCCTCGGCGCTGGCGCGCCTGGCCCATGGCGGGCGCCTCGTCGCCATCACCGGCGCATCCTTCTCGCCGGAGAACCCGACCTGGGCCGACGCCTTCGCTCGATTGCAGGAGCGCGGGCGCGTCGTGTTCACCGCCGCCATCGACGGCCGCGTCTATGCGCGTCACGGCACCACGACTGAGACGCGGCTGGCCGTTATCGACCGCGTGACGTCCGGCGGCGCTGCCGCCGCAGCTTCGCTCGGCATGGCGCCCGATACGGCGACGCTGCTCGACTGGGTGGCCCGTTACGTGCCGCCACGTCCCGCCTGTACGCCGAGCCGCCTTTCCGGTTCGTCGGATAGAAGTAGAGTCGCTTCCACGCCGATCCGGCTTCGCAAGGAGCCGCGCTCGCTCGCGCCCGTTACGGCGGACGCGAGCGAACTGGTCTACGAAGCCGTGGATGCCCCGTGGCAGGAGGGCACACGCCTCAGCGAGGCGCTTTACGAGCCCTTCGCGCTGCAGACCATCCGCATCCCGAGCGCGCGGCCGCACCCGACGCCGCTGGTGCAATCGGCCGCGATGGCGAGCGTTCGCCCGCCTCTCCCCAGCTACCGCCCGCACCTGCCCGCCGGTCTGGTGGAACAGGGCCTGCTCTCCGACGCCCAGCTCGAGACCGTGGTCCTCGCCGGTGAGGCGCATTCCGCCCAGCTCGCCGGCGCCTGGACCGTGGACGCCACCTTCGACGTGGTCTCGGCCGCGCCCGACGATGCCGAGGCGGCCGTCCGCTTCCGCCGCGGCTTCATGCTGGGCGACGGGACCGGCGCCGGCAAGGGCCGCCAGGTCGCGGGCATCATCCTCGACAACTGGGTGAAGGGGCGCAAGCGGGCGCTCTGGGTGTCGAAGTCCGACACCCTGATCGAGGACGCCCAGCGCGACTGGTCGGCGCTCGGCCAGGAGCGCCTGCTCATCCAGCCACTGTCGCGCTTCCGCCAGGGGATACCGATCCGGCTCGAGGAGGGCGTCCTGTTCGCCACCTACGCCACGCTGCGCTCCGAAGCCCGAGAGGAACGTGTTTCGCGCGTCCGGCAGATCGTAGATTGGCTCGGAACAGATTTCGACGGAGTGATCGTCTTCGACGAGAGCCACGCCATGCAGAACGCCGGCGGCGGCAAGGGCGAACGCGGCGACGCCGGGCCCTCGCAGCAGGGCCGTGCGGGCCTGCGTCTCCAGCACGCGCTGCCCGACGCCCGCGTGCTCTACGTCTCGGCCACGGGCGCCACCACCGTTCAGAACCTCGCCTACGCGCAGCGCCTCGGCCTCTGGGGCGGCGAGGATTTCCCGTTCGCCAAGCGTGCCGAGTTCGTCGCCGCGATCGAGACCGGCGGCGTGGCCGCCATGGAGGTGCTGGCCCGCGACCTGAAGGCGCTCGGACTCTACACCGCCCGCTCGCTCTCCTACGACGGCGTCGAATACGAGTTGGTCGAGCACCCGCTCACGCCCGAGCAGACCCGCATCTACGACGCCTATGCGGGCGCGTTCCAGGTCATCCACTCCAACCTCGACGCGGCGCTGCAAGCGGCCGGCATTACCGGGACGGCCAAGGACGGCGGAACGAAGACGTTGAATGCTCAGGCCAAGTCCGCCGCGCGCTCGGCCTTCGAGTCGTCCAAGCAGCGCTTCTTCAACCACCTGATCACGGCGATGAAGACGCCGACTCTGATCGCCTCGGTCGAAGCGGACCTCGCGGCCGGCCACGCCTGCGTGGTGCAGATCGTCTCGACCGGCGAGGCGCTGATGGAGCGTCGCATCGCCGAGATCCCGGCCGAGGAATGGGGCGACGTCCAGGTCGACATCACCCCTCGCGAATATGTGCTCGACTATCTCGCCCACGCCTTCCCGACCCAGCTCTATCAGCCTTTCACCGACGGCGAGGGCAACCTGTCGTCCCGGCCCATCACGCGCGACGGCAAGCCCGTGCAGTGCCGCGATGCGGTGCAGCGGCGCGACCGGCTGATCGAGCGCCTCGCGTCGCTGCCGCCCGTGCAGGGCGCGCTCGACCAGATCGTGCAGCGGTTCGGAACCGAGCAGGTCGCCGAGGTCACGGGCCGCTCGCGCCGGATCGTGCGCAAGCACGGCGACGATGGAGTCGACCGTCTCGCCATCGAAGGTCGGCCCGCCGGGTCCAACCTCGCCGAGACGTCAGCCTTCATGGACGACGACAAACGCATCCTCGTGTTCAGCGACGCGGGCGGGACGGGACGCAGCTATCACGCCGACCTCGGGGCCAAGAACCAGAGGCTGCGCGTCCACTACCTGCTCGAGGCCGGGTGGAAGGCCGACGCCGCGATCCAGGGACTCGGGCGCACCAACCGTACCCACCAGGCGCAGCCGCCGCTGTTTCGGCCGATTGCCACCGACGTGCGCGGCGAGAAGCGGTTCATCTCGACGATCGCCCGCCGCCTCGACACGCTGGGCGCCATCACCCGCGGCCAGCGTCAGACCGGCGGCCAGGGCCTGTTCCGCGCCTCCGACAACCTGGAAAGCGACTACGCCCGGGCCGCGCTGCGCCAGCTCTACATGCTGATCTTGCTCGGCAAGGTCGAGGGCTGCCCGCTGCAGCGCTTCGAGGACGCGACCGGCCTGTCGCTCACCACCCGGGACGGCGCCATCAAGGAAGAGTTGCCGCCGATCACCCAGTTCCTCAACCGCGTGCTGGCGCTCACCATCGACCTGCAGAACCTGCTGTTCGAGGTGTTCGACGGCCTACTCACGGCCCGGATCGAGGGCGCGGTGGCGGCGGGCACTTACGACCTCGGCCTGGAGACGATCACGGCCGAGAGCCTGAACGTCGTCGAGCGCCGGACCGTCTACACCCACCCCGGGACCGGAGCCGAGACGCAGGCGCTCACGGTCGCCCGGCGAGATCGCAACAGGCCGCTCAGCCTGGAGGAGGCGCTGGAGCGTGGGGCCGAGCGCCGCGCCCGCCTGCTGGCCAACGGCAAGTCGGGCCATGCCGCGGTGCAGGTCCCCGCCCCGAGCGTCACGTTGGACGACGGCGAGGTCGAGCGGCGCATCCGGTTGCTGCGTCCGATGGAGCGCCGGGCCATGCCGCTGGACGCGCTCGCCGGCTCCAACTGGAAGGAGGTGGACGAGGCGACGTTCTCTGAGGCGTGGCAGTCCGAGATCAACGGCTTGCCCGAGTTCATCGACAGCACCTTCCACGTCGTCACCGGGCTGCTGCTGCCGATCTGGAGGCGACTGCCCGACGACGGCTGCCGTGTCTACCGCTTGCAGGCCGACGACGGCGAGCGGGTGATCGGGCGACTGGTCTCTCCCGCCTGGGTCGCCGACGCGCTCGGGGCGGAAGCGCCCGCGGTTGCGCCGAGCGACGCCTGGAACGCGGTGCTGGCCAAGGGCGCGGTGCTACAGCTCGCGGACGGGCTCACCGTGCGGCGCTCGGCCGTCATGCACGTCAACCGGGTCGAGCTGACCGGCTTCACCGATGGCATGGTCGATCGGCTGAAGGCGATGGGGCTCGTCTCCGAGATCATCAGCTGGCGGCTGCGCCTGTTCGTGCCGACCGGCGACCGGGGCCCGTCGATCCTCGGCGTCGTCCTCGACCGTCACCCGCTCGCGCGGATGGTCGACCGCGCGGCCGCATGACCATGGAGAGCCAGGCTTCAGACCTGGCGCACCGTCTCGCGCGCGATGCCGAGGCGGTGTGCCGACAATACCTCTCCAACGGCCGACGCGAGGGGACCTACTGGCTCGTCGGCGACGCGGCGAATACACCGGGGCGAAGCCTCTACGTTCGCCTGCGCGGACCCGAGTCCGGCAAGGGGGCAGCCGGCAAGTGGACCGATTATGTTGCGCCGAGAGTTATGTTGCGGCCCCGCGCTGGGCGTCGGTGTTGCGAGGGGTCGGCAGCTTCTGCGCAACATAATCTCAGGTCGCGGGGGGTTGCGTGATGCCCCGCGACGCTTCCG
>JAABUU010008462.1_pt1 | contig 10230 bp, 8 predicted proteins | sample 5559301 | NCBI WGS metagenome assembly JAABUU01 (sample SAMN10711884, study PRJNA513360) | rock metagenome | isolation source: Antarctica rocks | place: Antarctica: Victoria Land, Richard Nunatak white | reverse complement strand
GCCACCATTCACCCCGCCACCTCGAAGGCCCGAACGCAGAGCACATCAGGCAGGTTGGCTGCCACCCGCCTCCAGCTCTCGCCCTCGTTCCGACTGCCGAACACATCACCGGAGCGGGATCCGAAATACACGCCGGCGACCGCAGAATCGTCGCAGCACAGGGCATCTCGCAACACGATCGGAAAGTACGGCTCGGTCGGCAGACCCTCGGTCATCGCCTGCCAGCTGGCTCCCGCGTCGGTGGACCGGTACACCCGGCAGCGGTGATCAGGCGGGAACCGCATTCCGTCGGCAGCAACCGGGAAGGTGAAGATCGTGCCTGCCGTATGCGGATGCGCAACCATTGCGAAGCCGAAATCGGTCGGCAGACCGTCGGCGATGCTCTGCCAGTTGTCCCCACCGTCGTCCGAGCGGTAGACGCCGTGATGATTCTGCGCGTACAAGCGCTCCGGATCGCCCGCGTCGCGTGCCACCTTGTGCACGCACTGCCCGTACTCGGGCCAGGGATCCGGAAAGAAGTACGCCTTGATGCCCTTGTTCGCCGGACTCCAACTCTCCCCCGCGTCGTCGGTGCGGTAGACCCCTCCGGTAGACATCGCCACCAGCAGTCGTTGCGGATCCGTCGGATGCGGCAGCACCGTGTGGATCGCCTGACCGCCGAAGCCGGCGCCCCAATCGGCTCGGTGCGGATGGTTCCACAGGCCCGGCACCAGGTCGTAGTTCCGGCCGCCGTCGCGGGACCGGAACAGGGCGGACGGCTGCGTGCCCGCGTACACGACGTCGGGCTCGTCAGGCCCGGCCGCGGCGAACTGCCATACCCGCTCCAGCGCCTTTTCCGCGCTCGACGGCAGGGCCAGCGGCGGATGGTCCGGCTCGTTCCAGGTCTGCCCGAGATCGTCGCTCACTGCGACGCTGGGACCGAAATGCGAACTTGTCACGCCGGCCAGCAGCCGAGGAGTGGCCGGTCGACGATCGAGGCCCACCGCATAGACGGCAGTCATGGGGAATTGCGGCTCGCCGACCTCCCAGGAGCGCCTGTCGTCCTCACTGGTGGCCAGGAACAGCCCCTTCTCGGTGCCGATCGCCAGTACGTGTGTCATGAGTTGCCTCCAACGACAGAGCTGCCGGGCGGCGTCCAACGGGTTTGGTCACCGCAACGAGAAAAGTATGGATCAGGACACCGACAGCCGCCCGATTCGATTACCGACGTCGCTCCTCGAGCCTGCGCGCGCAACCTCGGAGGGCCCGGTCCGTTGCAGCGCGTCCCGATCGGCTCCCGATCCGATACCAGCGGAAACCGAACCGGTACCGCTCGCGAACTTCACCTGATCCGAATGATCGGCGAGCATTCTGGACTACGTGAAGGTTCCCTCTGCATCGAGCACCACCCGAATCGGCACCACCGATTCCTGGGCTGCGGCGGCCAGGCTGGTACGGCGGACCGGCTTCGGTGGCACCGGCTCCACCATCGACTCGGTCGCGGCGATGGGCACCGCGAAGTATCTGGCGTCGGCGCTGGCGGCCGACCCGGCCAAGGACGCCGGTGCGCAGGCCACCCCGCCGCCGAGCTTCCCGGCCGTGGACCCGGTCGGCAAGAAGGCCGACCAGGCCGCCCGGAAGGCCCACAACAAGGTGCTGCACCAGCAACTCCAGGAGCTGACCGGATGGTGGGTTCGGCGGATGGTTGCCGTCGAGCAGCCGTTCGGCGAGAAACTGACCTTCCTGTGGCACAACCACTTCGCCACCTCGGCCAGCAAGGTCCGGCGCGCCGGATGGATGTTGGCCCAGAACGAGAAGTTGCGGACGCTCGGCCGCGGTGACTTTCGGCCGCTGGCACTGGCGATGCTGACCGACGCCGCCATGCTCGACTGGCTGGACGGTCAGAAGAACACCGCCGGCGCCCCGAACGAAAACCTCTCGCGGGAGTTTCTGGAACTTTTCGCGCTCGGCCACGGCGACGGCTACACCGAACAGGACGTCCGCGAAGGCGCCAGGGCCTTGACGGGATGGCGCAGTGCGCCCGACGGCACCACGGCTCTGCGGCCAAAGCTCCACGACGACGGCGCCAAGACCTTCCTCGGGGTGACCGGGAACCTGGATCAGGTGGGCTATTGCGACGCCATCCTCGCCCGACCCGCCTCCGCCCGGTTCGTGGCCACCAGGATGTTCGGACAGTTGGTTTCCGACCACGCCCCCACGGTGGCAGCCGTCAACACGATGGTGACCGGGTACGGAACAGCCGGATCGATCTCAGGACTGTTGGCCGCCACGCTCGGATCGCCTGATTTCGTCGCGGCCGCCGGCACCAAGATCATCTCTCCGGTCGAATGGCTCATCGGCGCTGTGCGAGCGCTACAGGTGCCGGTGCCCGACCAGACGGCGGCAACGAAACTGCTGGGCGCACTGCGGGGCCTGGGACAACTACCCTTCTATCCACCGAACGTCGCCGGTTGGCCGTCGGGATCGGCCTGGCTTTCGACCGCGGCCGCCGATCTGAGGATGACCACCGCGGCGTCGCTGGTCAAGAAGGCGAACCTCGAGACCGTCAGCTCCGCGCCGGTGCGCAGTCGGACGGAAGCGGTCGGACATCTGCTCGGAATCGCAGCCTGGTCCGCCCGCACCGCAGCAGTGCTGGCCGATTCGACCGGCGATCCGGGACGGTTGGTCACCATCGCGCTGAACAGTCCCGAATATCTGACCAACTGACAATCCGACTGCACAAGCGACCAAGAGGCGATATCGATGGACATACTCACCCGGCGCCGATTCCTGGTGGCCTCCGGCACTGCCGGGGTGGCGGCGGCAGCCGTGACCGCCGGCTATCTCACCTGGCCCGAACTACAGGCGAAGGCGGCTGTGGCACCGCTGGCCGGTGGAACGCCGATTCTCGTTCTGGTGACCTTGTACGGCGGCAATGACGGTCTGGGAGCGGTGGTTCCGTACGCGGACCCCGCCTATGCCAAGGCGCGGCCCGACTTTGCCTACACCGAGGGAGAAGTTCATCAGCTGGGCGATGGTCTCGGCCTCAACCCGGCGATGAAGGGACTGGCCGATCTGTGGTCGAAGAAGCAGCTGGCCATCGTGCGGGGGGTCGGCTATCCGAATCCCGACCACAGCCACTTCCGATCGATGGACATCTGGCAGACCGCCTCACCGGCAGCCCCGGTCAACACCGGGTGGATCGGGCGCTGGCTCGACCTGACCGGCGATGACCCGACCAGAGCGGTCAACATGGGCTCCGTGCTGCCGCCACTTGCCGTCGGCGCGAGAGGCGCCGCAGCAGCGCTGCCGCTTGGGAAGCCGACCAGCCTTCCGGCCGCCCTCGGGACGGCGTTCACCGGGCTGGGCAAGGCGGATCCGGCCGATACGCCGTTCCAGGCGATGGTGGCCTCGTCCTACTGCTCCGAGCGGAAGGTGGACGCCACGTTCACCGACATCGTCGACGGCAAGGATGCAACCGGATCGGACGAGGAGCCCTCGGCCGGCGGTTCGGCCGGCGGCCAGTCGGGCCTTGCTGCCCAATTCGACATGGTCGCCCGCTGCATTCGAGCCGGTGTACCGACCACCGTCTACACGGTCAGCCTCGGCGGTTTCGACACACATGCCGACGAGAAAGGTACCCAGCAAACCCAATTGGGTTCCCTGGATTCGGCGATGTCCGGTTTTCTGGCCTCGCTCGCCGCACATCCCCGGGGCAAGGACGTCGTCGTGATGGCCTACTCGGAGTTCGGTCGGCGGGTCGGCGCAAACGCATCCCACGGAACCGACCACGGCACCGCAGGGCCGATGTTCATCGCCGGTACCGGCGTCAAGGGCGGCTTCTTCGGCGAGCAACCGAGCCTGACCGATCTGGTCGACGCCGACCTCAAATCGAATGTGGACTTCCGGACCGTGTACGCCGAGCTGCTGACCAAAGTGGTCCGCACCGACGCGCAGCCCATTCTCGGACCAACCGCGGCGCCGTTGGGCTTCCTGGCCTGAGCCCTCGCGACGTGCGGACGCTGGGCGCTACAGATATTGACCGGTGTTGGAGGCGGTGTCGATCGCTCGCGAGCCCTCGGACTGCTTGCCTGACACCAGGGTGCGGATGTAGACGATCCGCTCCCCCTTCTTGCCGGAGATCCGCGCCCAGTCGTCCGGATTGGTGGTGTTCGGCAGATCCTCGTTCTCGGCGAACTCGTCGACGATGGCGTCCAGCAGGTTCGTCACCCGCAACCCGCCCGACCCCACCTCGCCGTGATTTTCGATGCGTTCCTTGATCGCCGACTTCTTGGCCCGGTCGACGATGTTCTGGATCATCGCTCCCGAGTTGAAATCCTTGAAGTAGAGGACCTCTTTGTCACCGTTGGCATAGGTGACCTCGAGGAACCGGTTCTCGTCGGTTCCGGTGTACATCCGCTCAACGGTGTGCTGGATCATCGCCTGTACGGTCGCAGCGCGATCCCCGGCGAACTCCGCCAGATCGTCCGGATGGATCGGCAGGGTGGGCACCAGGTACTTGGTGAAGATGTCGCGGGCGGCCTCGGCGTCAGGACGTTCGATCTTGATCTTCACATCCAGCCGCCCCGGCCGCAGAATGGCCGGATCGATCATGTCCTCCCGGTTCGACGCGCCGATGACGATGACGTTCTCCAGCCCTTCGACGCCGTCGATCTCGCTGAGCAACTGCGGCACGATGGTCGTCTCGACGTCGGAGGAGACGCCTGTTCCGCGGGTGCGGAACACCGAATCCATCTCGTCGAAGAAGACGATGACCGGAGTGCCGTCGGAGGCCTTCTCGCGGGCGCGCTGGAAAATCAGCCGGATCGTCCGCTCCGTCTCGCCGACGTACTTGTTCAGCAACTCCGGGCCCTTGATGTTCAAGAAATAGCTGGTGATGTGCTCCACGCCACGCGCCGCAGCGACCTTCTTCGCCAGGGAATTGGCCACTGCCTTCGCGATCAGGGTCTTGCCGCAGCCGGGCGGACCGTACAGCAGCACACCCTTCGGTGGCCGCAACTGAAACTCGCGGAACAGCTCGGCGTGCAGGAAAGGCAGTTCCACCGCGTCTCGGATCTGCTCGATCTGCCTGGTCAGGCCGCCGATGTCACCGTATTCGACGTCGGGCACCTCTTCCAGTACGAGGTCTTCGACCTCCGACTTCGGCACCCGCTCATAGGCGTATCCGGCCTTGGTGTCCACGAGCAACGAATCGCCCGGCTTGAGCGGGATGTCCATCAGCGGGGCGGCCAAATGGACGACCCGCTCCTCGTCGGCGTGCCCCACCACCAGGGCGCGGTCCTGGGGCAGCAGTTCCCGGAGCGAACACACCTCGCCGATGAGCTCGAAAACACCGGCCTCGACCACCGTCAGCGCCTCGTTGAGGCGGACCTGCTGACCACGGGCAAGCCCGGGAATGTCGATCGACGGGGAGACGGTCAGCCGCATCCGACGGCCGCCGGTGAAGACTTCGACGCTGCCTTCCGGCCCTGGGCCGAGGAACACGCCGTAGCCGCTCGGCGGCTGGGCCAGCCGGTCCACCTCTTCCTTGAGCTGCAGCAGCTGGCTGCGCGCCTCACGCAACGTCAGCACCAGCTTCTCGTTGCGTTCGACCAGTGCGTTGATCTTCGTCATGGATTCCGAGAGCTGGCGCTCGATCGGCCGCGTGTCCATGGGTGCGGCAGCCAGGCGCCTCCGCAGTTGGGCTACCTCGTCCTCGAGCACCCGGATCTGCGCGCTCAACGCGGCCGGACTCTGCAGGTAACTCTGTTCCGGGCCTCGCTGCACACCGGAACTCTGCTCCCCGCGGGACATCTCGTCGTTCGTCACATTGCCCTCCCGTCGTCCATCGGCGCGTAGTTCCTCAACCCTACCTGCGCGTGTCGAGCGATTCGCGGTTCGAGCAGCGTGCCGCTACCGGCGATCCCGCGGCCCGTGGCCGGCTCGGGCGCGTCGGAGTTCGGTTGTCGCGGACGGCGGTGGAAAGGTGTCGACAAGCCTCGGTTCTGCCGACCGTCTCCAGCGCCGAAGCATGGCGACTCCGAACCGGGTCAGCGAGTCGTCATCGGTCGCCGCTGTGGACGCGGCGCCGTCACGCCAGGAGCCATTCGCCGGGTCTTGAGCAGAAAAGCCGTGTGGCCCTGCATCCGATGTTCGGGTCGCACCGACAACCCGACCAGGTGCCAGGGTCGGTGCAGAGATTCCCAGGCTTCGGGTTCGGTGAAACCGCCGTGTTCACGAAGCTCCTCCGCCACCTTGGACAGCTGGGTGGTCGTGGCCACGTAGATCATCAACACACCGCCGGGGACCAGCGCGGCTGCGACCGTGTCGATCATCGACCACGGCTCGAGCATGTCCAGCACGATCCGATCGACCTCCCCGGAATGCTCGGCCATGTCCGCCACCCGCAGCTCCCAGTTGTCGGGACGGGCGCCGAAGAACGTCTCGACGTTACGCACGGCATGGTCGGCATGGTCCTGACGCACCTCGTAGGAGAGCACCGAGCCCTCCGGTCCGACAGCACGCAGTAGCGAGCAGGTCAGCGCGCCCGACCCGGCGCCCGCCTCCATCACCCTGGCACCGGGAAAGATGTCCCCCCAGTGCACGATCTGCGCGGCGTCCTTCGGGTAGATCACAGCGGCGCCGCGCGGCATCGACAGCACGTAGTCGGTGAGTAGCGGCCGCAGCGCGAGGTAACCCGTCTTGCCCGCAGAGGTGATCACCGACCCCTCCGGCGCTCCGATCAGGGCATCGTGTTCCAGCGCTCCGCGGTGGGTGTGAAATGTGGCGCCGGGTTCCAGCACCATGGTGTATTTGCGCCCTTTGGGATCGGTCAACTGCACGCGGTCCCCGACGACGAAGTCCCTGCTCACTGCACTCCTTCTGATGCCGACGACGCCAGGCGTCGTCTCGCGGTTGCTCCTGCCAGGCGGGATCCGGTGATGATTTCCGCTCGATTCGCCTGCGGTAGCCGCCGGTGGGCGCGCTCAGCCCCCGCGACGTCTGCTCAGTATCCGGGTGAAGTCGTCCGCCAGCACAACTCCGGCCGGCCGGCCGTACTCGTCGATGAGTAGAAAACGAGTCACCGGCGCGGATCGAAGGCGTTCGGCAATCTCCTCCGGCGCGTCAGAACCAAGGATCACCATTTCCGGCTCTATCGGCTCGGCCACCAACGTCGACGGCGCCCCTGGATTGGTCCTGGACAGAGCCGCCGCCGCCCGGTCGTCCATCAGCCCGACGGCGACTCCGTCCGCACCGGTCAGGATCACCGCTCGGCCGGCCGCCGCCTGGATGGCAAGGACCACGGGTGTTTCGGTCGGTAGTTGCACCACCGCCCTGGCCAGACCGGAAATTGCTACGTCCGCCGGCCAGCTGACCGTCCGGTCGGACCGCTGTTCGCCGGCCGCTCCGAGCGCCACCGAGGCGGCCATCACCACCGCGACGCCGCCCTGCAACAGTGCCGCTCTGCCCGAACCGGTGATTTCCGTCAGACCCCACACCGCCAGTGCGGCGGCAATGAGATATCCGCCCGCCACCGCGGCCCGGGTGCCCCAACGTCGACGCCCGGAGATCCGCCAGACGCCGGCGCGCAGGATCCGGCCGCCATCCAGCGGCAGCGCCGGCAGGAAGTTGAAGATCGCCACGACGAGGTTGGCGAGAGCCAGTTCGATCAGCAGCAGCCACGTCACCGTGTGCGCGGCGGTGCTGCCCAGCAGCAATCCGAAGAGCCCGGCCAGCAGCGCCGAGACGCCGGGCCCGGCGGCGGCGATGATGGCCTCTTCCCGCGGAGAGTCCGGCACCCGCCCCAGCTCCGAGGCACCGCCCAGCAGATACAGGCGCACCTGTAGCACCGGAACCCCGAGCGAGCGCGCGGCCAGGCAGTGCCCGAGTTCGTGGGCGAGCACGCTGACGCCCAGGAGCACGCCGAGGCCGATGGCGACCAGGACGGCCCTCGCACCGGAGATCCCGGGAATCGCATCCTGCACCACAGGAGTTGCCAGGACCGCGATCAGCAACTCCGAGGCGAGCCATGACAACGACAGGACGATCGGGATGCCGCCGATCCGACCGAGCGGAATGCCGAGGCTCCGCCGACCGCGCGGGCGGCGTGCGGTTCTGGGCGTCGCGTCGGCAGGCACTCCCGAAGGGTAGTAGCAGGCACGCGTCCGACGGTTGTGGGCGACGGCCCGCTGCGGGGCTGCCACCCACGCTCGAAGCGATACGCTGCCGTCCCGCGCAGGACCTCTCTGTTTCCCAAACAAGAAGTCCGAAGGATCAACTCGGGTCCCGGCTAACGTTGGGGGGTGACTGCCGAGACTTCCGCCGTGCCGTCCGGGCGACAGCTTGCTGCCGGTACTTTCGAGTCGACCGCGCACGCGCAGGGGGCGTGGTCTGCCGACCAGCAGCACATGGCGCCGGTCTCCGCGTTGTTGGTCCGAGCACTCGAGGAGTGCGCCCCCCGCGCGGATCTCGCGATGTCCCGAGTGGCTTTCGACATCCTTGGTTCGATTCCCGCCGGCGTGGTCGAGGTAGCGGCCAGAATCCTGCGACCCGGACGCACGATCGAATTGCTCGAGGCCGAGATGACGTTCGCCGGGCGCGCCGTGGTCCGGGCTACCGCCTGGCGGCTCGCAACCTCTGACACCTCTTCGATCGCGGGCACCGAGTTGAAACCGATTCCCGGGCCGGATTCCGGCGTTCCCTTCGAGATGTCGTCCGTCTGGTCGGGCGGTTTCATCCGAACCTTGGAGGTCAGGACCATCGGACAACGCGCCCCCGGCCGCTCCACCGTCTGGCTCCGCCCGAATGTCGACGTGGTTGCCGGATGCCCGACGACAGGGATGGTCCGGATCTTCGGAATGATCGACGCAGCCAACGGGGTGGCGGTGCGAGCGGAGCCGGGAACGGTGCTGTTCCCCAATACGGACCTGACGGTGCACCTTTTCCGCCGCCCGACCGGCGAGTGGCTGGGCCTGGACACCGACGTCTCGTTCGGCGCCGACGGCATCGGCCTCACCGCGTCGGTCCTGCACGACGGTTCCGGTCCCATCGGCCGGTCGGCGCAGACCCTGACCCTTCGCCTGCCTGACTGAGCCGCCTCGGTTACAGGCCTCGGCCCAGCCATGGGCCGCAGGCCCGCCTGCGCGGCGCCGATCGGACCGAAGTCGGTGCCGGACCGGGTGCCTACCGCCGTCAGGTGTCTGCAGCCGGCAGCGTGCCTACAGCGACAGCGTGTTTTTGCAGCCGTCAGCGTGCCTACAGGCGGCAGGACCGGATGTCGGAAGCCAGAATGGCCTTCGCGCCCAGAGCCGACAACGCGTCCATCACGGGATTGACCAGGTTGCGTGACACCATGGCGCGCACCGCGACCCAGTCCGGATCAGCCAGTGGAGCGACTGTCGGCGATTCGAGCCCGGGAGTGATTTCGGTGGCCCGAGCCAGCAGGGTGCGGGGGCAGTCGTAGTCCAGCATCAGATATTGCTGTGCGAACACGACCCCCTGGAGGCGGCTGATCACCTGCCGCGTCGCCTGGCTGACGCTCGCGCCGGCTCGGGTGATCAGTACCGCCTCGGAATCGCAGATAACGTCACCGAAGGGGCTCAGCGAGTGCTGCCGCAGCGTCCGGCCGGACCCAACCACGTCGGCGATCGCATCCGCGACGCCGAGCTGGACCGAGATCTCGACCGCACCGTCCAGCCGGATCACCTCGGCGGCAATTCCCCGCGCCTCCAGATCACGCAGCACCAGGTTCTGATACGCGGTGGCGATCCGAAGGCCGGCAAGATCTGCAACCGTCCACTCCCGACCGGACGGGGCTGCGTACCGGAACGTCGAATGCCCGAAACCGAGCCCCAACTGCTCTGTCACCGGAGCACCGGAGTCCGCGGTCAGATCACGCCCGGTCAGCCCCAGGTCCAGTTCGCCGGAGCCGACGTAGATGGCAATGTCCTTGGGGCGCAGGAAGAAGAACTCGACATCGTTCACCGAGTCGAGCACCGTCAGGTCCCGGGAATCGTGCCGCTGCCGATAGCCGGCCTCGCGCAACATCTCGGTAGCGGGTTCGCTCAACGTGCCCTTGTTGGGGACGGCGACTCTCAGCATGGATCTTCCTTCAGGCGGTTCGGTCTGTGGGTTCGGCAGGGTAGGTGTCGGGCGGGCTGATGGCCCTACAGATGCCGATACACCTGCTCCATCGTGATGCCGCGGCCGACCATGATCACCTGAGCCCGGTAGAGCAGTTGCGAGATCTCA
>JAABUU010008461.1_pt1 | contig 10230 bp, 9 predicted proteins | sample 5559301 | NCBI WGS metagenome assembly JAABUU01 (sample SAMN10711884, study PRJNA513360) | rock metagenome | isolation source: Antarctica rocks | place: Antarctica: Victoria Land, Richard Nunatak white | reverse complement strand
CGTCAGCAAGCGGCTTGGGCAGCCGAGTAGTCATGATCACTCGGTCGCCCTTGCTGGGTCGTCCTGCACCGAGCGTGCCCGCCCTCTTCATGAGAGGCACTGTCGCACCTAACGCATCTGAAATCTGACATGCGGCCCGGGCGTGTCGCGGCCAACATCGGGGGAGCTTCACGTCAGGTCGCTCATGTAGGGGCCGGACGTGATGGTCGCTGTTTCCACTGGCTGGGGTGCCGGCCGCCGCAACTGGTCGCGGTGCCGCCAGTGCGCGTCCAGCTGATATCCCCGCGCGTGCGCCCTGCAGCCCCGCGCGGCAGAGTCCTCCTGACGTCGGGCGCGTCAGCTGATGGCGGCCGGTACGCGCCAGTTTCGCTCGCATCGTTACCTCCCTGCTTCATCTTGGCTAATGATGTGCGACGATACGACTAGCTAGCGACAAGAAGGATGGCGGCCGGCAGTGTCGCGACTGTCTGAGGGAGGCGGCATGACCAGCGAGGTCGAGCCAACAGTGGAGCCGCCTACACCTTCCGCCAGAACCTTGGCCGAGAAGGTCGATCACCTGTTCAAGACCGTGCGGCCCCGCACCGGTGAGTACACCCATGAAGAGGTTGCTAATGAGATCCGGGACCGAGGCGGCCCGACGATCTCCGCGACCTACCTGTGGCAGCTGCGCAAGGGCCAGCGTGACAACCCCACGCGCCGGCATCTGCAGGCCCTAGCCGGCTTCTTTGGGGTGCCGGCCGCCTACTTCCTCGACGACAGCCTGGACGAACAGATCGAGGCTGAGCTCGCGCTGCTGGCCGCGATGCGGGACAGCGGTGTACGGACCCTCGCTACCAGGGCAGCGGCCCTGTCCCCTCGGGGGCTGGACGCGATCCGCGAGATGGTCGAGCGAGTTATCGAGCTCGAGGGACCACCGGCGAACCTCGAGCAGTGAACGGGCGTGCAGGACCGCGCTCGGTGATCGTCACACCCTCACAAGGAGGACACGACGTGGACCGTGGGCTGCGGCGCCAGTGGGAGCAGGCACTGCGCAGAATCCCGATGCCGGAACCGTTTGGAGCGGTCGCATTTTGCGAACTGCTTGGTCCGCACTTGGGCCGTGAGCTGGTCCTGGTGCCCAAGGCGAGCACAGGCGGCCCGTGCGGCATGGTCGCGCGCACCGACACGACGGACTTCATCTTCTACGAGACCGCTACTAGCTGGACGTATGAGCAGCACAACATCCTGCACGAGTGCGGGCACCTGCTCGGCAACCACCAGGTGGGGCGGGAGGTGCCGCTCGATCAGCAGACCCTGGCGCTGGCCCACCTGGACCCCCGCCGCGTCAGGCTCGTGCTGGCGCGAAGCTGCTATCACGAGGGCGACGAGCAGGAGGCGGAAGTAATTGCGACCCTGCTCGGTCGGCGGGTCACTGCCCCGACGGACCTGCCGCCGCTGATGGACCCGGGCATGCGCCGGGTGAGCACAGCCTTCGCCGACGAGCCGCGCAGAGGGTTCGGTCGTGGCTCGAGCCGTTGAGGGCGCGGCACTGCTGCTGCTGTGGGGCGCCGTCCTGGCCAAGCTGTTCCTGACTGGGGCGGGGTCCAGAGCCTCTGGCGCGCGGCTGCTGTCGATAGCTCTAGTGATGGTCGCCGGAGCAATCACCGTCGACCTGGACCTGGTCTATCTGCCGCTCGACCGGGCCCTCGGCGGACGCAATCTCAGCTGCCTGCTCGTCTACGGACAGGCGCTGGTTGCCGTCTGGGCGCTGTACCAGGTCCTCGAGCTCGACCTCGCCCGCTCCGTGGGCAGCACAAGCAGCACACGACGAGGCCGCTATGACTTGTCGGTGACGCTGACGGCGCTTGCAGCGACGTTCGTCGCGGGACCGGCCCGGCTGCCCGACGTCCCCAAGGTCAATGCCCACACTTACGCCACGCCCGGCACGGCTGCCTTCTTCACCGTCGCCGTCGTCACGGTCTCGTTCTTCGTCGTCCGGTCCTTCGTGGCTGCCCGGAGACTGGCCCGCCACGCCGCCCTAGGGCAGCGCCGGCTGCTCGCCACGGGGCTGCGCCTGATGGCCCTGGCAGGGGTGCTGGGGCTGACGAACAACGTCTACCAGGTCCTGATCTTCCCGCCCCTGGACAAATTGTCCTGGGCCAACTCGCTTTCTGACGTCCTCACCGCCATCGGCTACGCGGCCGGCGGTCTGCTCGGCCTGGGGGTCGTGCTTCCCGCCGCCCGCAGCTGGCATCCGCTCGTGGTGTCCGCCGCGGCAGTGCGGCAACGGGTTGCTTTCGTCGCGCTCTACCCCCTGTGGCGCGACTTGGCGGAAGCCACTCCCGGGATCGTGCTGGCACCTAGCAGTTCACGGCTGAGCGCCGCGGTCGCTGTGCGAGACGTCGGCTACCGCCTCTACCGGCGGGTGATCGAGATACGCGACGGCCTCCGGGCGGTCCAACCCTTCATGCTCGCCGTGGAGGTGGCGACCGGCGCCGGCAGTTCCGGTCCTGGCCAGCCCGACATGCTCGCCAACGCGCAGGCGGCTGCTCTTGCCGCCGCGGTCCGCCGCAAGCGCCGGGGGGTAAGCCTCACGGGGCCATCAGCCCCGGCCCCCGAACCGGTTGTCGCGAACCTGGCCGAGGAGGTCGAGTGGCTGTCCCGGGTCTCGCGCCATTACCGCCGCCACTCGCGGCGGCTCGGCTCAGTCGCCTGAGCCGATCGGAAGGTCGATGGCGGACGGGTGCGCGGGACTGTGGTGCACGGTGTGCCAGCCGGCGGCCAGCCGAGTGGCAGGACCGAACGGCTCGCCGGTGCCGTAGTTGCGCACCCACCGCGGGTGCGCGCCGCCGCTGACCTGTACTCGCAGCCGGTGGCCTGCGGCGACCCGGTAGGCGGTGGCAGCTAGGTCGACGGCGACCGGCTGGACACCGGTGCCTGCGTTCACGGCACCGGCACCGGTTGCCGCCGGGTCGGGCTCGAGGCGGGTTAGCCCGTCGCAGATGTTGGTCGAGCGGCCATCGGGCGCCACGTCGCAGAGCCGGACGAACACGTCAGCCTGTGCCAACTCGTGCTCGACGTGCACTGTGGCCGCGACCGGGCCGGTTAGCTCGAGGACCGCCTCGAGGGGGTCGCTGGTGTAGGTGAGAACGTCAGGGCGGGCCTCCAGCGTCCGGTTGTCCCGTGGCCCGTCGACGCCGGCCAGGGTGGCGCCGCCGACCGACGGTGTCGGGTCGGCCGGGTCGTAGCGGAACCGGTCGGGCTCCGAGGTCGGCGGCGCCACCCTGGCAAGCCCGCCGCCGGGCTGCAGCTGCCAGCGCTGGGTGGTGACGCCGGCCGGGGGCCAGTCCGGCAGGTCCCGCCAGCCGCCGCCGGCGCCGAGGACGAACACCCGTACCGGTGTCGGGTTCAGCAGAGCGGGGTCGCCCGATAGGTGAGCGCGCAGCCAGCTGTAGGAGTCGAGGAACATCGCCGGCCAGTCCTCGAGCCCGGAGTGCGCCCAACCTCCGACGGTGAGCCGAGCCGGGGTGCCCTGCTCGCGCAGGATCCGCCAGGCCTCCAGGGTGTCGGGCAGGAACGCGTCGTACCAGCCGGACAGCAGCCCCACCGGCACCCGCGTGTTGCGTACCCCTGAGGTAGCTGCGCGGGCCTGCCAGTAGGGGCCGTCGGCGGGGTGGGCCATCCACTCCTCGAGGAAAGGTGCTGGGTGGCCCAGCGCCTGCCGGTAGGCCTGGGTGAACGGCAGCTGGCGGTAGGCGGGGCGCAGCCGGCTCAGTGCCCTCCTGCCGGCGATGGCGCCTTCGACGCTGGCTCGCAGCACCGTGTCGGCCCATGGCTTGCCGGTGACGTCCTCGGCCCAAGTGAGCCAGTTCTCCAGGGCGAAAGCCCCGCCGGGGTAGATGGTGCGTACCGGGTCATGTGGGGCCATCTGCACCGACATTGCGCCCAGCTCCGGGGGAGGGTCCTGCGCGGTCGCCCACTGGGTGTAGCCGAGGTAGCTTGCGCCCACCAGTCCGAGCTGGCCGGTGAACCACGGCTGGTCGCGCAGCCAGGCAACCGTGGCGCTTCCGTCCTGCGGGTCGTGCGTCAGTGGTTCGAAGGTTCCGCCTGAGCCGTACCCGCCTCGGATGCTCTGGATCAACACCTGGAAACCGCGCTCAGCGAAGAGCTGGCCGTACTGAAAGCCCATGATCCCGCGCCGGCCGTAGCAGCTGCGCACTAGCAGGGTCGGTAGGCGGCGGTCGCTTCGGTGGTGGTAGCGGTCAGCCAGCAACACGACACCGTCGTGCATCGGTATGCGCAAGTCCCGGTCGATGACCACGTCCGGCGATGTCACGGGCGGCAGCTTCCCGAGTCGGGTCGCAACTCTGCTGAGCGTGGTCACGTGATCAGTTTCCAGCCAAGCCGCAGCTAGTGGGGCGAGGCGACGCGTGACATGCGCGTCGATCACACTCGGTCTTTCTCAGCTTATGAGCTAGGTTGCTTTTGACAGCCAGCGTGAACGACGGGAGGAAGCAATGGTGGTGCGTGCAGCTCTCGCGCCGCCCGAGGACGTCCTCAGAAAGAGTGGGACAGGTCAGCCGAGAGGATGGCCAGTGAGAGGCGGGGCGATCACTGGCATCGTCGCGACTGCTGTCGTTCTGGTTCCAGTGCTTGTGTTGGTCGTCATTCTTGGCACAGCAAAGCAGGCCGACGCAATCCCAGGGGCTGTTGGTGTCGCCGGTCAACTGCGGGTCGGAGCTGTTCCAGGGCGATGGGCGCCCTACGTAGCCCAGGCTGGTGCTATTTGCCCGGCGGTCAGCCCGGCCCTGGTTGCGGCTCAGGTGGAGCAGGAGTCTGGGTGGAATACGGCGGCGGTGTCACCCGCCGGTGCTCGGGGGTTGGCGCAGCTGCTGCCGGCGACTGCAACGGCACAGCGGGTGGACCCGGCCGATGGTGCGAGTTCGATCCTTGCGATGGGCCGGATTGACTGCGCGAACGCCGCGGCGCTGGCCGCCCTGCCGGGCGACCGGACGTCGCTGATGCTCGCGGCGTACAACGCCGGACTGGGCGCGGTGCTGCGCTTCGGCGGGGTCCCGCCGTATCCCGAGACCCAGACCTACGTCCGGGCGATCCTGGCCGGCCAGTCCCGCTACACCGCCCCGGTGGTGGCGCCGGTCAGCGGCGCTGGTTGCACCCGGCCGATCAGCGGTGCGGTGCTGACCCAGCACTTCGGTGCCGGCCCGCCGCCGGGGCATCCGGGGGTGGACCTGGCCGCGGGCTTCGGCACCCCGGTGGTGGCGGCGTGCGCCGGGGTGGTGACGTTCGCCGGCCCCGCCGCCGGCTACGGCGAGCACTTCGTGCAGGTCGACATGGGCGGGTTCACCAGCGCCTACGGCCACATGAGCGCCCAGGCCGTCGTCGCCGGCCAGCGGGTGGCCGCCGGGCAGCTGGTCGGCGCCGAGGGCTCGGAGGGCTACTCCACCGGCCCGCACCTGCACTTCGAGGTCCGCAGCGGCGACGCGCCGTGGGGACCGGTCATCAACCCCGAGACGTTCCTGACCAGCCGAGGGGTGAGCCTGCCGTGACCGCGACTCGCACCGCTGATGCCCAGCAGGCGCGGCTGCTGGCAGTACCCGCCCCGGCACTGGTGCTCGCCGCCCCCGGCCGGGTGCTCACCCACCGCCCCCGGCGCCCTGGCGGGCCGGGGTGGCTGCTGGGTGTGCACGGCGGCGCCGGTGTCTCCTGCCTGCAGCGCGCCGGCGTCGAGCTCGCCGACGCCGAACGCGCCTGGCCGGCAGTGGACGCCGACAGCGCCGAGCCGCCGCCGACCGGGGTGGTCGTGGTGTGCCGGTCTACTGTCTCCGGGCTGCACGCCGCCCGGGACGCCGCCATCCAGCACGCCAGCGGCCGGGCACCCGCCGGTGTGGTGCTGGCCGGTCTTGTCGTCGTCGCCGACGCACCGGGCCGGCTGCCGGCCGCGCTGCGCGCCCTCCGCGCCACCGTCGGCGGGACGTTCCCGTGCCGGTGGGACGTGCCGTGGCTGGCCGAGTGGCGCCTGGCTCTGCCGGCCGGACCGCTGCCGGCCCCGCCGGTCGTCGGCGACCTTGCCCGCTGTCTTGCCCGCTGTCTTTCCCGCGATCTGCAGGTACTCGCCGGCACAGGTCCAACTGAACAAGGAGCCTTTTGATGACGTCTGCGCTCGCCGCTGTTGTGCTGGCCGCCGCCCCGGCGTTCGGCAACCAGCAACCCCCCGGCACCGACAAGATCACGACGTTGCTGTCGTGGGGGGCGTGGGGGGTGACGTTCGCCTGCGTGTTCGGGGTGCTGGCAGTGGCCGCAGGGATGGCGGTGAAGCACCGCCGGGGTGAGGACGGCAGCGAGCAGCTCGGCCGGCTCGGCTGGGTGCTGGGCGCTGTCGTGCTCGGCAGCGCCGCCGGGCCGCTGGTCAACGCGCTCACATGACAGCCGACAGCACCCCCGCCGAACAGGGGGACGGCGGTCGGCCGCGGCGGGTGTGGCGCACCTCGACCGCTGCGTTGGTCGTCGTGCTGATCGTCGCCGCCGGGCTGTTCCTGGCCGTGCGGGGCGGTGGCAGCAGTCCCGGGACATTGCCGACTCCGGCAACTGGATCCTCGCCGCAGCCCGCGGTGGGTGCGAGCAGTCGCGCCACCGGCCGGGCAGGGCCGACTGACAACGACCAGCGGGTGCCGACGACAACCCCCCGGGGGGTGAGCTGGTCGCTGTATGACGGGGTGGCCCTGCCGTTCAGCGCGGCCGCCGGCCCGACCCGGATCGACGGGCCGGTCGCCGCTGGCTATGCCCACACTCCGCTGGGGGCGCTGCTCGCCGCCGGCCAGATCGGGGTGCGCTACTTGATCACCCCGGCCGGCGGGTGGCGGCAGGTCACCGAGCAGCAGGTCCTGCCCGGTACCGGCCGTGACGCGTACAGCGTCGCCAGGGCCGGCGTCGGCGACGATCCGCCAGCCGGCGGCTACGGCCAGAGCGCTGGCTTCCGGTTCGTGACCTACACCCCGGATGTCGCCGTTATCCAACTGGCCACCAAGTTCAGCTCGGGCCAGCTGCAGGTCACCACCTCCGCCGTCCGCTGGTCCGCCGGTGACTGGCGCCTCGAGCTCCAAGGCGACGGAGGCACCAGCCCGACCCGTCAACAGGCCGCTGACCTCACCGGCTTCGTGCCCTGGGCCGGCCTCTGATGGCAAGCCCGTGCGACCTGCCGGGTGTCGGGTCGGTGTGCGGGCTGCCCGGCGCTGTGGTCTCGAGCGTGGCTGGTGATGCGTTCCAGGCAGCGGTGGACCAGCTGGCCAAGGGGCTGGGCAAGGCGCTGACACTGGCGATGACGTTCTGGACCCGGGTCCAGGTGCCGGCGCTGTCCGACAGCTCCGGGCCGGTTGGGGACCTGCGCGGCTCGACCGCCTATCTGACCGGCGCGGTGGCTGTCGCGGCGCTGCTGGTGGCCGCGGTCCGTTTGGCGTTCACCCGCAGCAGCGAACCGGCGGTGGACGCCGCCCGGGGGCTGGTGACGCTGGTCGTGACCACCGGGGTGGGGGTGCCGGCAGTGGTGGCGCTCGCCGCCGCCGGCGACGGGTTCTCCACCTGGATTCTGGGCCGGTCCGGCGGCGGGGCGCTCGGCCCCCGCCTGGCGGGCCTGGCCACTTCGCTGGGCCCGTTGGGACCGGGGCTGGTGTTCATCGTGGCGATCCTGGGCATCTTCGCGGCTCTGGCTCAGGTCGCGCTGATGCTGGTCCGCATCGGGGTGCTGGTCATGCTGACCGGGGTGCTGCCCCTTGTCGCCGCCGGTTCGGGTACCCGCACCGGGCGGGCCACGCTGACCCGGGTGCTGTCGTGGCTGCTGGCGTTCGTGCTCTACAAGCCGGCGGCGGCGGTCGTCTACGCCTCGGCGTTCTACCTCGTCGGTCAGGGCAGCGACCCGCTGTCGGTGCTGTCCGGCCTGGCGCTGATGGTGCTGTCGATCGTCGCGCTGCCGGCGTTGCTACGGCTGCTGACCCCGGCGGTCGCTGCCGCCACCTCCGGCGGCGGCGGGGGCGGGGCTGTTGCGGCCGGGGCGGTGGTGGCGGCGACAGGTGCTCGCATCGTCTCCCAGCGCACACCCGCCGGCGGCGGAGCCGGGAATGCAGCCGGCAGTGGAGCTGGGGGCGGAGCCGGCAGCGGCGGCCCCGGCCCGTCGGCGGGACCGAGTGGCGCTGGACCGACCGGCGGACCCGGGACCAAGAGCGGCAGGCCCGTAAGTGCCGCCGGCGCCGGCAGTGGCGCGGGCAGTACCGGTGCGGGCAGCGCCGGTGCGGTGCTGGCGGTAGCCGGGGCAGCCATGACCGCTGCCAAGGGCGCCGCGGACGCGACGACCGAGTTGGGGGGCGGGTCGTGAGCGTCGGGCAGGCAACCGGCCGGCAGGCAGGCGTGCAGCCGGCCTTGGTGGAGGGGCGGACCTACGGCAACTGGTCGCGGCCACGCACCCCGGGGTTGCCGCGCCTGGGGCTGATCGGCACGGTGCTTGCGCTGGGCGCGCTGGTGCTGGTGGTGCTGGTGCAGGCCGCCGCCGGGCTGCTCGCCGGGCTGGCTGTCGCCGTGGTGGCTGGGCTGGTGCTGGCGCCGTTGGCGTGGCGGAACCGGGCCGGCCGGCACGGCTGGCAGGTGCTGGCTGCGACGCTGGCGTGGCAGGCGGGGCGCCGCCGCCGTCAGCACGTCTACCTCGCTGCTTTGGCCGGGCCGGTCGCGTTCGGGGCGTGCCGGCTGCCGGGGCTGCTCGCCCCCTCCCGGCTGGTCGAAGCCTGGGACGGCTACGGCCAGCCGTTCGCACTGGTGCACGTGCCGGCGGCCCGGCACTACACGGTGCTGCTGGCCCTGGACCCGGACGGCTCGGCGCTGGTCGACCAGGACACGGTCGACACCTGGGTGGCGCACTACGGCCGGTTCCTGGCCGACCTGGCACACGAACCGGGGCTGGTCGCCGCCACCGCCACGGTGGAGACCAGTCCCGATCCGGGGTTCCGGCTCGCCGCCGAAGTCGACCGGCTGCTCGCCCCGACCGCACCGGCCCTGTCCGCGCGGGTGCTGGGCGAGGCGGCGGCGACCTACCCGCGGGGCAGCGCCGTGGTCCGGGCGCATGTGGCGTTCACGTTCACCGCCCGCCGGGCCGACACCGGGGAGAAGGAACGGCTCGCCCGCCGCGGCCCGGGTGAGGCGGCGACGTCCCGGCTGCGCACCGCAGATGAGATGGCGACCCTGGTCGGGGCGCGGCTCCCCGGGCTGGTGCGGGCTCTGTCCACGACAGGTGCCGGCGCGGCCAGGGCGATGGACGCCGCCGGGGTGGCCGAGCTGGTCCGCACCGCCTACGACCCGGCTGTCGCCGAACACGTCGAAGCACTGGCCGCCGCCGGCGAGGCGTCCGGCGTGTGCTGGGAGCAGGCCGGCCCGGCAGCAGCCGAGGAGCGGCACGGGTCCTACTGCCACGAGCAGGCGGCGTCGGTGACCTGGTCGATGGCCGGCGCCCCCAAGGGGGCGGTGGACAGCCGGGTGCTGACCGACCTGCTCGCCGCCCACGACGACGTGACCAGAAAGCGGGTCACCCTGGCCTACCGGCCGCATGACGCGGCGAGCTCGGCGGCGATCGCCGACGCCGACGTCCGCACCGCCCTTGGCCGGGCCACCGCCCGGGCGGGGGAGGGCAAGGCAAGCGAGTCGGCGCAGCTGAGCTCGGCGCGGCAGGCGGCGCGGGAGGAAGCCGCCGGCGCCGGGCTGTCCCGGTTCTCGATGCTGGTCACCGCCACAGTCGCCGACCCCGCCGGCCTGGCTCAGGCGGCTGAGACGGTCGACCAGCTGGGGCGGGCTTCGCGGGTGCTGCTGCGCCGCTGCTACGGCGCCCAGTCCGCCAGCTTCGCCGCCGCCCTCGGCGTCGGGGTCGTCCGGCGCACGTGTCGGTGCCTGATGTGCTGCGCGACTACCTGTGATGGGAAGCAGGCGATGACCAGAGCCGCCGCAGCACGGACTGCCGCCGGCTCCGGGCCGGTGCTGACCCCGCGGGGGTTCCGCGGTCCGGGTCTTGGCCGGGTGTCCTATGTGGAGGCCCCGCCGGAGTGGCGGGCCACCTCGGTGCAGGTATGCGGCCTGTGGCCGTGGGCGGTCGGCGGCGGGTCCCCGACGATCGGGGTGCCGCTGGGACGCAACCTGTTCACCGGCCACGCTGTCTGCTTCGACCCGCTGTCCTGGTTCACCCGCGCCCGGCTGATCCTG